>Ga0209624_10003373_pt1 | contig 11358 bp, 8 predicted proteins | sample JacPinW_OM2H0_O1_FD_188565 | JGI IMG/M metagenome (GOLD analysis project Ga0209624, IMG submission 188565) | Forest soil microbial communities from Algoma, Ontario, Canada - Jack Pine, Ontario site 1_JW_OM2H0_O1 (SPAdes) (version 2) | ecosystem: Environmental > Terrestrial > Soil > Boreal... | reverse complement strand
GGTCGCCACCGACGTTCGCGTCGACTTCTCTCTCCAGCCCGGCAACGTTTCTGAAATCGTAACCGTCACCGAAGAAGTTCCTCTGCTCAACACAACTTCCGCCACTCTGGGAGGCACGTTGAGCAACAAAGAAATTAACGACCTGCCGTTAAACGGCCGCAATTACGAGAATCTGTTGCAGCTTCGTCCGGGCGTGGTGCGTTATCCCGGCGGCGGATTCTCCACCACGAGCGCCAATGGTCTGCGCGCCGAAGACAACGCCTATTACGTCGAGGGCCTGTTCAACAGCGAGCCCTATTCCGGACAGGCAATCATTAATGGATCAGGAATCGCCGGCGACTCCGCAACCATTCTGCCCATTGATGCGATTCAGGAGTTCAATCTGCAGCAAAACCCGCCGGCGGAATACGGATGGAAGCCAGGGGCGGTGGTCAACGTGGGCTTGAAATCAGGCACCAACAAAGTGCACGGAACGGCTTTCGGCTTCGGCCGTGATGGAGACCATCTCGACGCGCGGAACTACTTCAACCAAGATCCCAATCCGAAATTGACCCGGACGTTGGAGCAGTTTGGTGGCAGTCTCGGCGGTGCGATCATCAGAGACAAAGCGTTCTTCTTTGGCGCCTATGAAGGCCAACGCTACAACGTCGGCAACTCCTACGGCGGCGTCACCGCTCCCTCCATGGTGCACATGGTTCCGAATGGAACCTGCTCTTTTGGCTTTGCGGGCGACTGCGCCGACAGCATCCCCGATGCGCTCGCGGATATCACAACGCCGGCTGCCGTCGCAGCCGGCGTGATCGTAAGCCCTGCCAGCCTGCTGGTCTCTGGCTGCACGGCTACGGCAACTTGCAACGGCACAGGATTTGTCACGAACAACCAGACGAATATTGGCACGGCCCTCACTGCCACCCAGGCGATTACAGTTCCCAACGGATTCAATAACGTCGTCCACGTCGACAACTTTGTCGGCAAGGTGGATTACTCGGTAAACGACCGAAACACGGTCAGCGGGACGTACTTTTTTGGAAACAACTCTGGAACCGTCGAAGACTTTTCTGAGATGCAGCAGAAATGGCTCTCTGACATTCACACCCGCGCGCAGGTGGTGGGCGGCGCCTGGACTTGGACGCCCAACGCCCGCATGGTGAATGAGGCACGAGTCGGCTACAACCGGCTCTATCAGCCGACTCTGCCGGCTGATCTCGACACTCCAGCTTCGGCATACGGTCTTGACACGGGCGTGACCGGGCCCAACACCGGAGGCCTGCCGCGCATCGGCTTCGGTGGTTACTTCACGACGCTCGGCGGTTTTAAGTGGCCGAAGTTCCAGGGACCCGATTCCATCACGCAGTTTGTCGATCACATCTCCTACACTGCGGGCAAGCACGCTTTAAAATTCGGAGGCGAACTCCACTACAACCGGGTCAACAACGCCTCGTATGGCAACGCCCGAGGCAGCATCAACTTCCTGGGCGGAGTTGTTAGCGCCAACCCTGGTCCTGCTGGTTCGAGCCCGCTCGAAGACTTCTTCGCCGGTGCGCCCCTGAAGTCAACGGTCGAGGTGGGAAATCCGACTCTGCATCTGCACAACTGGGCGTACTCGGGGTTTTTCCAGGACGACTGGCGCCTCACCAGGAATCTGACCGTGAACTTTGGCGTTCGTTACGAGTTCAGCAGTGTGCCCCAGGAAGCTAACAATCTGCTGGGAAATTTCGATCCCAACGTGGGCATGGTGCAGGTGGGCCACCAGATCAGCAGCCTCTACAACCCGGATCATAAGAACTTCGGTCCGCGCGGAGGCTTCGCATGGGATATCGGCGGCAACGGGCGGACCGTGCTGCGCGGCGGCGGCGGGCTGATTTATGAGACGGTGAACTGGCAATCGTTCGTCGCGTTCAACAATGCTTTCGGTCCGGGCAGCGTTCCGACGGGCGCTCCGATCGACGCCGCGGGAGATACATCCGGAGGCACGATTACAACCAGTAACATCACGGTAAAGAATATCGCGAACTATCCTGTTACTTGGGATGCGGCGAACGGGCCGCTTTATGGCGGCAAACCGGTCAATTGCTTCAACAGTGCGTGCCCGATCATGACCGTGGACCGCAATCTCACGACACCCTACGTGTGGAACTGGACGTTGAACCTGCAGCATGCCATCACCCCGAACCTGTCGATTGAAGCCGCCTACGTGGGCAATCATGGCTCGAATCTAACCGGGATTCGGGATATCAATCAGCCATTGGTGGGATCGGGATGGCCTGCGGCAAATATTGCCACCTGCAATCTGCCTGCTAACCTCGTCGGCGGGCTGTACAACAACGGCGGGAATAATCCTAATCCGGCATGCCAAGTCGACGGCGCCGCTGAAGTCGGGCCCTTCACGCAGTTTCCCTATCTCGCCAACATCTTCCAGATGGGGAATGTCTACCGCTCAAACTACAACGGACTGCAAGTCACGCTGAACGCGCGCAACTACCACGGCTTGAGTATGGTAGCGGGCTACACTTATTCGCACGCGCTCGATGATGTGGGCGCAAACTGGGACTTCGGCTACGGCTCCGGTTTGCCGCAGAACGCTCATAACGTCGCAGCCGAGTATGCCAACAGCGACTTCGACATCCGCCATCGATTGACCGTTTCACTCACTTACGCGATTCCCGGACGGAAAGGCTTCGGACAGTTGCGCGAAGGCTGGGAGATCAACTCGATCATCACATTGGAAAGCCCGCAGTACTGGGGTCCGATGGACGAGGGAACGGACGCGGCTGGAATTGGACCGTTGCCGGTAAGCCCTCCAGCCAACAGTCCCATTCGCTGGAGCTTCTACGGTAAGACCTCCGACTTCAAATCTCGCGGAGTTGGGATTCCGCACTTCCCTGGCAACGACAGCCCGAGCAGTCCGACCAACAATGCTACCTGCAACGCCAAAGCGCTCGCGTTGGACGGCGGCAGCCCCGGCGCAGCCACGGAATCGCTCGCGTTCTTTGGCTGCTACGCCCAAGGCAACTCCATCATGCTTCCGCCGCCGCTCGGGGAATTCGGAAATATGGGACGGAACATGTTCCAGGATTCCGGTTTCAAGAACTTCGATTTCTCGCTGGCAAAGAATTTCCACTTTGGAGAAACCATGCGACTGCAAGGCCGCATCGAATTCTTCAATATTCTCAACCATCCGAACTTCGCCAATCCTTATGGCGGGCAAAACGGGTTCGGTCAGAACGATCCTTCGGTTCCGGGCTTCGGCTGTGGCTGCGCAACACCAGACATAGCTGCTGCCAACCCTGCCGTGGGATCTGGAGGCCCGCGCTCGATTCAGCTCGGGGCGAAGTTCACGTTCTAGATGCGCGGTCAGGTTTGAAGGCATGAAGCAGGGCCGGACGCATTTCCGTCCGGCCTTTTTCCTAGATGACTACTCGCGCGATTCGCGAGGGAATGGACAGGTAAAAACATGAGAAGTCACGTTTCTTTCTTTCTGGCATTCTTCTTCGTACTTATTTCGGCTGGCGCTTCGGCTCAAAGAGAGGAGCGCCGCGAACGCAACATTGATGAAATCAAGGCCGAGGCCATTCACCGGGCCGAAGTTGGCCAGTATCCATTGATCGGGCTCGATCCCGGCGACGTGAAAGAGGCCTTCGAGAGCATCCACACCAGCGACAAGGACGAGTGGGCTGCGGGATTCATGCGCGTAGCCGATCGCTACTTCAATGAAGCGAAGTCGCTGGAGAAAGACAAGTCTGATCCTGCAAAGGCCAATGCGGACTACATCCGGGCGTGGCGCCTTTACTCGTTCGGACGCTGGCCCATCCCGGCGTCTCCAGGCAAACAGCGGTCGTACGAAAAAGCCCTCGAAGCGTTTCTGGATCATGCTAAGTTCTTCGACCCGCCGCTCGAAGTCGTCCACATTCCTTTCGAGGGAAAAGAAATCATCGGATACCTGCGGCTGCCGAAAAATGCGAAGGGTCCGGTGCCGCTGGTGATCGCAGTGAATGGCCTGGACAGCCGCAAGGAGGACTTGACAGAGAGTTTCAGCGCGATCCTTCCTCTTGGAATCGGCTATCTCGCGGTCGATGGTCCGGGCACGGGACAGAATCCGGTCAAGGTGAGCGAAACTGCGGATCGCATGCTGTCGCGCGTGATTGATTACGCGCAGTCGCGGCCGGAAATCGACAAGAACCGCATCGCCATGCACGGCGTGAGTTGGGGCGCGTACTGGGCGACGAAGATGGCGATCGTCGAGCGTGCCCGGCTGCGGGGTTGCAGCGCACAGTCTCCTCCGGTGGATAAATTCTTTCAAAAAGATTTTCTGATGAACTCGCTGATGGGCAATCGCGAATATTTGTTCGATCAGGTGCCCGCGCTCATGAACATTCTGGAAGGCGTGCACACGCTGGAGGAAATGGGCGATTATCTGCCCAAGATGTCTCTGGTGCAGCAAGGGCTGCTGGGCAAACCGATGGCGCCCATGCTCATTCTTGCGGGAGTCAACGACACCCAGGTTCCCATCGAGGACGAATATCTCCTGCTAAGCAAAGGCGATGTGCCGAAAGAAGCCTGGATTAATCCTCATGGCGGACATCTTGGGCGGCAGGTTGGGGTGTGGCCCGATCCGCGGATCTTCAAGGAAGTGATTATTCCGTGGCTGGCGAAGACGCTTCAGGCTCCGGCGAATTAGCAGGTTGTTCCCTAACCATGCCCACTCCAAGCGCAACTCCAGAGTTCGACGCCACCCCGCCAGAACCCCGCCGCAAGCCCTTCTACGCGTCTCTGTGGGTGCAGGTGGCTTTCGCCATGGTGGTTGCCCTGGCTCTGGGATACTTCAGTCCCGCGCGCGCCATCGCCATGAAGCCGCTGGGCGATGCCTTCATCCGGATGATCACCATGATCATCACGATCCTCATTTTCTGCACTGTGGTTACCGGCATCGCCGGAATGCAGGACTTGAAGAAGGTAGGCCGCGTAGGCGGCAAGGCGCTCCTCTATTTTGAAATCGTCTCCACCGTGGCGCTCGCGGTAGGGCTTATCGTGGGCAACGTGGTTCGTCCCGGCAGCGGCTTCAATGTGAATCCCGCCTCGCTGGATGCTAAAGCTGTGGCCGATTATGCCGGGCAGGCCAAAGCCCAAAGCGTTACAGAATTCCTGATGCACATCGTTCCTACGACGGTGACGGATGCCTTCGCCAAAGGCGACATTCTTCAGGTTGTGTTTGTCTCGATTCTGTTTGGCTTTGCCTTATCGTCGGCCGGACCGCGCGCCAAGCCGATTGTCGCCCTGCTGGAATCGCTGACTCATGTGGTCTTCCGGGTGGTGAACATCCTGATGCGCTTTGCGCCGATCGGCGCTTTTGGTGCCATGGCCTTCACCATCGGCAAGTACGGGTTGGCCTCCCTCGGTCCGCTGGCCAGGCTGATCGCCACTTTTTGGGTGACTTCTATTCTGTTTGTGCTGATCGTGCTTGGCGCGATTTGCTGGGCGGCGGGATTCAACATCGTGAAGTTTCTGCTGCACATCAAAGAGGAAATCCTCCTGGTCCTGGCGACGAGTTCGTCGGAGACAGCAATCCCCACCTTGATGGAGAAACTCGAAAAGCTGGGCTGCTCGCGCTCTCTGGTGGGACTGGTGGTCCCCACCGGATACACCTTCAATACCGACGGCAGCGGTCTCTACATGACGCTGGCGGCGCTATTCGTAGCCCAGGCCACCAACACTCACCTGACGCTGCTGGATCAACTCACCATTTTTTCTGTCGCCACGCTAACCTCGAAGGGAGCGAGCGGGGTACAGGGAGCGTCTTTTATCGCGCTGGTCGCCACCTTATCTGTGATCCCTACCATTCCAGTGGCGGGGATGGCACTCATCCTTGGCATTGACCGCTTCATGAGCATGTTCCGCGCGTTGGTGAACATGATAGGCAACGGCGTCGCCACCATCGTGGTGGCGCTCTGGGAACGCGAACTGGACCCGGAAGCGCTGCGCGGCAGGCTGACCTGAGATTCCGCCCGTTTCTTCGCTCGCCGGTTCGCCGTCTTTCTGGAATATAATGTGGCGACTTCGGGGCTTGCTCCCGCATTGGAGGCACTTTGCGCCTTTCGCTCGACACTCGTGAAGTCGGACGTGTCACCATCGTGCGCTGTAAGGGGCGGATTGTTTCGGGTGGCGAGAGCGAGTCTCTACGCACACATGTAGCATGGTTGTTGCGCGACCGACGCTCCATCGTGCTGCACCTCGGCGAGGTCGCGTTCGTTGATAGCAGTGGTCTGGGCACAATGGTCCGCACTCTGACCAGCACCCGCCAGGTGCACGGAGACCTGAAGCTGTGCGACGTGCCCGAACATGTGCGAAAGGTTCTCGAGTTGTCGCACTTGACGAAAGTATTCGACGCGCATGAGTCGGAGGAGAAGGCAGTCGCCGCCTTTTACCAACCCCGAGCCCAAGCCGAGACGCCTGTCCACACGGGTCGCAGCGTTCTGTGCCTCGACCCCAATGCCGACGTGCTGGCTTACCTGCGCGAGGTGTTGCGCCGCGCCGGATATGAGGTTCACACCAGCAGCCACCGCGGCGACGCTCTGATGCTGATGCGCATCACGCGTTTCGATCTGCTGCTGGTAGGCCCGGAGATAATGGCTTCCCCGAACACGCAGCAGGCCTTCCAGTCGGCGTGCGCCAAGCTCCCGGTAATTGAACTGGGCAGCGAGTTTTCCACTCGCGACGCCGGGGAAGCGGTTGCCGGGTTGCTGGAGAAGATCGAAGCTCAGTTCAACCAGAAAACTGCATGACTACGAAGATTGCTCTGGTTACCGGGGCCAACGGTGGCCTCGGAACTCACGTCACGAAAGCTCTACTGGATGCGACCTTCACCGTCGTCGGCCTCTCCCCGCGAATCCAGCAGTCCGAGTTCGGCCATCCAAATTTTATCGCGCTTCCCGCCACGATTGCCAACCTCGATGCCGCGAAGAAAGCCGTCGACAGCGTGATCGCGCGCTGCGGAAAGATCGACGTTCTGGCTCATCTGGTTGGCGCTTTCGCCGGCGGGCAGACCGTCGCCGAAATGGACGACGCCTCCTGGCAGCGCATGTTCGACGCGAACCTAAACAGCACGTTTCACATTCTGCGGGCAGTGATTCCTCCCATGCGCAAAGCCGGAGGCGGGCGCATCATCGCGATCGGCAGCCGCGCCGCCGAAGATCCTGGCCCCAAGGTCGGCGCTTACAGCGCGTCGAAGGCAGCGCTGGTGTCGCTGATGAAGACGGTCGCTTTCGAAAACAAAGATGCCGCCATCACCGCGAACGTGATCCTGCCCGGAACCATGGACACAGCCGCTAACCGCAGAGACATGGCCGGTGCAGATGCCTCCCAATGGGTACAGCCTGCCTCGGTGGCCAGCCTGATCGTTTGGCTGGCAGGAGACGCGGGCAAAGATGTTACCGGAGCGGCAATTCCGGTATATGGCCGAGGACTTTAGGGTCGCAGTCCTACCTTTCGTAACCGCCCCACCTGCACAATTTTCGTTGCACTTTAATACTGGTGAAATATTCTCCAGGTAGCATCAGTTTCAGGAGGGCGCCCCATGGGTTCGCTGCGCAATACGAAATCGCTGCCGCTGCAGGTCGCCGCGATCTGTTACCGCAAGCGAGGCGCCGCTGTGGATTTCCTGCTGGTGAACACCAACGGCGGAAACAAGTGGACTTTCCCCAAGGGATCACCGGAGGCCCGCCTCTCCCACAGCCAGGCCGCCGAGCGCGAGGCCGCGGAAGAAGCCGGCGCCCTGGGCACGATCGAGCCGCGCCATTTTCATCTCTACATTCATTCCAAAGGTGTTTTCTGGCAGCCGGGCGGCGTGCAGGAGTTCGTGGTGAAAGCCTTTCTGATGGAAGTCGACGAATTGCGCCGCCCCGATGAACCCATGCGCCATCCCACCTGGTTCAGCCCGGAAGAAGCGCGGCGGCGCTTGGCCAAGGGCCGCGAAGTAAAGTACGCGCATGAACTGGAAGCCGTGATTGATCGCGCGATGGAGCGCATCCACTTCCACAGCCAGCTATGGGGCAAGCATGCCGAAAGCCGCAACGCCCGAGTCGCAGCACATTCCTGATTCGTCTCGTCTCTAGGTACCAGGTACTGGGCACTGCGGTTTTATGAGACGATGAATCCAGCCCATGATTCAGCTTTCCGGCGCCGGAAAACGTTTCGGCCACAAACTTCTTTTTGAAAACACCGACTGGCTGATCACGCCCCACGACCGCGTTGGCCTCGTGGGCGCGAACGGCACGGGCAAATCCACGCTGATGAAGGTGCTCGCGGGCCTGGACACCTTCGACTACGGCTCGCTGATCGTTGCCAAAGGCACCACCGCTGGCTATCTGCCGCAGGATGGCCTCTCGCTTTCCGGTCGCACCGTATTTGCCGAATGCATGACGGTGTTCACCGGATTGCATGCCATCGAGCGTGAACTCGAAGAGCTCACGCATAAGATCTCCGAACTCGACCACACCAGCCCGGAGTATGCCGAGGTCGCTGACCGCTATCACAGCCTGGAGCACGAGTTTCGCACTCGCGACGGCTACTCGATTGAAGCTGAAGTGGGACGCGTGTTACAAGGGCTAGGCTTTCGCAAAGAAGACTGGGAGCGGCAGACGGACGAGTTCTCCGGCGGCTGGCAGATGCGCCTAGCACTGGCCAAGTTGCTGCTGCAGAAGCCCAACCTGCTGCTGCTCGACGAGCCCACCAACCACCTTGATCTCGAAGCCCGCAATTGGCTGGAAGAATATCTGCACGATTATCCGCACGCCCTGGTGCTCATTTCGCACGACCGGTATTTTCTCGACGTAGTCGTCAACAAAATCGCGGAAATCTGGAACAAGCGCTTCTGGTTTTATACCGGCAATTACGACAAATTCCTGACCCAGAAGACGGCCCGCAACGAGCAACTGCAGGCCGCGTACAAGAATCAGCGTGACCGCATCGAGCAACTGGAGGTGTTCATCAACCGCTTCCGCTACCAGGCCACCAAAGCCAAGCAGGTGCAAAGCCGCATAAAGGAACTCGAAAAAATCGAGCGCATCGACGTTCCTCCAGAAGAAAAGACGATTCACTTTTCCTTTCCGCAGCCCAAACCCAGCGGACGGATCGTAGCCGAGTTTGAAGGCGTGGCCAAGAGCTATCCAAAGCCCGACGGCGGCGAAAAAGAGGTCTTTAGCGACGTCAGCTTTCTGATAGAGCGCGGCGACCGCATCGCTCTGGTCGGCGTAAACGGAGCTGGCAAATCCACTCTGATCAAGCTGCTGGCAGGCACGGAACGGACAACCCGCGGCGAATTCCGCCTTGGCCACAACGTGCAGGCCGACTACTTTGCTCAGGATCAGTACAAAGAACTCGACGCCGACGCACGAATGATCGACGATCTCGGCAACGCATCTCCGCAGTCGACCCAGACCGAACTGCGGAGCCTGCTCGGATGTTTTCTGTTCTCCGAAGATGACGTGTTCAAGAAGATCGGAGTGCTCTCCGGCGGCGAACGCGGCCGCTATGCGCTCCTGCGTCTGTTGCTGCATCCGGCCAACTTTCTTCTGCTCGACGAGCCCACGAACCACCTCGACCTGCGTGCTAAAGACGTCCTGCTCGAAGCGCTCACCAAATACACCGGCACGGTCGTCTTCGTCTCGCACGACCGTTACTTCATCGACAAGCTGGCCACGCGGGTCTTCGAGATCGGCGACGGGAAGGTCGAAGTCTATCCCGGCAACTACGAAGACTACCTCTGGCGTAAGCAGGGCGGGAGCGCGAAGCAGAATGAAGCCATCCGCCAGCAATTGAGCAAATCCGAGCCTGTCTTGGAAACGCCTTCCAACGGCAATCAAGCCTCCGGTGAAGCTGTGCCCGCCGCCAAGGCAAAGCGCCTGAATCCCATCAAACGCAAGAAGATGGAAGATCGCATTCGTGAACTGGAAGGGGAAATCAACCGCGCCGAGACCGTGATCGCGCAGTACGAAACCGCCTTACAGGACTTTGTCAGCGCCGAAGAGAGCCAGCGCCAGTCGCAGGAACTCGACCAGCGCAAAACCGCGCATGCCGCACTGATCAAGGAGTGGGAAGATCTTAGCGAGTCGCTGCAGGCAGCCGACTAACGGACAAGCCTCGCTCCCAGCCGTACAGCATCTTCCGTAATCTCGGAGGATCACTTACCTCTGTGCGATAGTGACCATGGCCGATGGGACACGAACTAACCAGAGGCCCCAAATTCAGACCAACCGCAGGAGCGGCTCCGACAGGGCGTGCCGCGCGGGATGAAGGAAGGTCGCATGCTCCAGTCCTCAGATTACACGTACGGCGGGAAGTCCAATACTCCGGCCACCAACCCCAACTCTTTCAATCCAGTCAAAACCGTCAGCGCGCCCATCGAGCAGGCCACCATCGGCCGTACGCTCGTCATCAAGGGCGAAGTCAGCGGTGCGGAAGCGCTTTACATTGATGGCCGCATCGAAGGCAAAATCAGCCTGTCGGACAACCGCGTCACCATCGGACGCAACGGCAGCGTGCAAGGCAACATCACCGCCCGCGAAGTTGTGGTGATGGGCAAGGTGAATGGAAATCTCGATTGCAGCGACCGAGTGGATATCCGCAGCGAAGGCTCGGTCACAGGAGACGTTTCCACCGTACGCATTAGCGTGGAAGACGGCGCCGTGCTCAAGGGCGGCATCCAGGTCAGAAGCGGCGATCACAAGCAGCAGAAAGACGCTCAGTCGAAGTCAGAGGCGACGAAGGCCGCCTCGGTGGAAACGCCGAAGGCTTTGGCCGCAACCGCCAACGCCTAAGTTATAGACACTGCAAGAATGAAAACGGGGCACGCGCGAGCGTGCCCCTGATTTTTCCGCAGACAGCTTTCCAATCAGTTCCTCACTGCCCTTATTTCTTGTCCTTGGGCTTCAAGTCGAGCGCTGCCGAGTTCATGCAATACCGCAACCCGGTAGGCGCGGGACCATCCTCAAACACATGCCCCAGGTGGGCACCGCACTTCGCACATCGCGCCTCGGTCCGGACCATGCCATAGGTGGAATCCTTGTGTTCCTCGACCTTACTCTCGTCGGCAGGCTTGAAAAAGCTAGGCCAGCCCGTGCCGGAATCAAATTTCGTCGAGGAATCAAACAGCGGTTCCCCGCAACAAACGCAGTGATACGTCCCGGCATCTTTGGTCTTCCAGTACTTGCCCGTAAAAGCCGGCTCCGTTCCCGCCTCGCGGGTCACATGATACTGCTCCGGAGTAAGCTTCTGCTTCCACTCCGCTTCATTCTTTACCATTTTCTCTGTCATGAAAGTAGGCTCCGAAAATCAGTGGTCAGTAAACCCAGAGCACCAATACAC
>Ga0209624_10003372_pt1 | contig 11358 bp, 13 predicted proteins | sample JacPinW_OM2H0_O1_FD_188565 | JGI IMG/M metagenome (GOLD analysis project Ga0209624, IMG submission 188565) | Forest soil microbial communities from Algoma, Ontario, Canada - Jack Pine, Ontario site 1_JW_OM2H0_O1 (SPAdes) (version 2) | ecosystem: Environmental > Terrestrial > Soil > Boreal... | reverse complement strand
CGAAGCAATGCGATGGGCGGCCGCGGGCACCGTGGCCGTGCTGCTCCCGACCGCCTACTTCACGCTACGACAGACCACGCCGCCGCCCATCGCATTGCTTCGCGAGGCAGGCGTACCGCTCGCCGTGGCCACCGACAGCAATCCCGGAACCTCTCCCTGCACTTCGATCCTGCTCGCGATGAGCATGGCCTGCACACTGTTTGGTTTGACGCCCGAAGAAGCGCTGGCCGGCGTGACGCGCCGCGCCGCGCAGGTTCTGGGCGTGCTCGAGGATGTCGGCACCATTGAAGTTGGCAAGCGCGCGGATCTGGCATTTTGGCGTATCGAGCGACCGGCCCAACTCTGTTATGGCCTGGGCTGCAACCCTCTCGCCGCCGTGATGTATCGAGGACGAATGCTCGCACCGATCAACATCACGATGCCGAGGTCCTAGCGCCCCTCGAAGGGGGAGGGAAATTGCGCTCGCGACCGCATAACATGGGTCATGGCCAGCCGATCCCGACCCGGAAGACCCCCGCACGATGATGTGTTGACGCCCGCGGAATGGCGGACGGTGCACGCCGTCAAGCATGGCCTGACGAGCAAGCAGATCGCGGAACGTCGAGGCATCAGCATTGACGCGGTCAAGTATCACGTCGCGAACGCGCTCGCCAAGTTGGGCCTCGCCAATCGGAAGGAATTGCGGCATTGGCACCGCGCGCCCAAAGACAGCGCTCTTGAGGAGAAACACGTGAATGCGCCGATGAAACTAGGCTCAATCGCTCAGATCGCAAGATCCGTGCAGGACATCCGCCAAGCGGAAGACTGGTACAAGACCGTATTGGGCCTGCCGCATCTGTATACGTTCGGCAAGCTCGCGTTTTTCGATTGCAACGGGACGCGGCTGATGCTGAGCCAGGAATCGGCCGCGGTCCCCGAATCGATTCTGTACTTGCGCGTCGGCGATATCGCGCAAGTTTACGAACTCTTGAAATCTCGCGGCGTCGAATTCATCAACGCGCCGCACATGATCCACCGGCATGCCGACGGAACCGAGGAATGGTTGTCGATGTTCAAGGATCCGGAAGGGCGGCCCTTGGGGCTCATGGCGCAGGCGAGACCTTAAAAGCCAAGGCGCCGAAATCCTGTAGTCTTTGCCGCATGCGAACTGCGACCGCGGCAATCATGGCGGCAAGCCTGCTTGCGGGCTGCTTGGCAGCGGCTGCGTGCCGCGCCGATCAGCCGCCGGTGATCGATGAAATCGTCGTAACCGCGGAACGCGCGGGGCCGGGCATGTGGCACGTACACCGCGGCGCCGCGAACGTCTGGATATTGGGGAGCATTTCGCCGCTGCCTCGGGACATCACCTGGCGTTCCAAGCAAGTGGAAACTGTGCTCGAGAGCACCAGTCAGGTCCTCGTTCAGAAGCCTCTTGAAATCAGCATTCCCCGCATCTTGTGGATGCTGATTGCCGATCGAAAATTTCTAATGGTCGGCGGCGGCAAAAGGTTGAAAGACATTCTGCCGCCTGAATTGCACGCCCGCTTCGCGGCGCAACGAAGCAACGTCGGTGAAGATGCGGACAAGTGGGAACGATATCGCCCGATCATAGCGGGTGCATTTCTGCAGCAGGCCGCCTTTCATCAGGTGAATTTGTCCATGCGGCTCGATCTCGGCGCGGCGCTGCGAGCTCTGGCCAAGAAACATGGGGTACGCGTCGAAGAGATCAAGGTTGCGGGCGTGAGCGACATGCTGGAGGCCTTGAAGACGATGCCTGCGGCGACCGAGCGCACCTGCGTCGAGGCATCGCTAACCACCGTTGAAAGCGGCTTGCCCAGGCTGGTGGACCGCGCTCAGGCGTGGGCGGTCGGCAATGTCGAGCGCATCGAGAACTTGCCCGAACTGAAAGATGTGGACGCCTGCCGCACCGCATTGGATGCCGGCAAGGGCGCGCTCGATGTGATCGGCCGCATACGCCAGACGTGGCTCGACAACATCGAGAAGAATCTGAGATCCGCGGGGACGACGATTGCCGTGGTCAATCTGGATATGTTACTCGAGCGTGGCGGCTTGCTGGATCAGCTGCGTGCCAAGGGATATGAAATCGACGTGCCTTGATGGCCGCATCGCTTAGGTCCGCCTGCTATTTTTTCGCGTCTTCTTTTTCCTTCAAGTCCTTGAGCTCTTGGATGGACTCCTTCTGAATGGCCGCCATTTTTTCTTGAACGGGCTTGATGAACTCCGGCATTTCCTTCATGACATTTTGCATCACGACCGGCATTTTCTTGACGTACGCCTTGCCGGCGGGGCTCTTGTAGAATTTTATGACGCCGTCGATTTCGTCCTGAGTGAACGCTGCGCGATAGGTGCGCAGATACATGGGCAGCATGTCGTCCCAATTCAGCATGTCGGCGAGCACAGCGGATATTTTGGCAGACATGCGATCCAAAACGGCCTGCCGTTCCGGCGTGATCGTCTGGCTTCTCGTCACATTCTGCATGGTCGTATTCATCATCGCGGTCATTTGCCCCTTCACGCTGTCGAGCATCTGCCGTGAATTCGTCAGCTCCAGCATTTCTCGAATCGAGGCGTCGCTGGCCGGCGCATTATTCGCGGCAGCGGCGCCCCCACAGATCAGCATCCATACCAAAGCAGTGGCGAGCAGCTTGTTCATGTCTTTCCCAAGGTATTGTTGATGGGGGTCCCGGCCAGACCAGTATAATGCTTGCCGCAACGCAGCATAACCTTGACACTCGCGCGGCCGGTTCCTACAATCGCCGGCCTTTGTCTCAAGGGCACTTGGTGCCTGGCATATAGCCCGCAAATTTAAGGTTTTGCATCAATGGACCGCTCTTCATCGGGAGGCGGGCCTCTAAAGGTATTTATGGCGACGACTGCTCAATTAATCCGCACCGGCCGAAATGAGCCCGCGTGGAAGTCCAAGGTTCCGGCTCTGGCGTCTTCGCCGCAAAAGCGCGGTGTGTGCACGCGCGTGTATACAACCACGCCAAAGAAGCCCAATTCGGCCCTGCGCAAGGTCTGCCGCGTACGCCTGACCAATGGTTACGAAGTCTCCAGCTACATCGGCGGCGAGGGCCACAATCTCCAAGAGCATTCGGTGGTCTTGATTCGCGGCGGCCGCGTCAAGGATCTGCCCGGAGTGCGTTACCACACGGTGCGCGGCGCGCTCGATTGCGCCGGTGTCAGCGATCGTCGGCAAGGCCGCTCCAAGTACGGCGCCAAACGTCCCAAGAAATAGCCTGTCAAGGCCAAAAGGTTTTCAATGTCCCGCAGAGCAGCAGCCCCCCATCGCACCATTCTTCCCGACCCTAAGTTCGGGAATGACATGCTGGCCAAATTCATCAACATGGTGATGGAGCGCGGCAAGAAGTCAGCCGCCGAGAAAATCGTGTACGGCGCCATCGACCGCATCAGCGAAAAGAAAAGCGGCGCAGCCGGCGTGGAAGCCATTGCTGTGCTGCAGCAAGCTCTGGATAACGTCAAGCCCGTGGTCGAGGTCAAGTCCCGCCGAGTGGGCGGCGCCACCTACCAAGTGCCTGTCGAAGTACGAGCCAATCGCCGTCAAACGCTCGCGATGCGCTGGGTAATCGAAGCCGCGACCGCGCGCAGCGAAAAGTCCATGGCTCACCGCCTTGCCGCCGAACTAATGGAGGCTGCCGAAAATCGCGGTGCCGCCGTGCGCAAGCGCGAGGACACTCACCGCATGGCCGATGCCAACAAGGCGTTCGCACACTACCGCTGGTAGGGTTACGGAAGGCCTACCGCCGGCTGGTTTTCTGCGGGTTCGGCCTTATATAGATCTCTCGGACGGGGCCGCATCGGCCCCGTCAACAGTTGCGCGAAGCGCATATATAGGAACCATTAATCTTGGCACGAACGACGCCCATTGAGCGCTACCGAAATATCGGTATTTCCGCTCACATCGACGCGGGGAAAACCACCGCGACGGAGCGTATTTTGTTCTACACCGGCGTGTCCCACAAAATCGGCGAGGTTCATGACGGCGCGGCGGTCATGGACTACATGGAACAGGAACAAGAGCGCGGCATCACCATTACGGCGGCGGCGACCACCTGTTTCTGGAAGGGGATGGAAAAGAACTTCCCCGAACACCGCATCAATATCATCGACACGCCGGGCCACGTCGATTTCACCATCGAAGTGGAGCGCAGTCTCCGGGTGTTGGATTCCGCCATCGCGGTGTATTGCGCCGTCTCAGGCGTGCAGCCGCAGTCCGAGACGGTGTGGCGGCAGATGAACAAGTACGGCGTGCCGCGCATCGCGTTCGTCAACAAGATGGACCGTGCGGGCGCCAATTTCCTGCGCTGCGTCGAGCAAATCAAGACCCGCCTGCGGGGCAAGCCCGTGCCCATTCAGTTGCCCATCGGCGCCGAAGAAGGCTTCGTGGGCGTGGTCGATCTGGTGAAGATGAAGGCCATCCATTGGGATGACGAAACGCAGGGCATGAAGTTCGAGTACCGCGAAATTCCCTCCGATATGCTCAAGGAATGCGAGGAGTGGCGCGGCAATATGATCGAGGCCGCCGCTGAGGGCGACGAGAACCTGCTCACCAAGTACTTGGAAAGCGGTTCTTTGAGCGATGAAGAAATCAAGAAGGGTTTGCGCGAGCGAGCTCTGAAGAACGATATCTGCTTGGTTACCTGCGGTTCCGCGTTCAAGAACAAGGGTGTGCAGGCAGTGCTCGACGCCATCGTCGAATACATGCCCGCGCCCACCGACAGGCCGCCAGTCAAAGGTCAAAGCGAAAGTGGCGAGCCCATGACTCGCAAGGCCGACGATGCGGAACCGTTTTCGGCATTGGCATTCAAGATTCTGAATGATCCATTCGTCGGCAACTTGACGTTCTTCCGGGTGTATTCGGGCACGATGAATTCCGGCGATCAGGTGTTCGTGCCGAGCCGCAATCGCAATGAACGCATCGGCCGTCTGTTGCAGATGCATGCCAGCGATCGCTCCGAAATCAAAGAAGTGCATGCCGGCGATATCGCGGCGGCCGTGGGCCTGAAGGACGTCACGACGGGCGACACCTTGTCGGACTTGAACAAGGTCATCATCCTGGAAAAAATGGAGTTCCCGGAGCCGGTGATTTCCGTTGCTGTCGAGCCCAGAACCAAAGTCGATCAAGAGAAAATGGGCTTGGCGTTGCAGCGCCTGGCGAAGGAAGATCCTTCGTTCCGTGTGCACACCGATCCCGAATCAGGCCAGACCATCATCGAAGGCATGGGGGAACTGCACCTGGAAATCATCGTCGATCGCATGAAGCGCGAATTCAAGGTCGAAGCGAATGTGGGCAAGCCGCAGGTTGCCTATCGCGAGACGCTGCGAAGCACGGTCGAAACCGAGGGTAAGTTTATTCGCCAGACCGGCGGCCGCGGCCAGTATGGCCACGTATGGCTCAAGCTCGAGCCGCTTGCGCAGGGAAAGGGCTACGAGTTCGTCAATGGCATCGTCGGCGGCACCGTGCCGCGCGAATACATTCCCGCCGTGGACAAAGGCATCCAAGAAGCGGTCCAGACCGGCGTGATCGCGGGCTATCCCATTGTCGATGTGAAGGTCACGCTATTCGACGGCTCGTATCACGACGTCGATTCGAACGAAATGGCGTTCAAAATCGCCGGTTCCATCGGCTTCAAAGAAGGCTTCCGCAAAGCCAAGCCGGTATTGCTGGAACCGATCATGAAAGTGGAAGTCGTGGTGCCGGAAGACTATTACGGCGACATCGTCGGCGATTTGAGCCGCCGCCGCGGACAGATCGTCGGCACGGAAGACAGTCCTTCCGGCAAAGTGGTGACAGCTGAAGTGCCGCTCGCCGAAATGTTTCAGTACTCGACGTCGATGCGCTCGATGAGCCAGGGCCGCGCGAACTACACCATGGAGTTCGCGAAGTACCAGGAAGTGCCGGGTAATGTCGCCGACGTCGTGATGAAGAAAGCTTCTTAAAGTTTAGGTCAAATCCAATCGTTTTCATTTATTTGAGAGGTACTTGCCGTGTCGAAGGGGAAGTTTGAGCGAACGAAGCCGCACGTGAACGTGGGGACGATTGGGCATGTTGATCATGGCAAGACGACCTTGACGGCTGCGTTGACGAAGGTGATGGCGGAGAAGTTTGGCGGGGAGTTCAAAGCCTACGACCAGATTGACAAGGCCCCCGAGGAGCGGGCGCGCGGCATCACGATTGCGACTGCACACGTGGAGTATCAGAGCGAGGCGCGTCACTACGCGCACGTGGACTGTCCTGGGCACGCGGACTATGTGAAGAACATGATCACGGGAGCGGCGCAGATGGACGGGGCGATTTTGGTGGTCTCGGCGGCCGATGGTCCGATGCCCCAGACGCGCGAGCACATCTTGTTGGCCCGCCAGGTCGGCGTGCCCTACATCGTGGTGTATTTGAACAAGGCGGACATGGTCGATGACGCGGAGCTTCTGGAGCTGGTGGAGCTTGAAGTGCGGGATCTGTTGACGCTGTACAAGTTCCCCGGGGATAAGACCCCGATCATCACCGGATCTGCCTTGAAGGCGCTGGAAGGGGATGAGAGCGAGATTGGGGTGCCCTCGGTGATCAAGTTGGTCAAGGCCCTGGATGAGTACATTCCGGTGCCGAAGCGGGCGGTGGAAGGGGCCTTTTTGATGCCGGTGGAGGATGTGTTCTCCATTGCCGGTCGCGGCACGGTGGTGACGGGTCGTATTGAGCGCGGGATCGTGAAGATCAACGATGAGGTGGAGATTGTCGGGATTCGCCCGACGCAGAAGACCACCTGCACGGGGGTTGAGATGTTTCGCAAGCTGCTCGATGAGGGTCAGGCGGGCGACAACGTTGGGGTTTTGTTAAGGGGAACGAAGCGTGAGGAAGTGGAGCGCGGGCAGGTGTTGTGCAAGCCCGGCAGCATCACGCCGCACACCAAGTTTGAAGCGGAAGTGTACGTATTGAGCAAGGAGGAGGGCGGGCGGCACACGCCGTTCTTCAAGGGCTATCGGCCGCAGTTCTACTTTCGCACCACCGATGTGACGGGAGCTGTGGAGCTGCCGGAGGGCACCGAGATGGTGATGCCTGGAGATAACATCAAGATCGTGGTGGAGCTGATCGCTCCGATCGCGATGGAGCAGGGCCTGCGTTTCGCCATCCGCGAGGGTGGCAAAACCGTCGGCGCAGGTGTGGTTGCTAAGGTAATCGCTTAATCGCATTTTTGGCGCGAAGGCGTTCCAGTAGGGTAGAATCCGCACCCCGTTTAAGGACGGGGTCGCTTCGACCCCGGGAATAGTTGGCGCGCGAGCGCCTGAAGAGAATATTTATGGCTAACCAGAACATACGCATCCGCCTGAAGGCTTTCGATCACCGCTTGATCGACAAGTCGGCGCGGGAGATCGTCGATACCGCGAAACGCACCGGCGCGACCGTTAAGGGTCCGGTGCCGCTGCCCATCAAAATGGAGCGTTTCACGGTACTGACAGCCCCGCACGGCGATAAGGACGCCCGGGATCAGTTCGAAATCCGCACGCACAAGCGTCTGATGGACATTTTGAACCCCACGGACAAGACCGTAGATGCCTTGATGAAGCTGGAACTGCCGGCCGGCGTCGACGTCCAAATCAAATTGAATTAGCGCTGGCGCGCACTAACTAGGCGCTTCGCGCCAACCTTTCAACGGGGTCGCGGCGACCCCGTCCTATAGAGGGCGGAAGGGTTGATACCAGGGCGATTTCGGGTATACTCCCGCGTCCATTTTAGAGGTCGGAGCGCGTGGGCGCCGACGCCAAAAACTCAAGGGTTTTTGGGGTCCGTGTGTCCAAACCGCTGATCTGTCGCAACGATGCGGGGCTCGTTTAAAGCTCTCGCTGTATGAGGATTGACAATGTCCATTGGTCTGGTTGGCCGCAAGTGCGGCATGACCCGAGTATTCACCGACGCCGGTGTAACCGTGCCCGTGACGGTTGTCGAGGCGTTGCCGAATCGCATCTCGCAAGTCAAAAACGATAAAACCGACGGCTATCGCGCGGTTCAGGTCACCATTGGCAGCCGCCGCCCGTCGCGCGTCTCCAAGGCCTTGGCCGGCCATTTTGCCAAGGCAAATGTCGCCGCCGGTTATACCTCTCAGGAATTCCGATTAGCCAAAGGCGAAGGCGACGCGCTCGCCTCGGGCGGCGAATTCAAAGTCGACATGTTCAAAGCGGGCCAAATCGTCGATGTCACCGGCACCACGGTAGGCAAGGGCTTTCAGGGCACCATGAAGCGCCATAATTTTGCAGGCGGCATGAAGACCCATGGAAACTCGCTGTCGCACCGCGCGCCGGGCTCCATTGGTCAGCGCCAGACGCCGGGCCGCGTGTTCAAAGGCAAACGCATGTCAGGGCATATGGGCGTGCGCAATCGCACCATTGAAAATCTACGCATTGTGGAAGTCGATGCCGCGCGCAACCTGCTTCTCATCAGCGGCGCCGTGCCGGGCGCCGAGGGCAGCCGCGTCGTCGTGAGACCCTCGGTCAAGGCCTTGGGCCAGGCGCGACGACAGAAGTTGATGCCGAACAAGGCTCCCGCCGCCCCCAAGGGCGCTCCTGCTCCCAAGGGCGCAGCTCCGAAGGCCGGCGCAGCCAAAGCTGACAAGAAGTAGACGCCATGAAAGTCCAGCTAAAAAATGCCAAGCCCTCTGCTGAGATTCAATTGTCGGACGCGGCCTTTGGGCGCACTTACAACGAAGCGCTGGTGCACCAGGTCGTGACCGCGTACATGGCGGCCGGCCGTGCCGGCACCAAGGCGCAGAAGACGCGCGCCGAAGTGCGCGGCGGCGGCAAGAAGCCCTGGAGCCAAAAAGGCACGGGCCAGGCGCGCGCCGGTTCGATTCGCAGCCCCATTTGGGTGGGCGGCGGACGGGCTTTCGCAGCCAAGCCGCGCGATTTCTCGCAGAAGGTCAATCGCAAGATGTACCGCGCCGCCATGCAAACCATGGTGTCGCAACTGGTGCGTCAAGATCGCTTGGTCGCCGTGGAGTCGATCGAGCTCACCGCACCCAGAACCAAGCTGCTCATAGCCAAGTTGGCTGAATTTGGATTGACGCGAGCACTCATTCTAGTCGAGGCCTACGAGGAGAAATTGTTCCTGGCGGCCCGCAACGTTCCCCATGTGGAAGTGATGGCTGTTGCCGCTCTTGACCCCTTGAGCTTGGTCAAACACGACAAGGTCATTGCGACGGTGGGCGCTTTGAAGCTGCTGGACCAGCGTCTCGGAGGCGCGCCATGAATAAAGAACGTCTCATGACCGTGCTGATTCAGCCGCACGTGTCGGAAAAAGCCGCGAGCGTGACGGAAAAGGCGAACCAATACGTGTTTCGCGTACGCGACGATGCATCGAAGGCGGAAGTTAAACAGGCCGTCGAGTTGATGTTCGAGGTCAAAGTCGAGGGCGTGAATCTGTTGAATCGTCCCGGCAAGACGCGCCGCTTCAAGAATATGGCGGGCAAGCGCAACGGCTTCAAGAAAGCGTATGTGCGCTTAGGCGAAGGTCAGACCATCGACTTCACCGGCGCCTCGGCGAAATAGGAACTCACGGCCATGGCACTCATCAAGATGAAGCCGACCTCACCGGGTACGCGCTTCGTAGTCAAAATCGATCGCTCGCACCTGCACAAGGGCGGGCCGCTCGAGTCTCTCACCACCAAGAAGAACCGCACCGGTGCTCGTAACCATTCGGGCCGCCAGACCACGCGTCACATTGGCGGCGGTCATAAGCAGCGCTATCGCCTGGTCGACTTCAAGCGTGACAAGGATGGGATTCCCGGTATCGTCGAGCGTCTGGAATACGATCCGAACCGCACCTCGCATCTTGCGCTGGTCCTCTACAAGGACGGCGAGCGGCGCTACATTCTGGCGCCCAAGGGCGTGAAGGCCGGCGATGAAATTCGCTCCGGCTCCGATGCGCCGATCAAGGCCGGCAATGCGATGCCGCTGCGGCACATACCGGTCGGCAGCACGGTGCACAACATCGAATTGAAGGTCGGCAAGGGCGGGCAGATGGCGCGCAGCGCCGGTGCTTCCGCGCAGTTCGCGGCGCGCGAAGGCGTCTATGCCAGCCTGCGCTTGAAGTCAGGCGAAATGCGCAAGGTGCATGTCGATTGCCGCGCCACCATCGGCGAAGTCGGCAACGATGAACATAATTTGCGTGTCTTCGGCAAGGCCGGCGCGGTGCGCTGGCTGGGAGTTCGCCCGACCGTGCGCGGCGTCGTGATGAACCCTGTCGATCACCCCCACGGTGGCGGTGAAGGCAAATCCGGTCAAGGTAATCCGCACCCGGTGAGCCCATGGGGCCTGCAGACCAAGGGCAAGAAAACGCGTCGCAACAAGCGCACTGACGGCATGATCGTTCAGCGTCGCAAGAACAAACGACTGTAAGACTGGAGAATCATCAGTGCCTCGTTCGCTAAAGAAAGGCCCGTTTGTGGATTTGCACTTGGCCAAGAAAGTGCAAACCGCCAGCCAAAAGAATGATCGTCGCCCGATCAAGACCTGGTCGCGACGTTCCATGGTCATTCCCGATATGGTCGGCTTGACCATCGCCGTGCACAACGGCCGGCTGCACGTGCCGGTGCTGGTATCGGAAAATATGGTCGGTCACAAGCTCGGCGAATTCGCTCCGACGCGCACCTTCAAGGCGCATTCCGGCGACAAGAAAGTCACGGCGGCGGAGTAGTCATGCAGACTAAAGCAGTATTACGTTACGCACGCATTTCGCCCCAGAAGTGCCGCTTGGTCGTCGACACGATTCGCGGCAAGTCGGCAACGCTTGCCGTGAACACGTTGAAGTTCATGCCGAAGAAAGGCGCGAAAATCGTTCTCAAAGTGCTGGATTCCGCGATTGCCAACGCTTACAACAATTTCAATGCCGATGTCGATGATCTGAAAGTCACGCGCGTCGAGGTTGATCCGGCGCCGATGCTCAAGCGCTTTCACGCGCGCGCCAAGGGGCGCGGCGTGCGTATCGCCAAGCGCAACAGTCACATCCTGGTTCAAGTCTCTGACGGAAAGCGAGAGGCCTAATGGGTCAGAAAGTAAATCCGATTGGTATTCGTCTAGGCATCACGCGCGACTGGTCGTCGAAGTGGTATGCGCATTCGAAGAACTTCGCCTCGAATATTCACACCGACTTCCTGGTGCGCAAGTATCTGAATAAGAAACTTGCCGATGCGTCGGTGAGCAACATTCATATCGAGCGGGCGGCCCGCCGCGCCAACATCACCATTCACACCGCCCGGCCGGGCATCGTGATCGGCAAGAAGGGCGAGGACATCGAGAAACTCCGCACCGCAGTTGCCAAGATCCTGGGCATGGGCATGAACGACGTACGCC
>Ga0209624_10003371_pt1 | contig 11359 bp, 3 predicted proteins | sample JacPinW_OM2H0_O1_FD_188565 | JGI IMG/M metagenome (GOLD analysis project Ga0209624, IMG submission 188565) | Forest soil microbial communities from Algoma, Ontario, Canada - Jack Pine, Ontario site 1_JW_OM2H0_O1 (SPAdes) (version 2) | ecosystem: Environmental > Terrestrial > Soil > Boreal... | reverse complement strand
ACGGGCAGGAGACGATTGCTCCGCAGGCCGGCTTGAATCGCGGCGACGCAGCGGAACAAAGCCGCCGTCTCAAAGATCAATTCGGCCGCTACCGGATCGTCCGCGTACTGGGCCAAGGGGCGATGGGCACCGTCTACCTGGCCGAGGACACGCAGCTCAAGCGGCAAGTCGCCCTCAAGACGCCGCACTTCGACAAGGACCCCACCGGCGAACTGCTCGAGCGGCTGTATCGTGAAGCCCGGGCCGCCGCCACGTTGCGACATCCCAATATTTGCCCCGTTTATGACGTGGGAGAAATCGAAGGCACGCACTACATCTCGATGGCCTACATCGAGGGGCATCCGCTCTCGGCCTTTATCCGCGCGAACAAGCCGCAGCCCGAACGGCAGGTGCTGATCGTCGTCCGCAAACTGGCGCAGGCCCTGCAGGAAGCCCACGACCTGAAGGTCGTGCACCGCGATCTGAAGCCGGCCAACATCATGGTCGACAAGCGGGGCGAGCCGCTGATCATGGATTTTGGACTTGCCCGCCACACGCGTCCCGACGACGACGTGCGGCTGACGCACAGCGGCACCCTGGTCGGCACGCCCGCCTACATGTCGCCCGAGCAAATTGACGCAGACTCGACGAAGATCGGTCCACTCACCGATCAATACAGCCTGGGCGTCATTCTGTTCGAGCTGCTCACCGGCCAGCTGCCGTTCCGCGGCTCGATGATGGCCGTGCTGGGACAGATCGTCACCAAAGCGCCGCCGTCGCCCAGCGGGCTGCGGCCGGATCTCGATCCGCGGATCGAGGCCGTCTGCCTCAAGATGATGGCCAAGAAGCCCGAAGACCGTTTGACTTCGCTCTCCGCGGTGGCCGACGAGCTGGCGGCCATTCTGCGAAATCCCGGCACTCGCCCGGCGTCCACCGGCAAAGCGGCCTCCGGACTGACGCCAAATCCGGACGGGGAAACAGCGTCGGCCGCCGGCGCGGGCTCGTCCAAGATTCTCAAATCGGCGGCGGTCAAATCTCAGATCCTCAAGACAGCGGTGCAAAAGACGCTGACAGCCGCCGACCTGACGTCGCTCGAAGAACTGGCGCGGAAGTGCTGGACGCGGCACGACTACGACCAGGTGATTCAGATCGCCGAGCGCATCCCCGAGCAGAAGCGGAGCGAGAGCCTCAACTCGCTCCTGGAAAAGGCTCGCGCCAAGACCGATGAAATTGCCTTCTTGCTCGTCGACATCGACGAGGCGGTGCGGCTCGAGGACCGTCGGACCGCTCTCAAGAAGGCGGAGGCATTACTGGTCGTCAAGCCGGGCCATCGGCGAGCGCTCGAAGTTCAAGAGCGTTATAGCGGTGTGGGAGCTAGCGGGATCGTCCGCCTGAGCCCTCGGAACCTCGCACAAGCCTGGAATGAGGGGGGCTGGGTCCCCTGGAGCGTGCTCGCGTTTGGCCTGGCCGTCGTCGGCGTGATGGCCGGCGTCATCATCTGGTGGGTCAACAGAACGGTCATCATCATCGACTCCAATGCCCCCGGAATTACCGTCGCGATCAAAGGCCAAAAAGCGTTCATCACCGCGGAGGGCACCAAGAAGATCGTGGTCGAGCCGGGCGACCAAGAGATTAAAGTCAGTTACGAGGGGCTCGAAACCGTCACCCGCGAGTTCTTTCTCAAGAAGGGCGATTCCAAGATCCTGATTGTCAAAGTCGGCGACAAAGGGCTGTTGGCCTATCTGCAGAACGAGCAGGCGCCCGACAAGGCCAAGACCGACGTCGCGCAGAAGGGCGCTGCCGCCGGCTCCATCGAGAGTCCGCCGACGACGCTGGCGATGATTGGCGCGGCCAAGGGTCCGCGGCCGGCGTCGCTCGCCGCTCCCTTCCAAGTTGACGATGCCCAGAGCGCTCGGCAGAAGTGGGCCGACTATCTGCATGAGCCGGCCGAAACCACCAACACGCTCGGCATGAAGTTCGTCCTGATTCCCCCGGGCGAATTCTTGATGGGGACGCCCGCCGACAGATTCGGCAGCGCCCAGGAAAAGCCGCAACACCGGGTGCGGATCACGCGACCCTACTATCTCGACACGCACGAAGTGACGCGCGGAGAGTTCTCGCAGTTCGTCGCCGCCGGTGGATACAAGACCGAGGCGGAGCGCGATGGCGGCCGTGCAGCCACCTTCAACGCCAAAGGCGACCTGCACGAGGACCAGAACGCCGGCTGGAAGAATCCGGGATTTGAGCAGACCGATGTCCACCCGGTGGTGATCGTCTCCTGGAACGACGCTGCCGCCTTCTGCCGCTGGCTCAGCGAGAAGGAAGGCGCAACGTATCGGCTGCCGACCGAGGCGGAATGGGAATACGCCTGCCGCGCCGGAACCATCACGGCCTACACCACCGGCAGCCATGTGCCCGACTTGTTCAAGGCCGGCAACGGACTCGGACAAGAATTTCGCGATCACTTTCATCAAAAGGGGGACGATCAGCGTCCCAACGACGGCTTCGTCTTCACGGCGCCGGTCGGCTCGTTCCCGGCAAACTCGTTCGGCCTGTTCGACATGCACGGCAACGCTTGGGAATGGTGCCAGGATTGGTTCGGCGGCAACTATTCACCAGAGACGGCCGTCGACCCGACGGGCGCGGAAACCGGCACAAAACGCGTCGCGCGGGGCGGCGGATTCGATTGCGGACTCTCCGCGCGATCAGCAACCCGCGACAGCAACGTTCCCACCATGCGGGCGGCCAACCTGGGCTTTCGGGTCGCCCGGGCCACCCGCGAAATCGCGCCCGTGGAAACCGCTTCAGCCGAGGATGCCTTCGTACCGTTGTTCAACGGACGCGATCTGACCGGCTGGAAGTTCCATCCCAGCCAGCCGGGCAATTGGCGCGTGGAAAACGGCATTCTGATCGGCTCCGGGACCCAAGAGGGCCAACCCTACGTCTCGGAGAGGAGTCATCTTTATACCGAGCGCGGTGACTTCAAGAACTTCCATCTCCGCGTGGAGGCCCGGATCAACAACGGCGGCAACAGCGGTCTCTACTTCCGTTCGGGATTTGGACCCACAAGGCCGAGCGACCACCCGAAATTTCCCTCTGGTTACGAAGCGCAGATCGACAGCACGGTTGATCCGGCTCGCACCGGCAGCCTCTACGCGGGAGGCAATGTGGTCGTCGGCGTCAGCGATACCCTCGTCCCGCCCGGACAGTGGTTTACCGAGGAAGTGATTGCTCAGGGGAATCGGTTCGTCGTTAAGGTGAACGGCCAGACGACGGCCGTCTATCGCGATGAGAAGGAAATCTCCGCAAGCGGCCACATCGCGCTGCAGCAAAACAACGTCAAGACGATCGCTGAGTTTCGCAAGATCGAGATCAAGGAGTTGCCGGCGGACGGTCTGGCGGAGGCGCCAGCCATGTCAGCAGACGGCTACGTCTCGCTCTTCAACGGAAAGAGCTTGAGCGGTTGGACGCGGGATCCGAGTCACACCGGCGATTGGCACGTCGAGAACGGCATTCTCACTGGGGGGCCGGCCGGCGAGGCCAGTTTTCTCTATTCCGACCGTGACAACTACAAGAACTTTCGTCTCCGCGTCGAGGCACGACTCAAGGGGAAGGAGTCCAGCGAACTCTGGGTTCGCGCTCAGAGTCCTCCGATCGCCGCCCCTGACAAAGTTCCTATGACTGGATACGAGGTCCATCTGGAGGAACCGGCTGAAACCCGCAAGGTGAGAACGGGGAGTATCTGGGCGGTGACACAAAAGTCAGACGGGGAAAGGAGCGTCAATGGCTTCGGTCGGATGGATCCGATGGTGCAGCCCGCACGCTGGTTCACGCTTGAAGTGGTTGCCGAGGGAAAGCGCGTGTACGTCCTCGTCAACGGCGAATTGGCCTCCGACACGAACTGGTTAAAGAGGGATCAATACGAGAGCGGACGTATTGCGATTCAGCAGGACGTCGGCAAGCCGTCGGTCGAGTTCCGCAAGATCGAGATCAAGGAACTCGCCGACTCGACCACTGCGCCTGCCATCTCTCCCAAGGCGGCGGATCATCCTATGGACAAGGATGCGCTCGTCGCCCCGTTCGACGAATCTCAAGCACACGCCGCACAGCAGAAGTGGTCCGATCGGCTGAAGACTCCAGTCGAGTTGATCAACAAGGCGAATATGCGGATGCGTCTGATCCCGCCGGGGCAATTCGAGATGGGATCGATCAATGGCCCAGAATCCACTCAGCCTCGCCACGCGGTGCGGATCACGCGTCCCTTCTACCTGGGAACCTACGAGGTGACGCGGGCACAATTCGCCGCGTTCGTGTCGGCCACCCACTCCACGGGACACTCCGACTCGTGGAAAACGGGTTGGCGGTTGGACGACGCCGCCAAGCCCATCAAATGGGAGCCACGACGTCGATTCACCTGGCAGTCGCCCGGCTTCACGCAGGACGGCAGTCATCCGGTGGTCGACGTCTCTTGGGACGACGTGCAGGAATTCTGCACGTGGCTCTCGCGGACCGAGGGAAAAACCTATCGTCTCCCGACCGAGGCGGAATGGGAGTATGCCTGCCGCGCCGGCACGACCACCGCGTGGTACAACGGCGACACCCTGGCCGACGTCGTTCAGATCGGCAATTCCGCCGACAAGTCGGCCAAGGCCAAGTTCTCCGTCTGGCGAACCACGAGCGCCTCCGACGGCTTTGTCTATACGAGCCCGGTCGGCCAGTTCCGGCCCAACAATTTCGGGCTCTATGACACCATCGGCAACGTCCTGGAATGGTGCTCCGACTTCTTTGATTCCAGGTACTACCAAAACTCGCCCGACGCCGACCCCACGGGGCCGCGCGGCGGCAAGCGCCACGTCGCTCGCGGGGGAGCGTTCACCTCGATCGGTGAAGCTGCGAGTCGCATAGATTTGGCTACCAATCATCGCGCCCCCGACGTCGGCTTTCGCGTGGTCTGCGAGATTGCGGCGGTTCCACCGATCGTTGACTCGGCGCCGACTGCTGCGCCTCCCGCAGCCGGTCGCGACCGTCAAGCGTGGGTTGGCGCAGAGAGCCGCTTTGACGAGGTCGCTGCCGGCAAATGGCGAGAGACCTTTCCGAAGCAGCCGGGGCACGCGATCTATTTCTTCGATCAAGTCGCGGAGACACCGGAGTACATCGAGCTGATCGACAAAACCCGGATCAAATCAAAAGGCGGGGTGAGCGTCCGACTCGGCGACAATCAGGCTCTCATGCGCTGGGGCGGACCCAGCCAGGAATTCAAGCCGTTGCAGCCGGGACAATGGGTGACAACGGCCGAACACTCGCCAATGGCCGTCGCGTCACAGACTGTTGACTGGTCCTTCTTCAATGGTCGGGATCTCGACGGCTGGCACGGACTGCCCGGATTCTGGCACGTCAACGATCACGCGCTTGTCGGCACCGTTCCCGTCGGGCAAAAGGCCCACACTTTTTTGTGCAGCAAGCGAGAATACAAAGACTTCGAGTTGAAGTTCCGCGCCCGACTGCTGGGCGGCGTCGGAAACAGCGGCGTGCAGTTCCGCTCCACGTTCCGGGACCCGAAGACATTTTGGCTGGTTGGCCCGCAGTGCGAGATTTGTGCCCAGGACCGAAATCGCAAATATCCGACCGGAAGTCTCGTGACCGAGCCCACAGGTGAACCCTCAGTGGCTCCGGCTGCCGCGGACGTCGACCGCATTTTCAAGCTGGCCGACTTCAACGATTTCGAGATCCGCTGCGTCGGCAAACATGTGCGAATCAAGGTCAATGGCCTGACGACAGTTGACGCCGACTTCCCGTCGATGCCGGACGAGGGGCTGATCGGTTGGCAGATGCACGGGAAAAACCCACCACGCGAGGTGACGTTTAAAGACATTGAGTTCACGGATTTGAGCCCGCGGCCCGCACGGTCGGGCGGCCTCTAAACGGCCCCAAATCGCCCCTCGGATTCTTCGCGATCTGCCAAGAATTCGGAAAAAGGTCGCGCCGGCGTCTAGAAACCGGGCTTAGTCTTCTGGACTCGCCGGAAACGAAGTCGTCGGAGCCGATCCCGCTCGGGTAAGTGAAGCGCTATGAACTACTTTGCCAACATCATCAGCGGCCCCAACGCGGGCCAGCGGCGCGAGCTGACAAATCACGCCATTCTCGTCATTGGGCGCGGAGATGATTGCGACCTGCGACTCTCTGATCCCAGCGTTTCGCGGATTCACGCGCGGATCACGCTCGTCGACGGGCACGTCTATCTCGAAGACGCGGGCAGCCGCTGGGGCACCCTCGTCAACAACAAGCCGACCGAGAGCCGCGAGTTGTTTCCCGGCGACTGCCTGGCCATCGGCGACACGCAGCTCCGCCTGGAGCTCGAGTCGCCGCTTGTGACAACGATCTCGCCCATCCACAAGCGCATCCTGCGGACGCTCTCCGGTCGTGCGCGAGGCCGCCGCAACGGCGCCAAAAAGGCCCCGTCGCCCGAGCGCGAAGACGATCCCGAGTCCACCCTCAACCAGCCGCGCCGTGCGGTTGCGAGAAAACCGCTCGATGTCGCTTCGCTGGTCGGCAAGAAGTTTCTCCGCTACCGGGTCGAGTCGATCATCGCCCGCCCGCGGAGCGGCATCATCTTTCACGCCCGCGATCCGAAGTACGATCGGCCCATCGCCCTCAAGATCTTTCGACACGACTTCTTCCACGACCGCCAGGGATCCGCGCGGTTCCTGCGGGCCATGCGGACCACCATCGCGCTTGAGCACGAGAACCTGGTCCGCGTCTACGGGGCCGGACGGACGCAGGGCCTGTGCTTCATCGCCAGCGAATTCGTCGACGGCGAGAGTGTTTCGCAAATGATCCGCCGCATCGGCGTGGCCGGCATGCTCGATTGGCGCAATGCCCTGCACGTCGCCCAGGGAGTGGCCGAGGCGCTGGAAGTCGCCCACGAGCTCAACATCTTGCATCGCAATATCAGCCCCAGCAACATCCTCGTCCGCAAGAGCGACCGCTGCGTCAAGCTGGGCGACCTGATGCTCGCCAAGGCGCTCGACGACTCGGGCAACGAAAAGATCACCCGCTCGGGCGAAGTCATCGGCGACTTGCGCTACCTCAGCCCCGAGCAGCTCTCCGGCGAGCAGCCGCTCGACCCGCGGGCCGATATCTACAGCCTGGGCGCGGCGCTTTACGCCATCCTCACGGGCCGGCCTCCCTTCGAGGGAGGCACCGCGGCCGAAGTTATCCGCCGCATCGTGACTGGTTCTCCCGAGCCACCGACGAAGGTCCACCTGGCCGTGCCGTCGCAGGTCGAAGGCCTCGTTCTTCGGATGCTCGCCAAGCGTCCGGAAGACCGCCCCGAAAGCGCCCGCGCGCTGCGCCAGGAACTGGAACGCATCTCCCGCTACTGTGGCTTGTGATGCTTCTGTGGCCTGCCGTCCTCTGCCGCTCGCTGCCCTTTTCTCTCGAGGCGGACGAAGCGCCGAGGTGACGGTGGCTCGCTGGGCCGACCGCCCCGGGGAGTTCAAATCGTCTCTCCGACCTGTTACCGTGCGAGGGTCGACGCGCTTCGACCCGCGTTCGCGTCGATCCAGGTTCGTCAGTCGTCGGCCACGCTGGGCTCCGGGAAAGGTCGCGCCGCAATCGTGCTTAAGGGTCTCCGCGCGCGGAAAGAGTGGAAGTTCTTCGCCGTGCTCCCGCGGGCGAACCGGCCGCTGGCCGCCGTCTGGTGGCTGATCGTCGTGCTGCGGGGCGTGCTGCCGGCTGTCTTTGCCATCGCGATGGGCCTGCTCGTGGCGGCCGTCGAGCACGGCAATTCCTTGGCGGCCGCGCTGACCTTCGTCGGCGCGATCTTCATTTTGCTGCAGGTTCTCACGCCCATTCATCAGGCCGTCGGCGCCAACCTGGGCGATCGCACGGCGGCCTGGCTCTACGACCGACTGACCGACGCCTGCGTCCGGCCGCCCGGCATGGGCCACCTGGAAGATCCCGAATTGACCAGCGACCTGACCGTCGCCCGCAACTTCGATCTGGGGATGACGGGACCGCCGCTCTTCATCTCGATGGACTTCATCGCCAGTGGTCTGGTCGAAATGATCGGCGGCGTGGCGTCGGCCGTGGTGTTGGCGGCCTACGCCTGGTGGGCGCCCCTGGTGCTCGCCGGGGCGTGGCTGGCGACGCACTACCTCTTGCGGGAAAGCGCCGTCTGGCGCGACCGCAACACCACCGAAGTCCGCAGCGCCCAGCGCGACGCCGACTACGCCTATCGGCTGGCCGTCGATCCGCCCGCTAGTAAAGAACTGCGGCTCTTCGGCCTGGCGTCGTGGACAATCGACCGCTTCGTCAACCGCCGCACGCGGCTCTATCAACTGCAATACCAGGCGACACGTCTCCGCGAGCGGTCCGTGTTGTGGAGCATGCTCTTGGTGGTCGGCGCGAACGTGATCGTCTTCTGGGCGCTCGCCGCGTCCGCGGTGAACGGTCATCTCGACCTGGGTCGCCTGGTTATGTTCGCCCAAAGCGCGATCGGCGTGTCGATGATCGCCTTTGGTGGCCTCAACTGGGCGCTGGACGGAGCGGCCTCGCCCGTGGACGCCGTCCTGCGGCTGGAATCGGCGATGGAACCGGCCGGGCACCTCCCTTCGGGCAGCACGCCCGCCAACGGCCGACCCGCCCGCGAAATCCGCTTCCGCAATCTCACTTTCGGATACCCGGGATCGCGAAACGTTCTGGAAGGCTTCGACCTGACAATTCCAGCCGGCACGTCGCTGGCCATCGTCGGACAAAACGGCGCCGGCAAGACGACGCTGGCCAAGCTCCTCTGCCGCTTGTACGACCCGCTCGAGGGTGCAATCGAAGTCGACGGCATCGACGTCCGCACCTTCGACCTCGGCTCGTGGCGATCGCGAGTGACGGCCGTGTTCCAGGATTTCACGCGATTCGAGTTGCCGCTCCGCGAAAACGTCGCGCCGGCCGGCGCTCCCGATGTGGCGATTATCTCCGCGCTCGAAGCGGCCGGGGCGGCCAATCTGGCGACCCTCGATACGATCCTCGCCCGCGGCTATGAAGGAGGGACCGAACTGTCGGGCGGGCAGTGGCAGCGCATCGCGCTGGCTCGCGCACTGTGTGCGGTGACGTTGGGAGCGGGCGTCGTGCTGCTCGATGAGCCGACGGCCCAACTCGACGTCCGAGGGGAAGCAGAAATCTTCGATCGCCTGCTGTCGGCCAGCCGTCACTGCACGACGATCCTCATTTCCCATCGCTTCTCCACCGTTCGCCATGCGGATCGCATCTGCGTGCTCGAGCACGGAAAGGTTGTCGAGCTTGGAACGCACGACGAGCTGATGGCATTGGGCGGGCGCTATCACACGATGTTCGACCTGCAGGCCCAGCGGTTCACCGCTACCGAGGACGAGGAAGGAAAAACGTATGACCTCCTCGCCTAGCGCCGGTCGCAAGGTCGCGGCCATCGCTTCCCCCGTGCCCGACACTCTGCCCCCCGCGCTGTCGTCGATGTGGCGACTGTGCAAGCTGGGCTATCAGCACGAGCCGCGCTTGTTGCTGGCCTCCTTCCTGCTGGCCCTCCTGTCCGCCTTGCCCGACGCCCTCCTGGCACTTTGGCTGAAGCTGCTGGGCGAAGGCCTGCTCGAGCACCGACCTGAACTCGTCTACACGGCCGCCGCGCTGCTCGGACTGTCGGCGGCGGCCACCTGGTTTCTCCGCACGGTGAGCACCCGCGTGCAGCGAGGCTTTCGCGACAAAGTCACCATCGCGCTCGAATCGCACGTCGCCCGGCTGCAGGCCACCGTGGCCACCATCGCACACCAGGAGCGGCCCGACTACCTCGATCGGCTCTCCGTGCTCCGCAACCAGGTCTTCGTGCTCGACCATATGTATATGTCGCTCTTCTCGACGTGCGGCTGGATCCTGCGATTGGCCGTCACGGTCGGTCTGTTGATGTCGATCCACCCGGCGCTGGCCCTCTTGGCTCTGTTTGCCGTGCCGACTGTTCTCACGTCGACGTGGAGGCCGGCCGTCGAACGGGCCGCCCAGGAACGCGGCGCTCCCTTCAGCCGCCTTGCGCGGCACCTCTTCAACATGGCCACGACGGCGACGCCCGGCAAAGAGGTCCGGCTGACGGGAATCGGACCGCGGTTGGCCACCGATCGTCGCCAGGCCTGGGAGCGCGGGAACGACCCGATCGCGGCCGCCCGCTGGGGAACGGCCGCGTGGCACACGGTGGCCTGGGCCATCTTTGGCGGCGCCTACGTCGGCGCGGTCGTCTTTGTGTCGACGTCCCTCAAGGGGTCGCCCGGCGACGTGCTGCTCGTGCTGGCGGCCGGCTCGCGTCTCTCCGCGTATATCGGCGCGACCGTCGGCGAGATCGGTTTCCTTCGCGGCATCTGGATGGACGGCTCGCGCCGCTTGGCTTGGCTCGAGGACTACGCCGCTGCAATCGTCGCATCGGCCGATCTGCCCGTCCCCGCGCGACTCACGCGCGGTATTCGTTTCGAACATGTCTCGTTCGCTTACCCCGGCACCGAGCGGCTGGTGCTCGACGACGTGAATCTCGAATTGCCGGCCGGCAGGGTGATCGCCATCGTTGGCGAGAACGGGGCCGGCAAGACGACGCTGGTCAAACTCTTGGGCAAGCTCTACGAACCCAACGAAGGCCGCATCCTCGTCGACGACGTCAATCTGTCGCGGATGCCGGCCGACCAATGGCGTACGCGATTGGCCGGGGCTTTCCAAGACTTCTTCCGTTTCGAGTTTCTCGCCCGACAGTCGGTCGGTGTCGGCGATATCGAGCGAATCGACGACGAACCGGCCGTCACAACCGCCGTCAGCCGCGCGGGAGCCGACGCCGTCATTGCCGGTCTGAAGGCCGGTTTGCAGACTCAACTCGGCCCGACCTGGCCTGAAGGCGTCGAAGTCTCCTTCGGCCAGTGGCAAAAGCTCGCCCTCGCCCGCGGCTTCATGCGCGACAGCCCGCTCGTCCTCGTCCTCGACGAGCCGACGTCCGCCCTCGATGCCGAAAGCGAGCACGAGCTCTTCGAGCGCTACGCTGCCGCCGCCCGCGACGACCGAATTGCCAGTATTCAACCCGGCAGTGACGGCGCCTCGGCCAACGGCGGCCCGCTCGGCAGCAACGGCCGCATTACGATCCTCGTTTCACACCGCTTTTCCACGGTCCGCATGGCCGACCTGATTGTCGTGCTGGACGGCGCTCGCGTCGCCGAAGTCGGCACGCACGACGAACTCATGTCCCGTGGCGGCACGTACGCCCAGCTGTACGGCATCCAGGCCGCCGCTTACCGTTGAGCCGGGGACTCGCCAACTCCATCACGCCGGAAAGGGATTTCATGCACGGTTCGGTCGCCCTGATCCTGGTCACTTCGCTCGTCTGCCA
>Ga0209624_10003370_pt1 | contig 11359 bp, 8 predicted proteins | sample JacPinW_OM2H0_O1_FD_188565 | JGI IMG/M metagenome (GOLD analysis project Ga0209624, IMG submission 188565) | Forest soil microbial communities from Algoma, Ontario, Canada - Jack Pine, Ontario site 1_JW_OM2H0_O1 (SPAdes) (version 2) | ecosystem: Environmental > Terrestrial > Soil > Boreal... | reverse complement strand
GACTAGCTTCCGCAACTCGTCGGCGGCCTTTGCCGATCGGCCCGCAAGATCGTCGACGATAGCGTTGTAGTACGACGCTCGAAAGTACGAGGGATCCTTCTGGATAGCGGCGACTAGCTTTGTCTTTGCATCGTCCAAGATTGAGACATCCCTGGAGACGCGGTATCGGTCCACTGCCTCCAAAGCGTCGGAGACCAGCTCAAATGCTTCACGATTCCTAGTTTCAAGGTGCATTTGCATCCGCATACTCCTTAAGCGTCAGGAGAATTTCATAGGCGAGATCCTGCTCCGACGCGAACCAGCCGCGCAGATTGTGAATGCGAGTCCAGTGCGCGACCGTGGTCCCACCGTGTTCGAGTTTCGCGGACACCCTAATCTCGGTGTCTGTCGACTCGGTGGAGCCAGATATTACATACGTGGGTTGCCGCCATGCGCTTAGACACCAACGCATAATCGGGCCCGCTGAGGCGTTCACGCCTGAAATCAGCTCAATAAACTCAGAACCTGAAGATCGCAAAAGAATCCGCATCTTGCCGGCCGTGCCCACTGGGCTTCGCGCGCGGAAGTACGATGACATGCGCTCGTGCATCGTGGTAAGGGTCTCGCCGAATCCGGCACCAACCGCGGCCCCTCCGGGAGGCTGCCAAGTGTTTGAGACTGTCAGCATGTTGCGATGAAACCGTCGACCCGCTGCTCGCAGCGGAAACCGGATCCCGATTACCAAGAGCGCGAGAAGCGCAATCGGCGTGATGACCTTGACGGACCCCTCCCAAGTCGGACGAACGTACTTCTCGACGATACCGTCACGCCGCTCGATGACTGACTCCATATCGTGGATCGCATCTCTTTTCTGCGCATCGGAACCCGAGTCGAGTGCTTTGGAGTAGGCGGACTCGGAATCTGCCAGACGCCCTCTCTGTTCGTATTCCTTCGCCAAGGCAATCTCTGCGCCGGCGCTGCTTAGGGGCGGGAAGGCGATCAGTGTCTTTAGCCGCCTTAGAGCCTCGGCCTTCACCGCTGAGCTAGTACTGCTCGCCAGCACCTGCCGGTAAACCACCTCGGCCTCTGCGGGGCGTTCACCCCTCTGCAGCGCGTCACCTAACTCCATCAGCGTGCTTGACTCTTGGTCCGTTCGAAGCCTGGCTACCCTTTCGAGTCCCCCAGCCGCGACCTGGCGCGCTTCCACACCGCCCTGTTCAATGACTCTTAAGTAGCCAGCTTCGGCGGCCGTGTAGTCGCCGCTCAGTTCGTTCTGGCGGGCCATTTCCAAATCCTGAGCCGCGGCCTCCCCGGGAGCCGGCGGGGTCGTCGCTTGCGTCGGGGCAATCAACAGAATGGCAATCAAGAATGAGGACACAGAGGCATATCCCGTCCGGACGAGCTCGCGATGTCTTGATGCACTTGCTCGCATCGCTGCCTACTGCGGAATCATTAACCCCAGGTTAGTCAGACGATGCTCCATCGCCTGAGTACTCACGTCGAACTCAGACGCGAGCTCTGCGATCAACCGGTCGATCTCGTCTCCGCCGCCGGCGCGCAGACGCTTTTCCAGAGCGGAGATCAGCAGCTCCTTAGGCATGAGGATTGCTGCCGCGAACGCGTTGGCCTCAATCTCTTCTTTGTCAGTCCCTTCAGCTGCGCGGGCGTCTCGCTTCTTGACTGTGACGGTGCGGCCGCGAAGCGTCTTGTCGAGAAACAAATCGCCCTTGTGACCCAACTGCCAGTGACCAATCTCGTGTGCGATCGTGAACCGCTGTCGAGTGTTGGGGTGGCGCGAATTCACTCCGATGATCACTTGGCTATCCTTGCGAACGAGTGTCCCGGAAAGCTCCTCCCCGAATGGCTGGAAAGCGACTTTGGCTCCCAGGGTCTGGGCTACTTTCAAAATATTGATCGGCGCCACAGAGACTTTGCAGGTTTGCAGAACCCGATTCGCTACTTCCTCAATTTGCGAGTTAACCATTGCCCCCCCTATTTCGACTCGTTCTCTGCGCTCTGGACAACTGAAGCAACCCACTGGGCCGTCCCAGCAGGCAAGTCACCCTTGTGCGTTTCAAGTTTTTGCAAAAGAGCCCCCGCAAGCACGGGGATGACGTGAGGCAACAATTCCGCAGGGGTAACGCCTAAAGCGCCGGCGAAAATGTAGAGCTGATCCAGGGAGATGCCTTGACGACCTAGCTCGATATTTACTATCGACGGCCGACTGAGTGACACGCGATCAGCCAGTTCTTGCTGCGAAAGCCCGACTTTCTTCCGCACCCTCCTGAGCGCGCGCCCGAACTCACCACGGATATCAACCATTTACACAGACTAGCGGGCCGACTGCCATAAAGTCAACTTTACAAACCGTTTGTGTGTTTGGACTTATATTCTGATAGCGGTTTCCTATCTTGACGCACCTTCAAGCGCGGGCGTAACGTAAATCGCGCCCCCCAAGCTAGGAATACGCCAGTGACCGTATCTTCCAGCACTCAGACGCTCGCCTCGCTGATGCGCGCCAGTTCCATAGCGCGCCCCGTATTCCTCCTCGGTGCCGGCGCCTCGTTCTCGTCGGGTGTGCCGCTTGCTGCCGAAAGTGTTCGACGCATCGCGCGGCGCGTATTCGCGGAGAGAGTGACGGGAGGCGCAGTCCTCCCCGAGCAGGTAAAACTCAGTGAATGGCAGAGCTGGCTTCAATCGCACGCGTGGTTCATCAAAGGTGAACACCGCCTAGCTGAGAACTTTCCGCTAGTGGTTGAGCATCTGCTGCACCCCAGAGAGTATCGAGCACGCATCCTTCGCGAACTGTTTGAGCCCTCCAACGAGCTCGGAACCGGATACCGACATTTCGCCGAGCTCGTTATGAAGGGGCTTGTCAGAACGGTGCTCACCACGAATTTCGATCTCGCACTACCCCTTGCTCTACGTGAGCGCCGCGCACATATCCCCTATGTCGCGGAGGTTAAACCAAAGGATTTACGCGAGTTTGGAATCTTCAATCGCGCACAGATTGTCTGGCTACATGGCAAGGCTGAGCAGTACACCGACCGCAATTCGCGAGGTGAGACCGAGCAGCTTGACCAGGAACTGATTGACCTTCTCTTACCGGTGCTCACCGATTCTCCGCTCGTCGTGATCGGGTATCGCGGCGCCGAGCCGTCTATCACGGAGCACCTGCTCGCCCGAAACGCCGCGCGGGCTCAGAGGTTCAAGAATGGAATCTTTTGGTGTCGCCGACCCGGCGAGCCGACGCATCCAAACGTTGAGGCGCTACACCGCGCGGTCGGCGACAACTTCAAGTTCCTCGATATCACAGGGTTCGATGAATTGATGTCCGAGCTCTCGCAAGAGCTCGCGAACGAGGATGCCTATCAAACGGCTGGTGGTTCGGAGCGAGCGGCCCCTACCCTTTCGTTCGATGATATGTCGCTCGATGAGGCATCGAGCGACGACCTCGATCACGACCTTATGCTCAGTATGATGCGCGACTATTGCACGAACTTGGGTCGCGCCCCAGTGACATCCGCAACGCTACCAGGATTGCTCCGAGAACAGGGGCTCTTGGTGAAATCACAAGGCATCGAGCGACCCACCCGCGGATGTCTACTGCTGTTCGGCAAGGAGCCGCAGCGATTTTTCCCGCATGCGGTCGTAACCACTACCATCGCCGGCAAGAAGCGGGTGGTCTTCTCAGGCAATCTCATTCAGCAGCGCAAGAATCTACTTGAGTGGCTTAGCAGCAGCGAGATCAACCCCCCAATCAAGATTAAGCGCCGCTCGACGCATCGACCCTCCTCGGCCTACCACGACCGTGCGCTTGTCGAGCTACTAGTGAACGTCCTGGTTCACAGGGACTACCAACGCCAAGAGACTACGACTGTCAATGTTGAGCCCGGATCTTCTATCACCTTCCGAAACCCAGGCGACCTTCTTGAATCGGTGGCTCGTCGCGTATCACCCGATAATGAGGGCCGATTCCAGGCCGTCGCGAACGTCAGTGCACTCCGCAACCGCTCCCTCTGTGACGTCTTTTTTGGCATCCGTGCCATGGAGCGGGAGGGTACCGGACTCATGGACGTCGAGGCGCTCGCCCGTGATTTGGGAGGCACCGCGACCTTCCTTCACGATAGGCATCTGGGTACATTTGCCGCCACGATCTCGCAGCCAATCGCATCAGGAAATTCCACGAGCGTCGCGCGTGACGTTAGGGCCTCGGGTGAGTACGTCTTCAACATCCTACCATTTGCAGCGATGCCCGATAAGGTGTCAGTGATCCGACTGACCAGCTCCCTATGGGAACGCCCTCCTGAGATTTCACTCGATCATTTGGGAACGTTCATCCATCGAGAGAATGAACTGTGGAGTTTTGTACCCCTGCCGGTACTGGTCGATGCGCTCGCGCCCATCGTCGATACCAATGCAAGTCGAGCCGAAACCCGTCTGACTTTGGAAATTGAACCCGAGTCACGGAAGGTGCTCTCCTGGCTTCTACGCAAGCACTTCGAGCGTCACATCGCTAGCCTGGAAATGCACGGATTCATTTTGGAAGAGAGTCGAAAGAAGCGCCGCGCGTACTTCATTGGCCAGTCTGGGAAGCCTCGCAAGTATGTATACGACACTCCTCGACGCAAGGGAGTAGTCCGCGAAGTCGTCAAGCAGCGCGGCGAGTCTCCAAGAGCGTGGTTCGAGAACGAGGGCTTCGGCTACGAAATCACTCAGTTCGATGGGCTCTGGGCTGTACGCGTCAAACCGTTCTACATGTTCACGGGCCGAGACGCTAAGAGGCCGCTCCCGACTTATTCGCGTGCGGCGCGATCGACGCGCCGGATGAAGCTAGATCGGAATAAGAATGTCGAGGACGATTTGACGTTTTGGGGTCGCTTTATCAGCGGCAGTTCTCCGACTATCAACATTGGCCAAGAGCACGTCAACGATCTGATCCTCGAGGGACAATTCCTCACCGTCGAGGTGCCGGAAGACGGGCTACTGCGAGAAATAGATGAACGTCAAGATCGAATGCCTGCGTGAACCCCAGCTCGCGTTTGGATTGGGCAAGACCGGCCTCGAGCCTCGCCACATCCTCGCGAAGGCGGGCCCCGCTGACGGCGGGCGTCTACACGAAATTCAGCTGGCGCTCGTTGGGCCTGCCGCGGAAGTCGCTGTCGCAAGGAACTGGCTTAGGGGCTTGAACCAATTCCGAGCCGCGCGGGAGGGCAACTCCAGGCGCTATCGCGACTGGCCGGGCGCTCCTTCCGCATTGGGAGTTCGATTCCTGATTGAAGACCGATTCGTTCGACCCTTGGACCAGGACCGGCTGAACTTGGCGATTCAGAAAGGGCTAGAACGCGACGGCTTTGAGGACTTATTGGAGTTGTTCGATGGCCGAATTCAGGGGTTGCTCGGAGACGGTCACCCAGACTGCATCATGATTTGTCTCCCAGAAGAGATGGCCGACCTGCGCGTGCAGAACCCCGCGCTCACTCCAGAGGAACGGCAGGCCCTGGAACAACTGCGTATTGAGGAGGAAGAGGGTCAACTGGGGTTGTTTCATCCAACACCGGAGGAACTGCAGGCAGCCGAGGAACTCCGTACGCAAGCCGACGATCTCCTTTTTCGGACCTTTTATCGCGCCCTCAAAGCACGCGGTCAGAGCCATGTGAACCCCGTGCCGCTACAAGTACTGCGCCGCGACACGATAGAACGCCCGGATGACAAGGGTCACAGCAACGCGACGCGCTGTTGGAACCTTGCTACTTCTCTTTATTACAAAGCCGGTGGCTTGCCTTGGCGACCGGCTGAATTGCCAGACAACGTCTGTTTCGTTGGAATCTCTTTTCATCATTTGAAGAAGCGCGTGGGGAGCATTGTCTACGCGAGTGTGGCGCAGGCGTTCTCAACGGATGTCGAGCCCTTCACATTGAGGGGCGCCACCATTGATCATCAGCAACGCGAGGATCGCCAACCGTACCTGCGAAACGACCAGGCCCGGAATCTCTTGGGTCAAGTAATCGAAGGATACGAGGCGCGCGCCGGCGTGCTCCCCAGCCGGATCGTGATACACAAGACGACCACTTATCACGAGCAGGAGGAGGCGGGCTTCCGAGAGGCGACGCGTGATCGGGTGCCCGCTCTGGATCTTATTTGGTTGCGTAGTACGGCCTTCAGGCTGATACGCAAAGGTCTCCAAGAGCCGTGGCGTGGCACCCTGTGCAGGGTTGGCTCGGAAAACTATCTCTTCACCAGTGGCTTCGTGCCCTGGTGGAACGAGTATCCAGGGCCTCACATCCCCGCGCCGATCCAACTCGGGTCGGCGGGAGAGACCGATATTCCTCAGCGCGCCCGGGAAGTGCTGGCGCTCTCAAAAATGAATTGGAACAGTACCGAGGGGATCTCGCGCTATCCGATAACCCTATCCTTTGCGAAGCGTGTTGGGCAATTGATGACCGAATTGCCGGAGGACCAAGCACCGAATCCATCTTACCGATTTCACATGTAGTATTTCGCGCTTAGCCGTAGGGCCAAGTTGTCGGTTTCGGAGGCTGCCGCAATGATCTCGCCAGAGAGACTTCGAGACTTGGAATTCATCGCAGACCTATGGCTCAAGGGAATGAAGCGAGCCAAGAAGCAATTCGACGAACTCATTCGGCTTCGCCAATCGGGGCACATTCACGCCCCCGATGATGTCGAATTCCTTAACCGGAGAATCGAGGCCGAGGATCACGCGATCTCTGAATACCTGAAAGCTCATACGCTCGCGAACTCGCTGGTAGATCGCGCGAAAAGTGGCGAGGATATCTAGCCCGCGCTCAATGCTTGCAGTGTGCGCACGCGCACACGATAGTCGGACCTGCCCTTTCATTCTTGAACTCCCAAAAAGAGGAGAATCCATCGTGCGCGTCTACATTGGCGAAAAGCTTCTTGAGAGCGACACGGCCCTGCCCAAGCCAAGGCCATTTGAGATTTATGACAGCCGGCTGCCTGGTTTTACCCTGCGCGTCCAGCCCAGCGGGGTGCGATCATATTACGCGCGGCTTGGCCGGAGCCGCCGGGTAGCATTGGGCAAGGTTGGCGCGCTCCCTCCGGAAAAAGCGCGGAAGAGATGCCAGCAGGTACTCGGCAATATCGCCAATCGTCGGCATCCCTTACATGGGCTCGGTGGAACGATTGGTCTAACCCTCGGAGAATTCATCAAGGACACTTACGTGCCGTGGGCAAGAGCTAGCCGACCACGCACAGCGGAAAATACGCTGGAGAAGCTGAACCGACTGTTCAGGACTTGGTATCCGGAGCCACTATCGTCGATCACAGCCGAGCGCATCGAGCTATGGAAGGCGCGACGACTCAACACTGGTCGCAAGCCAACAACCGTAATACGTGACTTGTTCACGCTCTCCAGCGTGCTGTCGCGCGCGGTAAAAGTCGGTGAGCTGTCTGCCAATCCCATTCGCCGAGTGGATAAGCCACGCTTTGACCGCATGCCTAGAGTACGTTTCCTCGACGAATCCGAGGAGGCACGGCTTCGGGATGCTCTCCAGGAGCGTGATATGGAGATGCGCAAAGCCCGGGAATCGGCGAACGTCTGGCGCGAAGAGCGAGACGAGGACGTGCTTTCGACATTGCCTCACTTTGGAGACCGCTTAACGCCCGCTGTGCTCCTCTCGATGAACACGGGTCTTCGACGCGGCGAACTTCTGAAGCTGCGATGGCGATCGATCGATTTTGGCCGCCGCTTGCTGACCGTGGAAGGGCCGGATGCGAAGTCGCGTCAGACGCGTCACGTGCCACTAAATGACGAGGCCATGAGCGTGCTCAATCGCTGGTTCGAGCACTCCACTGGTGGACCGCGGGTGTTTTATAGCTCGACCGGATTCAAAAGCGCGTGGATGAACATCCTCAAGCGCGCGGGGATTGTGAAGTTCCGGTGGCACGACTTGCGGCATCACTTCGCTTCGCGTCTCGTTCAGCGAGGCGTGCCCCTTAACACCGTGCGTGATCTTCTCGGCCACAGCTCGATTGCGATGTCTTTGCGGTACGCGCATCTAGCGCCCGATCAGCGGCGAGATGCGGTCGCGAGACTCAATCAAAAGCCGCTTCTAGAGCTCAGCCTGCGCGTGCCGTGGAACAGCTTACCGACCGGTGGCTCTTCCCCGGCAGCCCCTACGGTCGAAGCCGCGGGTTCAGGACGCGCGGTCCCCACCCCTTTTCCTCCGAACGTACCTATTTACGAGGTTTGCGGTTTGAGTGCGTGCGCGGCCTCTCAGCTCTGCCTGGATTTCTCGATCTAGGTTCGGCACACGGCACGCGGTGCGCATCCTTCGCTGATACACCGCATCGTAAGCACTTACCGGCCACTGTGGTGATGACGTGGTCAGTCAATCGCTAACCTATTCCCCACGCGCCGCTCCCGCCTCGAGCGTTGCGATTGGAAAGGGAGGGACTCGTTTCGGACCCCGGCATCATGGGGCAGTGGGTTCGCAGTCGACGGGATTTCCCGAGGCGCCGCCGTTGGGGCCTAGATTGGGATCAAACCGGTAGCGGCACGAATTCTCGAAGAGTGGCCGCGGCGCCGTACCGCGCGCCTCAAGAACCTTCGTCATCTGCCCATAAAACGAATGCCAAAATGCCACACCCTCCTGAAAAGTGTCCTTCCCGTCCATGTGTTTTGAAAAGTTGAGTTTGTTGGGCAAAAAGTCGCTCTCCCGGTCGGCTCCCATCGAATAGAAGGTCCAGGTGCCGTCCTGGTTGGCTCGCAGACCAAATCCACGGTTGCCACTCACGGGATGCTTACCGTCTTCCTGGGTCTCCACGGTCGAGAAAACAAAGTCCGTGTCAGTCGCACAGGTGGCCTGCACGTCGCCGTTTACGAACTTCGGGCTCATGCCGACAGACTTGCCGAAAGTGACGACATGCAATTGAAAAGACATCAGCGCGCCGGCGGGCACCGCCTGGTCCCAGATCTCTTGGTATCTCTTGGACGTGAGGTCCATCTCGTCGGTCGATACGCGATAAGGACGAAAGTCATAGTCTTGACTCTGATCCCTCGCGAGCACAGGAAAGATCCCCCGAAGAAACTGGAAGAACTTGGCGGGAGTCGGGTACTTCGCGGGCGCGTTAAACGTCATCTCGTAGTAGTCGAGATTGATTCGGTCCCGGATCCCACCTTTGATGGGGAGAAAGTTGGTGACCCCGCCTGCCTTAGTAATGGGATGCACCGGGTCGGTCGGATCAAAGCCAGAGAGACCTTTCCAATTGGCCGGATCGTGAGAGCTGCGATCGGTCAAAGGCTTGAAGCAGAGCGCTTGTGCTCCGCCAACCCCGATCAGAAACGTCGCCGCCAGCGCCCCCGCTATCGGTGCCCGATAGCGCAACTCTTTTCTATCGCTCATTTGCGAAACAGTCCTTTTAGCGCGACGGCATAGCCAAAGCGCCGCTTGATGAGGTTCCACCCTTCCGCTCGGTTGGCGATCTTTCCTTCAAAGTACCAACCGTTGGCGGTCTGGTAGTGCCTCAACGGGGTACGGACTGGCTTAGTGATCTCGGAAAGATTGGCGCTCACGCCGTCCCGATACTCGGTCGGATCGATCTCGAAGGACACGTTCGGGTCATACACGGGTCCGATGGTGAGCCGGGTCTGAAGCCCATCCGAGCTCCAGACCACAGGCTCGCCGTGCAGGATCGCCGCGTAAGCCCAATCGGGCGTCACCGACAACTCGCGACCCTCGAGGGCGAAGGACTGGTGTCGGTAGAGAGCGAGTCCGCACCAGCCTACGAATTCTCCGCTCAGGCACACATCGCAATACCACAACTTGAGCGTCGAGTCGTACGACACCCGAAAGCTCGCCACGCAGACGCGCTGAGCCGGAGAGTTGTCCGCGCCTTGCGCCAAGAGGACGTTGTCCCGGTAGAGAACGGCATCCCCTGCACCCCGATGCAGCGCCGGATAAAGGGTCGCTGCCGCCGCAGCGTCCTCGGGGCCTCCCTGGGCTACGCTCGGCACGAAATCGGCGGCGCGCGGCCGGCGGAGCGAGGCTTGCAGCCGCGGGCGCTCGAACGGATCTTCGCCCCATTGCGTGACGTGCTTGTCGAGGGTTCCCTGAGTGATGCCAGGCGCGTCCTCTTCCGAGGCACAGCCGATCGCCAGCCGCTCGCCCGCGCCCGACTCGAACCACGGCCGCTTGAGGTAAATCCGCAAGCCGTAGATCGTGCGACGCAGCTCGCCGCCGGATTCCGGCCGCTCGAATTCCTTTCCGATCGGCAGGATGTGACTGATTTTGGGCGCCGTGAGGCGCAGCGAGCTCGGGACGTCCACGGTTACCGGTGTCGATAGCACCGAGAAATCCGTGTCCACGCCGGTATCCCAGTGTTTTTGGAAGCGGCTCACCCCGGAGGCCTGCAGCGTCACGATTTTGCGGCGCGCGTCCTTGAGCTTGATGCGTCCGGCCCGTTCCTGGCGTTCGCAAGGGTTGCTCGCCGGCGTCTCACCGAGAAATACCTTGTCCTCCGAGCACTGCAAGGCGAATTGCTGGAGCACGTCGTAGCGGGTGTTACCGATCGCGAGTTCGGACTTCTGACCACTCACGAGGCTGCGAAACATGGCGCCCGTCGGCCTCACGGGCTGATACGGCTGGAAAGTCACGCTGCGGGAGACCGTCTGGCTTCGAGCCGGCTCCAGGAGGTACTGCGGCTGGTCCGGGTTGTCGTTGATGTCTTGCCACTGTGCGAGGAGCTGAACTTCACCCGTGGATGCGGCATCCAGCTCGATGCGACCGGGGAAATCTGCAGACTGACTATCAAGCTCGCGCTCGGCGACGTAGACGAGATTATCCGGCGCATCTGCGACCGTGTCACCCACGATCGCTATCGGATGCAAGGGCTTCTTGACGGCGTGGCGCACCCGGATCACCTGTTGTCCGAGGCAGGCGGCAGCCAACACGGCTTCGGCGATCGCCGAGTCGGCCTTATCGGCCTGGCGCGCGCGCAGTTGCAGGCTCGACGAGGCGTAGGCGGCGGTCAACTTCAACTGTGCAGTGTCTCTTATCGGTCGAACCGTCACCTCCACATCGGCCGATGGTGGGAGATCGACCGCGAGCCGTCTCGGGTTCCAGAAGTGTCGATGCACGGCAAGTGTGCTGCCGGTCGTTGCGGAAAACGCGATCTCGATTGGCTGAAAATCGCGCCAGCGCCGAGGCTCCCCGTACTTGAGCGTCTCCGGGGCAAACTCCAGGTGCTCCGTCAGCCGGCAGTAGACGCCGTCATTGACAATGTATTGCTCGCGGTCGCTCGAGGGGTCTCCATTCAGGAGCTTGACGGAGACGGACAGCGTCGAGACGTCGGGGTCGCAGTAATAATTCACATGCGGGCTGCCGCTGCTCAGTACCTT
>Ga0209624_10003368_pt1 | contig 11363 bp, 10 predicted proteins | sample JacPinW_OM2H0_O1_FD_188565 | JGI IMG/M metagenome (GOLD analysis project Ga0209624, IMG submission 188565) | Forest soil microbial communities from Algoma, Ontario, Canada - Jack Pine, Ontario site 1_JW_OM2H0_O1 (SPAdes) (version 2) | ecosystem: Environmental > Terrestrial > Soil > Boreal... | reverse complement strand
ATCCAGGAGAAGTATCGCGGAATCCGCCCCGCTCCCGGTTACCCGGCCTGCCCCGACCACACCGAAAAAGGTCCGCTCTGGCAACTCCTCGACGTCGAGACCAACACCGGCATGCAGATCACCGAGTCCTTCGCCATGTGGCCCGGCTCCAGCGTCAGCGGCCTCTACTTCGCTCATCCCGAGTCGCGATACTTCTCGCTCGGCAAGATCGACCGCGACCAGGTCGACGACTATCACAAACGCAAAGCCATGACCGTCGCAGAGATCGAGCGCTGGCTCGGCCAAAATCTCAATTATGACCCCTCGGCCCAGAGCTAAGTCCCGACATATCAGCGGATAAGGTCAGACAACCGAAAGAAACAGCACAGCTGTCTAACAAAAAAGCCACAAACACATCCCAAGGCTCGCCGCCGCGACTATTCTTAGAGGCGACGCCGTCAGATGGTCTCAAGTGAAAGTTGGACGAGAAATGGAAACGCCATTGGGCAACGAGAACAAACGAACCATCCTTCACATCTGTACCCGCGAAACGATCCGACCCCTTCGCGATCGCATCCTCACCCTTCAGGGCTTTGAGGTCGACTCCACCCTCAGCTACACCGAAGGGCTCTCCATGTTCTGGGGCCGCCAGTACGACCTTGTCCTGGTTGACGTCGAAGGCGAAGCCGGCATTCACAACGCCGAGCACCTTTGCGGCGAGATCAAGACCGCCCAGCCCGAGCAGACCGTTGCCTTCGTCTGCAACTGGCGCGTCGCTCTCATGACTGACTGCCCGGACGAGATCCTGCGCACCGAGTTCGACCCCGCGGCCTTCGCCCAGGGCGTCCGCGACATTGTCATTCCACCTGCCTAGCCGCTTATTTTGCCCTACAGTTGCGGGACAGGAATCGTTCGCTTGTCCGGCCCTACCATCGTCTTCGGAGCCGTCGTCGTCCCACTCTGATCGTGTGCGCTCGCAGCAGGCGGAGTAGTCGTAGATGTGTCGGAAGAGGGAGCCGAAGTTCCGTTATCCGCCTGCCCGGAACTCGTCGTACCGGTCGTTGGCGTGGGAGCCGTCGTATTCGTCGTCGAGCTACCGGCCTTCTTCTTCGCCTTTGGAGTCGTCGCAGTCTGTGCCGGGGCCATCGACCCCGCCACCAAAAACGCGCTCACCCAGAAGCTCGCAGCAAACTTCAAATATCTTTTCATCGATCCCTCCTGTACACGTTCAGTACACCCGCCGCCGCGCGGCGTGGTCGATACAACTTCCGAGTAAACAATCCCGACAGTTGCGGCCATCCACATGCTGTGATACAAACGAAGTATTCCAGTCTGCTTCGGCAGATTTGAATTTCATGCAGAGTGGTTGAGGGACGAGCCCTTTGACGCCACGACAACCGGACAGAACAAAGGCGTACCGGTGTCAACTCTCTCCTGCGAGACCCGCAGGGAACATGAGATTCGGAGCATCCAGCCCAAAAGGCCGCCCCGTATTTCAGATTCCCGGACGGCCAACCAAGAGAAAAGTCAAAAAGCTCACCGCTCTTCCTACTCGGAAAGAGCATCATGAATTATTCCTGTAGCCGCTACGAGCTGAAGTGCAACGAGTGCGGCAAGACCTTCGGCAACCAGCCTCTCTCCGCCTGCCCCGACTGCCTCTACCCCCTTGAGCTCGCTTACGACCTCGACTCCGTCCGAGGCATCTTCACCAAAGAAAACATCGCCGCTGGCCCCGCAAACATCTGGCGCTACGCCACTCTGCTCCCCATCCCCGAAGGCTTCCAGCCCGACCTCCCTGTAGGCTTTACTCCGCTCGTTCGCGCAACCAATCTCGGCAAGCGCATCGGCGCAACCAATCTCTACGCAAAAAATGACGCCGTCTGTTTCCCGACCCTCAGCTTCAAGGACCGCGTGGTCTCCGTCGCTCTCGCTAACGCACGCAAATTCGGCTTCGACACCGTCGGCTGCTCCTCCACCGGCAATCTAGCCAACTCCGTAGCCGCACAAGCCGCTCGTCTCGGCCTCAAGGCAACCATCCTCGTCCCGGCCGACCTCGAACCCGCAAAGATCCTCAACACTCAGGTCTACGGAGCCCGCCTCGTCCGCATCGACGGCAACTACGACCACGTCAACCGCCTCTGCACCCAGATCGCCGACGAGTACAACTGGGGTTTCGTCAACGTGAACCTCCGCCCCTACTACGCCGAAGGCTCAAAGACCGTCGGCTACGAGATCGCCGAGCAGCTAGGGTGGCGTCTGCCCGACAACGTCGTCGTCCCCATGGCCGGTGGCTCGCTCATCCGCAAAATCCGCAAGGCCTTCAACGAGCTCATCTACCTCGGCCTGGTCGAAGACAAGCCCGTCCGCTTCTTCGGAGCGCAGGCCACCGGATGCTCGCCCATCTCCACCGCCGTCAAGCAGGGAACTGACGAAGTCATTCCGCAACGCCCCAACACGATCGCCCGTTCACTCGCCATCGGCAACCCCGCCGATGGTCCCGCCGCCTCTCGCATGATTCGCGACTCTGGCGGATGGGCAGAGGACGTCTCCGACGTCGAAATTGTCTCCGGCATCCAGGAACTCGCCGAAACCGAAGGCATCTTCACCGAGACTGCAGGCGGCGTCACCACCGCCGTCACCGCGCGCCTCTACTCCGACGGCCGCATCGGGCCCGACCAACTCACCGTCACCTGCATCACTGGCAACGGCCTCAAGACCACCGACGCCCTCACCGGCCACTACCAGCAGGAGCGCGCAGTCCGTCCGCGCCTCGCCGACTTCGGCGCATACCTCCGCGAACTCGACGGCATCGCAGAACCCGAACTTGCAGTCGCAGGAGCCAACTAATGTCCATCAAAGTCACCCTTCCCACCGCGTTCACACGTCACACCGATGGCCGCAAACAATTCGACTCCGCCGCGGAAAATCTTCCCGGCCTGCTCACTGACATCGACCAGACCTTCCCCGCGCTCTCCACGCAAATTAGAGGCGAGGACGGCAAGCTCCGCCGCTTCATCAACATCTACGTCAATGACGAAGACATCCGCTTCCTCGGCGGCGAAACCTACGCCTTCCAGGACGGCGACGAGATCATGCTCATCCCATCCATTGCAGGTGGCACGAACTAGAGGGACACTCCGGCCCCGCTTCATCCCACGCCATTTCCGGGAAGCAAAAGAAATCCCACTGAACGAAGCTTTCAATGTCGCAACGGGTGTCGATGTTTCGACAGAGACCGCTTGTTCTCGACAGAGTTAGCGAGATGTCGCCTCAGCAAGATCTGCATTAATCGAAATCTTCCACCTCCAAGCGCAATGCGGAGCGAGTGTCAAAACGGATTCTCCCCTACTCCGGCGTGTTTACTCTGCTTCCACTGCTCACCGGCGAAGGCCGCTCACATCACGGACAGAACTTGAGCAGGCACCAAACCTTGCCGAAGCGGGGAAACTGAATCCTCTTCTCAACGATCGGCTCAACGATCGGCGTTTTTCTGTCGGAGAAATCGGCGGCACGCATGCCCTGGTCGAATCGGGCGCCACGGGCAATGTCGTCATCGAATTCTGACGTCATCTAGGTATTGGAGGCGCACGCGTTGCACGAAGAAAACAATGACTCGGGCCACGAAACTCGCCAGAATTTAGACCTTCTTTTCCCAATCAGGCAACGAATCCGAAGCGCACAGGCTCCTAAGACAAGATGCTCCTCGCGCTCCGGAGCCACAAACTGTAGGAGAAAGAAGGTCTTTCATGTTCCTTATTCTGGCTGTCGTATTGGTCCTTCTGTGGTTGGGCGGATTCTTCGTTTTGCATGTCAGCAGCTTTTTGATTCACCTGCTGCTTCTCTTCGCACTGATCTCAATTGTCATGAACTTCGTCGGGGGCAGGAGGGCAGTCTAGTTATTTTCAGGCGCATAACAAGAGGCCGAACCCAGGCAGGTTCGGCCTCTTGTCGTCTCTCAAATCGTTCTTATTGATGGGCGATAGGCTGAGGCAGGTCGATTCCCGCAACCGGCATGACAGCAGCCAGACCTTCCGGAGTCTCTTCTCGCAGCTCTGGCAGATTACCCTCCAGCGCCAGATTCAACACCTGGTCCATCTCCTCAACGAAGTAGAGTTTCATGCTCGTCTTCAATAACTCCGGCAGATCGGCGAGGTCTTTACGGTTCTCCTCCGGCACGATCGCCTCGAAGATTCCCGCCCGATGCGCCGCCAGCAACTTCTCCTTCAGCCCGCCGATCGGGAGCACCTTGCCGCGCAGCGTAATCTCACCAGTCATCGCGATATCGCGCCGCACCTTGATTTTGGTCAGGGCACTCGCGAGCCCGGTAGCCAGCGTAATGCCCGCTGAAGGCCCATCCTTCGGGATGGCGCCCTCCGGAACGTGAACGTGAATGTCAACGTTCTTATAGAAATCCTTCGCCAGCCCAAGATGATGCGAACGCGAACGAATGTAAGTCAACGCGGCCTGCGCAGACTCCTGCATCACATCGCCCAACTGGCCGGTCGCCGTCAGCTTGCCCTTGCCGTCGAGCACCTGCACTTCAGTCTGGAGAATCGTGCCGCCCATCTCCGTCCACGCAAGGCCTGTGACGAGGCCGACCTCGCTCTTCTCATGCGCAAGGGAATCGCGGAACTTTGCCACGCCAAGAATGTTGCCGATATTCTCGCCTGTGATGACCTCTTTGTGCTCCGGGCCATTCTTCACGACGCGCCGTGCGACCTTCCGGCACACATTGCCGATCTCGCGCTCCAGATTCCTCACTCCGGCCTCGCGCGTATAGCTCCGGATAATCTGCCGGAGCGCATCGTCCTCGAAGACGATCTGATCTTCAGTCAGCCCGGTGCCTTCACGCTGCTTCTTCACCAGATACTGCTTGGCGATCTCAAGCTTCTCCAACTCGGTATAACCGTGCAACCGAAGAATCTCCATTCGGTCCTGCAGCGGTCCCGGAATCGTGTGGAGCACATTCGCCGTCGCGACAAACAGCACCTGCGAGAGGTCATATTCCACATCGAGATAGTGGTCCTGGAACGACGTATTCTGCTCAGGATCCAGCACCTCGAGCAACGCACTTGCCGGATCGCCTCTGAAGTCCGATGCCATCTTGTCGATCTCGTCCAGCATGAACACAGGATTCTTCGTCCCGGCCTTCTTCATCGATTGGATGATCTGTCCCGGCAGCGCGCCAATATAGGTCCGCCGATGCCCGCGAATCTCAGCCTCGTCGCGCACGCCGCCAAGCGACATCCGGACGAACTTCCGCCCTGTAGCTTTGGCAATCGACATCCCCAGCGACGTCTTACCCACGCCCGGAGGCCCCACAAAGCAGAGAATCGATCCCTTCGGATTCTTGACCAACTGTCTTACAGCCAGGAACTCAAGGATGCGTTCCTTGATCTTCTCGAGCCCGTAGTGGTCCTGGTTCAGAATCTGCTCGGCATGCTCAATCGAGCGAATCTCCTTAGAACGCTTCTTCCACGGCACAGCGAGCAACCAGTCAAGATAGTTGCGCGACACTGTTGACTCAGCCGACATCGGCGGCATCGCCTCAAGCTTCTTGAGTTCCTGCAGTGACTTGTCGAGCACTTCCTTCGGCATACCCGCCGCTTCAATCTTCTTCTTCAGCTCATCGAACTCGGACTTCTCGCCGCGCCCAAGCTCCTTCTGAATCGCCTTGATCTTTTCGTTGAGGTAGTACTCTTTCTGCGCCTTCTCCATCTGCCGCTTCACCCGCGACTGGATGGTGCGGTCCATGTTCAGCTTCTCGATCGCGACATCCAGCACATCGGCGACCTTCGACAACCGGTCCTCCGGATCGAACACCTCGAGTAACTGCTGCTTTTCCTCGATCGTCAACTGCAGGTTGGCCGCAATCGTGTCAGCCAGCTTGGCCGGCTCATCGGAGCGAACGCTGGCCGCCATCGTCTCGTAGTTCAAAGACTGCTGCAGCTTCACATACTGTTCAAACAGGGAATGCACCCGCTGCATCAACTGTTCCACCTGCGCCGTCATCTCAAGCTGGGTTGCGCCGGTTCGAACGGTTGCCACAAAGAATCCGTCAACGTCGTTGACCTCCGTTGCGCGAGCCCGCTCTACTCCTTCGACCAGCACCTTGATATTTCCGTCTGGCATCTTGACGCTTTGGACGATATTCCCAATCGTTCCCGTCTCGTAGATATCGTCGGCGTTCGGCTCATCGACTGATGCGTCGTGTTGGGTAGCCAGGAAAATCTTGCGGTCGGCTGACAGCGCTTCTTCCAAAGCACGCACGCTGGACTCGCGGCCCACCACAAACGGCGTCATCATATGGGGAAAGATGACCATGTCACGAATTGGCATCATCGGAAGCTTGCGAATATCGCCGCTCAGCGCTTTTTTGGGTTGGTTTGTCATTACTCTCCAATTAGACGTTCTACCGGCGATTACGATGCACCGGTCGCGGCTTCAGGTGATTGTAATGCGTCGGACCAAGCTATGCACCAGTCAAACTGCATCATCTGTGGAATTGCCGCCCTCAATTGGGTGAAGATAATAGCTTTCCGCCAGATTTGGCCGCCGATACGCGCCCGACCTCTGAAAACGGCAAACCCATGGCTGCGAGTCTGCGCGCCAACCCGCGCATTGCCGCTTAGCCTGCCTTCTCCAGCAACATCGGCAAAGTAAGGTTGTGTTTTTTCACCATCTCCGCAGTAATCGCCAGTTCTTTCACCTTCTTGTTGCCGGGGACAAAGTACATCAGGTCCAGCATCAATTCCTCGAGAATCATCCGCAGGCCCCGCGCTCCAACCTTCCTCTGCAAGGCCTCCCGCGCGATCTCCCGTGTGGCTTCTTCGGTGAAAGTAACTTTCACGCCTTCAAACTCAAACAGCTTCGCGTACTGCTTCAGAATCGCATTGCGCGGCTTGGTGAGAATCTCGATCAGCGCGGCTTCATCCAGTTCGTCCAGAATGCCAAGCACCGGCAGCCGTCCTACGAACTCCGGAATCAACCCATATTTCAGAAGGTCCTGAGGCTCTGCCTGGCGCAGCAACTCCGCATCGCGTTGTGCACGAATCGGGGTCACATCGCCATCCTTCGCATCAGCCTCGGCGATTGCTTTGAAGCCCAGCGCCTTCTTGCCCACACGCCGGCCGATGACCTTCTCCAGGCCAACAAAAGCTCCGCCGCAGATGAAGAGAATGTTCGTCGTGTCGACCGCCGTGAACTCCTGGTGCGGATGTTTGCGTCCACCTTGGGGTGGAACATTGGCCACCGTGCCTTCGAGCAGCTTCAACAATGCCTGCTGCACGCCTTCGCCCGAGACGTCACGCGTAATCGAAGGATTCTCGTCCTTGCGCCCAATCTTGTCGATCTCATCGATGTAGATGATCCCGCTCTGCGCACGCTGCACATCACCATCGGCCGCCTGCAGCAGCTTCAGGATAATGTTCTCCACGTCCTCGCCGACGTAACCGGCCTCGGTCAGCGTAGTCGCATCGACGATCGCAAACGGCACGTCAAGCATCTTCGCCATTGTCTGTGCCAGCAGTGTCTTGCCAGAGCCCGTGGGGCCTACAAGCAAAATATTCGACTTCGACAACTCCACCTCGTTGCCGCGAGTCTTGTTCATCTGAATTCGTTTGTAGTGGTTGTAGACCGCGACCGCAAGCTTCTTCTTCGTCTGGTCCTGGCCGATCACGTATTCATCAAGAAATGTCTTGACCTCTTGCGGCTTCGGTAGATGAGCCGGCGCGCCGCCTGTCTGCGCTTCACTTCGATCATCTTCAAGAATCGAGTTGCAGACTGCCACGCACTCGTCGCAGATATAGGCCCGCGGATAGTCCGATGGGGAAGAAATTAACTTGGCAACCGCATCCTGCGATTTATGGCAGAAAGAACAACGAAGTGATTCGTCTGAGCCCCGCGACGTTTTCATAAGTACTACAGCTCCTGAGGTCCAACCAACACTACTACAACTTAAATTTTACACCCGATTCATCGTGCAAAACGTGGTACAGGTACCTGCCACTGTACCTCGAAATGGTCACTACAAATGGTCACCAACGTGCTTATTGAACGCTTAGGTGTATACATCCGGATACACAAAGGCCCGAACCATGCGCTCGGGCCTTCGCTCAATTGTCGATAATGCGTTTATGTCCGTGGCCTATCGATAATGTCGTCGATGATGCCATACTCCTTCGACTGCGCGGCCGTCATGATAAAGTCGCGCTCCACGTCCCGCTCAATCCGCTCCAGCGTCTGGCCTGTGCTGGCGCTCATCAGCTTGTTCGTGATCTCGCGAATGCGCAGAATCTCGCGTGCGTGGATGTCGATATCTGTCGCCTGACCGCTCAACCCGCCCATCGACGGCTGGTGGATCAGGATGCGCGAGTTCGGCAGGGCAAACCGCTTGCCCTTCTTGCCCGCCATCAACAGAAACGCCCCCATCGACGCTGCCTGACCGATACAGAACGTCACCACATCGTTCTTGATGTACTGCATCGTGTCGTAGATCGCGAGTCCCGCCGTAATCGACCCACCGGGCGAGTTGATGTACAGCTGAATATCCTTCTCCGGGTCCTCGCCACTCAGAAACAGCATCTGCGCAATGATCACATTCGCGATATTGTCGTCAATCGGCGTCCCCAGAAAAATGATGTTGTCCCGCAGCAGACGGCTGTAGATATCGTAGGCGCGTTCGCCCCGGCTCGTCTGCTCGATCACCATCGGTACTAGTCCCATAACACTCTCTTTCTTGTCTTCGTTATCGAGCCCCGTACTTGCACCCTACGAAGCCAGCTTCTCGTAGAGCACGCTTCCCGTTTTTTCGCGCCGCATCTGCTCGCGAATCCTGTCCAGCCCACCATCATGCGACAGACGCTCTCGGAGAGCCTCCAGGGGCTCACGCGACTGGATCGAAAGCATCAGCAGCTCACGATCCACGTCTTCGTCGCTCACCGTCACGCCTTCCGCCTCGGCAATACGATCTAGCAGCATCGAAGCCTTCACCTCGTTGATCGCTTGGCCGCGCTGCGCCTCGCGAAGCTGAGCGAAGTTAAGCTTGCGCATAGCATCGACCGGCATGCCTTGCTGGGCCAGCGCACGCAGCCCGCGGTCCAGCCGCGCTTCAATCTGCTGCTGAACAAACGATTCGGGAACAGGGAACTGGTATCGCTCGATCAGGTCTCCAATCAACTTGTCCTTCGCCTGGCTCTCGAGCGCGTCCTTCTTGCGGCCCGCAGCGTGCTCGCGCAGCTTCGTCTCGAAGTCTTCCCAACTCTCGTAATTCCCAAGCTGCTTCGCGAACTCCGCATCCCGCTCCGGAAAGCTCTTGTGCTTGATGCCTTTCACCGTCACGTCATAGCTGACGGTCTGACCCGCAAGCCGTCTCTCGCCAAAATCGGCCGGATACTCAACCTCAAACTTCAACTCCTGCCCCGGCTTGGTTCCGCGCAGCGCTTCGTTGAACGCCGGCAGCGTATTCTTCCCGCCGATCTCAATCAACACATCCTCGCCGGTGATCGGTGGCTGTGTCGACGCGTTCTGTACACCGTCTTCGGTCACAGTCTGCGCCAGGTCTTTCACCTCGCCACGAAACTGGATCTCTGCCCAGTCTCCATCCGCGAGGGCCCGATCTTCTTCCACCGGCTCAACCGTCGCGTGGCTATCGAGGGCACGGGTCAACTCCGCCTCGTACTCCTCGTTCGTCAGCGTGCTGTCGGGCTTCGCCGCATGAACCGTCTCGTAACCTGTAACGTCGATCGTGGGAACAACCTCAAACGCAGCCTTGAACTTGAGCGGTTGTCCGTCAAACAATTGCAGCTCTCTCAATTGCGGTTCTGAGACCGGGCGCAGCTTCTGCGCGTCGATCGCATTGCGAAACTTCTCCGAAACCAGGCTCTCCAGAACCTCCTGGCGAACCTCCTTCGCAAACTTCGTCCGAATCAGCGACTCCGGCACCTTGCCGGCGCGGAAGCCCGGGATACGGGCCAGCTTCTGGTACTTCTTCACCACGGTGCGAAAGCTCTTCGACACTTCCTCTGCTGGAGCCTCCACCTCGATCTCACGTGTCAGCTCCGGGTTTAACGCAGGAGCGTGCTGGTGCTCGTGTTCGTGCTCATGATCGTGGTGGTGCTCATCGTGCGTGTGTGCCGCATCGGGCTGCTGCTCGGCAGTCTCATTCATCTCTGTCATCTCAGTAGGGGTCAAAATCCATGCCTTCCAAAAGCGTTTGTCTTCCGAGCCCTTTTCGCTACATCGGCGGCTGCGGTCTACGTCTCTTTACTACTGTACGAGCCTTCGATAGACAGGGTCAAACCTGCACACGCTTACAATCTGATTTCCACTACCCGCCCCGTGCAAACTGTCCCCCAAGCCGCATGATTCGAGCTTCTACAGGTGCCCGGCTCGACTCGAGCTCAGCGAAAAAATCTCCAACCGAATCTTCCACTGCGTCGACTGACCCGGCTGCAGCACAACCATCCCTGTGTCTTCCTCCCTCGCCCATTCGTGCCCGAACGGGTCATCGAAGTTGAACTGGGGGTCAATCGAGATAAACGAGCCGTCGAGTGGCGCATATACCCGCATCGCCTTGATAGTCGGGCTCAACGCGGTAATACGCAGGCCATAATCATTCTCCGGATCGCGCAGCTCCGCCACCGGTCCATCATCCATCAGACCCGTCCGCAGATGAACGAAGCTGTCATCAAGATTCAAAGCGCCCAGCTGCGCTCCTTCGCGGCCGGTGAAGTCGTACTCTGTCCCGTCGACCGGCAAAAGCCTTCCGCTCAATTGCCCGGTACGGCGGTCCTTCACCTCGACCCGCTGCGCCTGTGGCAGTCGCAGCATCATCTGGCCGCGGTGCCCGTTCAGGATGGCGAATCGCGGGTGCCACCCAATCCCAATTGGCTCCGCGACATTGCCTGTATTGTGCGCGGTGATCTTGAATTCGATTGACCTTCCGCTCATATTGATCGTCGCCATGATCTCCGTCTGCGAGGGCCAGTTCCCCCCGAAATTGCCGGGGCGAAAGACCGCCTGCGCCTCGCCACCGTCCGGCATGACGTTTGTAGTGATCGAATCCGAAGGCTGTTTCAACAGCATCCCACCCGCGGCCGTCGCTCCGTCAACTCCATAGCTATCTTTAGCACCTGTCGGCAGGAGCAGGCGCGTCCCGCGCCATATCGTCATCAGATCCTCTCCGCCGGGCGTTTTGTATCCAGAGATCCGGCTCGCCCACGGAAGTTCGATCGCCGCTCCCATCGTCAGGCTCTTCGCTCCAGTCGCATCCGCGCCGGTTCCCGTCAGTTGCTTCGCCGCTTCTTCCAGCGTCGGCGAAGCCAGCAAATTCACTTCACCCTTCTGCGGAAGGTACGCCGTAATCTGCAGCACGTTCATCCCTC
>Ga0209624_10003367_pt1 | contig 11364 bp, 12 predicted proteins | sample JacPinW_OM2H0_O1_FD_188565 | JGI IMG/M metagenome (GOLD analysis project Ga0209624, IMG submission 188565) | Forest soil microbial communities from Algoma, Ontario, Canada - Jack Pine, Ontario site 1_JW_OM2H0_O1 (SPAdes) (version 2) | ecosystem: Environmental > Terrestrial > Soil > Boreal... | reverse complement strand
GGCGCCTCGAGGCGCCTGCCAATACCGAACCGGCCGCGAACGCAATCCAGCCCAGAGAGACCGCGAAGAAAAAAATCATCGTACCCTGCAGGAACGTCATGCTGGCGAAGCGCACGACTTGCAGCATTTGATAGACCCCATAGATGGTCACGCCGGCGGTGACCGCTATCAGGATGAAGCGCGCGTACAGGACCGCAGCGGAGATCAGGCGCCGCTCGTGGCGCCAAGGCAGGTAGCTCAAATCCTGCGCCGGCATCCCCATGGGCGCTTCCGGCGGCATTCCGCCCGGCGGGTCACTGCTTTCGAATGCAGCGGCGGGGTTTAGCTGGAGGTCCATCGGTACAGCCAGGTTTCAGTAACCGGTGTGTCGCCGCGCATGACTCGCAGCCGCATCTCAATCAAGTCGGCGTCCTTCGGATCGATTTCAAAGCTGGCGCGCAGGCCATGCAACTCCCGGTTCGAGACGAGGCTGGAGTTTGAAATCGCGCCCGCCGAGGCGCTTAAGTCAAGCCGCAGCCCATCGAGCTTTTCGCCGGCGCCCACGATATCCAGCAGAAACACGCGCCGCTTGCGGTCGATGCTGGCACCGGAGCGCGTGGCAAGAACCTTGCCCAAGCCTTTTGGCAACGGGGGTTCGTCGCTCCAAGTAATGTTGTAGGCGAATTGGGCCGGCTGCCCCGGCACGAACGTCTTCGTCGGACGCCAGAAAGCGACGATGTTGTCATTGGTTTCGCGCCCCGAAGGAATTTCCACCAGCTCGACCGCGCCACTGCCCCAATCGCCCTTAGGCGTGATCCAGGCGCTGGGCCGCCTTTCATACTGGGCGTCAAAATCCTGAAAATCACCTTGCTGCCGCGATCTTTGCACCAGCCCAAAACCTTGAGGCACCTGCGTGGTGAAGGAGGAGACTTGCAGCTTGAGCGGGTTCGCCAGCGGGCGAAATAGTTGTTCCCCGCCCTTGGACGCGATCTGCAGCCCGTCCGAATCGTGCACCTCCGGCCGGTAATCATCCAGATGCCCACGGTTGGTTTCATCGAAAAGAAACATCGAGGTCAACGGCGCGATGCCGACGACGCGCATTTCGGCGCGCGGAAACAGCGTGAGCTCGACTTCGGTTTGAGTTTCCGCGCCCGGCTGCACGGTGAACTTGTACGCGCCGGTCGTGGATTGGCTCTCCAATAAAGCGTAGACGACAATTGAATTCGCGCGTGCACCGGGGCGCTCGATCCAAAAATGCGTGAACATGGGAAACTCTTCGCCGGTAGGGTCGCCGGTATTGATGGCCAGGCCGCGCGCCGACAGCCCGTACAACAGATTCTTGGCGACGGCGCGAAAGTAGCTCGCGCCCTGGAAAACCAAAAACTCATCCCAGACCTTATTCGAATTGATGTGACTGCGAATCCGAAAACCCGACAGCGGCAATGACACCTTGAGCTGGCCAGGTACGGCACCCGATGTCTGAAACATCGCGGGCGTTGCAACCACATCCGTGGCGACACCGTCCTCCACCGTCGAGACCGTTACCGCCGCGGCGTTGTAGGCCGCTCGCAGCACCTCGAGGCGAAAGGGCAGGTTTTCCGAACGCCAAATGCCGGCATCGGGATTGAAATGGATGCTGCGATACTGCTCCGGACTCAATTTATCCAACGCGGCCGGCAAGCTGTTGCGTTGCGGCGCATACGGCGCAGCAGCGCGGCGTTTGGCGTCTTCCAGCAAGGTGTCAAAAGTAAACGGGTAGCTGAGCGACGGCTTTGCGGGGGGCTGCGCAGCGGCCTTCGCGGGCGCAGCCGCATGGGCGCTCGGAGCCAAGGCGATGACCGCGAGCGCCAGCACACCCATTGATTTGGCAATCGATCCCGTCAAGGCGTCCCCCAAAAATTAGCTAGTATAGTGCCTGCCCTATGTCGCTCGCAGATCATCCTGACCGGGAGCCGCAAAGCGCCGGGTCCGTGCTCATGGTGCGGCCGGCAAGATTCGCCTGCAATCCGCAGACCGCTGCCAGCAACGCTTTTCAGCACCGTCCTACGCCACTTGCCGGTAATGACCTGCAGGCAACCGCGCTGCGGGAGTTCGATGGACTAGCCTTAGCCTTGGATCGTGCCGGCGTGGAAGTGCTGATCACGCCCGACAGCGACCAGCCGGCCAAACCGGATGCGATTTTTCCCAACAATTGGGTAAGTTTCCATCGCGACGGCACGGTAACGCTCTATCCCATGTTGGCGCCCAACCGGCGCTGGGAACGGCGGGACGAGATCCTGGAGCAAGTGGTACGCCAGGGCGGCTTTCGCGTATCACGGACCGTCGATCTGACGCATCGGGAAGCCGAAGAGAAATATCTCGAAGGCACCGGCAGCGTGGTGCTCGATCGGGTGCACCGGATGGCCTACGCCTGTTCCTCGCCGCGCACCGATCTGGATGTCCTCGGCGAATTCGCACAGCTGCTGGACTATGACTTGATGACTTTCGACGCGATCGACAGCAACGGGCGCGCGATTTATCACACCAATGTATTGATGGCGATCGGCACAGGCTTTGCGGTGGTCTGCGGAGACTCCATAGCGAACACTGCGCACCGTACAGCCGTGTTCTCCAAGCTGCGTGTCACAGGGCACGACATTGTCGACATCACCCAGGAGCAAATGGCGCAGTTCGCCGCCAATGTGCTGGAATTGGCCTCGCCGGCGGCCAAGCTCATTGCGCTTTCGACGACGGCTTTGGACAGCTTGAATCGCGCCCAGCGCGCCGTCTTGGAGTCTCATGCGACCCTGGTGCCGGTGCCGATCCCCACCATTGAACGCGTCGGCGGCGGCGGGGTGCGCTGTATGCTGGCGGAAATCCACTTGCCGAAGCGTATCTTCGCACTTAAGTCATAATCGCAGCATGTTGGAACTCGGCGTCAAACTTCTGATTGCGTACCTGCTCGGCACCTTGCTCGGCAGCTTGATCTTGGGCCGGTTGCGCGGCGTGGATATCCGCAGCATGGGAAGCGGCAATGCGGGTGCGACCAATGCCATGCGCACACAAGGCAAGCTATTCGGATTCTTGGTCTTGGTCATCGATATCGCGAAGGGCATGCTGGTGGTGTGGTGGCTGCCCTCCGCTGTGTTGCCGGGCATCGGCATCGATCCTGATATATCGCGTGAATGGCTGATGCTGGCGTGCGGTTTCGCGGTGATCGTGGGACATGTCTATCCGGTGTGGTTCGATTTTCGCGGTGGCAAGGGGGCCGCGACCGTGGTCGGCGTGGTTGCGGCGGTGGATTTGCGCTTGCTGCTGCCGCTGCTCTTGAGTTGGATCGCGGTGCTGTTGCTGTCGGGCTATGTGGGTCTCGCGACCATGCTGTCGACCGTGGCGCTTTCGGTTGCGGTCATGGTGCTTGATCCCAATGACGTCCCGCTTTGCTTTTTCTGCGCGGCGGTTGCCCTGTTCGTCATCTTCACCCATCGCAGCAACATCGCTCGCATGCGTGCCGGCAAAGAGAATCGTGTACGGCGGCTATGGCTGTTTCGGTCCCGACCGGTATAGATCACCCGCCGCTGCTGGTGCTGCTGGCGGACGGCGAGGTGCACTCCGGCGAATGGCTGGCAACGGAACTGCGCCAAACTCGTGCTGCCGTTTGGAAGGGCGTGGAGCGCTTGCGCGCAATGGGCGTCGAAGTCCAGGCACTGGCGCGCCGCGGCTACCGGCTCGCCGGTCCCGTGGAATTGCTGGATGAGCAGCGCATCCGAGCCGAACTGAGCGGGGAGTGCAATTCGCACCTGCATGCGCTGGAGTTGCTATTCGAAGTCGATTCAACCAACACCCGCCTGCTCAAGTCAGCGCCGCCGCCGCCGGGTACCGCCGATGTGTGTGTGAGCGAATTGCAGCATGCCGGCCGCGGAAGACTGGGACGCCGCTGGATTTCGCCTTTCGGCGCCGGCATCGCGATGTCACTTGGCTGGACTTGCAGCGATGTGGTACGCACCCTGCCTGCCTTGAGCTTAGGGGTCGGTGTGGCGGTGTCGCGAGCCTTGGCGCGCGCCGGCGCCGAGGGGATTTCGCTGAAGTGGCCGAACGATATTTGGTTCCGCGACCGCAAGCTGGGAGGCGTGCTGATTGAGCTGCGAGCCGAGGCGGGCGGCCCCGCCCATGTGGTGATCGGCGTGGGCCTCAATGTGTCGCTGCCTGAGGAGGCGCGCCGGGAAATAGAGGCAAGCGGCGTGGCGGTGGCGGCGGTGACGGATGCCTGCAAAATGGCCCCATCGCGTAATTTGGTTACCGGGGCCATCTTGGACGAACTTTTGAGTATGCTGGTGCAGTACGAGCGCTTTGGATTCTCGGCGTTTCGGGATGCATGGACCGCACTCGATGGTTTGAAAGACCGTCCGGTGCAGGTGATGGTTGGGGGGACGGCGATCTTCGGGATTGCCCGTGGCGTGGATTCAGATGGAGCGCTGTTGCTCGAAACGAACGAACGCATGCAACGATTTGTCTCTGGCGAGGCCAGTTTGCGCTTGAGCGCAGGGTGACGCGTGACGTTATTGAAGACTCTTGCCGTTTGCCTGGTGCTCGCCAACGTGTGCTATTTCTTATGGGAGCGCGGCATCGCCAAGACGCCGCCCGTAAACGTCGTGGCTAACCCAACGCCCGGAACCCTGAAGCTCGCATCGGAAAACCCGGAAACTTCCCGCAGCGACGCAAACGGCAGCGCCGCGGGCGGCAGCGCGGGCGCGCCGCAGGCATTAGGGAGCGCAGGGAGTGCTCCGGCGGCAATCGCGGCCGAGGATGGCGCACGGGCCGGCGGCAATTCCGGCCTTCTGACCAATGTAAAGCGCTGTATCAGCGTGGGACCGTTTCGAGACGTGTCGGAGGCAGCGCACGCGGCTTCGACCTTGCGAAGCGGCGGCTATGATCCGCGCCAGCGCGTGGCGGACGGCGAGGTATGGGCGGGCGTTTGGGTGTATCTGCCGTTGCCGGCGGCGCGCCCCTTGGCCGAGCAGACGCTCGCCAAGCTCAAAGCCGGGGGAATCGACGATGCGTTGGAAATGCCGGGTCCGAACGAGGGAGCGGTGATTTCTTTGGGTTTGTACAGCGACGCCAAACGGGCGCAGTCCCGAGTCGCCCAAGCGCAGGCCTTGGGATTCAATCCAGGTATCGCCGATCGCAAGCGCAACGGTAATGTTTATTGGATCGACATCGATTTGAAGCCCACCGACGGTTTGCTCAACCCCTCCGATTTGCAGGGTGAATCCGGCCGCATCGTTCGCCTCGAAGTCAAAGGATGCCCGTCAGCGGGCGGCCAGCCATGAAGGCGCGAAATATGGTGCTGTGGGTGATGGCCGGCCTCGGCGCCATCATCGGCTACGGCACTCTTCTCGCCTTTCTCTGTCTCATCGGCGCGCAGGCCTACCGTTGGTTTCGCGAGGGAGAATGGATGCATGTCGGCATGGGTGACGGGATTCGAATCGCGCTGGTGAATTGCTGCGTCAAGGATGGCGGCGGCGGCGGGCTCGCAAACTTTTTGCAATGGTGGCAATCGCCGGCGACCTGGCTCGGGATGCACAAGGTCTTCGAAGTCATTCCGGCATCGCTGGCTTTGTTCACCGTGAGCATCGTGGGCAACAGTCTGTTCATCTACTGCAGAGATCGACTGCATCAGCAGCGCTAACCAATTTCACTTGATGCGCGAGCGGCGCTTCCTGCCGTTCTTCTGTGCCCAGGCCTGCGGTGCGTTCAATGACAATCTGCTCAAGAACGTCCTGATCATTCTAGTGACCTATCAGGCGGCCCGATGGAGCGCCCTGCGCCCCGAGCTGCTGGCGAACATCGCGGCGGCCTTGTTCATTGCACCCTTTGTGGTGTTTTCAGGAATTGCGGGCCAACTGGGGGAACGCTACGACAAGACCCGCATTCTCAAGAGCGTCAAGGCGCTGGAAATCCTCATCATGTTGGTGGCCGCCATTGGATTCTTGCAGCACCGCGTGGCGCTGCTGCTGTTTGCACTTTTCATGATGGGCGTGCATTCGACCTTTTTTGCACCGGCAAAGTACGGCCTGCTGCCTGAGGTGCTGAACGCGGATGAATTGGTGGGCGGCAACGCGCTGCTGGAAACCGGAACATTCCTTGCCATCCTCTTGGGCACGTTGGCTGCGGGTCTGCTTGCCGGCCATAGCAACACCTCGTGGATTGCCGGCGGCTTGGTTCTCATTGCATTGCTGGGATTTGCCGGTAGTCTCGCCATTCCAAAGTCGCAGGCCGTAGCACCCGGCCAACACCTGGATTGGAATCCATGGACCTCGACGCTGGACAATCTTCGCGCGGCGCACGAGTCGCGCACAGTTTTTTTGTCCATATTGGGAATGTCCTGGTTCTGGTTCTTCGGCGCGTTGGTGCTGGTGCAACTGCCTTTGTACTGCCACAACGTTCTGCATGGCGATGAGTCCTTGGTCACCGTCACGATCGCCATGTTCGCGGTGGGCGTGGGTGTAGGTTCGCTGCTCTGTGAACGCCTCTCAGGTAGGCAAGTCGAAATCGGCTTGGTGCCCTTCGGCTCCATTGGCTTGACCTTGTTCGCCATCGATTGGGTGATTGCCACGCCGCGGGTGGACGAACATGTTTTGCTGACGGCGCATGCGCTGGTGGCACTCCCGGGAGGGGTACGAACCTTGCTCGACATCGCGGCCGTCGGCGTGTTCGGCGGCTTCTTCGTCGTACCCTTAAATGCGCTGGTTCAGCAGCGTGCACGTCCGGAAGCGCTTGCGCGGGTCATCGGCGCCAACAGTATTTTAAATGCGCTGTTCATGGTCGCGGCCGCAGTTCTGGCCGCAGTGGGTCTTGCGAGAGGATTGACCGTACTGCAGTTGATAGTTCTGGCGGCGTTGATGAATGCGGCCGTGGCGCTTTACATCTACACCCTGGTGCCGGAGTTCCTGCTGCGATTCGTATGCTGGCTGTTGGTTCATACGCTGTATCGGCTCACGAAACGCGGCGAACGTTTTCCCGAATCGGGCGCGGCTCTGATCGTGTGCAATCACGTCAGCTTTGTAGACGCCCTGGTGATTTCCGCGGCGTGCCGCCGCCCAATCCGCTTTATCATGGAAAATGCGATATTTCGCGCGCCCATCATTCGCACTCTGGCGACGGGCATGAAGGCCATTCCCATCACTTCAGCCAAAGAAGACGCGGTGGTGTATGAGCGAGCGTTCGAATTGGCCGCGGCGGCACTGCGCGACGGCGAGTTGGTGTGCATTTTTCCCGAGGGACGGCTGACGGCGGACGGGGAAATTGCCGCGTTTCGGCCGGGCTTTGCGCGCATTCTCGCCGCGAATCCCGTGCCTGTGATACCCATCGCAATCGTTGGCCTGTGGGGCTCGATGTTCTCGCGGCAATTTCGCAAGCTGTGGCAGCGTCTGCCGCGCAAGCTCTGGCATCGCGTGATCGTCAATATCGGGAGCGTCGCCGCGCCGGGCGGCGCAGCGCCGGAAGAATTGCGCGCGCGAGTCCGCGCGCTCTACCTCGAAGCGTCCAAGGCTTAATTCGCGGCAGACTCGCTGCGTTGCTTGAGTTTCTGCGATTCCGTGGTGACGTACTGTTCGATCAAGCCGCCGAATAGCCGGGAGGCTACCCGGGCCATTAATCCCGACATCTCGAACGACAGCAGAACGCGGCTGCCCGCGCCTTGGCGCTCGACCCGATGCCCCGCTTTCATGCGAAGGCCCGGAGCGCGCGCGACCCACGTGAAGTTCTGAGCCTCGAGTTCCGTGACCTTCCAAACCGCGGGTCGCAATTTGGGTTGGCGAATCTGAGCGCTGCTGCCGACGGTAAACGGCCCTTGATCCAGCCGCTGTACGCTGGTCATGGTCGGCGTCCATTCGGGCCAGCGCTCAACATCGCATAGCACAGCGAACACCTGGTCCGGCGGCGCATCGATGTTCACTGCCACGCTGAAGGCGTTTCGGCTCATGCCGTGAGAATACTGCAATCACGGCCGGGTGGGGTAGGGACCGAAAAGCGCCTCGCGCTTGAAGTTCAGGTGCTGATAAGACGCCTCGCGTGCGCTGCGCAAGGCAAGTGCGATGGCGCCGCTCGCCGCCAGATTCTCGATGGTTTCGGGTAAATTCGACACGAAGCGCCATTGGCCTTCAGGATTCCCGGCGCCTTCGGTCGCCATTGCAAAAGCCAGGGCGGATGACAAGACTGCGATAGTCGGCGAATAAACCAGAACAGCTTCGTGAACCAAGGCTGTGTCAGTTACGTTCAACGCGACGCACAATCGATTCTTGACGGCCACATCGATCGCGTCGGTGTCCCGCGATAACTGAATGTCGCGCCGGATCACCTCGCCCATCACGGTTCCATTGCGCTGCAAGATCGGTTGATCCTTGTCCCAAGCCTCTGGTGGGCACGCCTTTTTTTTCGGATCCAAACCCACGAGAGGATTGATTTCCGCCGGATAGATGCGGCAAACAAGCGGCCGATTCTCGTATATTCCACAACGCAAGTCGGCCAAGAGGTTTGGGCACGCTCCGGCAATATCCGCAACGAGCATGACGGCCACCCGGGTTGGCATCATTCCGCTCGTCACGGCGAACGACCGTCGCTTGAAATGCGCGGCTCTTGGATCGTCATCGGCCAGCCCCTGCGGCCACGGCGACGCCTCGCAGATCAGTTGCACCGCATGGCCGCGATTGAGCCAGTTCATCGCTTCCGCCACGGTCAACGGAATCTTCGAGTCCCGGCAGCATTTGCCGCATTGCGTGCAACTGAAATGAATATCCACGCCGATTACTTCCTCACCGGCTCCGGGCATGGTTTCAGCATGACCGCGCCGCTCAAGCCTTGTATTTTTTGACTCATTTCCTTCGGCAGCGCACGCATCAGAAGACCGAACGGGAAATCCAGGGGATAGGGTCGGTTGATTTTCTTGGACTCCTCTGCGCATGAAATGGTCGTTTGAGGCTGCCAGCCGGATTGCTTGAAGAACTCGAACCAGTTGCTCACGCGAAATCGAAACGGGGCCGCCTCGAGTTTCTTCGCCCAACCCTTTGGCAACTTACGTGCGCCCGCGTTATCGAAATCCTGAATCCAAAAGCCGGCCGCCGGCATGGCAAGCAACTCTTTGGCGAGGATTGCGACATCGTCATTTGAAAAGTACGAGATAAAGCCTTCGGTAATCACCAACGCTTTCTTGCATGTTGCCGCAACGCGAGCGAAAAGTTCGCCGCGAGCCGTAACGTCGGAGAGATCCATGCCGATGCGCTCGAGGCCGCAAACAGGCGTGTATCCTTTGAGCGTGGTGTTCTTCGTCTCGACCAGGGCCGGAAGATCAACTTCGATCCAGCGCAATTGCGCTGGTAGGTCCATCCGGTACGGGCGAGTGTCCAGACCTGCGCCGAGGTTCAGTACGGTATCGACGCCGCTCTGCAGCGCTTCAAGAATCAGCCGGTCAATTGCGGACGTGCGCAGCACCACGCCCCAAGCGATCATCGCCGTGCGCGAAAAGGAGCGAGCAATCTTTCGACCACGATCGCCCGCCAGGATCGAGCCCAAGGGATCTTGGAACGCCGCGTCCGCTCTTTTCCCCTCGGCCGCTCTGACAGCCGCCATCCACAGGGCCGTGTCGGCGACGCTCGTTATCGTGGCTTGAACGCTCATATCTCTCTAGCATACGACGGCCGGGGAGAATGCGCCGAACAGTGCCATCCTTTAGCTCCCAGGGCTACACTTGAGGCACTGGCTCCATAACGGCGAGGATGTTACATGCGTGCGTTGCAAATCTTAGGCGCGATATTGATTTTGGGGGGACTGTTCGTGCTCATCAAATCGCCGTCCTATTCGAGCGATAAGAGCGTGCTCAAAATCGGCGATGTGGAAGCCAAGGTTTCGCAACAGCATGCCATTCCGCCGTGGGTGGGCGGTGCAGGGGTTGTGGCCGGTGTGATTCTCATCGTGGTCGGCGCACGCAAGCCGTAAGCCCTTGATGGGACAGTGAGGATTCCTTATGTGCGATAGTGAACATACCGTGTAGTAAACCAGGCGTATAATGGCCGCAACGGAGGCGTAATCATCTGGATGGTTTGCGGCGAAGTTAAATTCTTGACGGAGTCTTGTGAACGCCACACCCACCAATCCTCGAATGAATCAGCTTCTGGCTGCGTTGCCGGACAGCGAATGGCTGCGTTGGCAATCGCACCTGGAGCCAATCAACATGCCGCTCGGCCAAGTGCTCTACGAGCCGGGTGCGACCTTGAGCCATGTCTACTTTCCGACGGACGCCATCGTCTCGCTGCTGTACGTCATGGAGAACGGCGCATCGGCGGAAATCGCCGTGGTGGGCAACGAAGGCATCGTCGGAATTTCGCTGTTCATGGGCGGGGAGTCCACGCCCAGCCGCGCGGTGGTGCAGAGCGCCGGAGACGGTTTCCGGCTGCGCGCTCAAATGATGAAAGAGGAATTCAATCGCGCCGGCCCGGTCCTTCACCTGTTCCTTCGTTATACCCAAGCCCTCATCACACAGATGGCGCAGACGGCGGTGTGCAACCGGCATCACTCTCTTGACCAGCAGTTGTGCCGTTGGCTGTTGCTAAGCCTCGATCGGCTGCAAAACAATGAGCTGGTGATGACGCAGGAGCTGATTGCAAACATGCTCGGCGTGCGGCGCGAAGGCGTGACCGAAGGGGCATTGAAACTGCAGGAAGCAGGCCTTATCCGCTACGCGCGCGGGCGAATCACTGTGCTGGACCGAGCCGGATTGGAGAAGCGCACCTGCGAATGCTACGGGGTGGTCAAGAAAGAATACGACCGTCTACTGCCGCATAGTCAGGCTGCCTAGCGCTCGCATCCCTTATGTTATGTACGCTGCCAGACGGTTGCAGCGCCGGATTCAGCGGACACTCGGCCCATGGCGGCCACCCAGAATCACCTGATCGAATTGCTGCCGCGCGCAGCGCGGCGGACATTACTGGCCATTTGCGAGCCTGTCGATCTGGTGTTGTCCGACAGGCTACACGCACCCGGCACGGTTACGCGCTATGCGTACTTTCCCGTCGATGCAACCATTTCCCTGGTTACCCCGATCGACGGGAAGCCGGTCCTGGAAGTCGGCATGGTTGGCCGCGAAGGGATGGCCGGCGCTGAGCTGGTCTTGGGGGTGTTGAAGGCGCCCTTTCTCGCCGTGGTGCAGGGTTCCGGAAAAGCATGGCGCGTCCCCAGCAAGGCGTTTCGCCGCGAATTGGCGGCCAGTCCCGCACTGCAAGTCTGTCTGAATCGGTATCTCTACGTGCTCATGATGCAGCTGGGCGCCGCGGCCGCATGCTTGAGGTTTCACCTCATCGGTCCGAGACTCGCCCGATGGTTGCTGATGATGCAGGATCGAGCTCATAGCGA
>Ga0209624_10003366_pt1 | contig 11366 bp, 9 predicted proteins | sample JacPinW_OM2H0_O1_FD_188565 | JGI IMG/M metagenome (GOLD analysis project Ga0209624, IMG submission 188565) | Forest soil microbial communities from Algoma, Ontario, Canada - Jack Pine, Ontario site 1_JW_OM2H0_O1 (SPAdes) (version 2) | ecosystem: Environmental > Terrestrial > Soil > Boreal... | reverse complement strand
GCGACAGACCATCCAGCCGGATTTCGCTCAGACGCGGCAGATTCTCCGGCCCAATCGCCGTCAGCAGCCGCAGTCCCGCATAGGCAACTCCCACGCCGACTGCGCCGCCCAGCAAGCCCAGCGTCACGCTCTCCAGCAACAGCTCGCGCGCAATCCGCCATCGTCCCGCCCCAAGCGCCGAGCGCACCGCAAGCTCCTGCTGGCGCCCATCCGCGCGTACCAGCAGCAGATTGGCCACGTTGGTGCACGCGATCAGCATCACCACGCCGATTGTCGCCATCACCACCCACAGCACATCGCCGACATTGCCGACCACTTGCGCCTTCAAAGGCTGAAACGCAGGCGTAATCCTCCAATTCTCATACCAGTGCGGATCGGTGCCTGGACCGTTCGTCCAAGAGTCCATCCAGACGTTGAGCAGACGCGACACATCCGCATCGGCCTGCGAGATCGTAACGCCCGGCCGAAGCCGCCCGATGCCGTGGTACGCAAACCCAGCCAGCGACTGATTGACCGGATCGAAGGCCGCAGGCACCAGCAGATCGAAGTCGTAACTGACCACCTTGAATCCGCGCGGCATCACACCTGCGATCACCCGCGACTGGGAGTCAACATTAATGGTGCGTCCCACCACGCCCGGATCGCCGCCAAACCGCCGCTGCCAGTATCCATAGCTGAGCATCACCCTCTGCGCTCCGTGCGGGACCTGGTCCTCTGCAGTCAGCCATTGCCCGGCAGCCGCAGGCACATCGAGCGTCTGGAGAACGCCGTCCGTAATCACCGCTGTATTAACCTGCTCCGGTTGTGCGATTCCCGTAATGCTTGCAGTCCCAGGCAACCACACGCCCATGGATTGGAATGTGCGATTATGCGCCGCAAAGCTGAGATACATCGAGGCCGACAAACGCAGTTCATCCCGGAAGTCGGTCAGCCCTGGTGCGCCTGGAGCATTCAAACGCATCGCAACCAATTGCTGCGACTCAGGGTAAGGCAACGGCCGAATCAGCACGCTGTTGAGCACACTAAAAACAGCTGTATTCGCCCCAATGCCAATCGCCAGCGTTAGCAGAACAGTCGCCGCAAATCCGGGCGATCGTCGCAGCCGTCGCATGACAAGCTTCAAATCCGCGGCGATCGATTCAATCGTTGCCCACTGCCATACCTCACGGCTTCGTTCTTCGATCAGGGTCACGTTGCCGAACTCCCGTCGCGCCGTCTTCTCGGCTTCGACACGCGGCATCCCACCCTCGATCAGTTCCTCCGCGCGCTCCTCAATGTGTTCCCGTATCGATGCCGACAAATCGTCATACCTGCGTTTGCGCGAAAACAGTTCGGATAACCATCGCATCGTCGTCTCCTGGATCTCGAAACCTAGCCCTTGGGACCTCGATCTTGGGACCTAAACCTTGGCAACTGCCAGCACTCTCGTGATTCCGGCGAACATCTTCTCGAAGCTGGAAACTTCTCTTTCCAAATGCTGAATGCCCGCGTCCGTCACGCGGTAGATTCGCGTAGGCCGCCCCTTTGCCGAGGTCCCTGCTTCGGATTCCAGCAATCCCCCCTTCAGCAGCCGTTGAAGAGCGGGGTAGAGTGAGCCTTCCTCCACCTGCAGCAGATTGTCGGATACCAGCTTGATATGTTTCACAAGCGCGTAGCCATGCATGGGTCGCAACCGGAGCGACTGCAAAATCATGATCTCCAGTGCACCGGGAAAGAGGTCGCGACATTCCGAGTTCTTAGCCATGAAAGAGACTGTAGCACTAAAATACCTATTTTGAAAATAGGTATTTTAGACTGAGAAAGATAGCGATTGCGACCCGGGCCCATCTCAACTGAACGTGGCCCTCGGATTCGCTTCGACGATTGTCTTTCTATCTGCTGCCGATTATCTATTCATATCGCAAGGCAACCATCGGGTCGACCCGCGAAGCACGTCGTGCCGGCAGGTATCCCGCTATCAGGCCGACTAGCAGAAGACTTGCGACCGACGCCACTAGACTGATCCAATTAACACCGCTCATCCCGAAGAGCATGTTGCTAACGAAGCGGCTTCCCGCCAGAGTGATGGGGATACCGACGGCAATGCCGGCAGCGACCAGCAGCACAATCTCGCGCATCACCAACCAGCGAACGTCCGCGCGGGAGGCGCCAATGGCGATCCTGATGCCAATTTCGTTGGTCCTCCTGCTGACGATGTACGACATCAAGCCGTAGATTCCGATGCAGGAAAGAAAGACGGCAAGCAGCCCAAAGAAGGCTGAGAGTTGTGCGACGAGTCGTTGGTTTGTAATCGAACGCGTTACCTGTTCGTCCAGCGTTGTGATGCGGGAGATCGGCAACGTCCGGTTGACACTATGTATCGCCTGCTGCACTTCATTCGAGACAGTGTTGAAGTCTCCGCTGTAGCGCACTGCCAGGTCGCCATAGCCCCAGGGATGCTGCGGGTTGGGGATGTAGTCTATGTATTGCGGCGGCTCCTGAAGGGTCCGGAATTTGACATCTTTGACGATGCCGACGACTTCAACGTCAGAGTCGGGTCTCGGATCCAGTCTGGTGTAGTAGTGATGTCCGATCGGATTGACGCCAGGTGGAAATAGATCCCTCGCCATGCGCTCGCTGATAATCGCGACGCGGTGCGATGTCGCTGTGTCCTGTGGACCGAACGTGCGGCCCCCAAGAAGCGGTATCTGCAGGGCGGCAAAGTAGTCGTTGCCAATTACATTGTGCTTAACGTTGATGTCCTCCCTCGCTTCCATACCCGGGACGCGAATTTCGGTGTTCCAACTGCCTTGACCGAAGACGAACGAAGCAAAGCTCGCAGCCTTCACACCGGGCAACGCGTTGACGCGTTCCTCGATCTGCTGAAACATCGCGATCATCCGCGGATCGTCACCCTTGAGCCCTGTGACATTGGAGTCGACCTCCAGGCGAAGGACGCCTTCGCGATTGAAGCCGGTATCGACCTTGGTGAGATTCACAAGGCTGCGGATAAACAGAATCGCCCCCACTGTCAGCACAAGGGAGATCGCCACCTGAGCGACAATGAGGACCTTGCCGAGGGGGCTTCGGGAGGTGCCGCTTGCAGACCCTCGGCCATCCTTCAGGGCATCAGTAACATCGACTCGAGTGCCGCGCAGCGCAGGAACAATGCCAAAGAGGATTGCCGTTGCGACCGTTACCGCAAGGTTGAAGAGGAGAAGGCGGAGATTAATCGAGACATCAAGGGGGATCACATCCGGCCCGCCGGAGATCATACGAAGCAGCAGACGGTCCGCGAAGGCTGCGAGACCCACGCCAAGCAAGCCCCCGACGACGGCGAGCAGAAGACTCTCCGTGAGAAGCTGGCGTACAAGACGCATGCGGCCTGCCCCTAAAGCCTGACGAACCGCGAACTCTCGAGCCCTTGCCGTTGACCTGGCCAGCAGGAGGTTTGCAATGTTGGCGCATGCGATCAGCAGCACGAGAGTCGTAACGCCCATCAGGATCTTCAGAGGATCGGAAAATCTGTTCCGTAAAGAAGAGAGGCCAGTCGCCATAGGCGTTAGCACAACGTGAGCCTTGCTGAGGTTGGCGAGATTTCGAGGATTCAGGTTTGCGTCAGGAAAGGCTCGAGTGATCTGTTGGTACAGAACATTAACGTTGGAAGTCGCCTGCTCCATGGAGACATCGGGCTTCAGTCGCCCCATGAGGAGCATGGACTGATAGAAGTCATCCTTGTATCCGTTAAAGCTAAGGGGCGCGGTGTTCATCATCGAGAGAGGAATCCAAACATCGGGCGCCTCGCCGACGTTCGTGCCGAAGAACTCCGGCGGGGCGACGCCTACGATGTTAAAGATGGTTGTGCCCAGCTTGATTTTTCTGCTAAGCACTGCAGGATCGCCGGCTAGGGCGCGCTTCCACCACGCGTAGCTGACGACCGCGACGGGATGATCGCCTTCGGTGTTGTCATCCTCATCGGTAAGCGCTCTGCCGAGAGCAGGTTGAACGCCGAGCGTAGGAAAATATGTACCGGAGACAAGCTGTATGTGCATCTCCTCAACTTCGTCGCGACCGTCGATTGTGCCGTGGGCACGATTCGACATGCTGAAGATCGCCGCAACATCAGAAAAGACGGCGTTTTTCTGCTGCATCAGTCGATAGAACGGATAAGAATACAAGGTAGTCGAACCGTAACTGTCGGTAACACCTGAGTCGTCTCCCCGGCCGAGAAGAACGAGCTGCGATGGGTCTTTTACGGGAAGTGAGCGAAGCATCACCGCATCGAGAAAACTGAAGATCGCTGTGTTCGCGCCGATACCGAGGGCCAGAGAGAGCAGCGCTACGGCGGTGAGAGCGGGACTGCGCAACATCGAACGGAAGCCGTAGCGGACGTCCTCAAGAAAATCTTCCAGCCAAACCCAACCCCATGTCAGATGGCTCTTCTCCTTGATCGCCGTTGGATTGCCGAATCTGCGATAGGCTGCCTGGTCAGCCGCCTGGCTTGATAGACCACCCTCACGCTGCTCCTGCTCGCGCAGATCGAGGTGCAGCCGCATCTCCTCTTCGAGGTCAGATTGAAACCGATCGCGATGAAGCAACATGCGAATGCGGCGCAGAAGTTCGAGAGGTTTTGGCATGGGTTACCTCATCAAGCGGTCTGAATGACTCGGGTGATTGCCCCGATGACGCGTTCGAACTGCGAAATCTCTAACGCAAGCTGCTTACGGCCGGAGGCAGTCAGCTTGTAGTAGCGAGCGCGACGATTCCCAGCGGTAGTACCCCACTCTGCAGTGACCCATCCTTTGATGAGCATTCGCTGAAGGGCGGGGTAGAGAGATCCTTCTTCAACCTGCAATACGTCCTCAGTGGTGCGCTGGATGGAGTTGGCGATCTCATACCCATGCGATTCGCCTTGCAGGGCAAGAGTTTTGAGAATCAACAGGTATAGAGTTCCCGGCGGAATCTCATCTCTGTTCAAGTCAGCCTCACTGTCAAGTGTACTGGCATAGTCAGCCTATGCCAGTACACGATAGTGACATAGACAGACTATGTCAAGAGGCCGATCAATCAAGAATCGCGACCCAACCCAGCAAGCAACTCCCGCACGGTAACCCCAAGTACCGGATGCATCCACCCCGGCGCAATCTCCGCCAGAGGCTCCAGCACAAACCGCCTCTCCGCCATCGTGGGATGCGGCAGGATCAGATCCTCGGCCCACAGCACCCAATCCCCATACAACAGCAGATCGAGATCGATCACTCGAGGCCCCTTCGCTACTGCCCCGGCACGCTCCCGCCCCATCGCCCGCTCAACCGCCAGCAGCTCACGCATCAACTCCTGCGGACCCAACTCCGTCTCGAGCAAGATCGCCCCATTCAAAAACCTCGGCTGCTCCCGATACCCCACCGGCTCCGTGTCATAAAACGACGACACCGCCCTCACCTGACCCAGTTCCCCCACACGCCGGACCGCCTCCCGCAGGTTCGCCTCGCGATCACCAAACTCGGACTCCAAGTTCGACCCCAGAGCAATCGCCGCAAGCGACCTCACCCCCGCACCACCCAGGCGACCGCGAACTCCACCACGCAAATCACCACAACTTCACCACAAAAAACCATCCAAAAACCACGTTTTTACCACGCAAAATCGCTCGTTTTTACGACGCAATCGCAGGCTGCAGACGCCCAGCCGCAGCCTCCGGCTCGCCCACTTCATCATACCCATGCGCCAGTTCCCACGCCCCCCGGTCGCGCATAAGTCGTTGCACAAGAGCAGTATGCATCGCATGCCCAGCTCTCTCGGCCACCACCCGGCCCTGAATCCGACGCCCCGCAAGCGCCAGATCCCCGATCAAATCCAGAACCTTGTGCCGCACAAATTCATCCTCAAATCGAAGTGGCCCATTTTCAACACGTTGCGACCCAATAATAATCGCGCAATCAGGCGACGCCCCCCGGATAAGCCCCATATTCCTCAACATAGGTTCATCCTTCTTAAACCCAAAAGTCCTGGCCGGAGCAATAAGATTCACATAATCCCCGGTCGCAAGGTCACCCGTAAACCGCTCCACTCCAATAGGTTGCGGGAAGTCAATCGTATAGCTGATCCGATATCCAGATCCTGGATAGACCCCAATAAATTTGGATCCGTCCCGAACCTCAACTTCCTTTAAAATCTTCAGATACTCCCGTTTCCGCCTCTGCTGCTTCAAACCAACCCGTTCAAATGCTTGTACATACGGCAAGGAGCTCCCATCCAGAATGGGAACTTCGAGGTTATCCACCTCAACAATCACGTTATCAACACCGTACCCAATCAGTGCCGACAACAAGTGCTCAGTCGTTGAAATCAAAACACTTTGCCGCATCAGGCTTGTCGCATAACTGACCTTAGCGACATTGCGACCCACAGCCGCAATCTCAAAATTCTCTAAGTCTGTGCGTCGAAAAACGATACCGGATCCAGCCGGAGCAGGCACTAACCGCATCGAAACAGGTGCGCCACTATGCAAGCCGACACCACTGAACTCTATCTCCGATCGAATTGTCCGCTCAAAATGAGCTTCCAAGGCCACGAACTCACGTCTCCAGTGAAACCATCCTCAAGCGTACAATCTCAAAACGAACTGGCAATGTGGCAAATTTGCCACAATCATGCTCTCATTTTGCCACTTTTTGCGTCGACGAAATTCCACAACTAATTCATTTCATTGCTATAACATCCGACTATGAACGCCAAAGAACTCTACCTCTCTGTCGAGAAAAAAGATGAATGGATTCGAGGCCACCTCCGCGAATTGGTCGAACAGGAGTCGCCTAGTGAAGATGCGTCAAGGGTTAACTCTGCGTCGGTGGTCGTGGAACGATGGGCATCCGAGATGGGAATGCGAGTTAAGCATCACAAACAAAAAGAGTTTGGTGACGTAGTTGAGCTTCGATTTGGCCGCAGTCGGGACAGGAAGCCTGTCCTGCTGCTTGGGCATCTTGATACGGTTTGGCCGACGGGCACTATGCACAAGATGCCTTGGCGAGAGGCGAATGGGCGGTACTGGGGGCCGGGAGTTCTTGACATGAAGGCGGGTGTTGTCATGGCGCTCGCAGCACTCAAGTCGCTGCAAGAGCTTAGGTTAGAGCGCCCGGTTACTCTGCTTTTGAACAGCGAGGAGGAGGTTGGAAGTCCGGTTTCTCGTGGAATTACAGAGAAACTTGCTTTGGAGGCTGCGGCGGTTTTTGTTTTGGAACCGGCTCAGGGATTAGCTTACAAGACGGCTCGGAAGGGAGTAGGCCATTATAATGTGAAGGTTACGGGCGTTGGAGCGCATAGTGGGGTGGACTTTGAGAAGGGGCATTCTGCGGTTTTGGAGCTGGCAAAACAGGTCCAAACCATCTCAAATTTCACGAATTTGAAGCGGAAATTGACGGTAAATTGTGGCGTTTTTGCTGGTGGAACGCGGTCGAATGTGGTGCCTTCGGAGGCTCATGCCGAAATCGACGTCAGGATCGCCAAAGCCGGCGATGCGGCGCATGTGGATCGGCTGTTTCGTCGCCTGAAGGTCTCCGACCCGAATTGCAAACTCACGATTACCGGGGGCATCAACCGGCCACCGATGGAGCGGAAGCAGGGGACGATTGCCCTGTTCAAAAAGGCACGTGCCCTGGCCGCGGAATTTGGGTTTGTGCTCGAGGAGGCGGCGACGGGTGGCGGATCGGACGGCAACTTCACGGCTGCGTTGGGAGTGCCTACGCTTGATGGCATGGGCGCCGTGGGCGAAGGAGCTCATGCGCCGCATGAGTCGGTTCTGATCGAGCATCTGGTGCCGCGTACAGCTCTTCTCGCGGCGATGATTGCCAGCGTCGAGTAGCTAGGGTTGATTGACGACAGTTTGGGTCTGAACCTCTTCGAGCAGGGCAACCGTGCGGGCTATGGGTAGGCCGACCACGTTGAAGTAGCAGCCCTCGATGCGCGGGATCCAGCGGGCAGCGCGGCCCTGAATGGCATAGGCGCCGGCTTTGTCGAGGGGTTCACCAGTCGTGATGTATTGGGCGATGTCGCGATCGGTGAGCTGATTGAAGGTCACCTGGGTGACTTCGACGTCGCGCATGGTTTTTCGGGCGGAGACAACGGCCAGACCTGTGAGGACGGCGTGGGTACGCCCGCTCAGTAACTCCAACATCCGGCGCGCGTCGGCCGAATCGACCGGCTTGCCGAGTATGTTGCCGTCGCTGACGACGCAGGTATCTGCGCCGAGGACGATGAGGGGTGCGTCGGGTAGGTCCTCCCCCTTGTGGGCGTTCCATACGGCTACGGCTTTTTCTTCAGCCAAACGGCGGACATAGGCTGCCGCGGCCTCGTCGGGAAGGCGGTCTTCGTTGAGATTCGCGGCGGCTACGGTAAACTTGAGGCCCGCCTGAGCGAGAAGTTCGCGGCGGCGGGGCGAGGATGAGGCCAATATGAGCTTCACGTTCTCCAGAGTAGCGTCAGGACTGTACGTTCGGCAAAGCCATCCAGGCGCGTGAACGGGTATCGGGCCAGACTGCAATAGGAGCAACGGATGCGCCGCAAAGGAAAAATCGTAGCCGCAGTCGTGGGAGCGGTAATCGTCGCGATTGCGGCGATACCGTTGTTCGTGAATGTCAACACCTTCAAGCCATTGATTGAAGAGCAGCTGACAAACGCGCTGGGACGCAAAGCGACGGTGGGCAAACTGAGCTTGTCGCCGTTCTCGGGGTCGGTTACAGCGGATGACCTGACGATTGCGGACGATCCGCAGTACAGCAGCCAGCCCTTTATCGCGGCGAAGGAGCTGCGCCTTGGTGTCCGAATGCGCCCGCTGATCTTCGACCATAAGATCGTGGTGACAAACCTGGCGATCGAACAACCGCAGATTCACCTGGTGCACGCTGCGAGTGGCGCGTGGAACTTTTCCACGATCGGCCAGAACGCGGCGAAGCGCACTGAGCAACAGAAGCAGCAGTCGATCGTTCCGGACTTCACGATGGATGACTTCAAGATTGAAGACGGCCATGCTGTTGTAGAGAACTTGCCTGCCTCAGGCGCTCCCATGGTGTATGACAAGGTGAATATGACGGTGGATGGATTTTCATTTACCAAGATGTCTCCATTCAAGGTCAGCGCCAACCTGCCCGGAGAAGGCGCCGTCGAAGTAACGGGCAAGTCCGGTCCGGTGAACCTGCAAGATGCAGCGAAGACGCCATTCAATGCGCAGGTCACGCTGCGGCATCTCGATCCGGTGGCAGCTGGCTTTCTGGAGAAGAGTTCGGGGCTTTCGGTTCTGGCGGACGTCGATGCCCACGCGGTCTCGAACAGCGCCACGGTGATCAGCAACGGAACGGTACACACGCAACATCTGAAACTGCGGTCCGATGCGGTGCCTGCTCCGAAGCCGATCGACCTTACGTACAGTGTCGTTCACAATCTCAGCGACAATACTGGGCAGGTGCAGGACGCGGCCTTCCAAACGGGCAGGGTGACGGCACACACCAATGGCACTTATTCGATGAAGCCGGGCGGAGCGGTGACGGTAAACCTGAAGCTTGCAGGGCAGGGAATTCCGATTGACGACCTGCAGACGCTGCTTCCGGCTGCGGGGGTGAAGTTGCCGCATGGCTCGGTGTTGCAGGGCGGCACGTTGACGACGAACCTCAACATCGTCGGACCGCTGAATGCGCTAGTGATCACTGGACCGGTCGAGTTGAGCAATACGCGCCTCGCGGGATTCAACCCGAGTTCGCAGTTGAAGGGAATTGTCGCGGCAGCGACCGGAGATACCGGCAATGTCACCAACATTCAGGCCCTGCGCGTGCAAATGCAGGTTGCTAAAAACGGTGTAACCGCCAACGACATTTTTCTTTCGATGCCTGCGATCGGAGATGCTGTGGGCGACGGCACCGTGTCGCCATCCGGCACTCTGAACTTCAAGTTGAAGATGAAGGTGGACACAAGCCGCGGCGTTGGCGGCAAGGCGGTCGGCCTTCTCAGCATGGTGAATGGGACAGCGGGAAAGACTGCAGGCCAGGCTGCAGCCACTGGCCTGCCGGTCACAATCACGGGAACGTCGTCTAATCCGATCATCACTCCGGATGTGAGCGGGATGATGAAAGCCAACGGGAAACAGCTCACGAATTCGCTCACCGGATTGTTTAAGAAAAAATAGCTCTATGCGGTAATGTCCTCCACGGTGATGTGAGCCTGCATTACGTGCGTTGCTTTGGGCGCGAGCGTGATGGCATTCGCAGCGGCGTTGACGGTTTCAACGGCGACATACTCGTGCCACTCGGTTGGGTCGAGATCGGCGATCTTCTGTGCGCCAGACTCCCATGGGTTCCACACTACAGTAGTGTTTGAGCCGGTTTTAGCTATATTGATGCGGCGTTTGCCGGCTGTGTCGCGCACGATGCAGGTGCCTGTTGTATTGAGGTAGACGCGATCGGTCTGTTGCGTGATGGTGATTGGCCCTTGCTGCACCTTCGACTTGAAGTCGTCCATTTTGTCGAGATACGTAACGCCTTCGAGTCCTGCGACGGTGATCTCGTGAATGTCGGTGACGGCGTAGTAAGTGTGGAGCGCCTCTTCAAAGATCAGCGGCGTGGGTGCATCGTTTGCGACAGTGAGCTGCATGGTGAGAGTGCGGCCGATGGTGAGTTGAAAGGCGAGGCGGAAGTTGTCGAAGCCGAGGTTACGGCTTATCTCCGTTGATCCCAGCGTGAAGGTGAGGTGCAGATCGTCACCGGCCACGGCGGCGAAGGCGAGCGTCCAGTCCTGAATGCGCGCGAAGCCGTGCGATGGGCCGGGCTTGCCGTCGTGGCGATTGGCGAACCATGGGAACGCAATCGGTACGCCGCCGCGAATCGGTTTGCCGGGAAGGAAGTCGCTCTTGCGGCTGAGGAAGATGACGGGCTTTTGTCCGCTGGGCTGCCATGCGGCGAGGTGCGCACCCTGAATGTAGACGGTCGCAGTTGCGTGGGGTGCGGTGATGGATGCGTAGGTGAGTCCGCTGGCGGTTGCGTGAAAGCTGAGGACGCCGGGGATGGCAAAGTGCTCGTTGAGCTGGGTGAGATCCAAGATTATTTTCTCCGCTGATGCAGACTTCCAGTGTATGCGGAAACCAGTCTGTTATTTGGGAGGCGTTTGCGGCGGGGCTTTCATGAGTTCAATGAAGAGTTTGTAAAAGCGTGCGAGATCAAGGTCCGTCTGGACGTGGACGAGTTGGACATCGAGTGCTGGTTTGTTCGCAGCAGTCCAGGAGAGCGTATCTCCGTAGAAGGGTCCGCGAGTGATATCGACGTCGACGTAGAGTTTTTGTTCCCCGGTGATGATGGCGGGATCGAGCCACGCTGCGGCGGCGAGCTCATCCCAGAGGTAGTAGA
>Ga0209624_10003365_pt1 | contig 11366 bp, 5 predicted proteins | sample JacPinW_OM2H0_O1_FD_188565 | JGI IMG/M metagenome (GOLD analysis project Ga0209624, IMG submission 188565) | Forest soil microbial communities from Algoma, Ontario, Canada - Jack Pine, Ontario site 1_JW_OM2H0_O1 (SPAdes) (version 2) | ecosystem: Environmental > Terrestrial > Soil > Boreal... | reverse complement strand
CGCTGACAATCGCGGGGCCGCAAAACCGGCTCCAAAAGCAAAGCGAAGAAGTGGACCAAACGTATTTGCCGCTGTGACTCCGATGAAATATAGATTCTTTACGCTCGACTCAAAGTTCGCGGAAAGACTGGGCGTTTCCCCAACGCATTCGATTCGCGATACAACTTGCGGATCCAGAAACTTGAGCCGTTTTACATCGTACTTATAACCCGTCGCTGCAATAATGTGATCTGCTTCGATCGTTTCATTCTTGCCTGACTTGCCAGAAAGGTTGACCTTGACTCGTCCATTCTGTGCGGACGCCCCTTGAATCGATACTCCGAGATGGAACTTAACCTTTCCCTCCACCCGATCCTTGATAAACCAGCAGGGAGCCGGGCCGAGCACTTTCCGGACTTTCTCGATACGAAAACTTTTCGGCATCAACCGGAAGACGAGCGGAAGGTTCGCACACATCCAATGCTTCCAGCCTGGTCCAATCCCGGTTACGGGGTTGCGGAGCTTCTGAATCCACGAAGGCGTTGAGCCATCTGGCGGATCATGATATTTGAGTTTCGCGACTCGGGCGACCAATTGAACCTTTGCACCGGCTTCATGCAAGAGAGCCGCTGTGTCGAGTGCGGATGCGCCAGCCCCAATGACGATTATTTCTTTCCCCTTGAATTTTTCCAGTGAGGAATGACGGGAGCTGTGGGTGATTGCCTCCGTGGGCAGCGACGCGAATTGCTCGGGAAGATACTCATAGTAAGTGAGACCCACGGCAACCACTACGCGTCGCGCAGCGATCGTATTTCCATTGTCTAAAGTGAGGCGAAAGCCATCCGACGACTTTTCGAGGCGGTCCACTTTGTGTGGCACGACTTCGGGAACAAATCGTTTCTGGAATTCGAGACCATAGTTAGAAAACTGTTCCAGCGGTACCGGCAGGCCGAGGTCCGCGTAGGGGAGATTTTTTTCTCGACAGTAGGTACCCAGGGTAAAGGTTGAACCTGGATCGGCGAGCGACGAAGCAAATCCCTCCGATTTCAAGTGCATGCCTTTGGGCATGTGCTTTAGCCAAAACTCCATGGGCGTGCCGATGATCCTGAAATCGACCCCGGCCGCCTTAAGATGCGCGGCAACTGAAAGTCCATATGGTCCCGCGCCAATTACTGCTATATCGCAGCTATCCATCTAGGTCCTCCCTAACCTTCGATACCTTCCATACATTCCCAACAACTTAAGTCTCCACAATAACGCGCGCCGCAACGTAATCCCGTCGCTTTTCAAAAGCGCGCTCGTACGCCGCAATCAAATTCTTTACCGAATACTTCCACGCGAGTTCCTGCTCAATCCGCCGGCGCCCGGATGCACCCATTCGGTTTCGTTCTTCGGGATGATCGAGCAACCACAGTATCTTGTCGGCGAAGTCAAGGATCTGATCGTCTTTGTCGCAATAGAGAGAAGCATCGCCCGCGCTGAACCGGCCTTCTTTCAGATCGAATTGCACGATCGGCTTTCCCAGCGCCATATATTCTGGCACCTTGATCATGGTCGACATATCATTCATCTTGCACGGCTTGTCCGGATTCACACATACGTCGGCAGTTGAAAGGATACTTAGCAGTTCAGCGTCTGGCACACGTCCCGTGAAGGTAACTGTTCCCTCAAGGTTCTTCTCGTTGACCAATTGTCGCAATCCAGCCAGCCCAGGTCCACCGCCCACACAGGTAAACTGGACATCTTCCCGGCCCCGGCCCTTGATCTCCGCCGCTACATCAATCAGGATATCTAGACCCTCCTGAATGCTCATGGTTCCCACATAGCCCACAAGAAATGCCTTTCCGCATTTGAGCGCCGGTTCCGCCGGAACTAGCTTGAACTTCTCAAGATCCGGTCCATTTCGAACCACAAATACGTCCTTGCGGTCCCGCTCCCCTCTTTCCACCGCAAGTGCTTTGTAGCTCTCATTGGTGGCCATCACGACGTCGCTAAAGCGAAATGTAAACTTCTCAAGCCAAACCTGGACGCGGTAAAACAGATCCTCTCGCTCATATTTGGAGAGGTAAAGCTCGGGGTTGGCATCGTGATGATCGAAGATATACTTCACTCCAAATACCTTGAACATCAAGGCAACCAGAACGATGTTATCCGGCGGATTGCATCCTTGAATCACTTGGAATCCGCGCGTAAAAAAGATCCACCATGAATAAAGAAACTCCCAGAAGAGCGCACAGGAATACTCCAGCAAGTATCCCAAGGCACCACTCGAACCTTCATTCGGCATCGGGTGCCGATAGACATGCACACCTTCAAGGATCTCAAAGCCCTTCGTGTATCCCTTCCCCCGCGGCGATAGCACGTTCACTTCGTATCCCGCTTCCTGCAGTGCGCACGCCTCTTTCCACACTCGTGTGTCAAACGGCACGGGAAGGTTCTCCACGATAATGAGTATCTTTCTAGGCATAATTGTCCTAGGCGGCATCAAACGCCCTCAGCAACCCCGATAACCCGCACAACATCGTCGCCTCGCCCCAATGCATAGTTGGCGTCTTGTTCACAAGCCAACTCGAGTAGCGCCGATAATAGAAATAGCCAGAAGGATCCTGCATATTGTCGATGGTCCAGTTCGCCACACTGAGTGCGGTCGAAAGGCTATCTGAATCACGATCCCGAAAAAAGGCAAGGGTATCAATGGCCTGCGAGCTGCATTGAATATCAAGGGGAAGCGTCTTCCGATCGTAGTACCGTGGCACACCGTCAGCAAGAAAGAATGTGCTCTTCCAGAATCGATATCCCTTCATCATGGTCTCGTCGAACGAGTGATCGCCGGTGCTTTCCGAGTAATGCTTGAAGGAGTCCAAAACGTAGGCTGTATGAAAGTTGTCAATCCAGTGCAAATTCTCTTTTTCGCCGTAATACCATGAACCGTCCGAGCGCTGGTATTTTGCGGTGTATCCTATCGCCTTCCGTGCCAGATTCCGATAGCCCTCATTCCTGGTGTGGGAGAAGGTCCGAGCAAGCAAGCTCGCGCCGAGGCAACTCGCATTGTGAACTCGTTCGACCTTGCCAGGAATATAAGTGATACAAAGTTCCTCGCCATCGGGAAAGATCTCCAGGTCCTGGACAATATGCTCACAGGCGCTCACTGCCATCTCAAGATATTTCTCATTTTGAAAGTGGGCAAAACCGTCCAGAAACGCATGCCCGATTAAGGATGTCCAGACAATCGTCGGAACGCCCTTCGGCAGGTAGTTGGAACGGGACTGGTAATCGAAATGATTTCCCCAAGCTGCACCACTATACCCCCGAGCGTAGTGTTCCATCAGCCATTGAAGAGCGCTTTCTGCTTGGGCTGCCCATTTCTCATCGCTCGTCACTTCGTGAAGCCGAATGAAGCCGCGGGCAAGAAAGCCCATGCCCTTGCTGGACCGTTCTTTCTTTATGCCGAGAAGCGGTCGCAAGTTGATCGGGAACCGCCGGACTCCCTGCTGCAAAACCTGGCGAAGAAACTTTTGTTCGAACGTAAGGGGCCGGATAAACCGTGCATTTAAGCCATCGAACGTGTCATAGGCCCGATAATCATTGCGCTCGAGCCAGCCGGATAGCCGCTGAACCGAATCGAATAACTTCGTTCGAGTCGTAATATCCGAACCCTCGATTACCTGGACCTTACCAGGAGAAGCCATCGTACTTGCCATTCATGCTCCTCCCTTCGATAATTCTGACGAAATCTACCAGCTTCTGCCCTTCCACAAGCCGTTCCGGTACGCGCTTGAACTCAGGATCATTGTTTCCGATGACGACAGTCTGGGCATGCAGCAGGACGCTTTCTGTATCGCTCACCATCAGCTTCGATATGTGCGGAATATGATTGAGAATGAAGTCGCGGTTCGCCCCGACGAGACTCGCGATCTTGACATTCTTGTCGTAAATACGAAGATCAAACCCTTTTCCAATCAGATGCTCAATGACTTCGATCATCGGGCTTTCGCGTAAGTCGTCCGTGCCCTCCTTGAAACTGAATCCAAGAACGCCGATTCGCGGGTTTCCCTTGTCGATAATCATCTGCACACCGCGCGCAACCTGCATTTCATTACTCGGAAGAATAGAAGTAAGAATTGGTAGTTGCAGATCGTTCGTTTTTGCGCAATAAGTCAGAGCCCGGAGATCCTTCGGCAGACATGAACCACCAAAAGCGAATCCTGGACGCAAGTAAGCTGATGAAATATTCAGCTTTCTATCCTGGCAGAAGATATTCATCACTTGATGAGCATCGATGCCAAAGGATTTACATAGATTGCCGATCTCGTTTGCGAATCCAATTTTCAGTGCATGCCAGCTGTTGTCTACATACTTGATCATCTCGGCTGTTTCCAGATCCGTCTTGATCAAGGGAGCATCGATCCCTTCGTACAATCCGGCAAGCGTTTGCGCACTGCCTTGATCCATCGCGCCGATCACTGTCTTCGGCGGCGAGCGAAAATCACGCACGGCCGAGCCTTCCCTCAGGAACTCCGGATTGCTGCAAACACCGAAGTCAATTCCAGCCTTTTTTCCGGAAGATTCCTCCAGGATTGGAATAACGATTTTGCGCATCGTGCCCGGCAAAACTGTGCTTCGAATCACAACCGTGTGGCGCTCTTTTTTTTGCTTTAGCGCTTCCCCGATTTGCTCGCAAATCCGCCGTATATACCGCAAATCAAGATTGCCATTTGGCTGGCTCGGGGTGCCGACGCAAACGAAGGACAGCTCCGTCTCAAGAATTGCCTGAGTCGAATCGTCGGTAGCGCGGATCCGTCCGGCCTGAGCCATCTCGGCAATAATCTCGCCGATCTCCGCTTCAATAATCGGAGTCTGGCCACGTCGAATTAGATCGACTTTAGCTGCGACCGGGTCCACGCCCAAGACCTGATGTCCATCTTGCGCCAGGCAGCCCGCCGAAATTGTTCCGACATACCCTAAGCCAAATATGCTAATTCTCAAAATATGCAAACTCCTGAGGAGTCATCTGTCTCGTCGCAATAAATCGAAGAACCACAAACCAACTGACAAAAGCTTCAGTCGGCGCCGATCTGAAATCATGCACCTTTACTTGAACGCAATCACCCCGACCTTTCACTGCAAACGACCTGGAACTTCACCTGCCGCGTTCCCTGTGCCGGGAAACTGAGTAAAGACCGCTCCGCTCTTTCTTTCTTCAAGTCGATATAAAAGATAGTCGAGTTTTGTTGCCAATCCCCACCTGATCTTTCGCACAAAATTTTGAGTCGGTTTGACCGCCACCCATCCAAAGCAGAACGTCAACCATCTATACTTCCAGGACAGGTAAGGCGTGCCGAGCGTTCCTCCCAGTTCCTTGGCGAGTTCATTCGCCTCATCTAGGATGTGGGACCGTTCCGGATAAAAGTAGATCAGTGCGTCGCGCAGGTATTGCAGGCATGCCCCCCGCGCTCTGGCGTCATCTCCGAGCGAGCGCAAATACTTGATATGCAGCTGCATTGAAATCCAGTGTGCCTCGATCTTCTTGGGAAATCTCCCGATGAAGCTAAGACTGTCGAAGCGGAACGCTCGATAATAGACATTGGCGCCGTGCACAAAATGAACTCCATTGCTCGCCAGCAAGACCCGACAAAAATATTCTCCGTCGTCATCGCCAAGCAATCGAATGTCCCAAGGGCCAGCTGCTTCAGTAAGTTCCCTGCTCACAAGCCACGAGGCCGTCTGCATATAAATATTCTGGTCCATCTTACGCAGCAACCATTCCTGTGGCGTAAGGTCCCGCCAAAGATCGCTCGGAATGAACCGTGCGCGGCTGTGCCGATACATAAAGCGGCCCCAGGGCGAGGACAGCAACGTCTGTTTGCTTCCGCCGGCCATTACAAATTCCATCTGCTTGGCGATCTTATCGGGCGCCAACAGGTCGTCGGCATCAAGCCACTGGATGTAATCGCCGTGGCACTGGCTAAATGCATTGTTTCTTGCCGCCGACGCTCCCTGGTTCCGCTGCGAAATCACGCGCACACCGCGCGGTTCAAACTGCCGTGCGATCTCAACCGTGGCGTCCTTCGATCCATCATCGACAACAATGATCTCGGTGCGCGGCCAGGTTTGTGCAAGTGCGGACTTAAGAGTACTGGGAATCCACTCCGCGGCGTTATAGGCCGGGATGAGAATCGAAACCAAGGGCACATGCTCGGGCGATTTCACCGGTGCAGTCTCCTTCATTTCCAATGGCGGTGGCGCTTTCTGACCGCCATCTGATTCTTCCTGTGGCTGCACCGGACGACGACGCTGAACCACCTCACGCAAAAGGCTGATCGCTTGGCGCATCGGTCCGTGCCCACCATGCAGCAGGACGACAGCACCACCGTAGATCACACCAGCTGCCAAAGTCGTAGTCACCACCCGAACGAGAGCCGCAAATGTCCCAGGCACGAGACTAAACGATGGAACCGCGTGGCTCAATAACACGATCGTCGCAACCGTAAAAAGAGATGCAACGACAAAGCGCCAGACCACCGAAAGCACCGAAGTTATCTTGAGGTGAATGGGCTTTCCTGCGTACCAAATCCCCGGTACCGTCAAAATCCAGAAGGAAGCACTCCACGCCACTGCCACCCCTGGAGGCCCCCAGTGAAGCCCGAGGCCGAATAGCGCAATGGTGACGACGAACTCGAGGATATCCCACCGTAAGTAGCGGTCCGGTCTGCCAGCCGATAGGTGGATCCATCCGTGCGTCGTGTAAAGAATCATAATTCCAATTCCGGGCCCGAAGAACGTAAAGATTTGACCCGACGGCCCCCATTTGGGCCCCAGCAGCACCAGGATAAGGTCCTTCCCAACCACCGTCAGAACGGCCCCAATCCACATCCCCACAAACGCCATCATGGCGAGCGCGTCCAATATAGCGCGCCGGTAATGCGAAGGATCCTGCTTGGCCCGACTCAGGCCCGCGACCACGACTACCGCGATGGAAGCTACGAGCTGGTTGGCGGGAAGCGCGAACAGATCATAGGCCTTCTTATAAAATCCCAGGGAGGAAGCATTGAAACGCCATCCTACCAATAGGTTATCTGTATTGCGCGCGCCGTAGTTTACGGCAAAGGTTCCGTATGTGTTTAGTGCGAACCGCAATGTGGGGCCCGTCTGCGGGACTCTGCGCGGCGGACCCGGAATCCATCGACAGAAGATCCACGCCCCAATACATGTGGTCAGAGGAATCACGACCACCCCGGCGACCAACGCCCAATATCCAAACCCCGCCCAGGCCAAGGCAATCGACAGGATCACAGATACGAGACGCCCGCAAACGTCGTTGAGCGAAACCAACGGAAAGAGCATGGCCCGCTTCAGCAAAGCCAGGTGTACGGTTGAAAGACTGGTAACGATGATCGTTAGTGAGATGCCTTCTGTAACACGCGTCACCAGCGGATCGTGATAGAACTGCGCCAGCAAAGTTCCTGCGGCCGCAAATCCAATCGTCAGCAGAATTCCGAATCCCGTGTTGATCCAAAACAGAGTGCTGGCCAGATCGCGACTCACATCCTCCCGCTGGACGATTGCCTCGGTCAATCCATTAAATCCAAAATTAACCAAGAGAAGACTGAATGTAGTGACCATCGCCACCAGCCCAAAGTCCCGCGGCATCAAAATCCGTGCCAAAACCATGGTGGAACAGAGCTGGATTACGAGTGCCAACCCGCCGGCAAACATGGTAGCGCCGGCTCCCCGGACGGTCATACGGCGGATTGCGCCGCCATCCGTCGCCATACCAGAGACGAATTCCCCGTCCGCATTAAATGGCCTCACGACTTACCTCCCAAGTCCATTTGCGCGATTCGATTGAATCGCTTGCGGATGTTGAGTCGAAATATCTGGCTGTTCGTGAGCGGGTATTCAGCATGTGGGTTGGCAGATAATCCTAGTTCAATTCAATCGTTTGCAAACCCTGGAAATCTCTGCTCAGCCTCATACCGGGCACCGGCATGAACAGATTGTAAAGCGAAAGATTTGGGTCGATGAGTGGTACTGGTTGCACTTCGTGGGCCTTCGAATTTGCAACTTGCTCTCTATACTCGTAGACTAGGGCTCTGAATATTTTCTTTATATTTCCTGCCTTGGCTTTTCACGACTCAAAAGTAATCTGCCACCCGTGATGTATGTCACCGGGGATATCGATTAACTGATACCACTATGATACAACTTTGGTGTGATTCACCGGATAACCTCTCAGTGTGGGACAGATAAAGTCCCGGTTGCCATTCCTCGTGGCAACCGATCCGGTCGTGCGCCGAAGAAGGAGGATGTCTTGCTGCGAAACCGCTCAATTCTATTTATTCTTTTTATTTCTGTCTTCATATTCATGGTGTTCTGCGTCCCCAGTAAGACGAAAAGCCAGGCATGGTCGGGTGTTCTCCCGCCGACCCGTGCGGTGAATTGGTCCAGCGCGGGAGCGGGTACCATTCCCGCACGTACGACTGTCTGCCAAACGCTCGGCACAGCGGGACAGTCTCCAAGCTACAGCCAGAGCGTCTCGACGGCGCAGATATTTTCTGCATTGCAGGCCTGTAATGGGACCAACCAAACCGTCTATCTGAACCCAGGCACCTACACCATGACACAGACGCTCGGGCCGAGCGGCAGCGGTAATCCGTGGCCTAGCAATGTCACGTTGCGAGGAGCAGGCCCACAACAAACCATTCTCACTTGGTCCTCGAGTGCCAGCCTAAACAACTGCAACGGAATCAACTCGACAGCTTTCTGTGTCATCAACGGCGATTCAGGAGCACTCCAATACTCGGCAAATGTTCTAACTGTTACGTCCGGAATGTCGCAGGGATCAACATCTGTAACTCTGGGCGCGACAGCCAGCGGTTACTCGGGATCCCTCTCGAATCTGCATGTCGGCTCGCTGATCGCCTTCAATCAACTTGATGACTCATCGGACAACGGCAACTGGTTCGTCTGCGGGACAGGTGGGGTAACGGGAACGTGTTCGCAGCAGGGGGTCGCGAACGCCTGGAATTCCGGCGGAGTAACCCGCGCCGAAATGCAGATCGTGACCGTTACGGCCATCTCGGGCTCTACGGTTACGTTCACACCCGCCCTCTACGCGCCCAACTGGACTTCGGCAAAGCAGCCCTACGCGACTTTTTCGGGTCATGTTCCGACGACCGGTGCAGGTATTGAAAGCCTGCAAATTAACACTCAGAAGCTCGGCGATATTCAGGCAATGCTCGAATTCATGTGGGTCACCAATAGCTGGGTCAAGAATGTAGCGCTTATAAATAATGTTGGAATAGGAGCTGCTGCCAGAAAGCACATTGAAGCGTCGAGCGATGCGCACATCACTATTCAGGATTCTTACATGTACGGGTCGCAACCATCTTCGGAAGCATACGGCGTCGATCTTCTGTGGGGTACTTCGGATTCGCTCGTGCAGAACAACATCTGCCAGCACATCGCTTCGTGCACTATGACCGAAACGGCAGTCGGAAACGTCTTTGGCTATAACTTCGATGTGGACAACTTCTACACCGGATCCGGGTACGCTCCGAATTGGCAGCAGTGCGATGCCTTTCATCATGATGATGGCGACTACTACAACCTATGGGAAGGACATGAGGGTATCTGCTGGAGTGCCGATGATATTCACGGAACTTCATTCGCGGATACGGCTTTTCGGAGTTACTTCAACGGCCGCGATGCGGCAACACAGTGCCCTGGGGGAGGAACGGCCTGCGGAACTGGACCCAAAACGCAGAACACTGAAGCCATTCAAAAGCTAGCTTATGCTCGCTACGACAACGTAGTGGCGAACGTGTTGGGTTCAGCTGGCTACTTCACAACCTACCAGAACGCGGGCGCGTCGGGAAACACATCCTCCTGTCCGAGCTTTAACTCAACTGCGATTTATGAACTCAACTTCGCGGTTCCAACTGAACAGCCAATCTCACCACAATGCAACGGTGCAATCTGGGTATTGGACAATGATTCGCTCGTGACTAGTTCAATGATGCGCTGGGGTAACTACGATACGGTGAATGGTTCCGTGCAGACAAATTCAGGGGAGACGGCAAGCAGCGCTTCGACCTATCCCGGTTTGGCAAGCCCGAGCACAAGCTGGTCGTCCTATTCGTCCTTCTATCTTTCGGGAAAACCATCGTGGTGGGTGTTTCCCAGCGGCACCTCATCCACCCCGTGGCCTGCAGTCGGGCCGGATATCACCGGGGGCACCATTTCTGGAGTCGGAGGCCACGCATTCCACAATCCGGCAGCCAACTGTTTTTATAATGTCTTAGGTGGGGTCAATAATGGCTCATCGGGAGCGCTGAACTTCGATGCCAAAAATTGCTACCCCTCCTCCGGCCAATCCTCAAGCCTAGATCCGCCGACCGGACTTACCGGCACCGTGGTGCAATAGGCTCTGGTTGATATAGTCGAGAGGCTAAGTCGTCCGCACACATACGATTTGACCTCTCGGCGAAGACGTCACGATTCGGCTACGCGCATCTCTTTCGTGATCGTTTCGAATGCGCGCGCAACCGGCAGGACAACTGCGCCAGACTCCTTTGCGTAGCTAACCACTTCTTCAAAGAATGCCGGGGTACAGCCGTATGGGCTTGGGTTTGGACTAACATCGTGCGTCGCAAAGATAGCCCATCCCCGCATGGTGCGGTTCCGATCGATTAAGTCCTTGATCTCCTGAATTCTGTCACGCCTTTTCTCCAGGAAGAAGGAAGATAGCTGATTGGCGTCCACTACCCCCGTATTTATGCTCTGGCCTCCGCTGCGACAACATAGAAAGTGCCTGGATGCCTCGAGTTTCGCCCCGAGACTCGGTTCGCTCTTCGGATAGGACAAAGATTGGAACTTTGTTCCCGGAATCAGTCGATCTATTGTTTGGCGATTCTCTAGAATCGCATTTCGAAATTTGATCCTGCTTGTGTTCCAAGAATGGCAATGGGCAAATGTGTGACATCCAAGCTCATGCCCCTGCTCAAGAACCGCGACCAAATCATCGTATTCGCATAATTGGCCAGAGGGCGAATCAAGGCCGAGAATCCCCAAGCTGACATAATATGTTCCCGAAGATTGATAACGTCTAAGGATCTCTCCTCCGGCGCTCAACGCTGATTTCGGGAAATCGTCGAACGTAAAGGAGATTAAAGGGACCTGCGCGCGAATCGCAAGCGGCTTCTGAAACATACGCCGAGCTATCGTTCGTTTATAATAATCGCGGACTCGTATCCACGGTAATCTTCCCCTCACATCCGTCTGCTCAGGATATTCGAACTGCCCACGAATTGCGCTCACGAGACCATCACGCCCTTTTGCGCGGTGACCTGCGGATGCGGCCCCTGCGCCGTAAAACTTACCAGACT
>Ga0209624_10003364_pt1 | contig 11368 bp, 11 predicted proteins | sample JacPinW_OM2H0_O1_FD_188565 | JGI IMG/M metagenome (GOLD analysis project Ga0209624, IMG submission 188565) | Forest soil microbial communities from Algoma, Ontario, Canada - Jack Pine, Ontario site 1_JW_OM2H0_O1 (SPAdes) (version 2) | ecosystem: Environmental > Terrestrial > Soil > Boreal... | reverse complement strand
GGTAATGCCGAGTCCGTGGCCGCCGTACTCCTCGGGGATCGTCATCCCGAGCCAACCGCCATTGGCGATCGCGTCGTAGAACTCCTGCGGGAACTCGTGCGCGAGGTCTTTTTCCATCCAGTAGTGATCGTCGAACTTCGACGCCAGCTCCGCGACCGACTTGCGGATCAGCTCTTGGTCATCGGTCAGCTCGAAGTTCATTCCACCGCCGGCCACTGCGAAGTCTCCTTTTATCAGTCCAGCCACCGGCGCAGATATGTCCGGTGGCGCGTCAGTCCGTGTTGCCGGTCAGATTTTTCGCACTGGCCGCAAATTCCGCGAACGACGAACCCGACCTGGAGTCCTTGTGTTTGCTGAGTGCGCGGATCGAAACATCGTGCCCCTCAGCGGATTTCCGCAATGCACCCACCGAGGCCTGCGCTTCAGTGATGTGACTGAACGGGTCGAAGGAATACCATCGCATCGCGTTCTGGTATGACATCTTCTTGATCTCGTCGTCCGGCACGCTGTTTTCGGACAGAACTTCCCACAATTCTTCGGGCGCACCCGGCCACATCGAGTCGCTGTGCGGGTAGTCGGCCTCCCAGCAGATGTTGTCGATGCCGATCATGTTGCGGAGCTTGACACCGACCTTGTCGCTGATGAAGCAGGTCAGGAAGTGCTCGCGGAAAACCTCGCTGGGCAGCTTGCCCTTGAAGTCCTGGTGCGTCCACGTCGAGTGCATCTCGTAGGTCCGGTCGGCCCGTTCGAGGAAGTAGGGAATCCACCCGGTGCCGCCCTCGGACAGTGCGATCTTGAGGTCCGGATAGTCCTTGATCGGCTGGGACCACAACAGGTCCGCGGCGGCTTGAACGATGTTCATCGGCTGCAGCGTGATCATCACGTCCATCGGCGCATCGGGTGCCGTGATCGCCAGCCGGCCCGATGATCCGATGTGGACGTTCATCACGGTGTCGGTGTCGACCAACGCTTCCCACAACGGCTTCCAGTACTCGTTGTGGAAACTCGGATACCCCATTGCCGCCGGGTTCTCGGTGAAGGTCAGTGCATGCACACCCTTCTTCGACACCCGTCGCACCTCTTTGGCGCACTCCTCGGCATCCCAGATCACCGGTATCGCCATCGGGATGAACCGCGCCGGGTAGGCCCCGCACCACTCGTCGATGTGCCAGTCGTTGTATGCCTGCACCAGCGCCACTGAGAACTCTGGGTCCTCGGTCGCGAACAGGCGTCCGGCGAACCCTGGGAACGATGGGAAGCAGATCGACGCCAGGATGCCTCCGGCGTTCATGTCTTTGATCCGCTCGTCGACGTTGTAACAACCAGGGCGGATCTCGTCGAGCCCCTGCGGCTCGATTCCGTATTCCTCTTTGGGTCGACCGGCCACGGCGTTCAGCGCGACGTTGGGGATGATCGTGTCGCGGAACTGCCAGGTGTCCGAGCCGTCGTCGTTGTGCACCAGGCGCGGGGCATCGTCGATGTATTTCTTCGGCAGGTGGTCCTTGAACATGTCCGGTGGCTCGACGGTGTGGTCGTCGACGCTGATCAAAATCATGTCGTCTTTGTTCACTGCCCGGTCCTCTCAGTCGGGGGCGTTCGGGGCCCACCAGGTCATTGGCTCGCGGTTATCCCGTGATTGTTGCGAACCCATGGTCGGCCCGTCGACGAATCGCTTTCGCCGCTGACATCTCCCGTGTATGAAAACTAGCTTCTCGATTCCCGAGAATCAACATCTTGAGGCTACGCCTGCCACGCTAAGGCTCGGGTTGGGGCAGCTGACGTGGCCGGGCAGGCAGCCAATGTCACCGCAGGTGGGGCCGACATATTGACCAATCCCGGAGATCATGGAAACCTATTGATCAAATATGAGAATATGATTCTCTTACCCGAGGAGCCCACATGCGCCTGTCCCCGCTGCCAGCGGACCAGTGGGATGACGCTGCCCGGCACGCGGTATCGGTCATGCTCCCCGAGGAGCGGCGCAACCCGGCCGACGCCGGCAACGTGCTGTCCACCCTGGTCCGTCATCCGAAGCTGACTCGCGCTTACCTCAAATTCAGCACCTACCTGCTGTACGGGTCGACACTGCCGCCGCGGATCCGCGAGCAGATCATCCTGCGCGTCGCGCACCGCCGCGACTGCGCTTATGAGTGGGCGCATCACGTGGAGATCGGCAAGGAAGCGGGACTCTCCACGGCCGACATTGAAGCCGCGCAGACGGGTCAGTCGAAAGACGCGTTCGACAGCGCCTTGATGCGCGCCGTCGACGAACTCGACGAGAAGACCAACATCTCGGATCAGACCTGGACGGCCCTCGGCGAACGACTCGACGAGCGACAGCGGATGGACCTGGTCTTCACCACCGGCAACTACATCGCACTGGCAATGGCACTGAACACTTTTGGCGTCCAGGTCGAAGACGACCACGACGGCGGAACACAAGAGAGGTAAGGACGTTGGCACACTTCCCCAAGCCCGACGCTGGTAGTTGGACGGAGAACTATCCAGAACTCGGCACCGCCCCGGTGGACTACACCGACTCGATCGATCCGGCATTCTTTGAAGCCGAGCGCGACGCGGTCTTCAAGCGCACCTGGCTGAACGTCGGCCGAGTGGAACGCCTTCCGCGTACCGGCAGCTACTTCACCAAGGAGCTGCCGTCGGCTGGCAAGGGCATGTCCGTCATCATCGTCAAGACCAAGGACGGCTCGGTCAAGGCGTACCACAACGTGTGCCGCCACCGGGGAAACAAGCTGGTGTGGAACGACTTTCCGAATGAGGAAACCTCGGGCACCTGCCGGCAGTTCACCTGCAAGTACCACGCCTGGCGCTACGACCTCGACGGCAAGCTGACCTTCATCCAGCAGGAAGAAGAGTTCTTCGATGTCGACAAGAGCGACTACGGCCTGGTCGGGGTCCGCTGCGAGTTGTGGGAAGGCTTCATCTTCATCAACTTCGACCAGCACGCGAAGCCGCTGACCGACTACCTGGGACCACTGGCCAAGGGCATCGAGGGCTACCCCTTCCACGAGATGACCGAGACCTACTCGTACCGGGCAGAGGTCGGCAGCAACTGGAAGCTGTTCATGGACGCGTTCGCCGAGTTCTACCACGCACCGGTGCTGCACCAGGGGCAGTACACCAAGGAAGAGGCCGCCAAGATCCAGAAGTACGGCTTCGAGGCGCTGTATTACGAGATGGCGAGTCCGCACGCGATGATCTCGACCTGGGGTGGTCAGGCTCCGCCCGCGTCCATGGACATGGTCAAGCCAATGGACCAGGTGCTGCGCAGCGGGCTGTTCGGTCCCTGGGACAAGCCGGAGGTCATGGCGAATCTCACCGAGATGCCGGCGGGCGTCAACCCCAAGAAGGTGCCGCAATGGGGCATCGACGAGTGGCACTTCTACCCGAACCTGATGCTGCTGATCTGGGAGCCGGGCTGGTTCCTGACGTATCACTACTGGCCCACCGCCGTCGACAAGCACATCTTCGAGAGCACGCTGTATTTCGTCCCGCCGAAGAACGCGCGGGAGCGGTTGGCCCAGGAGTTGGCCGCCGTCACATTCAAGGAGTACGCGCTGCAGGACGCCAACACCTTGGAGGCAACCCAGACCATGATCGGCACCAAGGTCGTCAACAACTTTCCGCTGTGCGATCAGGAGATCATGCTGCGTCATCTGCACAAGGTGACCGGCGACTACGTGAAGGAGTACGCCAGCAATGGCCACCACTAGTACGCTGCCCGCCGAATTCGCCGCGCTGGAGCAGTATCTCGACTGGAATCTGGCCACCGAGCCTGAGCGCTATGCCAAGCGGCTGGGCTCGTCGATGGCCGAGATGCAAGCGTTCTACGACGTGGCGTTCCCGAAGCTGAACGATGTCATCGAGTACTGCGACAAGTTTCCAATCGACGACCTGCCCGACGACGCACGGACGCTAATGCACATCATGCAGTCGCTGATCATGGTGTCATTCCCGATCGAGGCGTGGAAGCAGCCCAGGGTCCCCGACAGCGGGGCGGCCTGGGTGGCGCTGATCCGGGAGCCGGTGATCTAGACGGTGCTCACCCTCAAGGCTGCCGGCCTACTCGACGTGGACGCCGGCGAGATCGTCTCGCCCGGCATCCTGCGCATCGACGAGGACCGGATCGTCGGCGTCGGCGGCAAACCTGAAGGCGAGCTTATCGATCTGGGTGACCAGATCCTGCTGCCCGGGCTGATGGACATGGAGGTCAACCTGTTGATGGGCGGGCGCGGGGAGAAGCCCGGCCTGTCCCAGGTCCAGGATGATCCACCGACCCGGATGTTGCGTGCGGTCGGCAACGCCCGCCGCACTCTGCGCGCGGGATTCACCACGGTGCGCAACCTCGGCCTGTTCGTCAAGACCGGCGGCTATCTGCTCGACGTCGCACTCGGCAAGGCCATCGATGCGGGCTGGATCGACGGCCCGCGGGTGGTGCCCGCCGGGCATGCGATCACCCCGACCGGGGGGCATCTGGATCCGACGATGTTCGCCGCGTTCGCGCCGCACGTGCTGGAATTGACGATCGAGGAAGGCATCGCCAATGGAGTCGACGAGATCCGGAAGTCAGTGCGCTACCAGATTAAGCACGGCGCGCAGCTGATCAAAGTCTGTTGCTCGGGCGGTGTGATGTCGCTGACGGGTGAGCCTGGCGCGCAACATTATTCGGATGAAGAACTGCGCGCGATCGTCGACGAGGCGCATCGGCGCGGACTGCGCGTCGCCGCGCACACGCACGGCGCCAACGCGGTCAAACATGCGGTCGAGGCCGGCATCGACTGCATCGAGCACGGGTTCCTTGTAGACGACGAAGCGATCGCGATGATGGTCGAGCACGGCACGTTCCTGGTGTCGACGCGGCGACTAGCCGAGGCCATGGATGTCTCACACGCTCCGCCGGAGCTTCAGGCCAAGGCCGCTGAGATGTTCCCGAAGTCGCGGACATCGATATTGGCTGCCTACGAAGCAGGCGTGAAGATCGCAATCGGTACTGACGCCCCGGCAATTCCGCACGGCAAGAACGCCGATGAACTTGTCACACTGGTCGATTGGGGTCTGCCGCCGCTGGCGGTGTTGCGCGCGGCCACTGTGACCGCCGCCGAACTGATCAATGTGACCGACCGAGGCAGGCTAGCCGAGGGCCAGGTTGCCGATATCATCGCCGTGCCGGGGAATCCATTGTCCGACATCGGCGTAACCCAGAACGTCGGCTTCGTGATGAAAGGCGGCAAGGTTTATGTCCAAGCGAATTGAAGACCTCGTCGAGATCCAGCAATTGTTGGCTCGCTACGCGGTGACCATCACGCAGGAAGACATCGACGGCTTGGTCGCGGTCTTCACCCCGGACGGTACCTACAGCGCGTTCGGCGAAACATATTCGCTGGACCGGTTTCCGGTGCTTGTCGACGCTGCCCCCAAGGGCTTGTTCATGACCGCGACACCGGTGATCGAATTGGCCGGTGACACGGCGACCGGAACGCAGCCGCTGTGTTTCATCGACAACGCCACGCACGACATGCGGATCGGCTATTACAAGGACACCTACGTGCGGACAGTCGACGGATGGCGGTTGAAAACCCGTGCCATGACGTTCATTCGGCGCAGCGGCGTACACGACTCCGGCCGCCCGCACGCGATCGGGCGTCCCAGCGCGAACCCTGCATGAAGCTCGAACAGTTCCGCGCGGACTTACAGGCCTGGCTCGCCGAAAACGATCTGACGCCCGGGCCGGATCACTCGCTGCGGGGTCATATGGAGCAATTCGCCCGAGTCAGCCGGGCACTCTATGACGCCGATTGGATGCGATACGGCTGGCCCGTCGACGTCGGCGGGTTAGGCGGTCCGGCAATACTGCGCGCGATCGTCGGTGAAGAGGTGGTGGGCCGCCGTCTCGCCGAACCTGGTCCCTACTCGATGCTCGAGGTGCTCGCGCCCACCATGATCGACTACGCGCCCGTAGAACTTGCCGCCGAGATGGTGCCGCGTCTACTCAGGGGCGAAGAACACTGGTGCCAGGGCTTTTCCGAGCCGGGGTCGGGCAGCGACTTAGCTTCCTTGACTACCCGCGCGGTCCAGGACGGGGACAACTGGGTCGTCAACGGCCAGAAGGTGTGGACCAGCTTCGCGCAGTTCTCCACCCGGTGCGTCCTGCTCACTCGCACCGCACCCGGCTACGACGGGATGACCGCATTCTTCGTCGACTTGGACACTCCGGGCATCACCATTCGGCCGCTGCAAACGATGCACGGAGTCGACGAATTCTGCGAGGTCTACTACGACGACGTCGTGATCCCGGCGAGCCGGATGCTCGGCCAGCCGGGAGACGGCTGGCGCCTCGCGATGGACCTACTGCCCTACGAACGGTCTAGCTGTTTCTGGCAGCGAATCGCCTATCTTTATGCCCGTTTCGACGAGCTCATTGCAGAAGCGTGCATTCCCGACGAATATGAGCTTGGCGCAGCATATCTCGCGCTGCACACGCTGCGTTGCCGATCTCGTAATACTCAGCACCGATTTCTCAACGGAGCCCGACTCGGGCCCGATACCTCCATCGACAAAGTGCTACTGGCCACCGCCGAGCAGCGGCTCTACGACACCGTGCGTGACCTGCTGCCTGGGACACTGGAGTTGGACGACACACCCTGGCGCTCCGAATTCCTCTACTCGCGAGCGGCGACCATCTATGGCGGCACCGCCGAGATCCAGCGCAACATCATTGCGCGCCGACTACTGGATCTGGGCAAGGAGTGAGCGTGGACAACGAATCCTTGCAGCTGCTCGAAGACGGCTTACGGAAGAAGATGGCGGCAGCGTCGGGCCAGCAACTCGACGCGGCGCTGGCCGAGCTGGGCTGGCTCGAGATGCTCGACGAAATGCCTGAAGCAGCAGTCCCTTTGGTGTTCCGGCTGCTCGGCGAGACCGGTGCTCATGCCCCGGTACTCAACGACGTCGTGCTACGTGCGGCCGGTCGTGAAGGCGGCGGCACGGTGCCAATGCGATACACGGGCGGCTCCTGGGTTGTCTGGGCTCGGACCGGCGAGCCGAGCTCGGTGCTCGGCGGAGATTTACCGATACACCCTGTGCCTGAGGGTGATTCGGCGCCGGTTGGCACCGGACGGCATGCGCTTGGGTGGTGGCTAGTGGGTACCGGCCGCGCAATGTTGTCGCTCGCACGCCAGCACGCCTTGGACCGAAGCCAGTTTGGTCGACCCATCGCATCGTTTCAGGCGATCCGGCATCGGCTGGCCGAGACGCTGGTCGCCATCGAAGGCGCGGAGGCCACCCTGCTGGCCGCTGCAGCCGAACCTGACGAGCTGAGCTTTTTGCTCGCCAAGGCCGCCGCAGGCCAGGCCGCGCTGACCGCGGCGCGTCACTGCCAGCAGGTGCTTGGCGGTATCGGCTTCACCGCTGAGCATGAACTGCACCGGCATATCAAGCGCGCGTTGGTCCTGGACGGCCTGCTCGGTAGCTCACGCGAACTGACCCGAGAAGCCGGAAAGACTTTGCGCTCCAGGGGATTTGCCCCGCGCTTGGCGCAGCTCTAGTTGCGCGGCAGGCCCAGTATCCGCTGAGCGATGATGTTCCGCTGAATTTCGGACGTGCCACCGGCGATGGTCGCGGCGAAGCTACGGAGGTAACGATCGAACCAGCTGCCGTAGTGGGAATCCAAGTTCAACGGCGCGTACGGGCCGGTGACGGCGGGGTGCATCAGCCCGTCGACACTCGCGGCGCCCAGCACGTGTTCGGTCGCGGTCTGCACCGCTTCGGACCCGAGCAACTTGAGCACCGACTGGCTCGGCACATCTTCGTCACCACGGGCGGCACGCGCCAGCGCCACCGAACCGAGCAATCGCAGCGCCTCGCCATCCATCACCAGCGTGGCGTAACGATCACGTTCTAATTCATCGGACGGCCGGAAATCCTCAGTCATTTCCCGTAATTGGTCGGCATAGCCCATCCACAGCATGGTGCGCTCGTGGCCCAGCGACCCGGTGGCTACCCGCCACCCTTGGTTGATTTCTCCGACCAGATTCTCGGCCGGCACGCGCACATCGGTGAAGAACACCTCGTTGAAATCTTGGTCGTCGAGACCAGACGCCGATGCAAAAGGGCGGCGCGCGACGCCGGGGCTGTTGGTCGGGATCAGCAGTACGCTGATCCCCTTGTGTTTAGGAGCATCCGGATCGGTGCGCACAAATGTCAGCAACACGTCGGCGTCGTGGGCGCCTGAGGTCCACACTTTTTGGCCGTTGACCACGAACTCGTTGCCGTCGAGTACCGCGCTCGTGCGCAGCGATGCCAGATCCGAACCGGCACCCGGTTCGCTCATTCCCAGCGACGCGGTGATCTCGGCCCGCAAAATCGGCACCGCCCAGCGCCGCTTCTGGTCCGGCGTCCCGAACGACAGGAGCGATGCGGCGATGATCCCGACGCCCTGCGGATTGAAGCTTTGGTAGATACGTCGGCAGGACAACTCCTCGGCGTGCACGTACTGCTGCAGCACCGTAGCGTTGCGGCCGCCGAACTCGGGCGGGTTGCCGGGCACCAGCCAACCGTGATCGAACAGCAGTCGCTGCCACTGCCGCGCCCATGGCGGGACGTCGGATGACGAGCGAGACCGTTGCACTGCGTCGCCTTCGTCCGGCAGATGCTCGTCGAGAAAATCCACGAATTCGGCGCGGAACGCCTCGACGTCGGCATCGAAGGTCAATTGCATAAGCCCTCCCGCGCCGGCCAGTAATTCGCGTTCTGCTTCCCTGGAGAGCAGTGAGAGAATACTATTCTCGTGCAGGGAAAGTTACAATCTCAGACACGTCGTCCCGCGAGGGGGCAGCACACCAATGACACGGCGTTCTCCGGTACAGTCCAACCATGTTCTCCCCTCGCGGCAATCAACTGAGCCGCCCGTGACCAGCCCGAGCGAAGAGCCGGCCTGGAAGCAGCGCGCCGTTGAGCGGTCGATCAAGACGGCAAAGCTGCGGGCCGCGCAGCGCGTCCAACGCTTTCTGGACGCGGCTCAGGCCATCATCATTGAGAAGGGCAGCACAGACTTCACCGTGCAAGAGGTCGTCGATCGTTCCCGGCAGTCGCTACGGAGCTTCTACCTGCAGTTTGACGGTAAACACGAACTGCTGCTGGCGTTGTTCGAAGACGCGCTGAGCCGTTCGGCCGACCAGATTCGTGCCGCCACCGCCAACCAAGATGACCCGATCGACCGACTGAAGGTCGCCGTCGAGTTGCTATTCGAGTCTTCGCGGCCCGACCCGACAGCTAAGAGGCCGCTGTTCACCGACTTTGCTCCACGATTGCTGGTATCGCATCCCGCCGAGGTCAAGGTCGCTCACGCGCCGCTGGTTGCTTTGCTCGCCGAATTGATGGAAGCCGCAAGCGACGCCAACGAGCTGCGCGCCGACATCAACCCGCGGCGGATGGCGGCGATGACCATGCAAACGGTTATGTTCATCGCCCAGTCCAGCGGCGGGCCGGACGACGAGTCTTCGCATCCCATCACCGCAGATGAGGTCTGGGACTTCTGCTCGCGAGGTTTCGTCGGCAAATAGCCGGCGAGAACCGGGTTACCGGTCAGCGAGAATTTAACTTACACTCACCGCGTGCTCGATCTCTGGACCGACCTGCTCGGTTGCCTTGATCTGCACATCGAGCACGAGCGATCCGAGTCCGACAACGTCACGGTGTTCGAGGGCGTCAGCCAGCAGTTGGATTACCACCGGGTGTTTGGCGGCCAACTCCTCGGGCAGTTCATCCGGGCTGCATCGCTGGCCAGCCCCGACAAGACGGTCAAGTCATTACATGCGGTGTTCGCACGCGAAGGACGCGCCGCCGAACCGGTCCGCTACCAGACGACGCGTCAGCACGAGGGCCGCTCTTTCGCCTCCTTGACCATCACCGCCCAACAGCCACATGCCGTGCTGGCCAGTAGTTCGGTCTCCCTGCACGTGGTAGAAGGCGGCCCCGAAAACCAAGACTGCCAAGCGGTTCCGGCGCTGCTGGACGAGACACATCGGGTCGAACTCGACCTGATCCCGTGGGAAACCCGCAGCGCCGACGACCTCAACGCGCTCACCGCCGGCCCACCGCGGTTCGAGGTGTGGATGCGCACCCCGCCGGTCGACGGCGAACTCGCGCCCGCATTGGCCGCCTACGCCACGGACCTCACGCTCATCGGGACCGCCCTGCGTCCGCTGGAAGGCTTCAACCACAGCGGCAACGGAACCCAGTTCACCTCCGCCGTCACCTCTCACACGGTGTGGTTTCACCAGCCGTTCCGCACCGACCGCTGGCTTCTACTGCGACAGCACAGTCCGGTGCTGGCGCATGGCCGCTGCTTTGGCCGTGGCGACGTCCTGACCGAAGACGGCACGCTCGTCGCGTCCTACGCCCAGGAAGCGCTGCTGCGTTTTCGCGACGGCACCGGCCGATGACGCAATCACGTTCGCTTATCGCACAAGACGAGCAGCGGGAGAACCATATTCTCGCTAGGAAAGAATGATGAGTAGCGAAAACGGATCCCGCGTTGACACCCGCAGGTGGCTGATGACAGAGTTGCCGCAGGTTCTCAGCGCCACCACCCCACCTATGCGCCCGCAGCGAGAGGCGAAGCTCCGTGACCGTGACTGCACCCGACGGCGTCTACTACGACCCGTACGACGTGGAGATCAACGCCGACCCGTACCGGGCGTTCCGGACGATCCGCGAAGAGGCGCCGCTGTACTACAACGAGCAGCACGACTTCTATGCATTGAGCCGGTTCGCCGATGTCGACCGAGCGCTCGTCGACCACGAAACGTTCAGCTCGGCCCGCGGCGCGATCATCGAGCTGATCAAGGCCAACATCGACATTCCGCCGGGCGTGATCATCTTCGAAGACCCGCCCATCCACGACGTGCACCGCAAACTGCTGGCCCGCATGTTCACGCCGCGCAAGATCAGCGACCTCGAACCCAAGATCCGCGAATTCTGTGCTCACAGTTTGGATCCCGTTGGCAGCGGCGACAGTTTCGACTTCGTCGGCGACCTCGGCGCGCAGATGCCGATGCGGGTGATCGGCATGCTGCTCGGCATTCCCGATGAATACCAAGAAGCCGCAAGGGATTTGACGAACAATCAGATGCGCACCGAGGCCGGCAAGCCGATGAAAGCGGCGGCCGAGGGCATGAACACCGGCGAGTTCTTTGCCGAATTCATCGACTGGCGTGCTGAACATCCCTCCGACGACATCATGACCGATCTGCTGAATGTCGAGTTCACCGACGAGAAGGGCGTCACGCGGCGACTGACCCGCGAGGAGCTACTCACCTACATCAGCGTGGTTTCCGGCGCCGGCAAC
>Ga0209624_10003363_pt1 | contig 11368 bp, 9 predicted proteins | sample JacPinW_OM2H0_O1_FD_188565 | JGI IMG/M metagenome (GOLD analysis project Ga0209624, IMG submission 188565) | Forest soil microbial communities from Algoma, Ontario, Canada - Jack Pine, Ontario site 1_JW_OM2H0_O1 (SPAdes) (version 2) | ecosystem: Environmental > Terrestrial > Soil > Boreal... | reverse complement strand
GAAATACTGCCACCAGGGCTTCATTCCGACCATGTGGCGCTGACCAATTTCGTTCGCGACACTCGACAGGAATACGATAGCCTCGCCGAAAAAGATAACGCAAGAACTCGTCGTAGAGGCTGGGAGATTCAAGTGTGCGATTGAGATCCTCGTAGATCACCGCATCGTGCGCGAACACCTTTATGGTGTCAAGATTCTTGTTGCCGAGCAGAAATTCCAGTTTGCGATACTGGTATGACTGAAATCCCGAGGCACTTCCAAGAACGGAGCGAAACTCCATGTATTCGGACGGCGTAAGCGTTTCCAATACGGCCCATTGTTCGAATAATTGCATCTGGATGAGCTTTACTCGCGACAAAATCTTGAGGCAGGGAGGAAGCCTGTCGTGGCGTATATGGTCGATCGCGGCGGAAAGCTCATGGATAACGAGCTTCATCCACAGTTCAGAAACTTGGTGCTGGACGATAAACAGCATTTCATCATGATGGGGAGGCTGCGATAGCGGACGCTGCTGCGCAAGCAGACCATCAAGAGAGAGGTAGCCGGAGTAGCTGAGTCTCTCGGAAAAGTCGCTCACAATGCCTGGTTCGACGGCGCGTTGATTCATGTCTTTCATCTTCACCTACCTAGAATACTAGCCCAGGGGCAGCGGATGATTTGGTTCAAACCTGAACCTAAAGATTCATATCCCGTTGACGCAGGGCCGGCCCCAAGAATCCCAGTTGCGCTTCCTCGGCTCTTACGCGGATTTGTTGGGCGTGACAATCTAATGACAGACATAAGACTACTCAGTGACACACCCTTCCATTGGCGCGGCGATAATTTAGATCGCGGAAACATGGTGCTCAACGATGGCGCGGCTATCGATGCCTTCGGCATCTTCTGCAGAAAGTCCGCTTCCACGTCACTACCCACGGAATGCCACGGAACTAAGACAGCGTCGCTCATCGGGAATAATCGTATGTCGATAGTGCACAAAATCCGCATGGTGATCAAGAGGATCGCCTTCGGGAATACCTTACTTCCTCAGGAGTTCACGCTCGGACTGGAAGAGCCGCAGACAGAGATTACCGTGTGGCTGCATGGAGCAGGTGCATCTCGCGACGTAACTCGTCGTCATTCTATGGTGTGTGCGTCTCCGCTAACTATCTGCGTAGGATTTGATGAGGGACAAAGACCCAACGAAAAAGACTTGGTCCGGTCTTCACTACAATTTCGTGAGCGAGCGGGACAGAAGCGAGTGTTAGGAGAGATCGGACTTAAACCTCAGATGATCGTTACCGAAGCTGAATCAGAGTTCATCTTGTTCGAAGCTCGAAGTTCCAAAAATTATTGTCTGTCAAGAGCGCGTCTCTGCAGTCACTATTTGCTTCACGCATATCGACAATGGAGACGCGATAACACCAAAGGAATAAAGATGTCTTTCCTCGAAAGGCGCGCAGGGATGGTGATCTTCATCTGCCCTCATCCCATCATGCTTGTGAGCGTAGGTAGCAGAGCCGACGGCAACATCTTTCCCATGAACATACTTGGCAATTTGGGTAACGGATATATGGGGTTTGCTTTGAGGGGCGAAAGGCTGGCGGGGGGACTCGTAGAACGGGCAGGCCGCATCGCGTTGAGCAGCATTCCAGTGTCTCAAGGAACCTTGGCATATCAACTCGCGAACAATCACACAAAAAAATCAATTGACTGGAGCCAGCTTCCCTTCGCAACAAAGATGTCGTGTGAATTTAGTATTCCGGTCCCTGAATTTGCGTCGCGAGTCATGGAGGTGGAGGTCAAGTCCGTCCGTGCGATCGGCAGTCACCGGTTTTTTATAGCGCGAATTGTTCGGGAAGATAAATTTTTCGGTGGCTTGGAGTTCTGCTCGATTCACGGTTTTTATCAGTCATGGCGACTAGGCAAACTCGAAAGGGAAGATGAAGAGTTACAGATTTCACTGGCGGGAGATGCGTTCAACAAGCGAGGGCGTAACCGGCCACTAGCTATTAGGAATGCTCAGATTGAGATGCTTCCCCTGGACGATAAGCAGAACCGGTGAATTGCAAAGCCAAGGCAGTCGGCTTTAGCGATGAACCGTTGTAAAGAATATAAACGCCAAATCTTAAGATCTGTTCAAGCGGAGAACATCGATTGGAATATTCATTGGCCTCCAAAGTTGAACGTCCCCTTGAACCGCCGGCCCGATGGATTCTCCTTAGCGAGTGGATGTTGCTTGTGCTTTTGGCGGCCCAGATGGGTGTGCGTACTCTCCCGAAGGCATGGCATACGCTGAACACCGATTTTCCTAACTACTATCTGACAGCAAGTCTTGTGCATGAGAGATACGATACATCCCGCATCTATGATTGGGTGTGGTTTCAACGTCAAAAAGACCACCGCGACATAGATCAGCGGATGGTCGGTATGAGCCGGCTCACGCCGTTCTCAGCTCTTGTCATTTATCCACTCACCTCGCAGCCCGCATTAAATGCAAAACACCGATGGCTAATCCTTAACGTCGGCCTTTTGATAGCAACTCTATCAATTCTCCAAAGTTTGACCGGATTTCCTTGGCGCCGTCTAGCGCTGATAGCTCTATTGAGTTTTCCGCTTCGAGCAAACTTCTTGTTCGGGCAATATTATGTTTTGTTACTGTTCCTATTGACGTTGGCATGCTGGCTCTATGTCCGTCGGACACGTTTCTTCGCTGGAATGATCGTTGGACTTGCGACAGGCCTAAAAATCTTTCCAATTCTTTATTTGTTCTATTTTCTCAGGAAACGAGACCTCAAAGCCTTTGCGGGTGGAGTAGCAGGTGCTCTAACGAGCGGAGCTATTTCAATCTATGTTTTTGGTTGGGAGCTAAATAGCACTTATCTTCTTCAGGTGATGCCATCAGCACTCCGCGGCGAGTGTTCGGATCCGTACAACCTGCAGGCGGCTTCTCTCTCATCACTTCTGCACAGGCTTTTCATCTATGAGCCGCAGCTAAACCAGCATCCAGCGACTAATGCTCCATGGTTATTTGCAGTGCTGCATCCCGTTCTGCAGATGGTATTGATGGCACCAGCGGTCCTCTTCGCGATACCGAATGACAGATCTCCGCGGCGCCTCCGTCTCGAGTGGGCAGCGATCTTATTAGTCAGTCTTGCGGTTTCGACGTCATCCACTTCCTACCTCTTCACTCTTCTCATTTTGCCCGTGTCATTACTATGGGCATCGCTTCAGGGCGAGGGGAAAACCCGCCGGACTGCAGTCCTTCTCTCTCTCTATGTAATAGCAGGATTTGCGGGAGGTGCGAATGATCGAGGAGAAGGGTGGTTCGCTCTGCTCGGAGTGCCGAGACTCTATGTCATCATCCTGCTATGCGTCTTTACCTATGCGGCTTTGATCAGACAAGAGCCAAACAGAAACGCAAAGCGTGATCGTCTCGCGTGGTCAATGGCGCTCGGAACAATCTTGATATTCAGCATTGCATCCAATCTCCGCCGGCAACAGAGTCTCTATGTCGACTACCAATGGAGAATCCCTGTTCCAAAAGAAGTGTTTATGGCGGTTCATCCAACTGTAGAAGAGAATGCGGCTTTGTTCGTGGCGATGCGGGACAACGGCTACCATGTCGCAGTCGAAGGATTCGACGCCGCTAAAGTTGGAAGCATACGAGACGACGATGAGCTCGGGATCGCGGCTGCGAACGGCGACCGATGGGTAGAACAGACTGGACATGAATCTAAAATCATCTCTGCGTCGGAGGGAAGAACTACCATTCGTGAGGCCGAATCCCCAGTCGCATCTTTCGATGGTCGATGGCTGGCGTTCCTCCGCGAAGATCATGGTCGAGCGCGCATTTGGATGCGCGCTTTGGATCGGTCAGACGACATCGACAAGCCAATGACGCCGCCAGGACTCAATGTGCTCGAGATGTCGTTCTTACCCGGAGGCGAACTCATATTCTCAGCTCTGTCGAGCGGTCGGCCAGGTTTATTCGTCGCGGATCGAAACGGAGTGATACGACCTCTCGAAATGGGCGAGACCAGATATCCTTCCGTCTCTCCAAACGGGAGCTGGCTCACATATAGCCAGCTGCAAGGTGGATCCTGGAACCTCTGGTTGCGCAATTTAAGCAGCGGGGAAACACGCAGGCTTACCAATGCAGCATGTAACAGCACCGAGCCCGCCTGGGCAGCGGATTCGCAGACTTTGATTTACGCGAGCGATTGCGGGAGAGCCCTCTGGTTTTCTGCACTTTGTAGACGACGAATCATCTACTGAAGGTTAAAGGAGTGCTTTCAAAAATCGACGGATCGCAAGTGGCGCGGGGAGAGCATGGCCCCGTCTAATTTGATCCTCGCGCCCAGCGAAGCCACAGGATCCTCCAAGATCGAGCTTGTCTTCCACAACAGAGAAGCCCACTGTGACGCTGACTTTCTCAGTCGAAGCCAGGCTGACAAATAAGTGACAGAGTCCAGACCATCGGCTGACACGCGTGCGAAGGCCTCGCGATAGCTTTGAAACAGCATGGGTACTTTATTGACTTTGAGATATTGCATACTCCGACGACCAGCTTGCGCGGTGTCGCTCTTTGCGGCGCTGCTGTGGAACATGCCAGCTTTGGTCGCTCAGGATGTTCCTCTTCTCTCAGGGGGCGTCGGCTTCTTGACAAATACGAATGCCGGTAACACGACTTATCAGACTGTTGCGGTTCCGGTGCTCGAGGCACCAATCGGACAACATTTGCTGGTTGAGTCACGCGCGAATATTCTCGAGACTTTTTCTCCACAAGGAAACGGTCAGGGGTATGACCATTCGACATTTCTGGGATTGTCGTATCTTCAGGCAGACTACATTGCCACGCCGCACATAACCGTCGTCGGAGGATACTTCCTCACCCCCTTTGGAACCTACAACGAACGACTTTCACCAATTTGGATCAGCAGCCTGGATGCTCCATTGATCTTTAGTATCGGCACCATGGGCAGCGGTAGTGGGACAGGAGGGATGCTGAGGGGTAACGCGTACTCAACGGATAAAGTTTCAATCAGCTACGCGGCCTACTTCTCAGCAGGTAGTACAAATAAGGAGTTTCAGTCATCGCGCTCAACCGGCGGACAGGTATATGCCTACTTCCCGCAGGCAAGACTGGAGGTTGGCGCATCCTATGGCCGGTCGCTTGAGGGAACCCAATTATCCAACGCTTATGGAGCTCATCTTTGGTGGGAGCCGGCAAAGATTCCTCTGAAGCTCCGCTCCGAATATGCGCATGGGGCTCACTCGCAAGGCTATTGGATTGAGACCGACTATCGACTATCTCAGTTTAGCGGCGCTGACAGTTTGATCGGGCGGTTGGAACCGGTATTCCGTCTGCAGCAAACCTTCCGAAACAGTCCGGACCCATCAGATTTTCTGCCCGGCGCAGACACGCAGAGAGTTGACTTTGGTCTCAACTACCATCTACCTCACGAGTTGAGGATCAACGCACAATACGCCCGCCAGTTCTCTTCGACTGAAAACTTCAATATCTGGGAGACCGGGATCGTTTATCGCTTTCTCTTTCCGGCGTGGAAAGGTAAATCAAAATGAGGATTTTTGCACCTGTCTCCCTCTGTCTTCTCTTGCTTTCTACGGCGTATGTATTTTCGCAGGCCAAGGAAGGCAGCGCTTTGCCCGCCAACTCACAGCAACAAGCAAAAGGCAACGCAGTCCATAACGCAACACAAAGAGACGGACAAGTAGTCTTCGAACAGAACTGTTCACGCTGCCACAATACTCCCCAGGGCTTTTCTCCTCGCATCTCCGGAACGGTAGTGAGACATATGCGAGTGCGCGCAGGACTGAGCGCGGAAGACGAAAAGGCCTTGCTGCGTTTCTTTAATCCGTAGACTTAAGGATTTCTATGAGCGCTTCTTGAGAGAGGGTTCTATGGTAAAGCTCAAACATCTGCGCCATCCTTTTCGGACGGTGAGTACTGCAAAAAGCTTTTTCGCGGCACGCTGGAGTATGTGGAGATTTGCAGACCACGGCGCACGTCGCTTCAGGGGCGATCCTCGTTATGATCTACAAAATGTAACCGAGGGGTTCAGATCTCGCCTCGATGATTCCGAAGGCGATGATGAATTGCTGGAAAGAATATGTGCGGCGTACATAGAGGCCGTGAAACAGCAGCAGTTTGCGTCCAGGATATACAAAGCTTCGGAATGGTGGCAGCAGGTGCAGCAGGGAAACCTGGGGCCTGTAGCTCAGGCGCTGCTCACCAGAGATATTAGTACGCTCCGAAGGATGTACCGAAACTTCTTCCGTGACCCTTGTTCATCAGGTTTGCTAGGCGTGCCTTTTGGTATGTCAAAAGCCTATTTTGGCGGGACAATTAAAGACTTTCATCGGCGTTTTTACCTAAGTCACGTTTTATATCGATTTGATTACTGGAAAGCACAGACTCAAAACCGTTTTGTATTACGCGATCTCGCCGGCCCTGGCATCGGCAATCCGTTTGGTGTGCTAATCGAGGGAACACATATAAACGTCGGTGCCGAGTACGCACACTATTGTGCTCATCGGATAGACAGCCTGCTCGGCTCAAGAGCGGCCACCGTGGCCGAGATCGGAGGCGGATTTGGGGGAATGGCTTACTATCTGCTTCGCGATAGGCCCAAGGTTACCTACTTGGATTTCGATGTGCCGGAAAGTATTGCACTGACCTCGTACTACCTCACAAAAGCGTTCCCAAAGCTGAAGTTTTTGCTGTATGGCGAAGGTCCGTTGACAGCCGACGCAGTCTCTCAGGCCGATGTGGTGCTATTGCCTTTATTCGAGCTGGATATTATGCCTACCGGCAGCGTCGATCTGACGTTCAGCTCTCATGCAATGTCGGACATATCTTCTGAATCGATGGTCGAGTATCTCAGGCAAATTGATCGCATGACCAGAGACCGTTTTCTCAACATAGGTAAGGAACGTACCAATGACTCGATCTCAGATCTTTTTGATCAGGGAGGTCACTCATTCAAGTTGTCGGAGACACGATCCTCTGGCTGGCACAGCCAAAAGGTTTCTGGTGCGGGCAGCGCATTGGGCGCGCGTTCAACCATACTGGAACAGGTCTACACGCGAACCGCTTTAGGCGTCGACGTCACAACTGCGTCAACGATGGAGCGGAACTCTTCATTCTCGCGCATTTCGTCGAACCCCGGTTCCACCGCCGCCCACGGAAGCTCAGCCTCTCTCTCTTCGAACGCCTGACGAAGATATTTTCCCGCTCTTCCTTGATCGCCAATTGCAACTGCGAGCGAAGCTCTCCGAAAGTTGCTCAACGGCGTCTCGGGTGAGAAGAGGCGACGATCGTCAATCATTTTGACCGCGACCTCAATCTCCCCGCATCGAGCGACAACCTCAGCGATTAGGCCCCGGAAAAAAGGCTGTCTCCCCACGCTTCGCTGTAATCTCTGCGCCAACTTCATGGCTTCTGTATGGCGCCCTAGTTGTACCTCGATGAGTGCTCGCAGGGCGGAGACCTCGAGCGGCAATGGTCCATACGATGACGGTCTGGCAAAGTGTTCGACCGCCTCCTCATAGAGACGGCTCATGTACAGAAATCTTGCGTAGGAGACTTTCTGGCGATACGAGAAAGGATCCAGTTGCTGCGCAATCTGAAGATAGGACCACGCCTCGTCGAATCTCCCGAGTGCGCTCAAAAATGCCGAATATTGACGATAGGTTCCCTGGTGCGACCCCAGCGTGAGCGCTCGTTCGAACTCACCCTCCGCCTCCGTCCACTGCCAATCCATCGCCAACGCGCAGGCATACGCGGTGTGCGCTTCGATCATCGATGGTTCCAGGGCCATAGCACGCTCAGCGGCCTCCTTCGCCTTCGCTACAAGGTGCGCTGAATCGGGTGCGCCCCGTTGCGCCATCCAGTAACAGCATTGGGCTATTCCGCAGTAGGGACGGGCATACTCCGGGTCTGCGATTGCTATTGTCTCGAATCGTTTCAGCGCGCCCTCGACGTCCGCCACGCTTCCTTCCTCGAGGAGCGCCTCAGCCGCCAGAATGGCAGGGTATCTCTTCAGATTCACAGGATCGGTTGAAGACGGAATGAGCCGCGTGATAGGGCAACGCGGAGCGACCCGACTTACCATGGCCGAAGCAATCTGTTCCTGCACGCGAAACAATCCCTCCGGCTCGGCTTCTGCCTCAAACTGTTGCGACCACATTTGGAAGCCATCCGCATCGACCATCCGCGCAGTCACGCGGATCCGGTTGCTATCGAGACGGACTGTTCCTTCAAAGATGATCTGGACACCTAATTTCTCGACCAGAACCGGGATGTCAGCAGTCTGTGCACCAAGGTGCATCATCGAGCTCGCTGCAATGACGCGGCATCCTTCGGCCCGCATCAGTCGATGGACCAGTTCGTCCGTAATCCCCTGCGCGACCGCGGAAGCAACCTCGCTCCCGGAGGGTGCTGCAAACGGAATCACCGCGATCGCCGTACCAGCGGGACTGGCCTCGCTTCGCCCGTTGCTGTCTTCAGATGTCTTTTCCTCGCGTTCAAGCATCTCTCGCGAACGAAAGACTGGGACATAGCTGCCTAGGCGAAAGTAGATAAAGATTGGGTCGTGCTTGCCTTCGCTCTCGTAGTATTCCTTGAGCTTGGCCCGCAAACGGCGTGCCTCAGAGCGCACAATGGAGTCTCGACTCGGATGATAGGGCGGTTTGCGATCGTAGACTTCAGTCCCAATCGCATACTCTTTCAACGCATCCTGCTTTCCCTCTAGGACCTGCTCGACAGTGAAGCGAAGAAAACGTCCAAGTCGATCCGATTGGGCGAAGATCGCGCTCTCAAGAAGCCGCTTCAACTCCTCGCGAATCGCCTCCTCAGAGAGGGGCCCATCGTTGACTGTGCGAACCTTTTCAGACTTCAAGCAGCACCTGTCCCTCCCAACCTTCTCCCTCCTGTTGCCAATCGGAGGATCACAGAAACATTCTAGACGCCCAAAGCGCCTTGGCAAACGACATCACAGTGAGATCACCGTTCCTCACGCTTCCATTCTCCGTTCTTTCTGCCATGCTCTAGGTGCCAGGCACGAGGTTCAAGCGTGACACAGAGACACAGCGAACTCCGAGTGCTCGTTGCCGGACCGCCTCACGTTCAGGCGGAGTTTCGGCGCAAGTTGGCTGACCTTCACGCGGCCTTCCTCTTTGTCTGTCGGACTTCAGATTTATCGCAACTTGTACGTAACCGGGAGTTGGTCCATGTCGTTGTCTTACCCACAGCACTGCAGAAGGTTGACTGGTGGGCGCTCTGGAATGAAATCTGTCTGCTCAATCCGCGTCCGGCACTTCTGATCTATGCTCACACGGCCAGCTTCCAGCTGTGGTCTTCTGTGCTCGAATCGGGCGGATACGACGTCATTGTCGAGCCGTTCAGCGGCGAGGAGCTTCAGGGAGCCGTTCTTAGGGCTGAGCGCAGCCTTGAAGACGAATCACAAGACGAATTTAGCGACTTTTTGAACGAATAAAGCAACTAAACGGCAGGGGAGAGGGCCTTTTCATGTTTCAGAAGATCGTCGTCGCTTACAACGAGTCGCCAGAGGCAAAGCGAGCACTCGCGTCGGGCATGGAATTGGCTAAGAGCCTCAGTGCCCAACTTCACATCGTCACCGTCATGGCCGATCTACCGGTCTATGCTGCGTATGCGGCGGCAGCCGATTCCTCGCTCCCCAATATTCTTCACGAGGATCGCCGCGCCTTCTATCAGACGCTTCAAGAGGACGCCACTACCTTGGCCAAAGATCACAGTCTTGCAGTGACAAGTCACCTGATCGAAGGTCATCAGGTGGAATCACTCGTCCATTTTCTGCGCGAACAGAAATCCGATCTCCTGGTCGTGGGCCTCCATCGACGGGACCTCTATATTGCACGTCTCTGGAGCACGGTATACGAACTGGCGCAGGAAGCGCCCTGCAGCGTACTGGGCGTACACTAGCGCCCCTCAAAGAAACTCAAGCATCATCGGGAGTCACGAACGACATGATAAAGCGACTCATTGTTCCAATCGTCACACTGGCCGTTGCCGCCCTGATCTTTTTCGTCATCAAAGACAACTGGACCTCATGGCAGGGCGGACATGCCGAGCAACGAACCGACGACGCATATCTCCGCGCCGACATGACACCTCTCAGCACACGGATATCAGGCACCGTGCGCCGAGTCGACGTCAACGATTATGAGCCGGTCAAACCGGGCCAGGTACTCGTCCAGTTGGACGACGAAGACTATCGCGCAACCTTGGGCGAAGCTCAAGCCGCTCTCGAAGGAGCAAAGGCGCAGCTTGCCGATAATCAGGCTGCCAAACTTGTTGAGGACGCCAAGATCCAGAACTCCCAGGCCCTTGTGAATCAGGCGAGCGCTGCCGTCGACGCGGCCAAGGCCGCCGTCTCCTCCGCCCAGGCAGAGGTGCTGCGTGCTACTCAGGAACGAACCCGGCAGGAGGCACTTCTCGCCTCAAAGGCCGCTACCCACCAGCAACTCGAATCTGCCGTCGCGGACGCAGACCAACTTTCCGGAATGCTCGCCAGCCGCCAGGCCGATCTCGATCGCGCAACGGCGTCGCTCGCAAGCAGTCGCAGTCTCCTGGAAGCCGAGCGGCGTCAGCGGCAGGCGCTCGATATCCACGATGCAGAGTTCAAGGCGCAGATCCAGGCGAAACAAGCAGCGATCGTCGTCGCCAACGTCAACCTGGACTATACCCGTATCTCCGCGCCGACCGCAGGCTCAGTGGGAGAGCGCCACGTCCTCGAAGGACAACTGGTCGCGCCCGGTGTACAGATCATCGATCTCGTCAAGGGAGACGTGTGGGTCCAGGCCAACTACAAGGAAACTCAGCTCACCAACATCCGCAAAGGCGACACTGCCGACATCACCATCGATACCTTTCCCGGGGTAACTCTCCACGGCAAGGTGGAAGAAATCGCTCCAGCCAGCGGATCACAGTTCGCCCTTCTGCCGCCCGACAACGCCACCGGCAACTACACAAAAGTGGTCCAGAGAATCCCAGTCAAGATCCTTCTCGACCCCGACCACCCACTCAAAGACAGGCTCCGCCCCGGCTTCTCCGCCATCGTTACCGTTCACGCTTCAGGCAAGGAAGCTCGCACTGGGGGGCCACAATCGTGACCTCGGCGGAAGCGACCGCGGCAACGTCCGCACATGAGCCCACACCATCACATGCGATCGCCTGCATCCTCAGCGCCCACTTCTCGGCCTGGTCGGGCAGCAACTTTATCGCCTCGCAGATCATCTTCGCGGTCGGGCTGGTCTTCGCTTTCAACGCCTTGGTCGGCCCAATCGTACTGGAACTCATCAACACCGGCGGTCTTGCCCGTCC
>Ga0209624_10003362_pt1 | contig 11368 bp, 10 predicted proteins | sample JacPinW_OM2H0_O1_FD_188565 | JGI IMG/M metagenome (GOLD analysis project Ga0209624, IMG submission 188565) | Forest soil microbial communities from Algoma, Ontario, Canada - Jack Pine, Ontario site 1_JW_OM2H0_O1 (SPAdes) (version 2) | ecosystem: Environmental > Terrestrial > Soil > Boreal... | reverse complement strand
CACGCCTCCCACCAGCGCCACGGTTCGGCCGTGCGCTTTTTCGAGAAACCAAGTGAAGAGCCAGATCGTCAGAGTGCCTACCAGCAATACCGGTAAACGAATGGTCAGGTAGGAAGGATGGATGCCCTTCAGAATCGGAAAATAGATCCAACTTTTTAGAGCCCCCAGGTAGGACAGCAGCATCAAAGGAATCTGTTGGTGGAAGAGATGGGCGTCGAACGCCGCAGCCGAAGGCAGGTGGAAAACGGCGTTCGCAAAGAAAACCTCGTCGTCTTGTATGCCTACCAGCGGAAGAAAGACTAGTCCTAGGCAAAAAAACAGGAGAGGAAGAATTGCGGCAGGCCACCTACGTAGCTGAAAGTTGCTGTACGCCTTCATTTCTGGAACAAGGCCTGGAGCGGCTGGCAGCTGGTCTGTGGAAGGTGCCGCAGCGCCGGGGAATAATTACTGGCCAGAAGGTAATCAGTATACATCATTGGTTACCAGAAGCGTCCCGCGCACGTCTTTCTGCGGTTGAAGCATAAACGTTTCGACGCGCGTAGCCGATAAGAGGCAAATGTTAGGTGCGAAAGAGCAAGTGGGAACGGCGCTAAAGAGGTCCGGGACCCTCCAGGAGCAAAATTCTTTCCTGGCACTTGAATTGCTCAGGGGATGTGGTATGATTTTGAGAGCCAAACTGCTGAGAACCTCTCCAGCCGATGGGCGCTGCCATCGGGCTGAGCGTGACTGTAAAGGTCCGTTAAGTTCCATAGTTCACCCTAGTTCAGTAATTTGCTGTAACAGCTTGAACCTTTCGAGAGGCTCCCGCGTCTAAACGTGTTGAAAGTGGCCCGTGAAAAGGGCACAGTGAAGTGAAGTAACTAATAAGAAGAAGGAGAGTTAACCCTATGACGAAGACCGAGCTAAACAAATTTAAAGAAGTCCTGGAAACTAAACAGGCTGAGTTGGCGCAGGTATTACGGAACCGTGAAGGTATTGCAATCGAGAAGAGCCCGGACGCGCTGGATGAAGTCCAGAACGCCGCGGAGCGGGAGCTGGCGATTCGCAATTTGGATCGGGAATCTAACCTTTTGCGTAATGTTCGCGCGGCGTTGCACCGCATCGACGAAGGCACCTTCGGCGTTTGTCTGCATTGCGAAGAGGACATTAGCATCAAGCGTTTGCACGCCGTGCCTTGGGCCGCCTATTGCATCCAGTGCCAGGAAATCGCTGACCGGAACCAGGAAGAAGGTTCCGATTCGCTCGACGACATTCTCGTTCACGCAGCCTAACCCGTGGGCCGCATCAATCGAAGGGGGCGTGCAATCGCCCCCTTCCCGAATTACGAGTCACGTTCCATCCCAATCATCGCAATCATTCTGCCCGCCGCCTCCCGATCTCTCCGATACGATTCAAAGAGTTCAGGATTGCAGTAAGAACAAAGCCCCGCAGCGCTAATTTGTCCCGGACTGACGCCATTTCGTCCCAGCTGCCGACACATCGTCTCTACTAAGTCGATTTTCGCTCGTCCGGAAAAGCCAAACTGAGCTGCCACCTCAGGACCCACTTCAAAGCAGCAGGCGCCGATTCCCGGTCCAATCGCAACGACAAGATCTTCAGGTTTTGTGCCAAATTCCCGACGCATGGCTTCGATCGTTTTCGGTCCAATCTCCGACACCACGCCCCGCCATCCGGCGTGAACTGCGGCCACCGCTCGATTCTTGGGGTCGGCAATCAGCATGGGAAGACAGTCAGCTGTCCGGATCGCGAGGCCGATGTCGGGAATATTCGACATCAGCGCATCGCCTTCGCCCTGGGGCCCCGCGGATTCCACCAGCAGCACCCGGTCCCCGTGAATCTGCTTGGCTGTGGCCAAGTTGGTGGTATTCGGCCAACCGGCACTCAGCCGCGTTCCAAACCCGTGCTTGATCCACGGCAAACCATCCAGTGTCTCCGCTCGAAAAACATCACCGCTGCCGCGCCGGAACAAAGCTTATTGTAACCCGTGCGCACCCGGAAGCCGTCCTTAGGCTAGAGTATAGATAGGGAGAGCGCAAAATGCTGGAAAGTATCGGAATGCCCGAGTTGCTGGTGATCCTGGTGGTGGCCGTCCTTTTGTTTGGCGGCAACAAGATTCCGGAGCTCGCCAAGGGTTTAGGCGAAGGAATTCGCAACTTCAAACAATCCATGAAGGGCTAACCGGGGTTCAAGCCAGTGTGGAAGCCGGCGTCACCGCCGTAGCTTCTCCCAGGTACTTCTCCACAGCCTGCACCAGTTCTCGAGTACGAACTGGCTTGGCTAGAAAATCCTGCATTCCACAGCGGACGCAGCGGGCGCGGTAGTCGTCCGAGCAATTCGCCGTGACGGCGATGATCGGCGTCTCCCGATAGCCGGGCAGTTGCCGAATCTGTTCCACTGTTTTAAACCCATCCCAACCGGGCATTTGCAGATCCATCAGGATCACATCGAACCGTCCCCGGGAAGCCGCCTGAAACGCTAGCCTGCCATCGCCCGCGCATTCCACTTCGAAGGACTGTCGCCGCAAAGCGTGGCTGGCGATGGTCTGGGCGATGGAATTGTCGTCCACCACCAGCACCCGGCCGCGGCTCTTCTTGGCGTCGGTCAACCGCACGCCCGCCTCCGCCGGCAACTTGAACGGCAGCGTGACGCTAAACACACTGCCCTGGCCCAATTCGCTGTCCACCGCAATGGACCCATCCAGCAGCGCAATCAGCTTCTGCGCCACGGCCAACCCAAGCCCCAGCCCGCCATGATTTCTCGATAGCCCGGTTTCCAGTTGCCGAAAGCTCTCAAAAATCTCCGCCAGCCGATCGGGCGCAATCCCGATGCCCGTGTCCAGCACCCTCAAGCTGACGCGTACGCGCCGGTCTAAACCCGCGGTAGCGGAAGCGGCCACTTCCACTTTCCCTTCCCGTGTGAACTTGACGCCGTTGGCCACCAGGTGGCGAAGAATCTGTCGAAGGCGCTGCGGATCGCCCACCACCGCCTCTGGAAGGCTGGCGTCCAGGGCGCGAACCAGGCGCAGTCCCTTCGCTTCCGCCTTGGCCGCAAACTCACCCAGGACGCCGTCGAGCGCGTCTCGAAGCGAGAATTCGGTCTCCTCCAGCAACACGTTGTTGGCGGCAAGTGCCGAATATTCGAGCGTGACGTTCAGAATTTCGAGCAGGTTTTCGGCGCAGAGGCGCGTGGCGCCCACGTATTCGAGTTGATCTTCCGTCAGCGGCGTCTCGAGCAGCAAATCCGTCATCCCGAGGATTCCGCTGAGCGGAGTGCGGATCTCGTGATTCAAGCTGGCTAGGAACTGGCCCTGCACTTCGCGAAGATCTTCCGTTTTCAACGTGATGCCGCCTATGCGAGAACATCGGCAAGCAGGCACGCGGTCTTTAGTGAATCAGAAGGAATACGAAGGAAGACAAGGGATACCAGGGATTCCTATTCCTCGTGTTCCCGGTATTCCTCGTGTTCCTGAAAGAGGAGGAAGACGAGGGATACCAGGTATTCCCGTTCCTCGTGTTCCCGGTATTCCTCGTATTCCTGGTATTCCTCTCCTACGGTGTCGTCCGAATAGTCGTCGTTCGACGTATTCCATTCGGGTCCAGGATACTGTTCACGCCATCATAAATGACAAATACGACCACGTCGCCGGGGGGCGCGTCTGCCGGGACCTGGACGTTGATCTGCCAAAGCCCGGCGAAACCGGGCGCCAGTCCTGACCACTGGACGTCACCTGACGAAACGAAGCCCGAATTGATGAAGACCTGGGGCGCCTCCGGCGTCGAGACAATCCCCTGCGCGGGCTGCCCATCGCGCGGCATTCCTGGAACGGCTCCTTGCCCGGTAGCGAAGAGTGTCACCGTGCTGCCGGCCTTGGCCGGATTCGCGCCATTGTTGGTCGAACCATCCTGATTCAGCGCCACAACCTGACCTGAGCCGGTGCCATCGACGGTGAACAGACCGGGCGATTGGGCGTCTATCTGGAACAGCCAGCTGGCCAGCACTTGACCGGTGGAGACGCGCGCCACCTGGATTTCCTGTAGTCCTCCCACCGGCGTGGCGCCCGGAAGCTGGAAGTTGATTTGGCCGGGGGATGCGAACAACACCGGTGCCGCTGTTCCGCCCACTGAAACCTGCACGTCGCCGAGCGCGGTGGCGTCGCCAAACGGCGCCGAGGGGAAAGAGAAAATGGTGGCGAGCATCCCAGGCGCGAATCGGCCGAAAAAGTTGGCCGCATTTCCTGAGAGCTGGCCCGGCACGCCGCCGGCCGAAGTGGTGTAGTCGATGGCGGGATAATAAAACCCGACGCGATTGGGTCCGCCTTCGGCGATCACAGGATTGCCAAACGGATCGGTCGCGACCGAGACTGGTCCGAACACGCTCAGGGTGGCGCTGGGCGCAGCGTTCTCGATCACCGAGACAACGCTCGCATATTGCAGCACCTGATTCCCGCCCGTATTGGTGACCCAGATGGCCCCGCTCACCGGATCGACGAACACACCATACGGGTTGCTCAGGCTGGCGATCGAAAACAGCACGGCAGGATTGTTGCCGGCCGTGGGAACGCTAGGCAGCACGGCGACGCGATTGTTGCCCGTGTCGGCGACATAGAGTTCGTCGCTCGAATCCAGCGAAATTAAATGCGGCCCGGCGAGAACGCTGGGGAGCGACGAACTGAAGTCAGGCTGGCCGAAAACGTTGCTCGCCGCTTCACCCGATTGAAAATCGCCGGTCCCGGTCTTCTCGAAATAAAGCACGCGATTCGCCAGAGGATCGGACACCACCAGGTCTCCCGCGGCCGTGAACGCGAGCCCGTAGGCGCTGCTCATGGTCTGTCCGCTGACATCTTTGATCGGCTGTCCAAACAGGCCGGTCTGTCCCAGAACCAGATTTGCTTGGGGCAAACCGGCGCCGGTTTGCGCGAATGGCGCCGGAAACCGGAGAACGCGCGCGTTGCAGGTGTCGGCGACGTACAGGTTGCCGTTGGCGTCGACAGCCAACCCCTCCGGCGACCACAGCCCCTGCGCGTTGGCTTCGGTCGGGTTGTTGCTCGGGTAATTCACCAGGGCGGTTTGGAGATCCGGCTGGCCAATCACCAGATCGGCGGTGACGTCGGCGTTTAGCTTGCGATAGTCCCGATAACCCAGGACGCGGTTGTTCAGAGGATCGGCGATATAGAGATGCGGAGGCGACGATGCCCGATCAATCACCGTGCTCCCGCCCAGCGCAAACGGCAGCGATCCGTTCACGCTGCACGATCCCGTATTGCCGCTGAAGCCAACTTCGCGGCCGTCGATCCGGTTGAGCGAATTATAGGGAAAGTCGGATTGCCCGAGCAGGCGGGTGGCGATGGTAAAGGTCCCGGTCTGCTGTTCGGGAAACGCGAGCACGCGGTTGTTTCCCGAATCGACGACATAGAGGTTTCCCGTGCCGTCAAACGCAGCGCTCACCGGGCCGCCCACGAACGGATTTGGCTGAGGCCCGGCGAAAGTTGTTGCGTTCGGTTGCGCGAGTCCCTGGTTGGACTGTGCGCTTTCGAAATCGATCTGTCCGAAAACGCTCTGCGCGGGCGGCGAAAACGCGGAGCTCTCAATCGGCCATTGTGCGAACGGATTGTAGCCCAGGATTCGCGCGTTTCCAGTGTCCACCACGTAAGGATTGCTTCCAATAAAGAAAATCGCTTGCGGCGGCACCGCGTGGCCGCTGCTATCCACCGCGCCCAGCGTGCTGGCGCTCACCAGCGGAGCGTTGGGCGTGGTGACGACGCCCATCACCCGTACGCTTGCAGCCCCGATTGCAAACGGCGGCGCATAAACCACCACGCGGTTCGAATTATCCGCGATAAAGAGCCGGCCCTGGGGATCGAAGGCCAGCCCGGCGGGCTGCGAGAGATAATTCTTTCCGCTGCGCGTCAGATTGGCAGGCAAAGAGGTGGACGAAAAATCGTTCTGCCCGAGTGCCAGGTCCGCCGCCGGTTGGTTTGGAGCGCCGGATGCGAGCGCGCTGACAGGATATCGCAGCACGCGATTGTTGCCCGGATCGGACACCCACAGATTCCCCTGGGCGTCGAACGCCATTCCCGCGCGAAAAACGCCGCTGCCATTGGCCAGCGCGAGCGTGTTGGCCGTCGGCGCGGTTTGGCCGCCGTTGGCCGACCGGCCGTTAAGATCCGGCTGGCCGATGATCAGATCCACCGCGAGCAGATCACTCGTCTGGGCAAACGGCGCGGGATAGCGCAGCACGCGATTGTTGCCGGCGTCGATCACGTAAAGGCTGCCCTTGGCATCGACGGCGAGGCCCACCGGGCTGGCAAGCCCCGTGCTCAAATCGGCGCCAGGCCCTTCCGGCGCCGTCGAAAGCAGGTCGCGCTGGCCGATCACCAGGTCCGCGTAATCGCCTTTGGTAAATCCAGTGGCGCTTTTCCACGCCAGCACGCGGTTGTTGCCGAAGTCGGCCACGTAGAGAATGGGCGGCGTTACCGACGTGTCGAGCGCGATGGCTTGCGGATTATTCAATTCCCTGCCCTCAACCAGGTTGGGCGCGATGGCCGTGAGCACTCCCTGTTGCTGCAAGACGGCTTGTCCAACAATTCGCGAAGGGGCGGGATTGAAAATAATTTGCGCTTGCAACCACTGCACGGCCGCGAGCAGAAGCGCTGCAGGAAATATTCTGTTGTAGGCCACTGGGCTAAGACATCAGGTGGCCGTTTGCCGCAAAACTTCTCTCCGATAGTGATACGGAGACGGCTACTGCGAAGGTTTCATCCAAAGGATCAGCGCATCACGCAAGTCCACCCCGCCAATCTTCAGCGCGATGGAAGCCAGGGCCTGCGGCTCATTCTGCGGCTCCGTCTGTGTGATTTTCACTCGTATTGCCCATACACCGTTCACCGAGCCCGGATCGGACTGGGCCGACACCAGAACGGCATCGCCAAAGATGGTGACCGGGAGACTCAGCGGCGTTGGCGGTGAAGAAGCGATAGCGCCCGTCGTGGGCTGGCCGCCGGCCAATCCCAGGCCGTTCACGAACAGCGTCACAGTGTCGCCCAGGGATGCGGGGTTGTCGCAGTTGTTCTCGGACCCATCCGCGTTGAGGGCCACCGGAAGCAGGCTATTGGTGACGGTTGTCTGGCAGGTTGCGTAGCCGGGAAATACGAACGCGCTCGGCTGAATGGGCGCCGCCATAAAATCTCGGCTCCCGACCGCCGCACCGCCATTGGATATTTCCAGGGAAACATTCGACTGGGATGCCACTTCGTAGGGAACTTGCACATTGATCTGGTTGGGAGACGAGTAGAGAACCGGCGCGGGCACGCCATGGAAGCTGACACTCGTCTGACCGACGCCAATTCCTTCGCCGAACAGCGAGACCAATTGGCCGGGGACAATCTGCGCGAGCGGCGCCATATCGGCGGCGTCGGTGGCGCAAGCAAAACTCGGCGATGGACCGAATAAGTCCAGGGATGCGAGAGATGTTCCCACCAGCACCGACGCATTTCCCTGCCCTCCAAAGGTAGCGAGCAGCGGAGAGGGCCCAGCAAATGGATTCACCACCAGGCCGTAGGCGAGCTGCGTCTCGCTGAGCGCGCTGCCATCGGCGCTCAGCCGCGTGACGAACGGCGTGGGATAAAGATAACTCGGGCGGCAGGCAGCCGGGGTGGGCGTGAGCCCGGGAAGATCGGGCGATTGCGCCAGACCTGCCAGGTTGATATTGCCTTCGCTGTCCGGCGCCAATGAAATGATCGAATCTTCGAGCGATCCACCCAGGAAAGTTGAAAACACCAGGCCAGTGCCGGCGGCATTCAGTTTGGTGACATAACTGGTGGTGGGAGGAGCCGGAATTGCCATCTGATTGAAAATTCCGATTTGAGCGTTCTTCGCCGGCGGCAGCGTGGCGAAATCGTTGGACTGAAACGCCCCCGGCGTAACCGGATAATCGGACGATTGCGTAGCCCCCGCCACCAGCGCATTGCCATCACCATCCACCCACAAGCCCGCCGGAACTGCGCCGTAGCTTCCGCTCAGCCATGTTCCGTAAACAATCGCGGTGCCGGTGGGGTTCAGTTTCACAACATATTGATGATTGCAGCCTTGCTGGATCCCGCCGTCCGGAGTGCCCGTGTCGCCGCTGCAGATGTGGAAGACAACCGTGGATTGAAAAGCTCCCGAAGTGAGTGGCACTGGATAATCGTACTGCTCGCTGCCGGCGACATAAATGAAGCCCTTACTATCGACCGCGATGCTGGCGCCGCCTATGGCCGAAGAAGTGAATATGATCTTTCCGGTTGCATCCAGTTTGATTACGAAAAAGCCGCTGCCATAAAAGTTGACCAACGGCAGCGCGCCCGGCGTTGAATCGAAGAGTCCTTGTCCGGTGATGTACACATTTCCCGCGGCGTCGGTGGTGATGGCGAGCGGGCTGGGAGGAAACTGAGCAAGCGCGAGCGAGGAGCCGTTCAGGTAAGTGGCGTAAAGCACGTTGCCGTTTGCATCCAGGCGCGCGAAGTAGCCCGTCAAGTTCCCCGCGGACGCGGTGTTTTGCGGTTCGGTGGCGTCCGGTGTCACGGGGAAGGACGACGTAGATCCAGCGATCAGGATGGAGCCGTCCGGCGCCAACGCCAGCGCTGCGACGCCGCTATTGGCGAAGGTTTTCCAGAATTGAACGGAGCCGGCGCTGGACAACTTGGCGGCGAAAGCCCCGGCCGCAACCGATCCCGCGATATAGATATTTCCCGCCGCGTCCTGCTGCATCGCCGTGACGGCAGGCTGATTCGGGAGCGTTACGATGCCGGTAAGACTGCCCGTCCATGCCGGGCTAAGGGTCAACGGGAGCACCGCTAGAAGGAAGATGAGTAAGCGCATTCCGCCTCCAGTGAGGGAAGATGCGGAGACGCGGGGACCGCGGTTCGTATCTTACCAATACAACTGGATTTCCCGTTAGTGGGCCACTCTCACTCCTTCTCATCCCGCCCGACGCTCGCCAGTACACCGCCGACGGCGGCAATCGCTATCGCACCGGTCATCTCCTGACTGATCCGATCCTCAAGCGACAGGACAGCGATTATTGGCACCAGAACAGCAAGCCCGAGGTATTGTATAAATCGGACACCGATTCCCTTGCTCAGTTTGATTCGATTCCAGACACCGCCTACCGTTGCGGCCAGAGCGATGGCAATCAGAAAGAATTCGACCACAACTTTTGAAGCATTCATTAGTCTTTTACTCTACGCCGCTATTTCCACCTGCGCTCCGAAGCTTCAAGCAAATCGGGGAGATGCTCGAACTGAACTCGAGAAAAACACATGCGAAGTCGCGATCAGGTCGCAACCAGATACCCTAACATCAAGATGGCCCTAGCCATGCCGGGCGGCTCTTTGTTCGGCTTCCATCAAGTTCATCAGGATGTCGTTAATGCGCGTCAGGTGACCTTCCCCCTTGGACTTGAGCCACGCCAGCACGCGCGGATCGAGCCGCACGCTAACGGGCACCTTGGCCTGTCTTATGTCGCGTAGCCGCACCATGCCGGCCAGTTGCTCATCACTCAGTCGCGGAATGTCGGAGAAATCAACCTGCGAGTCGTCTCCCACCGCCTGGCGCTCGGCGATACGGCGCAGGGACTGCTTCTCTTTGTCAGTCCATTTTTTGTTCTTGATATCTTCGGATGTCACGCTTTTCAGCCGCGCGGGCTGAGATGATGCGGATAATTTCCTCGCCATTGTTGTCCTCCCGGTAAACGTGTACTACTAGCAGAAGGGCCTGGAATTTCGGTTCAATTTGAGCAATTCCAATCGCGTACCAACGCAGTTCCCCCGTTTCGTCATCAATTCGATCCGGGAAAACCAAGCAATTCTCATCCTCAAAAACGAGTGTTGCCGCCTCGAACGGCACGCCATGTTTCTGCCGGTTCAGGAGACACTTCGCGTCATCCCATTCGTAGGGCACATGTATATACTAAGCGTAATACAGCTTCAGGAGCCATGCAAGATCCGCCTCAAGTGCCGGTAAACCAGCGCCACCGGCAGCCCCACCACATTGAAATAATCTCCCTCGATGAGGTCGATGAACTTGGACGCCAGGCCCTGGATCGCGTAAGCGCCGGCTTTGTCCATCGGCTCGCCGCTGGCCGCGTAGGTTTCCATTTCCTCCGGGGAAAGCTGGACGAAACGCACCCGCGTGATTGCCACATCCACAATTTTTCCCGATTCCGAGCGCAGGCAGAGGCCGGTGATCACCTGATGCTCGCGGCCGGATAACAGCGCGATCATTCGCAGCGCATCGGCGGAATCGATCGGCTTTTCAAGCACGTGATCGTCGATCACGACCGTCGTGTCGGCCCCCAAGACCACTTCGCCCGGAGCCATCGGCACGGCAAAAGCCTTCTCCTCCGCCAGACGCCGCACATAATCGACCGGCGACTCGCCGGCGCGGCGCTCTTCGGCAAGATCGGCAGCGCGCACGATGAACGGAATCCCCGCGTCGCGCAAAATTTGCTGGCGCCGTGGCGATTTGGAAGCTAAAACCAACACGCCCGCTTACATGGACTTTCGGGCCAACGCAGGTCCTGGTGTATGCCCACCTGGGGCGTGTCCGCCGGGGCCGTGCCCACCAGGAGCATGCCCGCCCGGACCATGCCCTCCCGCGGGCACCTCTTCGGGCGGCGGAATTTTCTTGGGCCGCGCATCCAAACGCGTCAGAATCAGTTCCTCGCGCGCCTTCTGGAACTTGGGCGTGCCGGACTTGACGCCAGTGGCCAGCACATCGCGCTCGGTTACTTCCTGCGCGGTGGGCAGGTATTTCCCGAGATAATTCTTGATGCGGTCGTGCACCAGGCGCTCTGAAGAGTGCGCCAGCAGAAACAGAATCTGATCGCCCGGAGCCGCGGAGAGCACCTGATAAACCTTCGAGGGCTTCTGCAGCTTGGCCGACTTCAAGTCTTTTTCAAGTTTCTTGGATTTCGCTTCCAGCTTCTGCCAGTGGTCTACTTCCCGCCTGCTCAACCCCATGTTCTTGATAAACGCGGCGCGATCTTTCGCGGGCATTTTCTCGGTGAGGAAGTACAGGAACAGGCCCATGCTCTCCAGATGGATGTCGATGCCGAACGGCACCAGTTGCCTGGCCTTTTGGAGTTTCTGCAAGCCGGGATGATTTAGCTTGGCGCCGGCCAGATCCGGCGAGAACAAATGCAGCAGCTTCTCTTCTTCCAGCACCTTGATGATGTCCGCGCAGTTGGGTTCGTTCGCGATGTGGCGCAGCTCTTCCAGCAAATCCTGCGGCGCGATGCGCGTTTCCAGTTGCGCTTCGCGCGCATTGTCATACTGCATCTTGGTGCGCTCTTCGATGGTGAAGCCCAGCCGCACTTTGAAGCGCAGCATCCG
>Ga0209624_10003360_pt1 | contig 11369 bp, 12 predicted proteins | sample JacPinW_OM2H0_O1_FD_188565 | JGI IMG/M metagenome (GOLD analysis project Ga0209624, IMG submission 188565) | Forest soil microbial communities from Algoma, Ontario, Canada - Jack Pine, Ontario site 1_JW_OM2H0_O1 (SPAdes) (version 2) | ecosystem: Environmental > Terrestrial > Soil > Boreal... | reverse complement strand
CGAGCAGCCGCTCTACCCGCTCGATCCCGATGCGGCGCGCATCCTCACGCAACGCCAGTCGCCGTCCGACCCGCCGAACGTGTACGTGCGCACGCGCGCGACGGGCGCGCTGCGCGCGCTGACGTCGTTCGCCGACCCCGCGCCGCAGCTGCGCGCGATCGGCCGCCGAGTCGTCACGTACAAGCGCGCCGACGGCGTCGACCTCTCGTTCACGCTCTACACGCCGCCGGGCTGGAAAGAGGGCACGCGCCTGCCGACGTTCGTGTGGGCGTACCCGCTGGAATATCTCGACCGCGGAACCGCGTCGCAGAACACCAACACGGCGCAGACGTTCGTGAGCATCACCGGTGCGTCACCGCTCTTCCTCACGCTCGCGGGCTACGCGGTGCTCGACAACGCGGCGATGCCGATCGTCGGCGATCCCGCGACCGTGAACGACACGTACGTCGAGCAGCTCACAGCCGACGCGAAAGCGGCCGTCGACGAGGCGGTCCGCATCGGCGTCGCGGATCGCGAGCGCGTCGCGGTGGGCGGCCACTCGTACGGCGCGTTCATGACCGCGAACCTGCTCGCGCACACGCGTCTGTTCAAAGCGGGCATCGCGCGCAGCGGCGCCTACAACCGCACGCTCACGCCCTTCGGGTTCCAGAGCGAACGGCGCAGCTACTGGGAAGCGACGCGCCTCTACACGGAGATGTCGCCGTTCACGTACGCGAACGCGATCAAGGATCCGCTGCTGCTGATCCACGGCATGGCCGACGACAACACCGGCACGTTCCCGATCCAGTCGGAACGCCTGTACGCGGCGATCCAAGGCAACGGCGGCACGGCGCGTCTGGTGATGCTCCCGTACGAAGCCCACGGCTACGTGGGCCGCGAGAGCATCGAAACGACGCTGGCGGAAATGCTGGACTGGCTCAACCGCTGGCTAGGCCCATCGCGAACGACGGCCACGGTACGGTAGCGGCGGTCAGCCCTTTCCGGCGCGCGACAGGCTTTCGCGGCGCGCGCGGTCCCAGGTTGCGCGCGTCACCGTGAACAGCAGCACGTCGACGTGGCGGCCGCGGATCACCGCGCCGCTGCGCAGCAGACGCTCTTCGCGGAATCCCGTGCGGTCGAGGACTGCGCGCGACGCGACGTTCTCCGGGACGATGCAGGCTTGGATCTCGTCGAGCTCCGCGGCTTCGAACGTCTCGTCGATCACCGCGCCGAGCGCTTCGCTCGCGTACCCCTTGCCGCGCGCGGTGACCAGCAGGCTGTAGCCCACCTCACCCACGTGCGGCGTGCGATCGTTCACGCGCAGCGAGATCCAGCCGGCGGGCTCGGGCGGATCGCCTGCTTTCACCAGCCATTCGAACCGTCCGGTTGCGCCCGCGCGCAGGATCTTCGGCCGCGCGCGCACCTGGCGCTCGAACTCCTCGGCGCGCACGCGCGGGATGTCCTGGTATTTGCGCAGGTCCGGCGCGTTGAGCACTTCCCACAGCTCGCGCGCGTTGCGCGCTTCGACCGGGACGAGCATGAGGTGCTCCGCGTGCAGCGTCCTCATCGCCGGATCGACGCATCCGTGAAGCCGCGCACGACCCGCGCACCGCTCTCGTCGACCGACGTCTCGAAGCTCACGCGGTCGCCCGGGCGCGCGAGCAGGACGTCGGGGCCGGCCGGATCGACGATCGTGTAGACGCCGGAGTGCTCGCGCAGCGTGAACCACACGCGCCCGTTCGCGTACGCGAAGCGGTCGAGCGTGCCGGTGGTGCGCGGCGATGGTGCCCCTCCTCCCGCCGCGCTCTCGCCCAGAAACGCCCGGTACGACGCGAACGCGTCCTGCACGGGCGACGGCGCGTTGCTGTTGCCGACGACGACGTGCCCGCCCGCAGCTTGCACGAGCGCGAGGGTCTGGAACTTTCCGTTGTCGGCCACGGCGGGTACCACCCACGTATTCTGCCCGAACAGGACGTAGAGGACCGGTTGGGTGGGCAGCAGGCGACCTTGCTTGATCAGCGGGTTGCCGGCGACCGCGTCTTCCGCCGCCTTCGAGTTGTACTCGCCCCCGCTGGACGTGTAGTAGGTCAACGCGCCGGTGCGGCTGTCGGTGTAGGTGAAGCCGGTCATCGACGCGTCGGTGCGGTTGGGCGACGTGTGGTCGACGAACCACACGAAGCGCTTGTCGGCGAGCAGGATCCCGAACACGTCGTCGCGCGCGGGCAAGTGGACGTCGCGCTTGGTGACGGCCGCGTTCCACCAGCCGTGCACGTAGCGGCCGAACCAGTCGTTGTACGCGACGACGAGCTCGGGCGGATAGACGCGGCTCACCCACGGCGGCAGCCGGTCGAACTGCTCGCGCGGGATGCGCTCCATCGCGCCGGTCGCCGGATCGACGATCACGACGGCGGTGACTTTCTCCCCGCTCCACCCGATCGTCGGCCGCCCGAGCGTGACGAGATAGCGCGGGTTTCCCTGCGCGTCGAGCTGCAGCGTCTGCTCCAGCAGCAGTTCCGTGCCGTAGCGCAGCCACACGTGGCGGCGCAGGTTGGCGTTGAACAGCGCGGACGGAACGTACGCGAGCGGCACGCGCTGGCGTAATTCCGCAGGCGCGTCCGGCTTCTCCGCGTCGACGATCACGACGCCGGGCGACGTGCGCCGCGAGAGCCACTGCACGATGCCCTGGAAGTTCAGCGGCGCCACCCACACCAAGCGCCCGTTCTCCGACTGCACGTTGTACGTGCCCACGCGGTAGTACGCGCCGAGCTGCCCGACGACTTTCTCGCCGGTGAAGATCGCCGACTCTTCGGGCACCACTCGCACGTGGCGCGGGTCGGCCGCGGGCGCCGCAGCGGTGGAGAACGTAGCTCCGACGATGTCGCGCAACCCGCTCGCGTCGACGACCGGCGCCACGAACAGCGCGAGCGCGAACAGTGCGACGGCGCCGACGGCGAGACCCAGCGGCCATACCGGCGTGCGGCGCAGCGACACGATGCGGCGCGAGATCACCATCGTTCGCGCCGCCGTCGCCGACGTGATCGCGACGTTGGGGACCAGCGTGATCAGCAGCAGCGCGAACGCCTGCGGGAACACGAGCGGCGGCAGCGCGGCGTAGCAAAATAAACCGACGAGCGGCACCCCGGCGGCAAGCCGCCGCAGCTGCCCGCGCCACCACCCGCGCGAGAATTCGAGATTCACGAGCCCCAGCGAGAGAAACGCCGTGGCGAGCAGCCAGATCACGCTCGTCCGCCTACGGCGCCCCCTTGCCGCGCGCCTCCCTGTGCGTGAACGGCACCGCGGAGGTTCGCCTTGGAAGTACGCTACACCGGGACGGTCACGACGCCGCCCACCTTCTTCACGTCACGCCGTTCGCATCGGACGCACGAGCAGTTCGACGTGCGCTCCGACGACGGCTCGAGGTTCCGCGTCATCGACAACGTGTCGATCGCGCCGCGCGTGCCCGCTCGCCCCGGCGACCGGGTCATCGTGCAGGGCGAGCTCGTGCACGACCGCGGGCAGCCGCCGATCGTGCACTGGACGCACCACGACCCCGGCCGCCGCCACGAGGACGGCTTCGTCATGCTCGGCGGCCGCGTCTACGCATGAGCCGGACGTGAAGACGGGGCGAATCGCTCCGCCCCGTCTTTCACTCGTAGGCGCGTGGGTTAGCGGCGCGTCTTCTTCGCCGCCTTGCGCGCGGGCGCGGCCTTCTTCGCGGCAGACTTCTTCGCGGGCGCCGCGGCCTTGCGGCCGCCGGCTGCCTTCGACGTTTTCTTCGCGGCGCCGGCCGATTTCTTCGCGGCACCGGCCGACTTCTTCGCCGCACCGGCCGACTTCTTGGCGCCGCGACCGGCTTTCGCCGTTCCGACTGCTTCCTTGAGGCTGCGGCCCGCGATGAACTTGAGCACGCGCTTGGCGGGGACGTTCACCGGCTCGCCCGTCTGCGGGTTGCGCGCGACGCGCGCCGCGCGGTCACGAATCTTGAACTGGCCGAACGGCGTCAGCTGCACCTTGTCGCCCGACTTGAGCACTTGGGTGATCCGGTCGAGGATCGCCTCGACGAGCTCGATCACTTGGCGGCGGGGAAGCTCGAAGTCGTCGGCAAGCTCTCGCGCCAGCTCGTTTTTGGTCATGGGTTCCTTTCGTTCTCGGGTTCGGCTCGCGGAGAGCCGTGTTGCCGCTCAGTATACGCCGAAAAATCCGTATTTCCGGCCTTTTTTGCGAGAAAATCGTGCAAAATGACGTTCAGCGCGCCCGTTGTACGACGTCGGGGGTGATGATCGGCGCGGAGTTGCCCCAAGACGTCCGCTCGTGGTCGACGATCGCAGCGATGTCCGCGTCGGAAAGCTGCGCGAACGCAGGCATCCGGCTCGCGTAGGCGGTGCCGCCGATGCGCTTTCCGCCCAAGCCTCGCAGCACCGTCCGCACGTGCTCGCCCGGATCTCGCGCGGTGACCACCGGATCGGCGGCGAGCGCCGGGAACGCGCCCGGAACGCCCGCTCCGCTCGCGCCGTGGCACGATGCGCAATTCGCTCCGTACAGGCGCGCACCGCTCGCGGCGTAATCGAACCCCGCGGCCGCACCGCCGCCGCTGTACTGCCTGGGCGCGGTTTGCGCCATCGGCTGCTGGGCCGCCGCCACCGGATTGTCGGCGTACGTGGGCGTGCCCGCGTACGCGGACGGAACCGCCAGCGACGCGAGCGCGTACCACGCGGCCCACGCGGCGATCGCGGCCGACATCACCCACGTCCATACCGGAATCGGACCGCTGGACTCGGCGCGCACCGGATCGAACGGCTCGTTGCCGCCGAACGCGTTGAGCTCGAGCTGCACGCGCCCACCGACGCGTTCGTCCGCGCGCAGACCGGTAACCGTGATCCCCGGACCGTTCTGCACGACGAACGGGATCCGGCGGCGGCCGACGTTGCCGGACGCGTCGCGCGCTTCCAGGCGCAGCACGTGCGGCCCGTCGTCGAGCGCCGTCGTGTCGATGGACACCGCGTTCGGCGGAACGACGCTGCGGAACGGTTCGCTCGCGTCGTCGAGGTACAGATCGATGCGCGCGACGGGGGTGTCGCCGGTGAGATCGCGCATCAGCGGTCCTCGCGAAGGATCGTGCGCTTGGGATGATCTTCGCCGGCCTCGCCGGGCCGCACCGTCATGCGAATCGCGAGCACGAAGGCGATCAGCGTGCCGGCCGCGCCGAGGAGCACGACGATCACGCCGAGCGGATCGCTCGCATCGAGCAGCGCGTAGTGCTCGTGCATCACGGTTTCGCTGCCGGAAGCGGCGCTTGTTTGAGCGCTTGCAGATAGGCCACGAGATCCTGCGCGCTCTGCGTTGCCACGACGACCTTGCCCGGCGGGGCGTCTCCCGCGGGCACCGCCACGACGACGTCGCCGGGCTCGGCGCGGTCCTTCGCCGCGAACAGCCACGGATACGCCGGCATGATCGAGGCGTGCACGAGCGCGCGCGGCTGATAGAGATGGATCAAATGCCACACCGCGCTCGGCTGGCGCGCGCCGATGCTGGTGAGATCGGGCCCGGTGCGCTCGCTGCCGAGCAGTTGCGGCGTCGCGTACGCGTAATCTCCGCGCGTCGAAGGCCGCCCCCACACACGGTCCTGCTCGAGCGGCCGGACCTGTTGCGTGTGACAATACGAGCACCCTTCGCCGACGTAGACGTCGCGGCCGCGCGCCTGGGCTTCGGTCAGCGGGACGACGCCCGGGCCGGGCGGCGTCGCCGAGAGCACGCGGCCCGGAATGATGCCCATCGCGATCGCCAGGCACAGATAGATCGCAGCCGCCGAAGCGATCAGCACGCGCACGTCGTTCATCCCGCGCCGGTTCATGCGGCGGCCCGCGCGGGCGGCGCCGCGGGCGCGCCGTACGGCGCCAGCGTCATCGCGTAGACGTTGTACGCGAACACCACGTGCGCGAGGAACATCATCGTGCCGGACACCGCACGCGCAAGCCAGTACGGCGAAGCGGCTTCGACCGATGCGATGAACGGGTCGCCGTTCGCCCACGTGAGGCCCTGCTGCGTTCCTGCCACCGAGAGGGCCGCGACGTACACCGTCACGCCGATCAGCGCGAGCCAGAAATGGATGCCGACCCACAGCGGCTGCGGCTCCTTCTCCGTCGCGCGCGGCAGCAGCGCGTAAATCGCACCCCACGCGATGAAGGTGATGAAGCCGTACATCGTCGCGTGCGAGTGCCCCACGGTGAAGTTCGTCAGGTGCCAGATCGCCTGCAGGGAGCGAAACGCCTCGATCGTTCCCTGCGTCGAGCCCACGAAATAGTATGCGATCCCCACGACCAGGAACGGGAGCGCGTACGAGCGCCGCACGCTGCTCCAGCGCCCGCGCAGCGTGAGCGCGAAGTTCCCGCTGCCCGCCCACACCGGCACGAGCATCCCGACGCTGAACACGATCGCGAGCGTTTGGAACCACCACGGCAAGGGCGAGAACTCGTAGTGGTGAGCGCCGATGACCGGATAGAACACCAGGTTCGTCCAGAACCCGAGCACGCCGAGCGCGTACGAGTATATGGGGCGGTTGAGCAGCTTGGGCAGCGCGTAATACGTGACGCCGAGCGCGAGGAACGTGAACCACATTCCGACGGCGTTGTGCATGTAGAACGCCTGCACCGCGACTTGGCCCAGGCCGCGCTGATACGCCGGCACGATCGCGACGATTCCCAAGATCGTGGTGAACACGAACGCGCCGATCGTGTACCAGTTCGCGATGTAGATGTCGTGGCCGATGCGCGCCGCAACGGTGCTCGCCACGACCCATCCGCTCAGCACGACCGCGAGCAGCAGCAGCAGCGTCGCAGGCCAGATCCACTCGCGATATTCCTGGCTCCCGTTGCTCATGCCGAGATCGAGCGCGACCGTGCCGGCGAGCGCCGCGAGGTTGAAGGCCCAGAGCGCCAGCCACGCAACGCGCCCGTTGCGTATCGTCACGCCGCCCGAGCGCGCCGCGACGTACATCGCGCATCCGACGAGCGCGATCGACGCCCAGCCGTAGAACGTGCCGCTGGTATGGATGGCGCGCAGCCGCCCGAACGAGAGCAGCGGGCTCGTGAGCAGGTCGGGGTAGCTGTACTTGAAGCTCAGCAGCAGCCCGACCGCCGTCGCGAACAGCAGCCAGATCGTCGCGCTGATGACGTAGGCCGAGAGGATGCGCGCGTCGTCCGCGACGCCGCGCCCGCCGGCCGGTCCCACGTAGGCTCGAACGTCTTGCACGAGTGCCTCCCGGGTCAGGCAGGCTGACTATGCCGCGAGCTTCGTGTATTCCCGGGCGCGCGCCAGAATGGCGTCGGCGTGCGCGGGCAGATTGTCGCGCACCCACAGGATCATCGACTCGGCGCGCGGCATCGCGGCCCACGCCGGGTGGGATTCGCGGTCGACCGTGCCCTGCAGGCTGCTCGCCGGCGTGCCGAGGACGTCGATCATCGCCTGCTCGAGCGCGGCTTCCAGGCTCGGCCCGAACGGAAGCAGCCGCGTGTGCGTGCGCAGCACCGCCCCGACGCCCGCGGTCGTGAACGCGTCGCCGCACACGTCGACCGGGTACGCGCAAAACAGCTTGACGCCGCTGTGCATCGCGAGCAGCGTGTTCCAGAACTCCTCGACCCGGATCGCCGCGGTGAAGCGGCCCGCTTCCCACAGCACGCCGACCATCTCGCCGTACGCACGCAAACCCGCCGGCGACGACGCGCGCGCCGCCGTGAGAACGGTTCCGATCGTCTGCTCGAACAGGATCCAGTCGGGCTGTCCGTCCACCATGAAGCGGCTCAGCAGCTCGTCGGCGTCGAGGATGACCAGACGCTTGGCGGTGATCGCCGCCTGCGGTTCGGCGTGCAGCGTCCGGAGCTGCTCGACGAACGCATCACCGTGCGCTCGCACGGCGATGACGATTGCGGTCTCGCCCCGACCAAGCCCCTCGGCAAGATAGTCGCCGACGCGGCCGGCGAGGGCCGGCGCGTCGCAACCGTACATGAGGACGAGATGGTCCGGGTGCGCGTCCTCGTGGACGTCCGGCGACGCGGGCTCGGTCATCGAGGGCCATTCTACCACGTTCGTACGGCCGCAGCACGCATCCGGCGGCCTTCGTCGTGCTCAGCCGCCGTTGAAGTCCAGAAAGATCTCGGTCCCCAGCGCGATCACGAAGCCCGCCGCGAGCATCGAGCTGGACGCGATCGTGAGGCCCGTGCGTTTGAGAACGCCCCAGAGCTCGCCGACGACGAACACCAGCGCGCCGACCGCCGTGGTGAGGAAGAACGTCTGCAGCACCGGCGAGGAGAGCTGATAGCCCACCATCGTGCCGAGCAGCGTGGGTCCGCCCGCGACGAGGCCGGCGAGCCCCAGCTGCGCCCAGGTCGGCGTCGTGCCGCGTCCGGCGAGCGGCGCCGCGATGCCGAACCCTTCGGTCGCGTTGTGCAGCGCGAAGCCGAGGATGAGCCCGAGCGCGATCGCCGTCGCGCCGGATGCGGCCGACGCGCCGATGGCGAGACCCTCGGCGAAGTTGTGCGCGCCGATGCCGACCGCGATCATTCCGGCGAGCACGAGCGGGCTCTCCGCACCCGGCGCCGATGCGCCCGCTTTCGCCATGCGCGCCGCGACGACGCCCAGGCCCACGATGCCCACCAGGATGCCCGCGACGTAGGCGACGAGCGTCGCGAGCGGCGCGGTCGACGGCGCGCCGTGGCCGATCGCACCGCGATACCACGCCGACATCGCCGCGATCAGCGGCGTCGTCGCCTTGCCGGCGATCTCGACGATCAAGTACACGAGGATGCCGATCGCGAGCGCGTTGAGCGCCGCGATCACGGCGGGCGACAGACGGCGTGCGCGCGCGACCGGCAGCCCCAGAAAAATCGTCAGGCCGGCGATCGCGCCGAGCAGCGCCGTGGTGCCGAACGAGAGCGGGCCGCGCGGGTTGCCGCTGGACGAATCGGGCATGTGGCCGTGCATCGCGAGGCCCATCGCCGCGAGCTTGTTCGGCGTGCCGGCATAGTGGATCGTCGTGATGAGACCGGCCGGCATCCCGGCGGCGTCCTGCGTGTGGTCGAGCACGTGGCAGTGGACGGCCCAGTTTCCCGCCTGCTGGTCGGCGACGACGACGGTGTCCATGCGCTGGCCCGGGCCGAGCAGCACGGTGTCCTGCACGTCGCGCGCGCCGACGGGCTGCGCGTCGCGCGCGATCACGATCTGATCGTGGCCGTGCGTGTGCATCGTGTGCACGTTCTCCGACGACATGTTGATCCAGCGCAGCCGCGCGCGGTCGCCGGTGCGCACTTCGATGGGAACCGTCGCCGGATATTCCTTGCCGTTGATCGTGAACGTGTTCTCGGCCGAGCTCTGGATCGACCACGACGAGATCAGCTCGACGTCGTCGCGCTGCGCGCGCTCTTCGGGGCGCGGGTGCGCGGGCAGCACGACGATCGCGCCGTAGAGCCCGCTGTTCACCATCTGCTCGTTGTCGTGCGAGTGGTAGATGAACGTGCCGGGCTGGCTCGCGGTGAACTCGTAGCGAAAGCGCCCGCCCGGCTCGACCATCGGCTGCGAGATCCCGGCGACGCCGTCCATGGAATCGGGTCCGCCGTGGATGCCGTGCAGGTGCAGCGTGTCGGGCACCGTCATCGCGTTGCGAAAGTCGATGACGACGTGCTCGCCCTGATGCACGACGAGCGTCGGTCCGGGGACGACGCCGTCGTACGTCTTCGCCATGATCGCCAGGCCCGGCCGCAGCGTCCACGGCGCTTCGCGCGCGACCAGCACGAACGTCGACGTGCGGCCGGCCGTGCGCGGCACGGCCTGGTACGTCCCGTCCTCGCGCCGGGTGAGGCGCGACTCGCCGGGCGCGGGCGTCGCCGCCGGCAGCGGCCCGCGGATCGGCTGGAGGCCGACCGTCGTCGGGTCGATGCCGGGGACGGCGTCCGCATCGGCGAGCGCGCGCAGCGGCACGAGCGTGAGGAGCAGGGCGAGCAGGGCCAGCGGCAGTGCGAGCGAGGCACACCGAAGTCGCGATTTCGGCACGCCTAATCACTTGTCCGCGGGCAGCGCCCTTCCCCGTCAGCCCGAAAGCAGCGCCGCGAACCGCTCGCCCAGGCCCTCCGCCGCCTCCGGCAACCTCGATTCGAGGAAGTCGTCGCGGTACGACTGGTCGAGCTCGATCATGACGACGACGCCGACTTGGGTCGGCCACAGCCGCATGCGGAAGCGGCCGCGCTTCCACGTCGCGCACCGCCCGTGCTCGAGATCGAACGCGACGACGTTCGAGCCTGCGACCGCCTGCAGTACGCCGTCCACGCGTTGCGCGAAGTGGTCGAACGTTTCGAGCGCTTCGGCAGTCTCGATCACGTGCGGGTCCCCGCGCGCGAATTGGATGTGAAGAAAAGCGACGCCGTCGCGGCGCGCACTGAACGTATCGTCATGTTTGCGTCCCTACGAGCGAGGTGAACGATGGGACGGCGGACCGTCCCGTTGTACCGCGGCTAGGAGACGGCGACCGGCGGCGCGCGCACGCCGATCCGGCACAGGACGAAGTACGGGAGGACGATGACCGGGGCGAGGCCCCGGCTGAAACGCGGCCGGTGAGCGGTGCCGACGGTGCCCAGCAGCGCCAGGAGCGCGCGCAGCAGACGCAGCGCGCGCGGCTCGAGCGCGCGCAGCACGGCCCGCGCGCTGAACGCGGTGACCACGCAGACGAGCAGGTGGATCGCGAGGCTCATCGCGACGGGGCCGCCGAGCCAGACCGTGCCGCCGAAGCCGTGGCCGACGACGGCGAACTGCTCGTACGTCTCCATCACCCACAGCGCACCGATCTGCACGACGAAGATCATGCCGAGGCGCGACGCGATCGCGGCGGGCGCCGGCGCGTGGCCGGCGGCGGAAGCGGCGGCCGGGCCGGCCTCGCCGGCGAACAGCGCCCGGCGCACGCGCAGGTACAGGAAGCGCAGCAAGAAGATCGCGCCCAGCACGGCGACCGGGCCGTTCACGGCGTCGCTTCCGTCCGTGTAGCGGGCATGTCCGAACACGCCGCGATTCGCAAGGCCTTCGATCAGCAGGTCGGCCAATGCAGCAGCGATCGCGGCAACTGCGACGACGAACCATGCACCCAAAGGCCGACGCTGGATCGTACCCCCGCCTTCTCGCCCGCTAGGGGCGTTGCCGCATTCTACCGCGCCCGAGCGCCTGCCACAATCCCCGTTACAGACACGTGACGCGTCATTTCCACGAGCGTCACGAACCGGTAACCGCGCGCGCGCAGCGCGGCGATGACACGCGGTGCGAGCGCGGCCTCGTACGAGCGCCCGCCGCCGCCGGCGCGGCCTTGGTCGCCGTCGTGCAGCACGACGATCGCGCCGTCGCCGGTCTGGCGCAGG
>Ga0209624_10003357_pt1 | contig 11374 bp, 11 predicted proteins | sample JacPinW_OM2H0_O1_FD_188565 | JGI IMG/M metagenome (GOLD analysis project Ga0209624, IMG submission 188565) | Forest soil microbial communities from Algoma, Ontario, Canada - Jack Pine, Ontario site 1_JW_OM2H0_O1 (SPAdes) (version 2) | ecosystem: Environmental > Terrestrial > Soil > Boreal... | reverse complement strand
GCGCTGCCTGAGCCGAAACTAAATCGGAACCCAGACATTCGGACGAATATTTTGTTTGGAAATGGTTACTACAGTTACCCTGTAACGGAAACCGGGGCCCACTTCATGTATCGCGAGGCAAAGGTCCTCATCTGCATGTCCAGCTGGTGTTACATGCAGTGAATTCGCAAATGGAACAAGAAATCACTAAGTGGGGAACCAAGGGATTAATTACTATAGTAACTCACCACTGCAGTACAAGCTAATCCGGCCGATAGAACTATCCCACGTTGGTTGTACACATGATCTGGAGCTCGACAAGGCACCGTCGCGGAGTCCGCGAAGTATCTTCGGGACAACGGAGCAGGTCCAGCGCGATGCATGGAATTTGGGAACAGAGAGGATGCGGATTTGTAAGCTCTATGTCGAATTATCTTGCCCGCCTGAGAGAGATTGCTCTTGAAAAAGAGCGAATTCCTAACACATCAGAACCGGCAGATAGAAAGAGCGACGACTTAAGAACGAACGCTTCGGAAGAGGTACTTAACTTTTATACCATAGCTAAAGACGCTGAACGAATTTGTAACATTCAATTGTTTTTGCCGCAATTGACAGCCATGATTCCTCTCCAAAGTTCATGTTCCGCACATTCTCTGCAAGCTGGGTCCTTAGACGAGCGTCCTGCGACAACTCAGTGAGTGCGTTAGAGAGTGCGAGCGAGTCTTGCGGGTCGACTAGCAATGCATTTTCTCTGTCGGTGAGCAGTTCACGAAAGACTGGGAGGTCGCTTGCGACGATGGTTTTGCATAGAGCCAGACCAGTCGCAAGAGCTCCGCTCGTCGTGATCGCACGATAGGGATAAACCACGATGTCTGCTGCTCGGTAGAGTGCGACGAGCTCTTCTGTGGAGATAAAGCGAGGATGAAGCTGGACGCGTTGCAGGTTCAGGCGGCGAATTAGTTCGCGAATCTGTTCGAGCAACTGAGGGGAACCTGTGCCTGCGATCAGGAGGTGGGGCTGCTCTGTGGTTGCTTCAACCCGTTGCCAGGCCTCCAACAGAAGATCAATTCCTTTGTAGGGAGAGATGATGCCCTGCCACAGTACGAGCAGCTTTCGCGGGTCGAGCGCGAAACTTTGCAAAATCTGCTCGGCGGTTACTGGGAGATCGTAGAAGAAGGGACCGTGAGCAATTACAGAGACCTTTTCTACCGGCACGGCGAACTCCTCCGCGAGCCTCTCTCTGACGGTGTCGGAGTGGCAGATGATGCGATCGACCATTTGATAAAGATCGTGGAAGGTCTGCTTGTGGCTCAGGCCCGAGTTGTGAGGTAGTAGATCGTGAACTGTTAGCACGATCTTCGAGCCGCGTCGTTGGCAAAGCCGGACGAACCAGAGATCGAACGGCAGACGCTGGGTCAACATGGGGAGGAACTGCACGTGAACGATGTCGGGCGGGGAGATGACGAAGCGAACCGACAGTGCGGCGAGATTGAGCAATGACTCGAGAAGCTTCAAAACTCGGCGTGGCAAGCGGGGCAACCGAAACCTGCCGACTACGTCCATGAGCCCCGGGTCGAGCTTGATGCCGCGACTCGAGAAACATTCGGGGTCGAGATAGTAGGAGATGGACCCGACGGTCACGTTGACGCTTTTGGCGAGGAGCGCCTTCGAGAGATACGCCGTGTAGTAAGGGACGGTGGCCCAGAGATCAATCATGAAGACTGTTGGCTGCCGTGTGTCATCGTTCACTTTGTCTTTCCTTGTGAGATTGCGGAAGAGATTGAGTGAGCGGACGCTTGTTGCTTTTTGGTCGCGATTGCTTGTTCGTAGATGTGAAGATAGTCCGTTGTCATCCGCTCGGCCGAAAACTCTTCTTCGATCAGTCTCTTTGCAGCGGCTCCCAGATTTTGTCGCTGCGTTCGGTTGTTCAGAAGAGTGACGATCTTCGATGCCAGGGCTTCGACGTTCTCAGGCGGCACAAGCACTCCGGTGCGGCCATCCACTATTACGTCCGGCACTGCGCCTACCGCTGTTGCGACGACGGGACGGCTACTTGCCATGCCTTCCAGGATAGCCATCGGAAGACCCTCGCGGCGAGAGGCCGAAACCATGATGTCGAGCGAGGAGTAGACGCTGGGCATGTCGTCTCGACGTCCCAGCATGAAGACGTTATTTCGAACTTGCAACTCGTCGATAAGTAACTCAAGTCGTTCGCGGTCCGGCCCCTCGCCGATTACTACAAACTTCGTGGCTGGGAGTTCCGCTAGGACGCGTGCAGCAGCTCGAAGAAAGATGTCGACGCCCTTTTCCGTGGCTAACCTCCCGATGAGTCCGACAATAGGAGCATTGTCTGGTGAGGAGATCTCAAGCAGCGAAGGAGCGGCGTTGTCGAAGGGGCGCAGATCTATACCATTGCGAACGACGTGGATCTTCTCTTTGCGGACTCCCGCTTTCAGGAGGCGTTGTCTTACATCTTCGGAGACCGCCACTATAGCCGCGTAGTTTCGCAATACCAATCGATCCGCCGCTCCGTAGAGGGAGACCGTCAGATCGTTGTCGTACCAAGTGTGGCAGGTGGAGACGAGCGGAACGCCCGATCCGCGCAAGGCGAAGTAGCAGTAGATATCTGCCTTGTAGCCATGGGCGTGGACGACGTCAGCCTTCGTACGAGCAGCAAGTTCTCGAATGCTCGAAGGTACTGTGCGGTCGATCTGTCCGGCGCAGGAGATCAGATGGGACTCGATGCCCTGGGCGGTCGCGGTCTCGTGAAGCTGCAAATTCGGATTTGCGGAGTTCGAAAAAACGCCGAGAGTGCTCGAGTGGGAGCTCTCATTCAGGGTGCGTGACATGTTCAGGATCACGGCTTCTGCACCGTACATTCCGCCGCTACTAATGATGTGCAGGATCTTCATAGGCTGCAGTTTCTCCTGCGTGAGTGACGGGCTCGTGTCGATTGAGAAGAGCCCAGAGTTTTTCGTAGAGCCGGTCGCCCAGCAAAGTTTTCGCGGTGGTTTTGATCTGGTGTTGCCGCTGAAGGCCGGATAAGATACCGCTCTCAGGTTCAAGGAGCTTTGTGAGCCACTCCAACGTCATGTCTCCGCGAACATTGAGGCGACCCACGGTGAATCCTGCTGGTTGCGGCTCTGCCTTCGGGACCGAGGTGAAGACCTGTGTATAACCGGCCTCGCGGCAGGCGGCGAGGACACGCTGATTCGACCGGCCGCCAGGAAGCGACATCGCAGTGATTGAGGTCCCCAGTTTATCCTCAAGTGTGAGTCGCGCTTTGCGCAGTTCTTTCTGTAACTGTGTCTGATCGCAATGGGTGAGAAGTGAGTGTGACCATCCATGGGCGCCAATCTGCTGGCCGGCATCCTGTAGAGCGCGCAACTCCGCCCAACCCATGTAGCCTTGTTTTTGGCCAGTCCACCCTGTGGTGATGAAGAACCACGCGATGATCGAGCGCGATTGCAGGATAGGCAGCGCGTGCTCGAAGTTTGAGATGTGTCCATCGTCGAATGTGATCTCCGGGTATAAGCCAGACTCCTTCTCTGCCTTCCTCAATCTAAGGAAAAGGTCGAGATGCTTTTCGAACTGGCCAGTCTCAATGACGTAGGAGTAGTCGCTTCGGCTGGGCCGTAGTTCGTGATAGAGGAGGTAGAGTCTGTTTGACGGCTGGGTCACCGGGTTCGTCTCGATTCAACGAGCAATAATTTGTGTTTCAAACAGATTGGAAACCTTGGCTGAATCATACAGATTGCATGTACTAAATCGGAGCTTCGACGAGTTCGAAAAGTTGCCGGGAGCGCGTGTAGATCCAGGCGATTCTGCGGCCATTGAAGGCGACAGCGGGAACCGGCGGGCTGACGATGATGCAGCCTTTATCTTTTGCGTGAGCCACAGCCTGTTCGATGTCAGTTGTTTCGAAGCAGAGGTGGTAGGCCGCGCCGCCGCCCTTGGCGAGCATCGACGTGATGGGAGAGTCTTCGCTCAGCGGTGCAATGAGCTCGATTTCAGCTATGTCGTTTTCTGACTTCGCGAGAAAGTTAACGCTGACCTTTTGAATGGGGTCGTCGAATGGCCCGGACACGACCTTATATCCGAAGAGAGCCTCGAGGGCGTCGGTCGTCGGTCCGAGTTTGGGAACTGCGACTCCTACATGACGCAGTTTGAAGCCGAGGTCCTCAGCGTTCAAAGTGTCGCTCCCTTGGCGATCAACTCCGCCTGGATAAGCGAGACGGTGGTCAGTTCCGGGATACGGGAGGGATCAAACTGAACGCTGTACTCCCCTTCGACCGCGAGGATCGCCTGCAGATGGCGAAAGGAGTCCCAGTTGTCGATGGTGCCGACACCAAGCTCGGGTGTGACCTCTTCGGGCGAGATTTCGAGAACATCGGCGAGAATGTCACGAAGCGACGACGGCACCTGCTGAGAACTCATTCGATTCATTTCCTTCCAGGGTTAGCCACCTTGGACTCTCGGGAGCCGCAGTGGTCAGATCAAGTTGATAAAAGATGGAGTCGGTAGAAGTGTCTGTCGAGGTAGCGTCTTTGACGAAGCCGTGATCGACGTAGAAGTCGGCGCATGGTGCGTTCTTTTTGGTCGGAATGAATTCGCCTACAAGACGCGTGGCTCCTGCTCTGACAGCGTTCTCACCGAGGTGAGCCAACAGTGCGGTTTCGATGCCGCGCCCGATCACCCGGCACGATAACAGCAGGGAATCGATGGAACAGGTATTACCTTCCGTGCGCGCCAGGGCGAGACCGACGACACCGGCATCGCCGAAACGGTCGCGAACACGAACGGCGACCGCCTGACCTCCAGGGGAGGAATCGAACGCTTCGACCTCTGCTGCCGAATGGCGGCGCGTAGTGAGGTTGAACTGATTGGTTTTGGCGAGAAGCTGAACCGAGCGTGTGAGCGGGGCGTCCAAAGCGCTGAGGAAAGTGCAGACGATCTCGAGGGAGGCGAGAAACTCGTCGCGATTGCCTGCGCTGGTGGCTAGCGCCGCTCGTTGAGCCTGCGCTTTGTACTCATTCAGGCGGTTGGCGTCATCGTCGGTTACAACGGCTGCATCGAAGAACGGCTGCGCGGACAGAAGCTCAATCAACTTCCAGGGTTCTTCTACCGGAGCCGCGACGACGGCTACCTCCGGCAGTTGTTGACGGATGGCTTCGCACTCCACGGGGTTGTCGTCGACAAAGACGAAGGAATCAAGGCCGAGAGAGAGCTCTTCGGCGAGTTCGCGAATGGAGGCTGCTTTTTCGTTCCAGCTGATCTTTCTTGCAACAAAGTCGTCGAGGGTTAGTCCGAGATCGGCGGCGCGAATTTGAAAGGCTTCGCGAACATCTGCGTCGTTGTTCTTCGAGACGATGGCGAGCAGGATGCCTCGAGACGAAAGTTGCTTGAGGTATCTCTGGTACTCGAGATAGCAGTTGCCTGGAAAGACGCTTCCAGTGGCGATTCCTTCGGGGCCTTCTTCTCCGAGAACTCCGCCCCACAGGGTATTGTCGAGGTCGGTGCACAGAACTTTACGGGGAGCCCGGAAGAGCGGCGAGAATGAGCGAACAAGGCCGCCCGCATAGATTCCGAAAGATGCTGAGGATAAGGGGAGCCGCGATGCCAAGAACATTCGCGCATCTCGCCAGTTTGCCCGACCATGACGGGCCGCGAGATGATCTAGATCGAAGAAGACGCAGTCAGAAATGGTGCGGCAAACTGCGGCGAGTCGTTGATTCAGCTGATAGACGGCGTTGGTCAGGCTGTGGGGGAGGTTCGCTTCACCGACGTCGCCAAGCGAGGTTTGGTCAGGAACGACGCAGCCCTGAAAGAGGATTCGAGCCGAGCTGCCGGAGCGAAAGCTCCTGAGCAACTGCTCCACTCGTGCGACGGATTCTCCGATCTCCGCTTCGACTGCATCGCCGATGCCATCTGCGCACAACGCCGGCAGGCGGCCTGCAATGTCTTCAAGATCAAGAAGGATAAAGACGAGGTCAGGCTTAAATTTCGCGAGGGCGCTTTGTGGATTGAGCAGCTCATCGGCATAGGAGCCGTAACCGCCTACGCTCATGTCGAGCACATAGTTTGACAGCACCGCTTCGGTGGTCAGGAAGGGAAGGATCGGCTCGATCGTGACTGAGCGGACGATGTAGGTTTTGAGCCGCTTGGCTCCCAGTTGACTGGTGAGAGTGTCGGCTATGCCTGTGAACGTCGACGCGCAAAACATAATGTCGGCAGGTTTGCTGGAGACGGCAAGGAGTCTTCGTGCGAGATTGACCGCGGTGCGTGCATCTTGCGCGGAGGCGGCCTCTTTGATGCGCCGACGCAGGTCCTGTCGCTCTATATCATTTTGCATCTGTGGTCTCCGCTACGGGCGGTGCGGGGGATTCGACAGGCTTCGGCGCACGCATGATGATGCGACCGGGTACGCCCATGACCGTCGCACCGTCGGGAATGTTGCTCATGACCAGCGTGTTGGCGGCGATCTTTGCTCCGTTGCCTATCTTGATCTTTCCTACCAGGGTGGCGCCTGTGCCGATGTAGACTCGGTCGCCAAGGATCGGCGCGCCTTTGCGGCCCATCGCCGAAGCTCCGATGGTTACGCGATGGGCGATGTCGCAGTTGCTCCCGATGATTGCCTGAGGGTTGATGTGAACGCCGCCGATGTGAGCGATGTAGAGACCGCCGCCGATCGTCGCCTGCGGGTCGAGGCACATCTCCATGACAATTTCTGAAAACATATAAGCGAAAAAGTACACAATCTTTAGAGGAACACGAATCAGGATAAAAGGGTTCGTAGAGTAAAGCCAATTACCAAAACGATAGATGGTGATCGCCCAGACCGCTGGGTTGAGCCAAAGCTGCCTTCCGCTATGGCCCATGGATCGGTATCGTGCAACATCTTCCGAAAATTTAGACATGCTCAATGCCGGAAAACTCCTGGCTCGTCGCGGATTATATCTCGGTACAGCTGAATCTTATCAGTCCGGCGTGGAGTTCCATGGCATGACCAATTCCCCTAAAGTTTGCACGGGGAGCTTGACAAATGCGTGATGCTAAGACGGCAGACCGGTTGCTACAACCGGCTTTGTGGTTCACATACTGAGTCAAAATCTCACTTGCTAACCTTTGCGGGTGCAAGTAGGTTAGGCTTTGTAAGGGTTACCGGATTTGTTGGTCAACGATAGGAATCACAATGGTTTCAAGCTCCCAGGAAGGTTTTTGAATCACCGTGAGAACGAAAGTTACAATTGTCGTTCCCGCCTATAACGCTGACCGCTGGCTCCGGGACGCATTGAATAGCGCGGTTGCCCAGACCTATCAGGCACACGAAATCATTGTTGTCGACGATGGTTCCGAGGACCGCACGGGAGAGATAGCGCGTAGCTTCGGCGACAAAATCTTATACATCAAACAATCAAATCAGGGTGTCTCGGCTGCGAGAAATACGGCTCTTCGGGCGGCGACTGGTGACTGGATCGCATTTTTGGACAGCGATGACTTGATTGTTCCCGAAAAGCTCGAGAAGCAAGTAGCCGTGATCGAGGCCAATCCAGAGTTGGTGGTAGTTTATTCTGCGTTCCAATACCTGTATTCCAATGGGAAGACCCATCAGATGCCTTCTTTCCCCGCCGTGAAGCTCTGGCCGGGACTTCGCTACCGCACGCCAATTCTCCCCTCAACTTCCATGATCCGACGCTCAGCTCTTGATGAAGTTGGCGGCTTTAGCACCGAATACCACTACGGCGAGGACTGGGAGCTTTGGTTTCGTCTCGTAAGGCGCTACAGCGCGAAAGCATTTCAAGACATGCCTGAGAACCTAACGACCTATCGTTACTGGGAGAACAACGTCACGAAAAACTTTGCGCGAACCGCGGCTGCTGCGTTGCGATTGCTGGATACAGTTCTGCTCGAAGATCTTAGCGGTATCAAAAGAACCATTTGGAAACGCAAGATCGAGTCTAGAATTTTTTTTCACGTCTCTCTCAACTATAGAGAGGCAGAGAACGAACGCTATTGGGCCTATGCGATCGAATCATTTCTCAAGTGGCCTTTGTGGGGAGCTGTGGTGCCTGCCGAGAGGTATAAAGCCTTTGCGTTTATGCTGTATACGAAGCTGCGAAACTTCCGCTTGAGTACAAGCTACTGGTGGCCGGAACGAAGATGCCGCGAGTCTCTTACGAGCCAGGCTGAACTCCCAAGCGAAGTGTCCGTCTCCTAGCCGCCTGCAAAATTCTGAAGCGACCTGCCACATGCGAACCTTCAGCCCTAATGGCGTCAGGCCATCCCCTGGAGTACTGGGCGCCGCGATGCCTGCCATCGTCTAAATGCACTGGACAAGGGTTTGTGGAAGATTGCAAGTACCGCAAGAAAATATACGGGCAAAGTGAGTAAGACCTGACCAAAAAAGGCCACGAGAGAACCCGGGTGCAGATGACGGTCCACTAGCATGGATGCAACTCCGAACGGAATTGAGCAAAGTACGATCTTCCCCCAACCGTCCCAGAGATAGCTTCGGGGCGAAACACCAAGTTCCTTGCTTACGAATCGTGGCCAGAATATCAGGTGAGCGACGGCCATCGAGATCGATGTGCCCCAAGCTACTCCGTACAGCCCGATCACCTTCACCAGGACAAGGCTGAGGCCCAGATTAAAAACGGCTTCAAGCGCTGCGCACGTAGCTACAGATTTGTGTTTATCGACTCCATACGCGATTTGTCCTGCAGTTGAGTTGCCGATGGTGAAGAATTGACTGATTAATAGGATTTGAAGAATTGTGCCGGAGGTTTCGCTGAACTGCGGTCCCATCCAGAGGCCGATGAACGTCTTACCCCGCAATAACAGAGTGAGGCCGATTGGCAGCATGAGTCCAAGCATGGCCTGGGTTCCGCGAATCAATAGTTTTTTCAGGCTGGCCGAGTCGCCGCTCGCATCGAGGCCGCTTGCCATGGGGATAAAGGTGGTCCCCATCGCGGTGGATATCTGTCCCGAGTACATCGCTAAACTTCCGGCGATTGAGTAGAACGTGACGACGCCCACAGAGAGGAACGCGCCTACTACGACGTTGTCCGTATAGAAGACGATCTGCACGGCGACGATGATGACGAATGTTTTGAAGCTGTAAGACCAGATGCTCTTGAGGGTTTCCATGTCGGGTCGAAGAACGAGAACCCGGCACGGCGGATATAGCTTCAACGCCGAGAGCATTTCTGAAGTGCTAGATAAGAAGACGACTCCAAATTCCCAGATGGCCAAAACCACGAGACCATGGCCACTGCGAAGAATGAGTATGACTCCAGCCGCTCTAATCAGAGTCTGGGTCATGGTGATCGTGCTGAGGACATCAAAGCGGTTGATCGCTCTGATCACTCCAGTGTAGACACCCGACAGCAGCGAAGTGGCAACTCCTAAAGCGGCTAACAGAACAGTGATTTGTGCCGGGCGTTGCAAGTCATGCGGGATTTTGAAGATATGGGGGAACCAGACGGCTAACCCGATGCTGACGACTACCACAAATGCCGCGATCACTATGCGAAACCAGAGTGCGGCGCCGATTGCCTTCTGAGCGTCCTGGGTCTTGCCCTCGGTTGCGCTCTTGGAGACGAACCGGGTGATTGCGCTACGCAATCCCAGGTCAAGCATATTGAGATACGAAACTGTGGAGACAGCCAATATCCAGATGCCGTAGATTGTCGCGCCCAGATGACGAACAACGAAGGGAGCCAGAAAGAAGGGGACGACCATACTGACCGCCATGGCTATCCAGTTCGTTACGACGTTGATCGCGAATCGCTTTTTGCTGGACATTGAACTCGAATGGAAACGTGCTCGGACACGACACGCGTGGCGGCCGGTTTTTGAAAGACGCTGTAGATCTCTACCTGATCACGGTTCTTGAAAAGCAATTCACTCTAAAAACTGGCGGTAAGGCGCGCTACCAGTTTAGTCGAGAGGGTTGGATTTGCCAGCAGCGATGGTTACGCAGGATGCCCCGAAAGAGGTAGGCGGTCCGTTTTGGGATCAACGTATCATTCCGTAGATGATATCGCCGAGGAAACAGAACCGGGTGTGCCATTCGGCCGCATACTGGTCCAACAGCGCCGTTTAGTAGAATGACGTCAATCGAGGGATTGTGAAACCTGGAGCTGGTATTTGGAGGATTGTAGGGTCCGGCTGGGAGAGGCCGATTCTTTCCTTTGCAGCGAGCCGGAACTGCCGTTTCCTGTTTCGTCCCTTTACGAACGTCGGCGTTGGCCCAAGCAGGATCGAACGGTGAAGTTTCTTTTCTGGATGTGCCTGGCGCTTACAGGCTATGCGTACTTTGGGTACGCCGTCCTGCTGTGGATCTGCGTACACCTTCGAAAGCAATCGATCCAGAAAGCAGACTATACACCTGACGTTTCCATTATTATTGCGGCGCGCAACGAGGAAGCAAATCTTCCATCGAAGATGGAAAACCTTCGTATGTTGGACTATCCAAAGGAGCAGCTCGAGATCGTGGTTGCCTCGGATGGATCGACCGATAGGACCGCAGAGATTCTTTTGGAACAGCCCCCGCCAGTTGTCCCTGTTCTTCTTGAAGAGTCCGGCGGCAAGGCGCGTGCCTTGAATGCGGCTGTCGATCGCGCTAAAGGGGAGATTCTCGTTTTTCTGGATGCGCGGCAGTTTCTCGAACCGAATGCTGTCTCGGAACTTGCGTCCTGTTTTGCAGATCCAACCGTGGGCGCAGTGAGCGGAGAGTTGTTACTTGAAGATTCCGGAGCGCATTCGCACGAAGGGCTCGGCATGTACTGGAAGATCGAAAAGATGGTGCGGAAGCTTGAGTCTGCTTCAGGATCAGTTGTCGGCGTGACCGGTGCAATCTATGCCATTCGCCGTGAGCTCTACATCGCGATTCCTCCGGGTACGATCCTCGACGATGTCTTTGTCCCAATGAATGTCGCGCGGCAGGGAAAACGGGTTGTTTTTGAACCAGCAGCGATTGCGCGGGACCGATTCTTTAACGAAAAAGGGAAGGAGTTCTCGCGAAAGGTTCGCACCTTGACCGGAAACTACCAGTTGCTTCAACTGGCTCCGTGGCTGCTTTCGCCGTCAAATCCGCTTCTCTTTCGCTTTGTCAGTCACAAACTGCTTCGCCTGCTGATTCCCGTCTTTCTTCCTCTGATGCTGGTCGCGGCCGGTGTCCTCGGAGGATCCTTTTACGGCGCAATCTTTTGGCTTCAGGTGCTATTCTACGTTGCAGCCACCTGCGGATCCTTGATTCCGTCCGCCAAAAGATTCAGGCCCGTTGATATTGCCTGCACGTTTGTGATGCTCAATGTGGCTGCGGCACTCGCGTTCTATAACTTCGCTGTGGGGCGGAAAAAAGTATGGCTCTGACAGCTAACGCGAAACTGTG
>Ga0209624_10003352_pt1 | contig 11385 bp, 11 predicted proteins | sample JacPinW_OM2H0_O1_FD_188565 | JGI IMG/M metagenome (GOLD analysis project Ga0209624, IMG submission 188565) | Forest soil microbial communities from Algoma, Ontario, Canada - Jack Pine, Ontario site 1_JW_OM2H0_O1 (SPAdes) (version 2) | ecosystem: Environmental > Terrestrial > Soil > Boreal... | reverse complement strand
CCCCAGCCCCGCCGCGTGCTGCCATCTGGTGTCCACCTCTCATTCAGGTGGACACCTAATCTAATCAAATGCGGGCTCACAGGCGGCCATCAGATCACACTTACGATGGAGACAACATCCGCGTTTTGGAACACCTCATGCTTCGAGACGAGCGCGGCGCCGACTTCAGCCGCCCGCTCGGTCGTGAGATTCTGGCTCCAGGCGATCACCTTCATATCGAAGGCGTTGCCGACCTTCGCCACCGTGCCGCCGACGTTGCCGAGACCTACGAGACCGAGCGTCCGCCCGGCCATGTCATCGCCGACTGTCTGCTGCCATCCGCCGCGGCGCAGCGACGTGTTTTCACCGATGAGATTGCGGGCGCTGGCCAGGATAAGCGCCCAGGTCAGCTCGATCGTCGGCGCCGATGTGTAGCCGGTATGAACGACCTGCACGCCCCGCTCTTCTGCGGCCTTAAGATCGATCGAGGCGTTCCGGCTTCCCGTCGAGGCGATCAGGCGCAGCTTGGGCAGGCGCTCGATGATGGCGCGCGTCATCGGCGTGCGTTCCCGCATCACGCAGACGATGTCGAACGGCTGCAGGCGCTTAACGACCGCGTCCGGATCCGCGAGATGGCCGTCAAATACGGTGACGGTCGCCCGCTCATCCAGCGCCGACCAGTCGGCGAGCGAAAGAGCGACACGCTGGTAATCGTCCAGGACGGCGATTCTGAAGCGCTCCCGCGTGGAAGGCATTGGGTTTCTCCAAAGGATGTAGTCCGCTCACTACCACGCCCAATGCGCGCCTTCCCAACGATATGCCTTGTCCTGTTTGACGACATGTCCAATCGCTGGGAACGGAAAATGATAGCCCATCGCCATGATCCCGTCGGTCGCGACACGGTCCAGGATCGCCTTACGCGAGTTGATCGCCTGCGCTGGGTCGTAGTCGAAGATCGGCGTCCACTCGGGGTGATGCAAGCTCGTCACCGGGTTATGGGCGATGTCGCCCATGTGCATGAACTGCTCCTTGCCCGAGGCGAAGGCGGTGTTTGCTCCAGCACAACGGCGCAATGCACCTTTTCGCGCAATTCCTCGATTTCGTGGTCGTGTCGGGTCATATCCACTCCTCGCGTTTGAGCGCAGGAGCTGGGCTGTCTGGCCATGGGCTTGTCTTCGCCCCTGCCCTGCCCTGCCCTCGAACCGCGAGACGGTCGGGCTGCAAGGGCGCGAGGAACGCGCGGGAGCTTGCGACGAACCCTTGTAGCGCAAGGCGCCAGCGGTAGCCATCTCCGCTCCTTCGCTTCTCACGCGAAGTTGGACAAGGCCGGCGCGAACAGAAAATTCGTCCCAGAAGCAGAGACGCTCCGCGGGTCAGACTCCCCGACATGTGCGGGAGATTCCCTCTCTGCAGACAGGGCGCGTTTCCCCCATGATCGTAAGCGCCGCGGAACAGACCGGAACTTCCCCCTTGGCGCCGGGGCCAAACAGAAATGAGGAACGGGTGCCGCGAGGAACTTGAACCAACCATGCTTATCAGGCGGATCGCCGCTCGCGGTTCTTGGCGTTAATTTGGGCCATGAGAACGGGTCCGAGAGAGAACTCTCCCTCCCCAGCCTTCCGCGTCAATTCGCGCAAATAGCCGCCCGCCGATTGAATCGTAGAACTTCGCTGTAGCAGGCAAGCCACCACCACCGCCGCCTCTACCTCGCCCATCACCGTTCGCGCTTCCTCCCAAGCGCTTGGACTGATCCCAAGCATCGGCCGGACGACAGCGGCAGTCGCGAGAAAGTCGCGCCAATTCGCAATACCCCCCTTGGCGTAGTCAACGATATCGGGGCAGGCGCTCAGCACCATTCCAAGCGGATAGGTTCTCTCCGTTGCGGCAGACGTTCGGGGATTTGGCGCTGCTCTCTCCGCCCTGCCCTCTTGGAGGCTAGGTTCAAGTTCAATTGGGGAGTTTGGATTTGAATTCTGTTTGTGGCGCTCATCTGGAGACTCATTGGCGCTCGTATTTGTTGTTTTAATCTGAGTTTCCAACAGGTTGAGGATGTCGCCAGCGAACACAGACAGAGCGTCCGCCGCAGCCTCCAGTTCTTCCCTGCTCGCCGTCCGCGAAACGCCCTCTACCAGCCCGCGAAAGACGGCGTGAAGCTCCTCCCAGCTTGCGGGCCCCTCACCTACCCTGCGCGTGGGAACGCCTTCCTCGATGCCGGTGGCGATCATTTTTGCGATGTCGCGACGGCAAAGCGTGATCCTCTCCTTTGCAAGTTTGATCGCCCGAATCTCGGCTTCGATCTCTTGCGCCATTCCTTCGAACTCCTCGGCGCGCACCACCAACGGCGCGAGGTCGAAACCGAAGGCGAGCTTGATCTCCCCTCCCCTGCCCTTTCGTGCGTAACGCTTGCCATTCGGGCTGTCCCGTCGAACGATCAAGCCTGCGTCCACCAGCGCAGCCAATTGTCGCCTTAAGGTCGACGCCGGCATGCCATGCGTTCTTAGGCAGAGCAGTTCATTGGATGGGAAGACGATGAGGTCATCCTCTCCAATGAGCGTCATATCCGGATAGAAACTGATGAGGGCGTTCAGGACGGCCAAGGCGCGCTCGGACACCCCTATGCGTGGCCGGGCGACGCAAACCGCCCTGAAGACCTTCCATTTGTGGACCACTTTGTCCGGCGGCCGTGCGGACGCGGCCATCTGTGTCGCCACATGGGCGAGCGTCAGCGACCGCCGCCCGAAGGGCGTCGTGGGTTGATGGGACTGCATACCTTTGCCCTTCAGTTAGGCAAAAAAAAACTGCTCGCCAAAACGACGATCGTCACGAGACACTTGACTGTGAGTCGCGGAAGTGAGATTCTCGAAATCGCCAAATGACGAGAATGGGCTTCCGGGACGGTGACGTTTCGGGGGCCTTTTCTTTTTGCCGTGGACTCCTTTTAAGTGGCCGTTTCGCTTTCTGCCGCGGCCGCCCGCGACAGAAATTTGGAGTGAAGTTCATCCAGGTGGGATGCGACGAACTCCACGAATTGGGGGTCAGTCCGCTGACCGAAGGCTAGACTCATCGCCTTTGCGGTGCGGACAAGGGTGGCGGCGGTTCCGTCGATTGAACTCCGCCATGTAGTGACACTGGACTGGCTTCTTTGCTTGGCAGTCGCAGCGGCGAAAACGCGCAAGAAGCGAGTATCTGAATCGGAGGCGCGAAGATTAGGATCCCCGGCCGCCTGCTGTGCGGCCCGCCTGGATTTTACTTCCTGAAGTGCATCCGCGAGGGCAAGCCACCGCCGACGCCCGGCCTTCGGAGCCGGGCCAATCGCGTCAATAAGGTCTTGAGGTATTGCCCGCGCGACGCTGATTAATTTCGATAGTTCTCCTTTATCGGTAGCCAAGGCGTCGCAGATGTCACCTCGATCAAAGCCTCGATCTTCCAATCGAGCGGCATAGAGAGACCGCTCAAGGTAGGATAGATCTCTTCTTTCGGAGTTTTCCAGACCCTGAGCGATGACCAGCTCTCTGTCGGACAGGGACTGAACAACAGCCCGAACTTTGATCCCTAACGACGAACAGGCGCGCGTCCGTCGATGACCGAACGCTATTTCATATTGGCCATCAATTGAGGGGTGCGGTCGAACAAGGATCGGGACCTTCTGGCCGCCGACAGCGATTGACTGTTTGAAGCGCTCAAAGTCTGCTTCAGATTCCGGCAACCTGTCGCGAACAAAAGACGGTTGGAGAAGATCGGGCTCCAATTCTATTATCGTCGCGCCGGCGGCTAGCGCTAGTTGTAACGCCTTGCTCTCCTGCTCGATGCGGTCGAGGGCTAGGCCCATGGACCGAACAGGAGCTGCCAACACCCGTTCCGGGGCGCGGATTGATGGTGTTCCGCCCGCTAAGTTGGCCATGGCCAACTTTTCGGTCGCAGCTGTCGAGGCGTACAGGTCCTTTATTTTGTCACGCCTACTCATGCTGCCCTACCCCAGGCTTTGTGAATCAGGTCGAGAATCTCCCCGTTGACGGCTTCTAAGCTCTCCATCGCCCGATCAAAGGTAGCACGCCCGACGGAGCCTCTTTCGAGCTCATAGAGGGACTGTTTCGTAAGCCCCGCATCCGCAATAGCCGTCGATTTCCAAACGCTTGCGGCAAGCACTTCTTCTCCAAAAAGGCTCCGCAAAAGCCCGACAATTTGTGACTGAGGGCCGTCGTGAGGCTCATGTCGGGTCACAACATAACGAATGAAATCGTGGGAGAGATCTCCACCCGCCTTATGCACCACAGCCAGAAGATCAGCGGCCATCAATAAAAACTGTGACATCGAAGCAATGTCCACCATTTGCGGGTGAACCGTCACGAGGAGCGCGGTTGCCGCGCACACGGCCCCCAAAGTCAAATACCCAAGTTGAGGCGGACAATCGACGACGACGACGTCGTAATACTGTTCAACTTGAGCCAGGGCATCGGCGACCCGCTTGAAGAACAAGCCCCCGGGATGTCGCCTCGGCTCGGCTAACGCCTTCGGAGTCTCGTGCTCGAACTCCATCAATTCGAGATTGCCCGGAACGAGATCGACACCATCGAAGTACGTCGGCCTAGTAATGTCCCGTAGCGGCCGCTGGGTCCCGACATAGCGGATAGCACCGTAAATCGTATCGCCATCGCCCAAATCGAATTCCGGCTGAATCCCGAACATTGACGTCAGGGAGGCCTGCGGATCGAGATCGAGTGCAAGGACCCTGTAACCTTGGAGAGCCAGAAACTGCGCCAAGTATAGACTGGTCGTCGTCTTACCCGACCCGCCCTTGAAATTTACGCAAGCGATCGTCTGCATCTGCTCGCCCTCGCGACGATGCGGGAGATAGCGGGCCGCCTCCTTTGGCTTGTTTGCGGCCAGATGTCTTCTCAGCTCGTTGATCTGCGCGAGGGTATAAGAACGCCGACCGCTGGAAGACGTTTGAGGGGCGGGGCCAAGGCCTTCGCTCGACAGCTGACGCAAATAGCTGTCTGAAACACCGATGAGGCGGGCGGCCTCTCCTGAAGTAAAAGTTCGCAGCGTCTTCCGCGACTCGGGGGGGAAAAGGCGCTCTCTCAAAGCAAGGAGTTGCTTCGATAACAGCTCGGCGTGCCGCGAGATGCGGTCGTCTAGGGTTGGCAAATCTTGGATCGCCGGCACCGCAGACACGTTTAAGTCTCCTGTTGCGGTTTTTCGGCCGAAGTACGTCAAAAACCGCTATGGCGAAAAAGACATGATTCCGCCTCTTACGCAAGAGACTAATGGTTAAGGGGTTTTAACCTGCTGTATCTCCTCGGTTTTTGCTCAAAGTTGGCCATGGCCAACTTCCTCGGAACATGGTCAGTCAATCCCGAATCGGGCATGCAATTCGGCTACATTCGTATCGGCGCGGGCAAGCTACCTAGGTTGGTCCCTCGTCGGGGACCGCCCGCCGCGCTTTCTTCAATCCTCTCGGGGCCGGCCGGGCCATCCCCGCACATTCTTTATCAGATCCTCCGCCGCGAACCGCGAGGCGCAGCCGCACAGCGCTGGGCACTCTCTCATGCCGAAGGTCGAAGAAGAAGCTCGGCGTCTCTTGACCCAAAGTGTGTGGCGCGCCGACCTCTCCCAACAGAAGTGACTATTGCAGCTCGGTCGGGACATTTCGGACGCGGACGTTTCAAGGTTGGAACAGTTTGAGGGTTTTTGCTGACCGATCACGGTTCGTAACGCCAAGCCTCGAATAGTAGGTATCGCAGGGCAGGGGACGTCGACCGCCCCTCTGCTCAGACGGCCCAATCGCTCGCCGAGCCTTGCCCCGACCGGGTCCTTACAGTCCCGCCGCCTTGGTGAGGTTGATTGTGAATCGGTCGCGTTTGCGCTGGTAGCGCCGGGTCATTTCGGCGCTGGCGTGGCCGAGGTGTTTTTGGACGTGGGCCTCCTCGATCTGGGCGGAAGACGCGAGACCGGCGCGCAACGAATGGCCGCCGAAGGCGAGGCGCCGTTCGCCCTCGGTCAGGTCGCCCCGCAGGCCGGCGGCGAGAGCGCATGTCTTCACCAAGCGGACGACGTGCTTGTCGGTCAGGCGTTCGGATCCGACGCCGCCATTCTTACGCGCTACGGCACGGAAGAGGGGCCCGCGGGCGATCCGCCCGAGCCGCAGCCAGGTCTCGAGCAAGGCGACCGGGCAGGTGTCGGAGCGCGAGCCTCGGCCGATCTCGACCTCCCGCCAGCCGGTCTTGCCGCGGATGGTCAGCAGGGCGCCCTCGGGGAAGATTTCAATCCAGCCGGAGCCGTCTTCGGTTTGGCTCGGCCCGCAATCGAGCCCGACGATTTCCGAACGGCGCAGGCCGCCGGCGAAGCCGATCGCCAGGATCGCCCGATCGCGCAAGCCCCTCAGATCCATCTCCAGCACCGCCAGCATGGCGAGCAGCTCGTCGGCGAAAATCGCTGCCTTTTGCAGGGGAGGGCGGGCGTGGCGGCGGCGGATGCCGGCGAGGACGGTGGCGATATGGCGGTCGCGGATATCGAGCGGCTGGCCGAGCTGCCGGTAGCGCCAGGCGATGCCGGACAGCCGCCGCTCGAGGGTCGAGACGGAGAGTTCGGCGCCGCCGCTTTCGACTTGAGCCGCGAGGTAGAGGCCGACCGCTTCCGGATCCGGCGGCGTCTCCGCCAGACCCTGGCGACGCAGCCAGGAAGCGAACATTTTCCAGTCGGCCGTGTAGGCCCTCTGCGTGTTGTCGGCTTGCGCCGCGCGAGCGTAATCCTTGGCGGTCTCCGCCAGCGCCGCCAGCCGGCCGCTGAGGCGCCCAGCGGACGGGCGCAGGGCAGGGGGGCTCGCGCCGGGAGCCGGGGTCTCCAGCGCCCCGCCTTCCGGCTTCGGGCCATCGACACTGTCCCGAACGCCTCCGTGACGACCGCGCTCCGGGTCGGGTGGCGCGCCGCCGGCCGATGCAGGGCTGGGGTCGGCGCCGATCGGCGCGGGCAGGGCAGATGCGTTTGAGCCGACAGCGGGGGCCCGCGTCTGGTTATTCGAGGCCTTCGCGTGGCGCGCCTCCCGCGCGAGCCCTGCAGGGCTCAACGAGGCGATGGGACCGAGCTTCGCCGGGGTCCCGGCCGCGGCGGGGCCCGCAAACTCGAGCGGGGCAGGGGAGCGCGCCCCCGCCACAGCGGACCCCGACGCCTCGCGCGCTGACGCCGCGGCCCGGTTCGCGGGATCGGGGGAAGAGCGCCGCTTCGGGTCCGATGGCCCGGGGGCTTGGGGCGCGGCCGATTGCAGGTCCGCGCCAAGCGGGGCGAGCGGACGGGCGGCGGCGGCGTCCGCAGGGGCGCTTCGTGCGGCGTTTTCCGACGCCTCGGCCGTCAGCAGAGCGTCTCCTCGGGCGCCCTCAGGAGCCGTCCAGGCGCCCTCAGGGCCGGATTTGTCGGTGTTTTCCATCGTTTCCGGCCGGGCTCCGAATGATGTCCGATAATGGAACCTTATCGGACATCCCCGCCCCACGACAAGCGGGGCGGATAATCTTACAAATAAGCTGACAAAGCGCCGTGGAAGACTCATCATCGCCAGGTGATTCGTCCCGAGCTCACTCGCGTGCCCGCCCCCCGCGTCGACCTCGGCGAGGGCGGCCCCGCGCCGTTGCGGCTGAGCGCGGGAACGCGCCGGACCTCGGCGAAGCCCCTGGCAACGCACACCTTTCCGCCGCCCGCGGCGGTCCCGTCGTGGGCGCGGGCGAGCGGAAGGGCAGGGGAGGATCCCCTGTTCGCCGCCGGGGCTGGGCTCGCACTCCTCGACGCCGTCCTGCGCCGCAACCCGCCCGCCACCGGGGCCCTGCGCCAGCGCCTCGCGCTTCAGAGCGCCGCCGCCTCGGCCAAGATCCTCCGCCTCAACACGCATGAAGGCGCGCTGCGCGACCTCCGCTTCGCCGTCGGCGACGCCGGCCCAGCCTCGAGGCTTCTTCAGCTCTGGCGCGATCTCGCCGCCCGCCCGCCCAGCCTCGATCCAAGCCGGCTTGCCGCCGCGGCGGCGCGGCTCGACCTGGCCGTGGACCCGAACGGCCTCGCATCCAGCCTGAAAGGTTGCGCGGGAGAGGGCGATCCGGTCTCAGCCGCCGCCAAGGCCGCCGCGCTGGTGTTTTCCGCCTTCCCGGACGCCCCAGCCGCCGATGCCGAAACCCTCGCTCTTTGGGCGTTCGACCTCGTCCTCGCCGTCCGGCTGCGCTGGGCCCGGCCCCTGCCGCTGATCGCAGGGAAACTTTTGGACCCTGGGTTACGGTCGGGCGGAGGAGGGCGGCCGAGGCTCGGCGATCCAGCCTGGCCGAAAGCCGCCGCCGGCGCGATCGCCCTCGCCGCCGCATCTGCCCTCGACGTCGCCGCCGACCTTTCCCGCCGCACGGAAACCCTCATCGCCGTCGCGCCGAAACTGCGCGCCAAACCGGCCCAAAGAATCGTCGAGCTGCTGCTGGCCGAGGATTGCGTCGCGCCCGCCGAGGCGGTGCGCCAGGCGCCGATGACCGACCGCGCCGCCCGCCGCCTGTTCGACCGCTTAGTCGCGCTCGGCGCGGTGCGTGAACTCACCGGCCGGCCCGCGTTCCGGCTGTACGGCCTATGAGCGCCGCGGCGCGCCGACGACGACGCAAGGGCGACGACCCGCTCGACACGGAGCTTCTCGATCTGCCGCCGGCCGCGCGCTGGCGGGAATGGATGCTGCGCGTCGAAGCCGCCATCTTCGCCTCAGACAAACCCGTGCCGCGCGAAGCGCTCGTCCGCCTGATCGGGCAAGACTGCCGGTTCGACGAGCTGATCGCCGACCTCATCCACGAACTGCGCGGCCGCCCCTACGACCTCACCCTCGTCGCCGGCGGCTATGCGCTCCGCACGAAAACCCGATTCGCGCCGGCGATCCGCGCCGTCCATCCCGGACGGCCAGGGGACGCGATCGGGGAGCTCACCAAGACGGAAACCTTTGCGCTGACGGCGATCGCTTATTTGCAGCCGGTGACGCGAGGGGAGATTTCGAAACTGGCGGGGCGCGAGATCAGCCGCGACGTGATCGCTTCGCTCAAGCGGCACGGGCTGATCGACGGCGCGCTCCGCGCTCCTCAACCCGGCGCGCCGTTCGCCTATGTCACCACGAGGACATTCCTGGAGGCGTTCGGATTCACTTCGCTGCGCGACCTCCCGGATCTCGAGCGGCTCAAGGCGGAAAGCCTAACGCGAGTAGGCCAGGTGGAGGATGATCTCGATAGTGCGCTTGGACTGGCCGAAGAAAATGTGGATGCCATCGACGCGGAATAATGCAGCCAGCGATGAAGTCGCGGAGCATTGTGCGGAGAGTTCATCGCTGAGGAGCGGCCCGAAATGATTTAATCTCAAGGGCAGAACGGCGGCTCATCGCCCTTGAAAACAGGTAACACATGTGTTACCTTACGAAGTGCTTGTACTGCGCTATTACCTCACGGCCGGCGGGGAAAGCCCGTTTGAAAGCTGGTTCTCCGATCTTGATGCGGCGGCTGCAGCCAAGGTGTCGGTTGCGCTTGTGCGGCTCGAGCAGGGCAACACCTCGAACACGAAGGGGGTAGGGGAGGGGGTCCTCGAGTATCGGATCGATTGGGGGCCTGGCTACCGGGTGTATTTCGGGCGCGACGGCGAAACACTGGTGATCCTGCTCACGGGCGGCACCAAGCAGCGCCAGCAACGCGACATCGCACGGGCGAAAGAGTTGTGGGCGGATTATAAGCTGCGGCGCAAGCCGCCGGCGCGTTAGATGGAGGCGAGCTATGGCAGTGACGCGAGATTTTAAGGAGCTGGTCCAGAAGCGGGTCGCGCGCGATCCCGCGTTCGCTGGCGCGCTGCTGCGCGAAGGCATCGACACCATGCTCGCCGGCGATGTCGACACCGGCAAAGCGATCCTGCGCGATTACATCAAAGCGACAATCGGCTTTGAGAAACTCGGCGATGCGACCGGCACGCCGGCGAAAAGCCTCATCCGCATGCTTGGCCCCCGCGGCAATCCGCAGGCCCGCAACCTCTTCAGCATCATAGGCTACCTGCAGAAACAGGCCGGCGTTGAGCTGCATGTGGCACCGGGGCCAAGCTGAAAATCGATGGGTGACAAGCCAAAAAGGCTAGCGGCTGAGGACCTGCATCGCTTCGTTGAAACGTCTCCGCAGGAAATGCAAAACGATGTTGGTGCCCGGACAGTCTTGGTCGCGAACTCTATCATCGCGCACTTTCTCGGACGTGATTGGTTTGCCGCACATATCCGGCACGATGCCAGGAAACCGGGCTTCCTGAATTACGACTTTTCATCTGATGAGCGTCGGGAGGCTACTAGCTTCAGGGTTATTGAGCTGGCCGAAAGCCTTTTCAACCTTCAGAATATTCCCGGTTTCGATGAGACCATCGCGCAGATGAAGGGCGGCGGCGATAAGATCGAGGCAACTTGTGCCGAGCTCGATTTTGGCCGCTTTCTGTACATTCACGATGTTGATTTTCGGTTCAATCTCCCCTCAGGAAAAAAGGGGGCCGATTACGATGTTGAGCTGATTTATCCAGGCGGCCTTGCTGTGCCGGCCGATGCGAAATGCAAATTGGAGTCAACGGATATCGATCCGCATTCAATCGGCAAGACGCTCGAGAAAGGCCGCACACAGCTCCCTCCTAACCGCCCCGGGGTCATCTTTTTAAAGGTCCCACAGAGCTGGGTCGCTGACACAGCGATTGCCGCTGAGATGGTGAGCGAGGGCCAACGATTTTTTCGGAACACGGACAGAATCATCTCCGTGAAATTTTATGTCTCCCACCTTTCGATCGGCAACGGCGTGGTTTTGCACAGACATGCCGTGCGCGAGATCACCAACGAATGCAGTGAATTCAACGACGGGCGTAATTGGGATCTGTTCACCGACCATCCAGTGCCATCGAGCTGGAACGGTATGCCGCGGAAGTGGCAACGCATCCTTCTTTTCCCGAAAAGCCAGTGAGCTCCAAAAAATTCGGGGGGACACTGGGGGTGGGTCATCCTCGACACAAATGGTAACACATGCGTTACTGACTAGTGCAGATCTCTGTCTTGCTTCAAACGGACTCGCCGCTACACTGGCATTAAGCTTACAGGCAGATTTGTTATCGTGATTCGCGATATAAGATCTAATGTCGGGGGCGCTGCTCCCTGCCTCGATGCTCGATGCATGTGGTCAATGGGCCATGTGCGACGCGTAGGAGTGCCTGTAAGCCTCCTTTCATTCGGTGGCTTGCGTTGTCGAGGATTAACGCCCTTCGAGCGGCTAAGAGCATATACGATGTCGCTGCCTTGCTCGGATACAAGCCGAGCAGCTTGTGACCTGCCGCTGAGATTTTCCTCCACGGGGATTTAGAGTCCGGCCTTCTTGAAGGACGGACAGATGAAGCGAGCACGGTTCA
>Ga0209624_10003351_pt1 | contig 11386 bp, 9 predicted proteins | sample JacPinW_OM2H0_O1_FD_188565 | JGI IMG/M metagenome (GOLD analysis project Ga0209624, IMG submission 188565) | Forest soil microbial communities from Algoma, Ontario, Canada - Jack Pine, Ontario site 1_JW_OM2H0_O1 (SPAdes) (version 2) | ecosystem: Environmental > Terrestrial > Soil > Boreal... | reverse complement strand
GCAGTTGCAATCGAAGCTGGTGAACATCCATTTGTGCGGATTGAAGTTGTAGCTGTCGGCAAGTTCGACCCCGCTCTGAAGATGACGGAACCCAGGACAAAGCATTGCTGTTCCGGACATCGCGGCGTCGACGTGCAACCAGAGATTGTTCTTCTTGCAGATCTCGCCAATCGCGCCGATCGGATCCATCGCGTTCGATGATGTCGTGCCTACGGTGGCGCATACGAAGCATGGAGTCAGGCCAGCATTGTTGTCCGCTTCGATCTGCCGCGCCAGTGCTTCGGGCCACATCGCGAAGTCCTCGTCGACGTCAATAGTGCGAAGATTGTCAACGCCTATGCCCGCTATCATCGCTGCTTTTTGCAGGGAGGAATGCGTTTGCGTGGAAGCGTAGGCCACCAGCTTTCCATCGCATCCTTTTTTATTGCTGATATAGCCAGTTGCCCGCTCGCGGGCCGCGAGCAGCGCGCACAGAGCCGCGCTCGAAGCTGTATCCTGGATGACGCCTCCGCCCGTGCTCGACGAAAGAAATTTCTCGGGCAGACCGAGCATTCCTACGAGCCAGTCCATGACATGAGTTTCGAGTTCCGTGCAAGCGGGGCTGGTCGACCACAACATTCCCTGCACGCCGAGGCCGGACGAAAGAAGGTCGCCGAGAATGCCCGGGCCTGAGCCATTGCACGGAAAGTAGGCGAAGAAATTTGGTGATTGCCAATGCGTGACGCCGGGCAGGATCAAGCGCTCGACATCTCCGAGGATGTCGGGGAAAGGTTCACCCTGTGCCGGAGGATTCGTGGGCAGCGAACTGCGAATCTGCCCTGGCTTCACCTGCGAGAGCACTGGAAAGGACTCGATGCGAGATTGGTAGTCGGCGATCCAGTCGACCACGGCATGGCCGTAGCGACGGAATTCGTCGGGCGTCATGTGAAAGGATTTTTCGTCGGACACGTTAACCTCGGAGAATCGACGGAAGATCGTACCAGAGCAAATTTCGAAGCTGGTTTCTTCGTGGGACTTCGTGCCCTTTGTGGTTTATTCGGTCAGCCGTCCAAAATACACCCGCGTCGCATAGTCGAACGCGACTCGGCCGCCGGAGACGTGCGCGTCGAAGATTCTCCGCAATTCTTTAAGCATCGGAGCGTGCTTCGGATGTCCCGGCCCTGGCGCGTACGACGACGAGAGCAGCCGTCCTTCGAGCCCGGCGTAATCGAATTCCTGCCGCATGGGAAATGTGCGCTCCTGATATGGGGCCGGGTCGAAGAATTCATTCACTGCGTCGGTGGTGCGCTCATGACGCACGTCTGCGTAGTCAGTGCCGTAATCCAGCAGGAGTTGTTCATATTCGCGCAGGAAGGGCGTGGAGTCGGTGAGGCGCTCGTTCCACAAGAGCACCAACCAGCCCTGCGGCTTGAGGATGCGAAAAAACTCGCGGCGAGTTCGCGGACGATCGAACCAGTGCGCGGCCTGCGCGGCGGTCACGAAATCGACACTTGCATCGGGGAGCATCGTCGCTTCCGCGCTTCCTGCCACGCTCGTGAACCGCGGAAAACTCGCCAGCAGCCGGTCTCCGGCCTGGCGCATATCAATGTTCGGCTCGACGGCATAGACCGGATTGCCATTCTCAAGAAGGGTGCGCGTCCAGATGCCTGTACCCGAGGCGATGTCCGCGATGACATGATCGCGGGTCAGGCCGCACTCGGTACTCAGAACGGGCAGGATTTCCGAGGGATATCCTGGCCGGTAACGCACATAGTTTTCAACGCGATCGGAGAAGCGGCTGGTGGCGTTGGCAGCGGGCATTCTGAAGTAACCTCGAAAGATTTTTCAACTTGCCAGAAAGCCATTCTAACGGCAGGATAGAGGTATTGTCCTTCCCCGCCGGGATGCCGGGTTTTTCCCGAACAAACCATGCGATGGCGAATGAAAGGTGAATTCGCCCGGGCGTAACCATTACAAAATATGCGCGTCGTCATCAAAGTCGGCACCAGTCTCATTGCTCCGGGCGGGCAAATCGATATCAACCTGTTGCGCGGCATGGTCGACCAGTTCGATCTGTCGAAGAACGAATATCTGATCGTGACCTCGGGCGCGATTGCCGCGGGAATGTCGGGGTTGGCCCTCGAAACGCGTCCGACGGATGTGCCGGGCATGCAGGCCTGTGCCGCCGTCGGCCAGAGCAAGTTGATGCACACCTACGAGCGCCTGTTCTTCGGCAAGAAGGTTGTCGCGCAGTTGTTGCTCTCGAGCGATGACTTCACTTCGCCTGTACGCTACCGGAACTTGAAGAATGCCTTGGCGGAATTGCTCGCGCTGGGTACGGTTCCGATCGTGAATGAGAACGACAGTGTTTCGGTGCGCGAACTGGAAGGCGCGTTCGGCGACAACGATGAATTGAGCTCACTGCTGGCGACCGCGGTGAAGGCCGACTGGCTGCTGTTACTGACCAACGTCGATGGATTTCTGGTTCCCAATGGGCGCAAGAAGCCGAAGTTGCAGCGCGTGATCCGCAAGCTGACGCCTGCGATCGAAGCTCAGTGCAACGGGAAAAGCTCGCTGGGCCGCGGCGGCATGATCTCGAAGCTGCGGGCTGCGTCCAACGCCAGCGAAGGTGGAGTAAATGTGGCGATCGTTAACGGCCGCCATCCGCAAGCGATTACACTAGGAATGGCGCGCAAGATCGGAACCTATTTCCCGCCGGTGAAGACTCGGACGTCAAAGTAAGTCAAGATGGCTGCCACTCTCGCTACCGCTGCCGCATCGACGCAGGAGAAGTTGCTGCGCGCCCGTGGTGCTTCGGCGAAGCTGGCGCTGCTTTCGACCAAGGAAAAGAACGATCTCTTGTTGGCGATTGCGGACGCGATCGAAGAGCAGGAGCAGAGCATCCTTGCAGCCAATCGTGCCGATGTAGAGAACTCCCCACTTGAAGGCGCGATGCGTGACCGGCTATTGCTGACTCCAGCGCGAATCAAGGAAATGGCGCAGGGAGTGCGGGATGTGGCCGCATTACCCGATCCCATCGGAGAGACGCTGGCGGAGTGGACGAAATCCAACGGTCTCCGCATCCGCAAAGTGCGCGTGCCTCTCGGGGTGGTTGGAATCATCTACGAGTCGCGCCCGAACGTTACAGTCGACACCGCTGTGCTGGCGCTGAAGACCGGCAACGCGATCGTTCTCCGAGGCGGCAAAGAAGCGGCGCTCAGCAATCAACGGCTGGTGGAAATTATGGCCTGCGTGGCAGGCGTGCCCGAAGGTGCGATTGAGTTGCTGGATTCGAGCAGCCGCCAGTCGGTGCATGAATTGATCAAGGCGCGCGGACTGGTGGATGTGATCGTTCCGCGGGGCGGGGCGGGGCTGATCACGTTTGTCACGGAGAATTCTACGGTTCCTGTAATCGAGACGGGGGCAGGGAATTGTCACATCTTCGTGGATGAGTCGGCTGATTTCGACATGGCCGATCCGATCGTCATCAATGCGAAGACGCAGCGTCCGTCGGTGTGCAACGCGGCGGAGAAGCTCTTGGTTCATCAGAGAGTGGCGGCCGAATATATTCCGCGCATTGTGAAGAAGCTGATCGATGCGGGTGTCGAGGTACGCGGGGACGGAAAGGCGCGATCGCTTGCAGGTTCGCTCGCTGTCGGTCCAACCACCGAGCAGGAGTGGTACGAAGAATATCTGCGGCTGTGTATGGCGATCGCCGTTGTTGCTGATGTGGGCGAGGCGATTGCGCACATCAACAAATATTCCACCAAGCACTCGGATTCCATTATCACTGCGGACGAAGCGAATGCCCGCAAGTTCCTGCGCGGCGTCGATTCGGCCGCTGTCTATTGGAATGCTTCTACCCGATTCACCGACGGCGCCGAATTCGGCTTCGGCGCAGAAATGGGTATCAGCACCCAGAAGCTCCACTGCCGCGGGCCCTTCGCGCTGGCGGAGTTGACGTCATCGAAGTACGAGATTATTGGAACAGGCCAGGTAAGGAAGTGACGTCCTGCGCCAGTAGGCGTTTCCGCTCTTAGTCTTCAAATCACTAACGTTTAAGGGCAACCACTAAGGACACGCAGTAACACGAAGGGACCCACGTCATCGCGGAGGGTGGTGCCGTTCCAGTCGAGCCTTTTCGATCTTTTGAAGATTGCGACGAGTCGCCCATGCGATGGCCCCGAAGATAGGGCCGGAGAACAGAATCATCGCTAAGGCCATTGCGATTGCCGTTCTAACGCCCTGCTAGTAACCGCGATGAGGATACCGTCGAGGGGCCGCTCGGGTTCCCGCTCAGCGCCAAACTGGAATGCGCATTACATCGAAGTGATAATCGTAGGTCCACACTTCGACTTTCAGGCGAACGGCCACGACCGCCGTTACGGCGTCGAATAGGGTGATCGGCTGATCAGCAAGCGATCGAATTCTTTCTCCGGCGAGCCTGTAGTCCTCAGGGATCGGATTTACGAGAGTAGCGCTGCCCATGTCGGTAAGCCAGTCTGAGGCCACATTCTTTCCCAACCGGAGCAGGATCAGAGAATAAGCCTCGAGCAAGGTCGGATAGGGAACCATGACCTCGCGTCGGTTTCGGTCGAACTTCTGAAGTTCTTGGACGGCGCGAGCGTGGTGTTCGTCTTCCGGGTCAACCGCGGCGTACAAGGGGCCTGTATCCGCCAACACGGCCCGAATCATCTCTTAATGCCCGCCAGGTAGAGGTCATGGTTCTGACTGACGTCGCTGCGCACGCTGCCCTTTTTCGCAGGTCTAATTTTTAAGGTTTTGTGTGCTCTTAAAAAACCACGCTCGCGCAAGTATTCCCTCAGGGCGGCTTGGACGACAGCAGTGAGCGCGGGAGGGGCCTCTTGCGCGCGCACATACTCCTCCACGGCCTGCGCGAGGTCGTCTGGAAATGTCATCGTGGCTCGCTTCATGAAGACATTGTATCACCAACTGTCACCACATGGTGATTGTGGTGACATTGGTGAGCAAGGCGAACAAACGACGAATATTAGCAGCGTGGTAATGGTCAATCCGGCGTCTGTGCTACCTTACTAACTTTCACCTCGGAGCCCATGAAACTCGTTTCCGCAGCGCTTCTTTCTTCTGCCCTCTTATTCTCCGGTTCAGCGGCGCCATCGAAACCATCTGCCAATCCCTCAGCAACCGCGGCACCGACTCCAGCCATCTTCGGTTTTCGTGATGCCGCTGCTGAATCCGCGACGGAAGCGCGATTTCTGGCCGTGCCAGATCCGAAGCTCGCCGAGGAACATCTCAATACCCTCAGTAAAGTTCCGCACATGGCGGGCACGATAGAGGACAAAGCCACTGCGGATTACGTCGCGCAGAAGTTTCGCGACGCCGGACTCGACACCGAAATCGTCGAGTACAAGGCGTGGATCAACTATCCGGTAGAAATCAACGTCGATCTCACGGCGCCCGCCAGCGTGGAGATGCATGGGCCCACACGCGAGCACGTCGACGGAGACCCGTATCAGGACGATCCGCGCGTGGTGATGCCGTTCAACGGGATGTCGCCCTCGGGCGACGTGGAGGCGGATGTGATCTACGCCAACTACGGCACTCCCGACGATTTCGAGAAGCTGGCGAAGCTGAACGTCGACGTACGCGGAAAGATCGTGCTGGTGCGCTATGGCCAGAATTTTCGCGGAGTGAAAGTGTTCACGGCGCAGGAGCACGGCGCAGCCGGAGTGATCATTTATTCCGACCCGGCGGACGATGGGTGGAGGCGCGGCGATAAATATCCGGATGGGCCCTGGCGGCCGGACACAGGCGTGCAGCGCGGCTCAACGGGATTTATGTTCGAGTTTCCCGGCGATCCGACGACGCCGGGCGTTGCGTCGGTGGCGTCGCTGCCGGAGTCGGAGAGAATCTCTCCGGAGAAGTCGCCGCAGATGCCGAAGATTCCGGTCACGCCGCTTTCGTATCACGATGCGTGGCCAATCCTGCAGCATCTCAGCGGACCCGACTCGCCACGCGAATGGCAAGGCTCGCTGCCATTTACTTACCACGTTGGTCCAGGACCGGCGCGCATCAAGATGCATCTCAAGCAGGATTATCAGTTCCGCACGCTGTGGGATGTGATCGGCAAGGTGAAAGGCAGCGAGTTGCCGGAGGAGTGGGTAGTCGTCGGCAATCATCGCGATGCTTGGGTGTATGGCGCGGTCGATCCAAACAGCGGAACGGCGGCCATGCTCGAGAGCGTGCACGGCGTGGGCGAACTACTGAAGTCCGGTTGGAAGCCGAAGCGCACGATCGTCCTCTGCAGTTGGGATGGCGAAGAAGAAGGGCTGATGGGTTCGACCGAGTGGGTGGAGCAGCACGAGGCCGAATTGCGCCATGCGCCCGCATATTTCAACGTTGACGTTGCGGTGTCGGGGACGAAGTTCGGTGCGTCGTCCGTTCCAAGCTTGAAACAGTTTCTGCGGGACCTCACTAAAGTCGTGCCGAATCCGAAAGGCGGGACGCTCTACGATGCCTGGCAGAAATCAGCGTTGCCGGACGCGCCCTCGACGCAGTCACCGACCGAAGCGATTGGAGATAGCAGACGAACTCCAGCGGCGCAAGTGAAGGGTGACGTGCCCGTGGGCGATCTGGGCAGCGGTTCCGATTACACGGCGTTTCTGCAGCATGCGGGAGTTCCATCGAGCGACATCAGTTCGAGCGGCTCTTATGGCGTTTACCACTCTGCGTTCGATAATCTCGCGTGGTTCAAGAAGTTCGCCGATCCGGATTTCGTCTACGAGCAGGAGATTGCGCGGGTGTTGGGGCTCGAGGCACTGCGTATGGCGGATGCCGATGTGTTGCCTTACGACTACGAAGAGTACGGCAAGGAAGTGACCGCGTATCTGGATGCCGCGCACAGGCGTTCGGAAGACAAGTTCGGCAAGGGGACGCTAGACTTCGACGCAGTCGATGCGGCGGCTCGACATTTTCAGTCTGCGGGAGCGAAGGTGCTGGCGAAGCAGAAGAATCCGCCGCGCGATGTAGCCAAGCTGAACGAGGCGCTGCTCAACGCGGAGCGAGCGTTGTTGGTGCCGCAGGGATTGCCACATCGTCCGTGGTTTCGTCACGCGATTTATGCGCCGGGCGAATACACTGGCTACGCTGCTGTAGTTATACCGGGAGTGAATGAGGCGCTGGATAAAGGGGATGGCGAACGAGCACGTCAGCAACTGGCTGCACTGGCGGCTGCGCTGGAGCGCTCGGCGAAGGCTCTCGAGGGATACCGCTAACGTATGAACACCGCGCACGCTCTCGGGCACTTTTTGCGAACGCTGCCAGCTTCGGCGGCGGCGACTTTCCTCGCGCTGTTTCCGATCGTCGATCCCTTCGGCGGAATTCCGATCTTCTTCACCATGACCTCGACGTGGACAGCGCGCGACCGCACGCGCACTGCGTTCAAGACGGGGATGTGGGTGTTCATCATCCTCGTGACGTTTTTGTTCTTCGGACGATTCGTGCTCTATTTCTTCGGCATTTCTCTACCGGTGCTGAAGATCGCTGGAGGACTGATCGTTGCCAATACGGCGTGGGGCATGGTGACGTCGCATGCGCGCATCACGCCGGAAGAAAGCCACGAAGCCGAAGACAAGGAAGACATTTCGCTGACACCGCTGGCGATGCCGTTGATGTCGGGACCGGGAGCCATCGGCGTGGTGATGGCGCTCGCGGCTCACGTCGATAACATCGCGGCGTACCTGGGCATGGTGATTGGCGTTGCGGGGATTGCGCTCAGCGTAACGCTATTTTTCTGGATGGGAGGACCTCTGGTGCGGAGGCTGGGTCCGAGCGCCGTGGGCGCGATCAACAAGATCTTCGGATTTCTCATTCTTGCGATTGCCGTGCAACTGGTCTGGGATGGCGTGGCAGACTTCAGGAGCTAAAACTTCCGGAACTATCAGGCGTCGGCCTGCGTATCCCATACAGGCGCTTCTGCGCCGAGAGGGTTCCATGCCTGGAAGGTCTCTTCTTCAAGCAACGCAACTGCATAAGGTGGTTCTGTTGTGTCTGGCGCTGGTTCCGCTGTGCGTGGCGAGTGACTGGAACTATGAAGACACGCGGCATGATTCGCGGGATTTTGCTGCGGGCGGTTCCATCCATGTGCGGTTGAGCGTTGGAGATGTACATATCAAGCGCGGCGATACAGACAAGATTCGGATCGAGTACACGGTGAAGTCGCGGCATGAGCAGAATGTCAAAGAGGCGAGGGTGGATTTCGATATCCAAGGAAACAACGCCACGATCGAGTTTCACGCGCCGTCGGGTGGGAATACACAGTTCGACGTCGAGATGGAAGTCCCGCAGAAGACGAATCTGGATGTGCACGAAAAAGTCGGCGACGTGACGATCGACAAGATCGACGGCGACAAATATCTGGATCTGGGAGTCGGTGATATTCGGATCTCGACGGAGCATTCAGGATACCGGCTGGTGAATGCGAATACTGGCATCGGGGATGTGCACGGCGACGCTTACGGAGAGACCAGCGGATGGCTGGGGAAGTCGTTGAAGTATCACGGAGACGGTAAGTATGAACTGCGGGCGCATGTCGGGGTCGGAGACATTCATCTCGACGGGGACTGAGGCGCTGGATCTTTGATCGTATTTAAGACAATTCGTTAATTCAATTCGGTCAACATTTTCGGTTCCCCACCCGTCGAATATCGCGACGGGTGGGGCAGCCTTCGTTCGATACGTATTCCGCCCTCAGAGTTTATTTCGTCGATGGACCCGGTTAGTGATGGATTGGCGGGCTGGTCGCGATTGGCTTTCTTATCGGAGTTCTGGGGTGATGATCCACGATGACCCAGCGTACGGTCGGATGGTAGATCGGCGGGCCTCCGAAGCGCGTCGCGGGAAAGTGAAACTGGACATTGATAAAAACTTCCTGTTGGAATCCCGTGGGATCAAAAGATGTGCTGCGTACGATGTCCATCGCTTGCCGGCTCAGGTCGCGGTCCGTGGTCTGGAGAGGCTCGGCTTCGAGCACAGTTCCGTCTTGCGCGTCCAGGGTTGCGTGAATGATCACGGGCTGGAAGAAGCGGGAAGTGGGCGCATCAGAAGGGTCGACGCGCAAGGGCAGGCGGCTCGGCGGGGACAACGCAAAGGATTCGCCGGCGTCCGCCATTTCTGCCGTTGGCTTGAGGAGCGCAGGATCGAGGTTGGGTGCGTCTTCGAGACTCTCGACGCGTATCTGAACCGTGAGCCGCCCTTCTTCGTAGATAGAAATCTGCCGCGGCAGGATGTGGCCATGAAAATCCGCCGCACCCGTGTAATCGTAAAGCGCAAAGATCCCCGGGGCTTCGGACCAACTTTGCAGCAAGGCGGTCGCAGGATCGATGCAGTCTTCTCTCTCAACCCAGGACCGCGGCGCCGGATTCGGCGGCAGCGAATGGCTGAGGAGTAAACATGAGAGCGTCCTACCGTCGCGCTCCACGTTTGTGGCTCGAATTTCGAATGAAGCCAGATCATGCACCACCGGCCGCATCAGAACGGAACGGACTAGTTGAACGCGCAGGGGCACCGGCTCATCGGGATTGGTGCCGTAAATGCGGCCCTCCGCACCAATGCGAACTACATTCGAATTCTGAAACTGCTCGGTCCAGCGCCAGCCTGAGTGGCCGTCGTAGAACTCCTGCATTGTGCCAGCGCCCTCATTTTGTGCGGTGCCGCTGGTCTCGAAAGACACCTTGAGGACATAGGGAGTTGAGATGCTGTGCAGGTCGAGGTTCTTTCGGGCGCGATCCATCAGATCGACAGCGACGGAGCGATCGGCCACCTTGGAGAGCGTGCGCGGTTCCCGTGTCACCAACTCGTGCGGGTCGGGTGGTGGAGGATTTGTCTGAGAGAGAACTGCGGGAACGCAAAGCAGGCAGGACACGAGCAAACTAGAAAGCCGGATAGTGATGCGCACAAGGACTCCTTAAACGCGCCGAATCCAGGGCCGGGAACAACGGTTGGATTGTAATCAAGGGTTGCGAATCGCGGCAAGACCTAAGCCTGAGGCCCTCCGGACGTCTAACGCTTCCGTAAAGTCAAAAGCCCCACTCTGGCCGCAAAGTGCGCGGCTAGAATGGGGCACTGGTTCGTTCATGAATACGCAGACGAATGCGTCCGCGGTTAGGCGGGTTATTTCAGGGTAACCAAGCGGTCTACAAGCTCCGAGTAGTCCTTCTTTTCGATGCCGTGAACTTGCTTGTTGTATTCGTCTACCTTCGAGGAATAGTTCATTGAGCAGAACTTGGGGCCGCACATGGAGCAGAAAGCAGCTTCCTTGTAGAAGTCATCCGGCAGAGTTTCGTCGTGCATCGCGCGGGCGGTCTCGGGATCGAGCGAAAGCGCGAACTGTTTTTCCCAGTCGAACTTGTAGCGCGCGTAGCTCAGGGCGTCGTCGCGATCGCGAGCGCCGGGGCGTCCGCGGGCGATGTCGGCCGCGTGGGCGGAAATCTTGTAGGCGATGATGCCGTCTTTCACATCTTTTTCGTTAGGCAGGCCGAGGTGCTCTTTCGGCGTAACGTAGCAAAGCATGGCGGCGCCGTACCATCCGATCATGGCCGCACCGATCGCGCTCGTGATGTGGTCGTAGCCGGGAGCGATGTCGGTGACCAGCGGGCCTAGCGTGTAGAAGGGAGCCTCGTAGCAGAGTTCGACCTCTTTTTCGACCTGCTCCTTGATCTTGTCCATGGAGACGTGGCCGGGTCCTTCAATCATGACCTGGACGTCATGCTCCCAGGCTTTCTTGGTGAGTTCGCCCAGGGTCTTGAGTTCGGCGAATTGGGCTTCGTCGCTGGCGTCGGCGACGCAGCCGGGGCGCAGGCCGTCACCGAGAGAGAAGCTGACGTCGTACTTCTTGAAAATCTTAACGATGTCGTCGAAGCGGTCATACAGAAAATTCTGTTTGTGGTTGTAGGCCATCCATTGCGCGAGGATCGCGCCGCCGCGGCTGACAATGCCGGTGATGCGCTTGGAGATCAGCGGCAGATACTGGATAAGCACGCCGGCGTGGATCGTCATGTAGTCGACGCCTTGCGCGGCTTGCTCCTCGATCACTTCCAGCATGACTTCGGCGTTGAGGTCTTCGACACGTTTGACGCGCGCGATGGCTTCATAGATGGGCACGGTGCCGATGGGCACGGGCGAGTGGCGAAGGATGGCTTCGCGAATTTCGTGAATGTTGCCGCCGGTGGAGAGGTCCATTACGGTGTCGGCGCCGTAGTGGACTGCGGTGTGAAGCTTCTTTAATTCTTCGTTCACTTCGGACGTAACGGCAGAGTTCCCAATGTTGGCGTTGATCTTGCAGAGGCTGGCCACGCCGATCGCCATGGGCTCGAGCTCGGGATGATTAATGTTGGCTGGAATGATCATGCGCCCGCGGGGGACTTCG
>Ga0209624_10003349_pt1 | contig 11387 bp, 6 predicted proteins | sample JacPinW_OM2H0_O1_FD_188565 | JGI IMG/M metagenome (GOLD analysis project Ga0209624, IMG submission 188565) | Forest soil microbial communities from Algoma, Ontario, Canada - Jack Pine, Ontario site 1_JW_OM2H0_O1 (SPAdes) (version 2) | ecosystem: Environmental > Terrestrial > Soil > Boreal... | reverse complement strand
AATCATGCTTTGCGCGAAAGTGGGCCAGCTTCGGCATGGCCCTCAATATAGCGCCGGTGTGCGGCAAAATCCGAAATTTCAGCTTCGTACGGCGGCAATGACGCGCGGGATCGCGGCGAGGTCATTCGTAATGCTCACGCTTGTCCAGTGAGGTTCTACCTCGAGCATTTTAAGGACTTCGCCGGCTGAGTTGTAGCCGAGTTCAAGGACCAGAATTCCGCCGGGGCGAAGCAGTCTGCCAGCCTGCTCGATGAGGCGCGAATACATCTCAGTCCCCGCAGGCCCGCCGAAAAGGGCTGCGTGCGGCTCGTGATCTCTGACTTCACGGGCAAGAGTGCCGGCCTGGGTTCGTGCAACATACGGCGGATTGCTCGCAATTAAATCGAATGGGCGTGACCGGTCGAGCGGGTCGTCGATTAAGGCATCGAGCAGATCGGTGTGAACAAAATGAATGCGGTCCTGGACAAAATGCCGGACGGCGTTGCGCCTGGCGACCTCAAGAGCCGCTGCGGAAATGTCGGTTGCCGTGATTTTCCCATGGGGCAACTCGTGCGCGAAGGCGACGGCAAGACAGCCGGAACCCGTGCCGACGTCGGCGATGCGCAACTCGGGGCTGGGCGCGCCGGTCGCCATGTCGATCTGTATTCCGCGCGGGCCCAGGCGCGCAAGCGCAACTTCGATGACGTGCTCGGTCTCCGGTCGCGGAATCAGCACCGCAGGCGTGACTTCAAATTCCAGGCCCCAGAATTCCTGCTTGCCGGTGAGGTATTGGGTGGGCTCGCCAGATGCGCGCCGTGCGACGAGAGCAAAATAGGACTGGACCACTCCGGGATCGACACGGGCTTCCGGGTTGGTGTAAAGCCAGGTGCGATCGCAACCGAGTGAATGCATCAGCAGGAGTTCTGCAGCGAGCATGTGCGAGGCGACTTCGGCTGCGCGCAAGCGAACGATCGCTTCTTTCAGTGCGCCGCGAACATCAAAAACTGTTTCGTTCTTCGTGTAAGCAGAGTCAGCCATCGTTCTCTCGCGCTACGGCAAGAGACGCCAACCGGACGCCTCGGCGATCAGGACGATCTCGCCGATTGGGCGATCAGGCCTCTACCAGTTCCTGCTTGAGGCGCTCGGATTCAAAATGCGTGACCAGCGCGTCCACAAGCGGGCCGAGCTTGCCGTCCATCGCTTCGGTGAGCTGATGCAGCGTGAAATTAATGCGATGGTCGGTGATGCGATTCTGGGGAAAGTTGTAGGTGCGAATCTTTTCGGAGCGGTCGCCAGTCTTGATCTGACCACGGCGTTCGGCAGCCAGGAGCTGATGTTGTTTCTCCTGCTCCATTTCATAAAGCCGGGCCCGGAGAACACGCATGGCCTTGGCGCGGTTCTTGATCTGCGATTTTTCGTCCTGTTGCGAGACGACCAGGCCACTCGGTATGTGCGTGATGCGCACTGCGGAGTAGGTGGTGTTCACGGACTGGCCGCCGGGGCCGGAGGAACAGAACGTGTCGATCCGCAGGTCCTTGGCCTCGATCTTGATGTCGATGTCGTCGGCTTCCGGCAGCACAGCGACGGTCGCAGCCGACGTATGGATGCGGCCCTGCTGCTCGGTTGAAGGAACGCGCTGAACGCGGTGCACGCCGCTTTCATATTTCAGCCTGGAATAGACCTTGTTTCCCTGAATGGCCGCGACGACTTCCTTCATACCGCCGACCGGGGAGGCCGAGCTTTCCAGGATCTCGACTTTCCACTTCTGCGATTCGGCGTAGCGCGAGTACATGCGGAACAGCTCGGCGGCAAACAGCGAGGCTTCGTCTCCGCCCGTGCCGGCGCGGATTTCCAGGATCACGTTCTTCTCGTCATTTGGATCTTTCGGAATGAGCTGAACCTTGATCTCCCGTTCGACCACTTCACGGCGAGCTTCCAGCGCCAGCTGCTCATCGTGCGCCATCTGCTTCATTTCGGAGTCTTCGGCCTCGGCGAATAGCTGCTTTGCGCCTTCCAGGGCCTTTTCGATCTCTTTCCACTCGCGATGCCTGGCAACGATTTCCCCGAGCTCCGAGTGGCTTTTGGCGATCTTCTGGTAGCGCGCCGAATCGTCATGAACTTCGGGCGAGGAAAGCTCGCGGGTCATCTCGTCGTAGCGCGTTTCGATCTGCTCGAGTTTTTCAAAAAGCGTTAGATTTGCCATGGTCGTGACTCGCTGGGATCTGATTCCTGACCGGTGATTGGTGATTCACACAATCGAGCACAGGAAACCGGTGCGCGGCATCCCGGATAACCGGGGCGGAGACGGGAAAACGCTAATGAAATGAGGCAAACATTGCAGCGGCCATCTTTAGTAAGAATAGCGGCAACCGGGCCGGGAGTCAAACCGCGGCGCAACTCGTAGTGATTGAACCGTATAGAGCGCGGTGGTAGTCTCGCCGGAGTTAGGGCCCCGCTACGCTCGTGAACGCCACCGGAACAAAACTCGAACGCACGGCTTCGGTTGAAGCCCAAACCATGGCAACGGTGCGCCAGGTTCTGGTCGAACTGGGCGGTTCGCGAGGCCTGGAAGAGCTCACCGCTCGGGGCGCAGCGGCGCACCTGGAGCGCGAACTCGGACTTGGAAGTCTGGAACGCGTGGAGTTGATGGTGCGCCTGGGAAATGCATGCGGCGTACGCCTTCCGGATCGCGTCGTGGCCGAGGCTGAGACCGTTCAAGACCTCGCCGATGCGGTGCTGGCAGAGAGCGCCGGGACGGGTGCGGGCGCGACCAGCGAACCAGCAGGGCTCAACCGGACGGGGGCCGCTGCGGTGATTTCCGAGGCTCCCAGGCCGATCGCAGACCTCGAGCAAAAAATCCAGAGGGCCGAATCGCTGACCGAGATCATCCGGCTTCGCGGCCTGGGCGAGCCCGCTCGCGCGCACATCCATCTCTACACAGAGGACGAACAGCTGCAAACGATTACGTTCGGAGAACTGTACGAGCGCGCTTCGGCCGTTGCGCGCGAGTTGCAGGAACGCGGACTGGAGCCCGGCGAGACCGTTGCGATCATGCTGCCGACCTGCGCTGAGTTCTTTTACACGTTTGCGGGCATCCTGCTGGCCGGCGGGATTCCCGTGCCGATCTATCCCCCGTTCCGGGCCGACCGCATTGCGGAATACGCAACGCGCCAGGCCAGCATCCTGCGGAACGCAGAATCCCGATTCCTGGTCACCTTCCGGCAGGCCGAAGGGCTTGCGCGCATGCTGCAGCCTCGCGTCCCGACGCTGCGAGAGGTTCTGAACGCAGAACGGCTGGCAAGCGCGACCGGGCAGCCGGAGCGAGTCCGAACCCAATGGCGTCCGGTTGAAAATCTCTCGCATCACGCGCGGGGCCTGGACATTGCCTTCCTGCAATACACCTCAGGATCCACCGGCGATCCCAAGGGCGTCACCCTCACGCACGCGAACCTGCTCGCCAATATCAGGTCGATCGTCGCCGGCGTTGAGCTGAGGAATGAAGACGTAGCCGTAAGCTGGCTGCCGCTTTATCACGACATGGGATTGATCGGCGCGTGGTTTGTGCCGCTGTTTTCCGGCGTTCCGCTTGTCGTGATGTCACCGCTTGCGTTTCTCGGCCGCCCCGAGCGCTGGCTTCGGGCGATCGACCGGCATCGCGGCACGATCAGTCCGGCGCCGAACTTCGCCTACGAGCTTTGCGTCCGGAAGATCGCCGACAAAGACCTCGAAGGGCTCGATCTGAGCTCGTGGCGGGCGGCATTCAACGGCGCCGAGCCCGTTCACGCCGACACCCTTGAGCGCTTCGCCAAGCGCTTTGCGAAATACGGTTTCCGGCGCGAGGCGCTGCTGCCGGTGTATGGCCTGGCGGAAGCAACGCTCGGCGTATCGGCGGCGAGGGCCGGAGGTTACAAAGTCGACCGCATCGATCGCTCGAGGTTTGAATCCGAAGGCCGCGCGGTTCCGGCAGGGGCTGACGACGCCTCAGCGCTTCAGTTTGTCGGCGCGGGAGAACCGTTTCCCGACGTCGAGGTGCGAATCGTTGCAAGCGACGGCCGGGACGCAGGCGACCGCTGCGAGGGACAGCTGTGGTTTCGAAGTCCCGCGGCCACCAGCGGCTATTACAGGAATCCGGCAGCCACCAGCGCCCTGATGCGCGAACCGGGCTGGCTTGACTCGGGCGACCTGGCCTACCGGGCCTCAGGCGAGCTGTACATCACGGGCCGCGCGAAGGATCTGATCATTAAGGCGGGACGAAATCTCTATCCGCACGAAATTGAGGATGTCGCCGGGCGCATCGCAGGTGTGCGGACCGGGTGCGTCGTCGCCTTTGGGGCTCCGGACGCGCGCAGCGGGACCGAAAGACTCGTGGTCGCAGCCGAAGTACGCAATCCCGGGGAGGCAAAGCGCCTGTCGGCTGAGATTATTCAAGCGGTGCACGACGCCATGGGCGTGCCACCGGACGTGGTTGAACTGCTGGCACCGCATTCGATACCGAAGACTTCGAGCGGAAAATTGCGCCGGAGCGAGACACGGCGCCTGTACCTGGATGGAAAGCTTGGCAAGAAAACAGCGCCGCCGTGGATGCAAATCGCAAAACTGGCGCTCGGGGGAGCCCTGCCGCGCGCGTGGGCGCTTGTGAAACGGGGCGCGATCACTGCAATCGAGTTTGTGTATGGCGTCTACGCGCTGGGGATTTTCCTGCTCCTGTTCATTCCCCTGTGGCTGGCCATAGCGATCACGCGAGACTCGGCGCGTGCAGGGCGGCTCATGCATCGGGCGACGCGCGCGATGCTTTTCGCCGCAGGGGTCCCGGTGCGGGTTGTGGGACGAGAGCACCTCGAGCGTGCGGCCCAGTCAGGGCCATGTATTTTCGCCCCGAACCACTCAAGCTACGTCGATATCCTGGTTGCGGTTGCGTTCTTGCCCACCGGCGTGCGGTTTGTGATGAAAGGCGAGGTGCTGGCAATGCCATTCTTCGGCACAATCGCGCGACGAAGCGGCCAGTTCTCTTTTGACCGCGGCGACCCGCAGGCGCGAATCCGCCAGGCCGAGGAAGTAAATCGGGCGCTTGGTCGCGGGGAATCGCTTGCAATCTATCCGGAGGGCACGTTTACAGCCGCGGTCGGCATCCGGCCGTTCCAGCTGGGCGCATTCAAGGCTGCGGTCGATGCCGGCCGGCCGATTTGCCCGGTGGCTGTGCGGGGAGCGCGTCACATTCTGCGGGATCACACGCTGCTGCCCCGGCCCGGGCGCGTCACCGTGACACTGGGTCCGCTCGTTGCACCGGATCCGGCAGCCGGCGATGACTGGCGCGAGATTGTCCGCCTGCGTGACCAAACGCGAGAGATTATCGCCCGCAATTCCGGCGAACCGCTGCTCTAGCAAACGCGTGGATGCATGCTCTGGCGATCACGAGCGCTCCGGGTGAGGCGTGTTCGGGTCAACCGAACTGTCCCAAGCGCGACCGTCGGCGTTGATCCACAGGACACCGGCTAGAAGCATCGCCATCCAAAGCATCACATTGGGGACCGATCTCACCTCGCCCCTGGCAATCGAGGCAAATAGCAACGGCGGAAGCAGCACGGCCAAAACCGCAAGAAGGGAGCGAGCCATCGGGCGCGCGGCGAGTTTTCTCCAGGCGAGCCCGGTGATCCATCCCGCCGGAAAGAAAACCTGCGCATAGAAGATATATTGGTAGCGTTGCGACTCGGCGGCCCGGAACCGGCGGACAAGTTGCGCGAGTACCACCCCAAGACCCAGTTCGTAGGTTCGGCGTTCTTTGTTGCCATCGACGTACACTGCCAGATCGGAACCGTCCCAGGAAACCAGGATATCCCTCGCTTGGTCGACCTCAAATACATTCGGAATATGCCAGGCCATGCTGGATCGTTTGCTCGCAATCGGGGTGCGAAACCAGAGAACCAGGCTCGCACCCTGTTGTCGGAGTTCCAGATCGGGCGCCCCTGACGGTTGTGCGATCGAAACGATGCGGCCGTCGGTTCCCGCAACCTCAGCTGGCTTGCAGCTCACCCGCACCGCGAATTGCTGAGTCGTCTGGAAATCACTCACCAGGGCCGAGACGGGGCCGCGAGACACAAGCAGAGACTCCGGGTTCAGAACCAGCGCACCTGCAGGGTTCAGGGCCCGTGTGGGGTCTGTCCAGTCAAGATCGGGAAGGAAATCTCGCCGATCGGGTAGCGGCGGCGAACCCGTGAAGTCGTACTCGGCAAGCGAAGCAGGGCCGCCGGGACCTGCTGCCTCATGGGCCGTGAGGGCTCGAGCAAAGCGATCGGACAGCGCGTGATCCCAGAATTCGAGTTGAGCTACCTCGCCCTTCCAGCCCGATCGGGACTGTGCCGAGATTCGATTGCCGACGACCAGGAGTGAAGCCGGCTGCCAACCGCTCAACCGGACCTCTCGCGCAAACAGGAGTGAAAGGGCGAACCACAGGCCAAAATACAGCGTGAGAACCAAAACCGATCGCCCGAGGCTTAGCCAGGCGCCGAAGATCCTCTCCGCACCAGCAAGGAGGCCAAGAGCAAAGGTGCCGCACAACTCAAACAGCAAGAAGCCGACAACCGAACCAGAGGAGTTGGTGAAGACATCTTCCCAGCCGGAATCCCGCATGGGAATGTAGAACTGCAGCAGCTCGACCGTATAGGAGAGCAACGCACCGCCCGCAAGACACAGACCCAGAGTCGCTGCCCTCGATTTGCCTTTCTTGCGGGACCCCAGAGCGAGACCAAACCCGTAAGGAACGAACAGCAGAACGTTCAAGAAGGCGTCCAGTTTTCCCGCGTTCTTCCCCCAACCATCCAGAAAAAAGGGCAGCACAGGGCCGTAGACGTGTCCGTTGAGACCGAATCGGAACGGGTAGAGCGTAAGCAGAAGGATTGCGGCGACCGAGGCGATTAGCGTCCTGTTGGACCAGCTGGAAGCCCGCAGCAGATCACCGGAATCCTTCGATGAGTTCGTCATCTTCGTGCGTTGAGCACTGCGCTGCGAGGCTCGCCTGAAAGTCTAGCACGACCGCTGGCCGCGTCCCGCCGCGACCAGGAAGGAGTTTCGCGTCCCCAGGCGATCCTGACGCTGCCGTTTCGGGTCTCGCGCACCGGTGTCCATTCGGACAGGTCAAGACAGGTTCAGACCGGGTGTTCTTTCGCACGGGTCAGCTTCACTGGCCGTGCGGGCAGGTGACCTTGCTGCCCCTTTTTTAGTCGTCCGTCCAGTAGATGGGAACTCCGCCCCATCCCTAGACTGGGTGCGTGATGAAATCGCCAGCACGGAACCAGACCTCCCCACTCCAGAATCCAAACAGACAGACCCGAACGTACACGTTACTTGCCACCTTACTTGTGATCTTGACGAGCGCGGCACTTTCCAGCTGCTCAGGCTACACGGTTAGCAGCGCCGCACTCGGACAACCCTCCTCCAATCCAGCCTCATCGACTCCAGGCGCAGGAGTGCTCACACCGGGCTCGACCAGCCTCAGTTTCGGCAACATGTCCGTGGGTATCACCGGCACACAAACCGTCAATCTGACCAACACCGGAACCGCCGCGGTCAGCATTTCCAAAGCGACGATCTCCGGGGCGGCATTTACGATCGTAGGAGCGACGCCCTCGGGTTCGGTCGCCGTCGGCCAGAGTGACTCCGTCCAGATTCAGTTCGCGCCTTTGTCCGATAGCGCGGTCACGGGAATCTTGACGATCACCAGCAACGCTGCGAACTCGCCGCTCACGATCCCTCTGTCGGGAACCGGCATGCAGGCCATGGTTTCAGCGACCCCGTCGAGCGTCAATTTCGGAACTGTAGCGAAAGGGAACAGCAACTCGCAAACCATCACGCTGCAGAACGGTGGCAACTCGACCCTGACGTTCTCGCAAGTGACTCCGCCGGGAGCCGGGTTCAGCATCTCCGGTCTTTCGACTGCGACGACCATTCCCGCTGGCGGCAGCGTGGCTTTCAATGCGATCTTCACACCGCTTTCGGCAGCAAGCGTCAACGGATCCATCACGCTTGCAAGCAACGGCACACCCTCGACACTCACGATTCCCCTGTCGGGCGTCGGATCGGCGGTGAAAGTGAATCCGAATTCCGGAACGCTTTCAACCGGCACCACCAGCCTCAACTTCGGCAACGTAGCGGTGGGCAGTGTTGGCACACAGACCGTGAGTTTGAGCAATACGGGAGCGGCGGCGGTCAACATCTCGACGGCGACGATTTCCGGGGCGGCTTTTACGATTGTCGGGGGAAGCCCGTCGGGTTCGATCCCGGTCGGCCAGGGCACCTCGCTCCAGGTTCGGTTCACACCGTTGTCTGACAGCGCGGTCACCGGTACTTTGACGGTCTCAAGCGACGCTTCGAACTCCCCGCTCACGATTCCGCTGGCCGGAACCGGACTCCAGGCGCAGATCTCAGCAATGCCTGCGAGCGTCAATTTCGGAACGGTAGTGAAAGGAACCAGTAACTCGCAAACGATCACGCTGCAGAACGGTGGCAACTCGACCCTGACGTTCTCGAAAGTAACTCCGCCGGGAGCCGGGTTCACGATCTCGGGTCTTTCAACTGCCACGACCATTCCCGCCGGCGGCAGCGTTGCTTTCAACGCAATCTTCACACCGACGACGACTGCGGCCGTGAGCGGATCCATAACACTGGCAACCAACGGCGCGCCCGCGTCACTTGCGATCGCTCTGTCAGGGACCGGTGGGGCATCCACGGTGCAACTCGGTGCCTCCCCGACCAGCCTGAACTTCAACACGATTTCGGTCGGGAACAGCACTTCGCTCTCTTCGACCCTGACCAACGGCGGAAACTCGAACATCTCGATTTCCAGCGTGACGGCGACCGGCGCCGGAGTAACCACAAGCGGAGTCTCGGCCGGCATGATTCTCGCGCCCCAGCAGTCAGCCGTTTTGACAATCACATTTACTCCGACGGCCGCAATCGTGTTGACCGGCGCGAACGTCAAGATCGCAAGCAACGCTCCGAATTCGCCGATAACGATTACCTTGGCAGGTACGGGGCAGGCGGCGCCGACTTCTCACTCGGTGGCATTGTCCTGGACTCCCAGCGCAACGGCCGGTGTGAGCGGCTACAACATCTATCGGGCAACCACTTCGGGCGGGTATGGCACAAGCCCGGTGAACCCATCGCCGGTTACCGGAGCGACCTACACCGATACAACGGTCGTATCAGGCCAGACTTACTTTTACGTAGCCACGGCTGTGGATTCAGGCGAGCAGAGCGTGGACTCAAACGAAGTGCAGGCAGTCATTCCCTAGATCGTCGCTTGCCGGCAGGTTTGACTGAGAGAACCGCTCTCGGCAAACCTGCCGGGCGAGCAAACCAGACAGACGCGTTTCCTTCCAGTTCTCACGCCAGGATTTCCGTCACAAGTTCTCGGACATGCTGGGCGATAGCCGGGGCTGAAGTGAGCCCCGGCGATTCAATTCCCATGAGATGAACGACCGAGGGAATCTCCGGATCCCGTTCGATAATGAAATCAGCCATCCCCGCGCCATGAAAGTGGCCGCTTGTGAGCTGCGAGGGTGGCGTCAGTTTCGCTCGGATTCCGGAATGAGCGGGCGTGAGATCAGCAGCCTCAATTCCAGGGAGCAGGAGCCGGGCGCCTTGTGCGAACTCCTCGACCGGCACGCGGTCGCGTTCGTAGTCATTCTTGTCTGCCACATAGCGTGCTGTGGGGCCGAGCAGCGTGTTCCCCCAAAGCGTCCGGGTAAAATGCACGCCGAGGCCCAGACCGTCGGAACGGGGCATGGGGTAGACGAGCCCGCGAATCCAGTCCGCTTTCACCCGGGCGAGCTCGCAGTAGTCGCCGCGAACCGGGTAGATCTTGTGCTCGGCCATTTTCGAGCCCAGCAGGCCTGCGACTTCATCGGAATACAAACCGGCGCTATTCACCACACAGCGCGCTTCGATCTCACCGGCCGCCGAGGTTACGCGAATCCGGCGCTGTGAGACTTCCAGTTTCTCGACCTTCGCGTGGGTCACAATGTTTGCGCCCTGGTCGGCGGCCACGCGAGCGTACGCGCGCACCAGGTCTTCACTTGACAGTATGCCGGTCGATGGAACCTCAATCGCTTGCCAACCCTTGATGTGAGGTTCCCGGGCTCGGATCGCCTCACTGTCAATGATTCGCAGATCCCGCACTCCGTTCGCGCGGCCGTTGTCGGCAAGGGCTCCCAGTTCTGCTTCGTCTGCGGCGGACGAGGCCACCACGATCTTCCCGGTCCTGCGATGCGGCACGCCGTGGGAGGCGCAGAACTCGTAGGTCAGCTCGTTCCCGCGCACGCAATGTCGCGCCTTGAGCGATCCGGGACGATAGTACAAGCCGGAGTGGATGACGCCGCTGTTGCGCGTGCTTGCGCCGAGTCCGAGCTTGGGGAGCGCTTCAAGCAAAAACAGATCCTCCCACTTCTCAGACAGGGCGCGCGCAATGGCACACCCAACCACGCCGCCGCCAATGATTACGATGTTGGCTTCGTCGATGGCGAAACTCCTCCTGGCGAGTCATCGGTTCGCGGATCGTTCTCCGTAACGCGAGAGCTTCACAGACCTGCTCCGCGAAGACCGCAGGCGCCTGTCACGCAATCCCGAGACGTATCAATGTACCTAAGATAGGACCCTGGGGACCAGAGTTTGCGGAGGGAAGTCGGGCTCGAGGGCTGAAAAAGTCTGACAGGCCGTCCCGGGCCACACAGGGTTCTGTGGCCCGAGAGGTGTTCCCTGTCAGAAGAGCTTCACGCCGGACTAGGGAATTGTCGCCCCGGCCTGGTTTGAGAAGGCGCTTTCCGCACCATTTGAATTCAGCGAAGTCACCACGTAGTAGTAGGTCTGGCCTACCTGTACGTTCGTATCCACGAAGGTTGTCGTTGTAACCGGCGTTGCGGTCAGCGAAGTGTACGGCCCGCCCGATACCGTCCCGCGGTAGACGTTATACCCGACTGCGCCGGAACTCGGATTCCATGCCAGATCCGCTGAGTGACCTGCCAGCTGAAGGCCGGTTCCGGAGACGGCAATCGTCATGGGTGAATTTGCGGCGTTGCTGGTGATGGTGATGCTGCCCGACACGCCCAGGGTCGATAGCGGCGCAAACGTCACACTCAGAGGTACTTGCGCTCCCGGTGTGAGGGTGAGCCCGACATATACGCCACTGGAACTTATGCCCGCACCTTGAATGCTGACGTTTGAGATGACGACACTCGCACTGCCTGAATCCGATAGCGTAACTGTCTGAGAGGTGCTGCTGCCGATATTCAGGTTCCCAAAGCTGAGCGCAAGCGAGGTCGATGACAGTTGACCTTGACCGGTGGAAGTCGAGCCGCCCGAGCTTCCCGAGCTGCTCGTGTTACCGCTGCCGCCGGCCGCCGGCTTGAACGTCGCCA
>Ga0209624_10003348_pt1 | contig 11388 bp, 10 predicted proteins | sample JacPinW_OM2H0_O1_FD_188565 | JGI IMG/M metagenome (GOLD analysis project Ga0209624, IMG submission 188565) | Forest soil microbial communities from Algoma, Ontario, Canada - Jack Pine, Ontario site 1_JW_OM2H0_O1 (SPAdes) (version 2) | ecosystem: Environmental > Terrestrial > Soil > Boreal... | reverse complement strand
CGCAATCGGTGACCGTCTCTCGGTGGATCTTGGACTTCAGCATCTGTCTCTGCATTGGCTCTCCCTTTGCCTTTCTAAGTGGTCAAGGTCGGATCAAGACGTTGTCGATCAGGCGCGCGCCGCCGACCCGGGCGGCGACCGCGACCAGCACCGGGCGCCCGTTCAGCTCGGCGATCGGCCGCAGCTCCTCGGCGTCGCGGGCCTCGAGGTACTCGGGCTCGATGCCGGCTCGCTCCAGCTCGCGGCGGGCGGCGGCGAGGCCGGCCTGCAGCGACTCCTCCCGCGCGCCCCGCTCGGCCTCCCGCAGCGCCCGCGAGAGGGCGGCGGCGCGCTCGCGGGCGTCCTCGTCCAGGTAGGCGTTGCGCGAGCTCATCGCCAGGCCATCGGCCTCGCGCACGGTCGGCAGCACCTCGATCCGGACCGGGAAGTCGAGATCGCGAGCCATCCGTTGGATAACGGCCGCCTGCTGGGCGTCCTTCTGGCCGAAGTAGGCGACGTCGGGGCCGACGCTGTTGAAGAGCTTGGCGATGACGGTGGTGACGCCGCGGAAGTGCTCGGGGCCGCGCTGAGCGGGATCGCCGTCGAGCACGCCGGTCAGGTTGCCGCCAACCTCGACCGCGGTGGCGAAGCCCTCGGGATAGACATCCTCGACCGGGGGCGCGTAGACGAGATCGACCCCGGCCTCGCCGGCCAGGCGCAGGTCGCGCTCCTCGTCGCGCGGGTAGCGCTCGAGGTCCTCGGTGGGCCCGAACTGGGTCGGGTTGACGAACAGGCTCATCACCACCAGATCGCACTCGGCATGAGCGGCTCGCAGCAGCGAGAGGTGCCCCTCGTGCAGATACCCCATCGTCGGCACCAGGCCAATCGTCAGCCCATCGCGGCGTGGCTGGACCAGGGCAGCACGGATCTCCTGTCGGGAGCGGACCGCTCGCGCGCCGGGGGTCGCAACGGGGGGGTTGCCGATGCTCGTCGAGTTCACGTCAGTGGGTCCATGCCCTGTTCTGGGTCACGGCCGGAGGCAATTGTACCCCTTCCGCGCGCAGGCAAACGAAAGATAAAAAGAATCCAAACGAGTGATCCACAACTGGGTACGCGTCGCAGGGAAGGGGAAAGCAGGACCGATCCCAGACCGAAAGGCACCTTCCCCCATGAGCTCAGAGCTGAATATCGAGCAGGTCGACGTAAATGGCGACATCCGCGAAACCGCCCACGAGGCAACCGAGGCCCTGCAGGGCGACACCAGGCTCAGCTTCCTCAAGAAGGCCGGCCTGACCGGCGGTGCCGTGATGGGCGGCGGCGCGCTGCTCAGCGCCCTCACCCCCGCCGCCTCGATGGCGGCCGGCGGCAAGGGCCGCCCGCCGGCCAGTTTCGGCGCGGGCGACGTCGGCATCCTCAACTTCGCCCTCACCCTGGAGTACCTGGAGGCCGCCTTCTACAACGAGGCGACCGCCAACGACAAGAAGAGCTCGTTCCTCAAGAGCAAGCAGGCGCAGGTCTTCCTCAAGACCGTGACCACCGACGAGAACGCTCATGTCGCCTACCTCAAGAAGGCGCTGGGCAGCAAGGCCGTGGCCGCTCCGAAGGTCGACTTCGGCAGCACCACCTCGAGTGAAGCGTCCTTCATCAAGACCGCGGTCGCGCTCGAGAACACCGGCGTCCACGCCTACTCGGGCCAGGCGCTCAACATTAAGGCCCCCTCGACCGTCGCGGCGGCGCTCTCGATCCTCACGATCGAGGCCCGGCACGCATCCGTAGCCGGACTGCTGCTGAAGGCCACGCCGGGCAACATCACTCCCGACGGCCCGTTCGACACGCCGTTCACGGCGGCCGAAGTCCTCAAGGCGGTCGAAGGGACCGGCTTCCTGAAGTAGACCTCAGCCGGGCGCCCAGCGGAGTCGGTCACTCGACCGGCTCCGGGCCCGGCCCTTCTCAACCGAATGGAGACATCATGCCCAACATAGGACCGATGGAGATCATCGTCGTACTGATCATCGCGCTCGTCGTCTTCGGGCCCAAACGCCTGCCGGAGCTGGGCAAGTCGCTCGGCAAGGGAATCCAGGAGTTCAAAGGTACGATCAGCGGCGACCACACCAGCTCCGACGAGCAGGATGCGATCGAGCCGGCGCCCGTGGTCGTGACCCCAGCAGCCGCAGCACCGAAGACACCGGTCGCAACCACCCCCGAGCAGCACGCCTGAGGACGAGACAATGCGGCGCGTCAAAGCCATCTCCCACGAAGATCAGCTCACGCTCGTCGAGCATCTCGACGAGCTGCGCGCCCGTGTAATCGTCTCGATCGCCGTCTTCGGCGTCGCGCTCGCCCTCTGCTTCTGGCAGAACCACCTACTGCTGGAACTGGCGAGCGCGCCGTTGCCGTCCAACCACCACAGGCTGATCACCTTCGGGATCAGCGAGCCGTTCACGACGACCGTGACCGTCTCCGCCTATGGCGCCATCATCCTGGCGCTGCCGATCATCCTCTACCAGCTCTACGCCTACCTGCTGCCGGCCTTCAGCAAGCAGCAGCAGCGGATGATCCTTCCCCTGCTGCTGCTGATCCCGGCCCTCTTCATCGCCGGGATCGTCTTCGGCTACTTCGTCGTGCTGCCGGCCGCGACCAAGTTCCTGCTCAACTTCAACGACGCCCAGTTCAACATCCAGGTGCGCGCAAAAGAATACTATGGTTTCTTTGCGCAAACGCTGCTCGCCTGCGGGGTCGTCTTCCAGGTCCCGGTCGGAATCCTCGCCGTCACCAGGCTTGGCATCGTCAAGGTCGAACAGCTGACCCAGAACCGCCGCTACGCCTACCTGGCCTGCGCGATCGTCGCCGCCGCCCTGCCCGGGGTCGACCCGGTCTCGATGCTGCTGGAGACGGCGCCGCTGATCCTGCTCTACGAGCTCAGCATCGTCCTCGCCCGGATCTTCGGGGCCCCGGCAGCGGCACCGCTCGCCGACGCCCCCGCCGGCAGCGCCTAGGAGTTCGAGCCCGCGGCGAAGTCGATCTTCCGGATCGGCTTCGCCGGCGCCCCGGCGGCGATCGTCGCCGCCGGCAGGTCGCGGGTGACGACCGAGTTGGCGCCGATGACGCAGCGCTCGCCGATCTCGACCCCGGTGGTAACGACGCAGTTGGCGCCGAACCAGCAGTTGGCGCCGATCGCCACCGGGCCCTTCGAGCTGAAGCCCTGTTCGGTGACCGGCTTGTCGGGATCGTCGAAGCGATGATCGGCGTCGCCGACGAAGCAGCCGTTGGCGAGCATCGTGTGGTCGCCGATCGAGACCCGCTCGTGGGCGGCGATCATCGTGTTGCGGTTGAGGAAGCAGCCGGCGCCGATCTCGATCCGCGCTCCCGGGCCCAAGGTCAGCCAGCAGCCCGGCTCCAGCAGCGTGCCTTCGCCGATCGTCAACCGTCCCTCGTCGAGCGCCTCCAGCACCTCGCCCTCGACCGGGTGGCGGACGAAGAAGCCGCCGCGGGCGGCGTGGCGATCGATCCGCCGGCGCCGCAGCCAGCGGTGGTTGCGCTCGTACCAGCGGCGCTTGACCCACCAGATCCGCCAGCCCCGCTGTCCCCCGCCCTCGCTCATCTGCTCGTCACGTTACGAAACCCGCACGTAGACTGCGGGGCGTGACTGACCTGCGCGGCGGCATCGATCTCGGCGGGACGAAGATCCAGACGGTGATCGTTGATGCCGCCGGCGACGTCAAGGGCGAATCGCGACGGCCGACGCCGACCAGCGGCGGGCCGCAGGACGTAGCGAATGAGATGGCGGCCGCGCTGAAAGAGGCGGCCGAGCAGGGCGGGGTCGAGACCACGGCGCTGGAGGGAATCGGGGTCGGCTCCCCCGGCGACGCCGACGAGAAGACGGGCATCGTCTCCGGCGCCCGCAACCTGCCCGGCTGGGAGGGCAGCTTCCCGCTGGCGGCGACCTTGAAGGAGGCGCTGGGCGCTGAGGTACGGATCGGCAACGACGTCCAGGTCGCGACCGAGGCCGAGTTCCACCTCGGCGCCGGGCGCGAGTTCCAGAGCCTGATCGGCGTCTTCTGGGGCACCGGCGTCGGCGGCGGCCTCGTCCTCGACGGCAAGCCGTGGCTGGGCCGCGGCGCCGCCGGCGAGATCGGCCACATGGTCGTCAAGCGGGGTGGCGCCAAGTGCCCGTGCGGGCGCAAGGGCTGCATGGAGGCCTACGCGGGCCGTTCGGCGATGGAAGCCGAGGCGCGCCGCCAGCACGAGGAGGGCCACAAGACCGATCTCTTCAAGCTGATGGAGAAGCACGAGAAACCGCGTCTGACCAGCGGCATCTGGGAGCGGGCGATCGACGCCAACGACCATCTCGCCGAGGATCTGATCCACCGCGCGATCGAGGCCCTGGGAACGGGTATCGCCTCCGCGGTCAACCTGCTCGACCCGGAGGCGGTGATCATCGGCGGTGGCCTCGGCGTGCGCTTCGGCGACCGCTACATGGAGCCGCTGACGAAAGAGATGGGCAAGCACCTCTTCCTCGACGAAAAGCCGCCGGCGGTGCGCGTCGCGGCGCTCGGCGACCTCGGCGGCGCGATCGGCGCCTCACTCTTGTTCGCGCGCTGAGGCCGGCCTCAGACCCGACCGGTGGCGGAGCGCTGGTTGCGCGCGACCGCATCGACCAGGACCGCCAGCAGCAGGACGCCGCCGGTGACCATGAACTTGACCGCCGAGGAGAGCGCCAGCAGGTCCATGCCGTTGGAGATCGAGCCGATCACCAGGGCGCCCATCAGCGCCGTCCAGACCGAGCCGCGGCCGCCGAAGAGGCTGGTGCCGGCGATGACCGGGCCGGCGATCGCCAGCAGCAGCAGTTCGTTGCCGCCCGAGTTCTGGTTGACGGCGAGCAGGCGCGAGGCGGCCATGATGCCGCCGATCGCCGCCATCGTCCCGGCGATACCGAAGACGGCGACGCGGATCGCGTTGACGGGGATGCCGGCGCGGCGGGCCGCCTCGGCGTTGCCGCCGACGGCGAAGACGTGGCGGCCGAACCCCGTGCGCTTGACCACGTACTCCATCCCGACCACGAAGCCGAGCAGGATCAGCAGGGCGAGCGGCACCCCCCGGTCGGAGTTGAGCACCGTGGTGGCGACGATCGTGACCACCGCGACCAGCCCGAAGCGGACCACGAGGCCGGCCAGATTCTCGCTTTCGAGCCCGGCGGCGACACGGCGGCGGTGGCCGAGGAAGAGCACCGCGCCGTAGCCCCCGACGACGACCGCGGCGATGATCCAGCCGACCGTGTCGGAGTAGAAGGTGTTGGCGAGGCCGGTGATCTTGGGATCGGTGAGGTTGATCGAGCCGGTCGAGCCGAGCACCTGTAAGAGGGCTCCCTGCCAGGCTAATAAGCCGGCCAGGGTGACGACGAAGGAGGGCACGGCGAAGCGGCTGAAGAGGCTGCCCTGGAGGACGCCGATCGCCAGCCCCACCACGATCGCCGCGGCGATCGCCAGGTAGGGGTTCCAGCCGTGCTTGACGTTGAGCACGGCCATCACGGCGGCGGCGAGGCCGCTGACGGCACCGACCGAGAGGTCGATCTCCCCCAGCAGCAGCACGTAGACGATGCCCACCGAGATCAACCCGATGGCGGTGATCTGCAGCATCAGGTTGGTCAGGTTCTGGGCCGAGAGGAAGCGGTCGTTCTCGAACTGGAAGATCGCCCAGATCAGAGCCAGGCCGATGACCACGCGCAGCGAGGCGAGATCGCCCTGGACCAGGCGCCGGATCGTCTCCTTCGGCCGGGGCAGGCCCTCCTCGGTCTCGGCGGTGCCGGCAGCCGCTTCGCTCATCGCTCCTCCTCCCCGCTCTCGGCGCTCTCCGCCCGAAGCTCTTGCTCGACGCCGTTCTTCTTCTCACCGTCGGAGCCGACCCCGGTTATCGCCGAGACGACGTGCTCCTCGGTAGTCGATTCGGCGGCGAACTCCCCCGCGGCCCGGCCCAGCCGCAGGACGAAGATCCGGTCGGCGACCTCGAAGACGTCGACCAGGTTGTGGCTGATCACGACGACGCCGAGCTCGCGTTCGCGCAGGCGCCGGATCAGGTTCAGGACCTGCGCGGTCTGGGCGACGCCGAGTGCCGCCGTCGGCTCGTCGAGAAGCACAACCTTCGGCTCCCCGAGCAGCGAGCGCGCCACCGCGACCTGCTGGCGCTGACCGCCGGAGAGGGTGCCGACCTCGCTGCGCAGGCTCGGGATCGTCACCGCCAGGTTGGAGAGTAGCTCGCCGGTCTCGTGCTCCATCCGCGCCTCGTCGAGCTGACGCGAGGCCGTGCCGAAGCCCGGCGACACCTCCTCGCGGCCGAGGAAGAGGTTGGCGACCACGTCGAGGTTGTCGCAGAGGGCGAGGTCCTGGTAGACGGTCGCGATCCCCAGTTCGGTCGCGTCCTGGGGTTTGGCGATCGAGACCTCCCTGCCCTCGAAGCGGATCGTCCCTTCGTCGGCGGCGTGGATCCCCGCGATCGTCTTCACCATCGTCGACTTGCCGGCGCCGTTGTCGCCGACGAGGCCGACGACCTCGCCGGCACGGACGGCGAAGTCGACCCGGTCCAATGCCTGGACCGGGCCGAATCGCTTGCTGACTCCCTCCAACTCGAGGAGGGGAGCGCCGTCGCTCATCTCAGCCCGAGATTCCCGCTTCTTTGCACGCCGTCTGGTAGGCGCTCGTGCAGAGTTCCTGGGCGGTGACGAAGCCGTCGGCTACCACCGTGCTCTTGACGTTGTCCTTGGTCACGGCGATCGGTTCCAGCAGGACCGAGGGAACCTTGGCTTTGCCGTTGTCGACTTCTTCGCTGATTTCTTCCTGCGGCACTTCTTCGCCTTCGGCCAGGGCGATCGCGATTTCCGCCGTGATCGTGGCCTCCGGTTCTATTTCCTTGTAGACCGTCATGAACTGTTCGCCGGTGAGGATGCGCTGCAGGCCCGCGACGGTGGCGTCCTGCCCGGTGACGGGCTTTTCTTCCGGCTTGATCCCGGCACCCTTCATCGCCGCGATCGCGCCGCCGCCGGTTTCATCGTTGGCGGCGTAGATGCCGGTGAACCCGTTGTTGCCGAGCGCGGTGATCGCCTGCTGCGCCTCGCGCTGGGCGTTTTCGGCGGACCAGCCGGGGGTGTCGTATTCCTTGGCGATGTCGACGCCGGCGGCTTCGAAGCCCGTGTGGGCGCCTTCTTTGAAGAGAGCCGCGTTGGGGTCGGCGGGGTCGCCGTTGATCATGATGATCGGCCCGCTGGCGCTGCCGTCTTCCTTCAGTTTCTTCGCCAGCGTTTCAGCCTGGAGTTCGCCGACTTTTTTGTTGTCGAAGGAGATGTAGGCGTCGACTTCGCCGTTTTCGATCAGGCGGTCGTAGCTGACCACCGGCACGCCCTGGGCCTTTGCCTTTTCGGCAATCGCCGCCGCCGATTTGGAGTCCTGCGGATCGACGACCAGGACTTCGGCGCCCTGGGTCAACGCCGCTTCGGCCTGGCTCTGCTGCTTTTCCGCGTCGCCGCCGGCGTTGCTGTAGAGGACTTCGCAGTCTTCGCACTGTTCTTCGACCGCTTTTTCGAAGTCGGGCCGGTCGTTGGTTTCGTAACGGGGCGTCTCGTTTTCAGGCAGCAGGAGGGCGATCTTGGGACCACCGCCACCGCTACTGCCGCCACAACCCGCAGCGACCAGGGCAAGCACGAGCAACGCCCCGAGCCCGAACAGAATCCGCTTCAGCGCGGTAGGACTGGTCATTCGTCTCCTCCTTTTGCGGGCTTTCCACCCAATTCCCAAAATTCCACCCAATTCCCAAATCTGCATCGACCATACCCACCCCATGGGGGTCTCAATCAAGATTCGGGCCAGGGCGGCCAAGTGGCCCGGCAAACGTGGGACGCGGCGTCCTAGACGCCGTGCCTAATCAGGCGGCGAGGGCCTCGCGGCGCTTGCCACCGCGCTTGGGCCTGGCCGGCACAACGAGGCTGGCGAGAAAGCTGCCGGTGTAGGAGCCCTTGACCGCGGCGACCTCCTCGGGGGTGCCGGTGGCAACGATCTCGCCCCCCTCTTCCCCACCCTCGGGGCCGAGGTCGACGAGCCAGTCGGCGGTCTTGATCACGTCGAGGTTGTGCTCGATCACGACCACGCTGTTGCCCGCGTCGACGAGGCGGCCGAGCACCTCCAGCAGACGGGCGACGTCGGCGAAATGGAGACCGGTGGTCGGCTCGTCGAGGATGTAGAGGGTGTCGCCGGTGGCGACTTTGGAGAGCTCGGTGGCGAGCTTGATCCGCTGCGCCTCGCCGCCCGACAGCGTCGTCGCCGGCTGGCCGAGGCGGATGTAGTCGAGGCCGACGTCGTGCAGGGTGCGCAGGCGGCGGGCGATCTTCGGCACGTTCTCGAAGAACTCAACCCCCTCCTCGACCGACATCTCCAGCACGTCGGCGATGTTCTTGCCCTTGAAGCGGACCTCGAGCGTCTCGCGGTTGTAGCGTTTTCCGTGGCACTGCTCGCAGGGCACGTAGACGTCGGGCAGGAAGTGCATCTCGATCTTGATCTGGCCGTCGCCCTTGCAGACCTCGCAGCGCCCGCCCTTGACGTTGAAGCTGAAGCGACCCGGCTTGTAGCCGCGCGCCCGCGACTCCTGGGTCTGGGTGAAGAGCTGGCGGATGTGATCGAAGACGCCGGTGTAAGTGGCCGGGTTGGAGCGCGGCGTGCGGCCGATTGGCGACTGGTCGATGTTGATGATCTTGTCGATCTGGCTGAGCCCGTCGACCCCGTCATGGGCGCCCGGGCGCAGCTTCGCCTGATGCAGGCGGTTGGCGACCGAGTGGTGCAGGGTCTCGTTGACCAGGGTCGACTTGCCGGAGCCGGAGACGCCGGTGACGCAGCAGAGAACGCCGAGCGGGATCGTCACGTCGACGTCCTTGAGGTTGTGTTCGCGGGCGCCGCGGATCAGCAACGCCCCACTCGGCTGGCGGCGCTCCTCGGGCACCGCGATCTGGCGCTTGCCGGAGAGGTACTGGCCGGTCAGGGAGGCCGGATCCCTGGCGACTTCGGCCGGGGTGCCGGCAGCGATTACGTGGCCGCCGTGTTCGCCGGCGCCGGGGCCGAGGTCGACGAGGTGGTCGGCGGCCATCATCGTGCCCTCGTCGTGCTCGACCACGATCACCGTGTTGCCGAGGTCGCGCAGGCGGTCGAGCGTGGCGATCAGCTTCTCGTTGTCGCGCTGGTGGAGGCCGATCGAGGGCTCGTCGAGCACGTACATGACGCCGACCAGATGCGAGCCGATCTGGGTCGCGAGGCGGATCCGCTGCGCCTCGCCGCCGGAAAGCGAGCGGGCCGAGCGGGCCAGCGAGAGATAGCCGATGCCGACGTTCTCGAGGAAGGCCAGCCGTTCGGTGATCTCGCGCACGATCAGGCGGGCGATCGCCCTTTCGGTGTCGTTCATCTCCAGCTTCGCGATCCATTCCGCCGCCGCCCGCGCCGAGAGGTCGCTGTACTCGGCGATGCTGATGCCGCCGACCTTGACCGCGAGCGTCTCCGGCCGCAGGCGGGCGCCCTTGCACTGCGGGCAGGGCTGCTCGGCCATGTAGCCCTCGATCCGCTCGCGGTTGGTCTCCGAGTCGGTCTCCTCGTAGCGGCGCTGGAGGTTGTTGACGATGCCCTCGAAGCGGACCTTGTAGGAGCGGCGGCGGCCGAAGCGGTTGGTGTAGGTGACCTGGTGGCGGTCCTCGCCGGTGCCGTAGAGGAAGATCTCCTTCTCGGCTTTCTTCAGCTTCGACCAGGGCACGTCGACGTCGACCCCGTACTCGTCGGCGACCGCCGCGATCAGCCGCCTCCAGTAGGCGGTGATGCCGCGGTTCCACGGCTGCAGCGCGCCCTCGGCCAGCGAGAGGGTCGGGTCGGGGACGACCAGCTCGGGGTCGATCACGCGCTGGAAGCCGAGCCCGTGACAGCGCTCGCAGGCGCCGTGGGGCGAGTTGAAGGAGAAGATCCGCGGCTCCAGCTCGGGGATCGAGGTGCCGCAGTTGAGGCAGGCGAACTGCTCGGAGAAGAGCAGCGTCGGCTCGTCGGAGTCGACGAACTCGACTTCGATCAGCCCGGCGGCGATCCCCGCCGCGGCCTCGACCGACTCCGAGAGGCGGCGGCGCAGGTCGGTCTTCATCACCAGCCTGTCGACGACCACCGAGATGTCGTGTTTGAACTTCTTGTCGAGGACGATCTCCTCGTCGAGCCGGCGCAGCTCGCCGTTGACCTTGGCCCGCGAGTAGCCCTCGAGCCGCATCTGCTCCAGCAACTTCCCGTACTCGCCTTTGCGCCCGCGCACGACCGGCGCCATGACCATGAACTTGGCCCCATCCTCGAGGGTCATCAGGCGGTCGACGATCTGCTCCTGGGTCTGACCGGTGATCTCCTCGCCGCACTCGGGACAGTGCGGGACCCCGATCCGGGCCCAGAGCAGGCGCAGGTAGTCGTAGATCTCGGTCACGGTGCCGACCGTCGAGCGGGGGTTGCGCGAGGTCGTCTTCTGGTCGATCGAGATCGCCGGCGAGAGGCCCTCGATCGAGTCCACGTCGGGCTTCTCCATCAGGCCGAGGAACTGGCGCGCGTAGGCGGAGAGCGACTCGACGTAGCGCCGCTGCCCCTCGGCGTAGATCGTGTCGAAGGCAAGGCTCGACTTGCCGGACCCAGAGAGCCCGGTGATGACGATCAGCGCATCCCGGGGCAACTCGAGGTCGATGTCCTTGAGGTTGTGCTCCCGGGCGCCTGAGATGACGATTCGCTCAGAGACAGCCACTGCCGTCGATTCTACGCAGGCGAACAGACGTTCCCATCAGCCGAGGGCGGTGGCGAGCTTGCGACGGTAATCGCGGGCCCCGGCGTATGCCGGGTCCTCGCTGAGGATGCCGACGATCGCCTGCCGCAGCAGCTCGCGAGCATCGACGTCGGCGTCGGCCATCTCGGCCAGCAGACCGTCGAGCGCCGCCTCGCGCTCGCCGCGGTCGAGGGCGGCGAAGCCGTCGCTGCCGATGCCCTGGCGCGAGAGCCGGATCCTGGCGGCGAGCCCCGCCGCGGCGAAGTCCCCGGGGTGCGCCTCGATCGCCGCCAGCGCCTCGTCCTCGGCCCCACGCTCGAGCCGGGCCTGGCCCAGCCGCACGGCGACGTCGGCGCGGCGCGGCTCCAGTTCGGCCGCCTCGCGCAGCGAGAGCTCGTCGCCCTGCTCCAGCAGCTCGTCCACCTTCGAGGGCAGCAGCGAATCGAAGAAGGCCTCGACTTTGGCCGGCGGCACGGCCCCGACAAACTCGTCGACGACCTTGCCGTCGCGGAAGGCCTTGACTGCCGGGATCCCCTGCACGTCGTAGCGCGCCCCCAGGGCCTTGTTGGAGTCAACGTCGACCTTGGCCAGCAGCACCCGGTTGCG
>Ga0209624_10003347_pt1 | contig 11388 bp, 10 predicted proteins | sample JacPinW_OM2H0_O1_FD_188565 | JGI IMG/M metagenome (GOLD analysis project Ga0209624, IMG submission 188565) | Forest soil microbial communities from Algoma, Ontario, Canada - Jack Pine, Ontario site 1_JW_OM2H0_O1 (SPAdes) (version 2) | ecosystem: Environmental > Terrestrial > Soil > Boreal... | reverse complement strand
AGCGCCAATGCTTGGCCTGCGGCGCCAAATATTATGATCTCCGCCGCAAGCCGCCGGTTTGTTCGCGCTGCGGCGCGAGCGCCGAGCCGAAGCGGGTGAGCGGACAGGTCGAAGAGCGGCCAGCCGCCCAGGGCGCGGCAGTCGTGACGCAGCCTCATCCCGCTGGCGCTCCGCCTTCACGACCCATAGGCCGCGAATGGTCGACCGAGCAGGCGGGAGCCATCGACCAGGTCGGTCAATGGCTCAAACGAGGCGAGCCCCAGGTGTTTCGCGTCTTCGGCTACGCCGGAGTCGGCAAAACGACGCTTGCGCGCCACATCGCCGAGGGCGCGCGCGGCGAGACGGCGTTTGCCGCCTTCACCGGCAAGGCTGCGCTGGTGATGCGCTCGAAGGGTTGCGCGGGCGCGACAACCATCCATGCGCTCATTTACCGGGCGAGCGAGGGCGTAGAGGGCGCCCCCAATTTCACCCTCAACGCCGATGGTCCGGCCTCCAAGGCCGGGCTTATCGTGATCGACGAATGTTCGATGGTCGATGCGGAGCTGGCGCGCGACCTCCTCTCGTTCGGCAAGCCGATCCTGGTCCTGGGCGACCCGTTCCAACTGCCGCCCGTCAAAGGCGGCGGCTTCTTCACCGAGGGCGCGCCGGACGTCATGCTGACCCACATCCATCGGCAAGCGCAGGACAATCCGATCATCCGCCTGTCGGAAATCGTTCGCTCAGGCGGCGACCTGCGTGAAGGCGTCTACGGCGAAACGCGCGTCATCCCACGCGCCGCCGTCGATCCGGCTCAAGTGCTCGGCGCCGATCAAGTGCTGGTCGGGACGAACCGCACCCGTCGCGCCTACAATCAGCGCATGCGCGATCTCAAGGGCTTTCAGGAGCCGCTGCCGGTCGCCGGGGACCGTCTGGTCTGCTTGCGGAATGACCGCGCCAAGGGCCTCATCAATGGCGGCCTTTGGCGGGTCGAGACGCTTGGCGGCGTTAAAAAGGACTTCGTCAAGATGACCTTGCGCTCGGAAGACGAGGGCGCGCGCGCGACGGTCAAGGTCGCCGTGCTGAAGGCCTTCTTCGAGGGGACGGAGGGGGAACTCAGTTTTCCTTTGAGACGGGAATCGGACGAGTTCGACTATGGCTACGCGCTCACCGTCCATAAGGCCCAGGGGTCGCAATGGGATGACGTCATGCTGTTCGACGAAAGCTCCGCCTTCCGAGAGCATCGGGCGCGCTGGCTCTATACCGGTCTGACCAGGGCCGCGCGGAAGCTGACGGTGGTGAGGTGAGGGCCGAAGAACCCTGGACATCGGCGTCGCGTTGCGCTTAGATTGACGTTGCGGCGCCGGAGATATTCCAATGCGTATTCCCTTACCATTGAGGGCGGCGCGCGTTTGCGCCGCGGCGACGCTCATCTTCTCCCTCAGCCTCGCGCCTTCGTATGCTCGCATGGGCGGGTCGGGCTCTTCGGTTGCTCGGCCGGCTCTTGGGGGCGGTCATTTTTCGCGTCTTGCGCCGCGCGGGTTCAACCGAGGCGTCGACTTCAATCGTTTCGGGTTCAACCGCTTTGGACCTGACCGGTTTGATCATTTCGAGTTCAACCGCTTCGGCCCAAACCGCTTCAACCGCTTCGGCTTCAACCGCTTCAATCGCTTTGGCTCTAGCCGCTTTGACGGGAATCAGCTTCTTATCGGCGGGGGTTGGGGCGGTTGGGGCGGCTTCCCCGCTTCCGGAGCGTCCGAGCCCATCATCGCCGGAGGCGGCGCGCCGGTCATCATCAACGTCGGCGCCGATCCCGGTCCAGGCGACGCCGGAGGCGGCTACAGTGGAGCCTGTGTCATCCACAAGCTCAACTACGACAGCAACGGCAAATATGTGGGCGAGCGGCAAATCCCGCAGTGCTGATTGAAGTTGGGGCGCTGCGGGCGCCGGGTCGCGGCCGTCAATCGCCGCCTCGGCCGCGGTGACAACGCGATCGCGCCAATCGCGGAATCGCTTGCTCTCTTTGCGCTGAGCCTCGAGGAGCGGTAGGTCCTTTGGCTCCGCCCCTTACGAAGACTCGCGGCGGTCCTAATCAAGGGAGAGCAGGATGGACGTGGGCTTTATCGGTCTTGGCCAAATGGGTTCGGCGATCGCGCTGAACCTCGTCAAGGCGGGACATCGCGTCGTTGTCCACAACCGCACGCGCGCCAAAGCAGAGGCGTTAGCGTCCCAGGGCGCCGAGGTCGCTGGAAGCGTGGCCGACGCCTGCCGACGCCCGGTGCTGATCACCATGCTTGCCGATGACGCGGCGGTCGAGGCCGCCTTTTTCGGTGACGGCAATGGGCTCTCGACGCTCGGAAAAGGCGCCGTCCATATTTCCATGAGCACGATCAGCGTGGGGCTCTCGGACCGATTGGCGGAAGCGCACCGAAACGCGGGGCAAGCCTTCGTTGCGGCCCCCGTGTTCGGCAGGCCCGAGGCGGCGGCGGCGGCCAAGCTTTTCGTTGTGGCGGCAGGCGCCGAAGCAGAGCTTAAGCGCTGCCAGCCTCTGTTCGACGCGATCGGTCAGCGGACTTTCATCGTCGGCGACAAGCCGTCCGCGGCAAATCTCGTCAAGCTCAGCGGCAACTTCCTGCTCGCGGCAATGATCGAATGCTTAGGCGAAGCCTTCGCGCTCACTCGCAAAGGCGGAGTTGACCCGCATGCTTATCTTGAAATCCTGACCAACACGCTGTTCTCCGCTCCCGCCTACAAGACCTACGGGACGATCATCGCCGACCAGAAATACGAGCCGGCCGGGTTCAAGATGTCGCTGGGCTTAAAGGACATTCGCCTTGCGCTTGCGGCCGCCGACGCGCTGGCGACGCCGATGCCGGTCGCGAGCCTGGTTCACGATCATTTCCTGGCTGGCGTGGCTCAAGGCGCAGGCGATTCCGACTGGTCCGGGCTGGCGCGTCTTGCCGCCACGAACGCGGGTCTCTGAAGCACCCGGCGCCTCGCTTTCAGATTTGATAAACTGTGGCATGTCCACCGCGCCGCCCGTCGTTCCCGAACTTGACGTTGCCGATCTCGCGCGGTCCTTGAGCTTCTACGTAGACATTCTTGGGTTCAGTGTCCGCATTGAACGTCCCGAGGAGCGGTTCGCTTATCTGACGCGCGGACCTGTCCACCTGATGCTCGAACAGGCGGATGGCCCCGGACGCCGGTTTCGCACGGCTCCCCTGGAATATCCGTTCGGCAGAGGGATGAACCTTCAGATTGAGGTTCCTGACGTCGACCACCTTCATGCGCAGGTGTTGAGGGCGGGGGCAACCATCGATATTCCGCTCGAGGAGCGGTGGTACCGACAGGGGGACAAAGAAGCGGGCAATCGGCAGTTCGTCGTCATCGACCCAGATGGCTATCTCCTTCGCTTCTTCACGAGCCTTGGAAGACGGCAATCTGCACAGTCGGCCGCGGCCCGGTGACCTGCAACGACCGCGCAAGGAAACAGGGCTTTGGTCGATCGATCGCCGAGCCGGTTTAGATCCTTTGCCGCAGCCCGTCCTCGCGACGGGGCTTGTCTGGAATCGGAAGTTGGGGCAGGTTTTCCTTGAGGCTCCGCGGTCATCGGCGAACGCTGGTCAGAAAGCCAAGCTTGGCGCGCGATCCAACGGCAATCCGGGGAATGCGCGATGGTCCAGCTGAGGCGTATCGCAATCGTCGCAACCTGCCTCGCAGCTTCCCTGCCGGTTCTGGCTGATGACCAAAAACCGCCGCAGGCGCAACCGGTCTACACGCCGCGCTTGAACAACATCATGATCTTAACGCAGCTCGGGCACTTCAAGTTATGGTATGCAGGCGCGGTGCAGAACTGGCCGCTCGCGAACTACGAATTGGAGCAAATCCGGGCCAGTATCCGCATCGCCAAGAGCCTTTATCCAGATAGCGACAAGTCGAATATGGATACGATGAGGCCGGCGGCGGAAGACCTCGACAAAGCGATCAAGGCGAAAGACGCGGCCAGTTTCACGAGCGCGTATGGCAAACTCACCGCCGCCTGCAACGCTTGTCACGAAGCCACCGGCTTCGGTTTTATAAAGATCAGGGTGCCCCGATTGTCGCCCATCGAGACGTCGCCGTTCAGCGACGAATCGTTCCAGGGCAAGTGACGGTATTTGCCCGCTCGCGCCAGCGTGAGAGAGCAGTTCCCTTGTAACCGGAACGAAATGAACTCAGCGCCATTTAGAGAGCATGAATGCTCTACCAAATTGGCCCCGCAACCGGCTTTTGCTCGCCCTGCCATCCTCCAATCTCAAGCAGCTTATGCCGGAGCTGGAACAGATTCGATGCCGACGTGACCAGGTTCTCATGGACGCTGATAGTTCGCTCGACCATATATTTTTTCCCGACATTGGCGTCGTCTCGGTGGTGGCGGTCTATGCGAACGGCAGCGTCATCGAGATGGCGACCATCGGTAGGGAGGGTTGCACGGCCGTGCAAGCTGTCCTCGGCGCCAAGAATTCCTCCGTCCGGCTTCTCGTCCAGATTCCGGGGAGCGCAGCAAAGATGTCGCGCGCGGCGTTCACCCGGGCAATGGGGTCGATGCCGTCATTCAGAAATCTCATGTACGCTTACGCGCAAGCGTTTCTCGAGCAAGTCCTTGTGTCAGTGGCGTGCAACGGCGCGCACAGCCTCAAGGAGCGACTAGCGCGTTGGCTGCTCATGATGCGTGACCGCGGTGACGATGACGCGCTTCAGATCACTCAGAACCTGCTCGCCGAGATGCTCGGGGTTCAGAGGCCGACCATCACGAACGCTGCTCACGAGTTGGAACGCGCCGGTTTGATTGATCGCGGCCGATCGCAGATCACGATACTCGATCGGCAGGGCCTGATGGCGGCATCTTGTGAATGTTATCAGTTGGTCCGGGCGCGCGTCGCTTTTCATCTTCCCAAAACATATACGTAAAAGGCAGTTCGCTTGGCTCGGTAATGTATATTACCGACAGGTCCCCCTTTACGAGCTAGCAATCCATACGGACGGAAGGGCGACGCAAGCCCTCGCTGTATCCGTCTTCCTGCCGTCGAGGATGGGCCCCGTCAGCGCAAGGCATGCACGAACCGCTGCGATGAACGACGTCAACCCGCTGGATCTGGTAGAGACGATCCGCGAAGCGATCCTCGTTCTTGAGCCCGATCTGACCATCCGCTTTGCGAACCGCTCCTTCTACGACACATTCGCTGTGGCGCCACAGCAAACAGTCGGGCGGAAGCTCCCTGAGATCGGCAACGGTCAGTGGGACATTCCCGAACTCCGCACCGCGCTCGAGACCGTCATTTCAGGCCGAAATGGCCGAAACACGGTCGAGGCCTTTCAAGTCGAGCGTTTTTTCCCGTCAATCGGCCGGCGCACAATGGCGCTTAACGCGCGCAGGGTTTACCGGCCTGGCGGCGAGAGAGAACAGATCCTCCTTGCGATCGAAGACATCACTGAGCGAGCAAGACTCGAGCGTGAGAATGCAGTCTCGCAAGAGCGCATCGGAATGCTGTTGCAAGAACTGACACACCGGGTCAGGAACAGCCTGCAGATTATCTCCTCAATGGTCATGATGGAGGCGCGCAGCCACAAGAGCGGCGAGGGCAAAGCGGCGCTTGAGAGGGTATCGCATCGCATCACCGCCCTCGGGCAACTCTATTCAAAACTAAGCCAGGCCAACACCTTTGAGGCCGTCGAGGCGGCATCCTATCTGGATGAGTTGTGCCGCGATCTGATCGCATCCGTACACAAAGAAGGCGACACGTCCGTCGTGCTCAAGACCGAAATCGAGAGCGAGCTCCTCCCGACCGATCGGGCAATTCAGGTTGGGCTGATTGTGAACGAACTCGTCACGAACGCCATCAAGCATGCTTTTCCGGGCGGGACAAAGGGCACGGTCACGGTGACGCTAAAGCGAGCGCCCGGCGAGCTTCGCCTGACAGTCGCCGACGACGGCCCAGGGCTCGATCCTCAACGGGGCGATTCCGGGCTTGGCGGCCGGTTGGTCGACGGCTTCGCCCTACAGCTCGGGGGCAAGATCGAGCGAAAGAGCGACGACCGGGGTACCACCGTGAACCTGATCCTGCCGTCGCCTGAAGGCTCGTAGAGGTGTGCCGGTCGAAGTCTCTACCCTACCGCGCGCTGGCATAAAGTTTCGTTCGTATGATCAGACTGGCGTCCCGCCTGAGCCGTCGGTTACGCCGCAGCCCGGCGCCGACCATTCGCTACTGCGCGCCGCGTTGGGCCCCCGTCCAGCAAGCCGCGGTTCTGCGTGACGATGCGCGGCGCTCCGGGTCCTACGCCCCAACGGTCGCGATGCGCAGGTTGTTGGTGGCGCCCGGGGTCCCGAACGGCACGCCGGCCACCACGATGATGCGCTCGCCCTCACTGGCGAAGCCCTCGATATAGGCGTGACGGCAAGCTCGATCAGCCATGTCGCGCTCGTCGCGGGCATCGTCGGTCACGATCGGATGCACCCCCCAGACGACAGCGAGGCGTCGCGCCACCGATTCGATGGGCGTTAGCGCTAGGATGGAAGAGCGCGGCCGCTGGCGGGCGATGCGAAGCCCGGTCGAGCCCGAGCTGGTCCAGGCGCAGATGACCTTCAAATCGAGCGTTTCGGCGACATCGCGCGTCGCTTCGGCGATCGCGTCGGCGCCCGTCGCCTCCGGCGCCGCGCGCTGCGCCTCGATGATCGAGGGATAGATCCCCTCCGATTCCACCGCCTCCGCGATCCTGTTCATGGTCGCCACCGCCTGGAGCGGATATTGGCCCGAGGCGCTTTCGGCTGACAACATGACCGCGTCCGCTCCCTCGAAGACCGCGGTCGCGACGTCCGATACTTCGGCGCGCGTCGGCACCGGCGCGGAGATCATCGATTCCAGCATCTGCGTCGCCACCACCACCGGCTTGCCGAGCCGCCGCGCCAGCCGGGTCAGGGTCTTCTGGATGCCGGGCACGCGCTCGAGCGGCATTTCTACTCCGAGATCGCCGCGCGCCACCATCAAGGCGTCAGCGACCGCCATGATCTCATCGATGCGTTGGACCGCCTGCGGCTTTTCAATCTTGGCCATCACCAAAGCGCGGCCTTTGACGATCTCCTTGACCTCGACGACATCCTCCGGACGCTGAACGAACGAGAGCGCGATCCAGTCGATGTTTTCCTCGAGCGCAGCGGCGAGGTCGGCGTGATCCTTGTCGGTCATGGCGGAGGTTGGAATGGTCGTGTCGGGCAAGCTCACGCCCTTCTTGTTGGAGACGCGCCCCGCGACTTCGACGACGGTCAGCACGCGGCCTCCCTCGGCCGCGGCGACCCGCAGCATCACTTTGCCGTCATCAATGAGGAGCCGGTGCCCCTTGGCGAGCGAGCTCAAGATTTCCGGATGCGGCAGATAGACGCGCGCCTGCCCGCCGGGCGTGGGGTCGCCGTCAAGGATGAAGGCCTCGCCGTGGCGAAGGTCGGCGCCGCCTCCGGCGAACGTGCCGAGCCTAAGCTTCGGCCCTTGTAGGTCGACGAGGATGCCGATCGGGCGGCCCGTCTCTTCCTCCACTTCGCGGATCATCGCGACCCGCTCCCGCATCACGTCATGGGAAGCGTGGCTCATGTTGATGCGAAAGACATCGGCGCCGGCGGCGAAAAGCGCGGCGATGGTCTTCCGGTCGGCCGAAGCGGGGCCGAGGGTGGCGATGATCTTGACGCGGCGGTGACGGGCCTGCAATGGCGTTCCTCCCATGAATTGGCGGCGCTTGCCGCCGGGCTCATTTTCGCCCCGCCAAAATAGCGAACCGACGTCGCAGCTTAAGGGTTCGCCTGGTCGGTCAGTTGCACCGTCCAGCTCTTGGCGTCTTTGCCGGTGTCGACCTCAAAGAACCCCGTCCGGTTGTAGCCGCGCACAAAGCAATCCTGCCGGCCGTCGATCTTGAACTCGCGATCTGACGTGCACATGAACACTTTGCCCTTCCACTCGCCGCCGCGCTCGTCCATCGCGTAGAGATAATAATACTCAGCCGCCAAGGCGCCGCGCAAAAGCGTCACGCAGTCGAGCGATTTGAGATTCCACCAGCCTTCGCTGACCCAGTTTTGTCCATCGGTATAGCCAAGGGCGACGCTGACGCGGTTACTGGAGTTATTGCACATGCGCAGGTCCGCGCGCGCGGGAGCGGCCGCGCAAAGCGCCAATCCGAGCGCAGAAAGCGCCAGCAGTCGTCCTGCGATTCTGTCCATGTTCATGCGGTGGAAGGGCGTTGTCGCGGGTCATATTCGGCGCGTGGGCGGCGCTGTCAACCTCGCAGGCGCGCGCAAGGCTTTGAGCGATTGGCGGGTCGGTGTTCATCGGATTGTCACGATTGCTTCAGCGCATCGTCATGCGGGCGCCGAGAGGCCGTCACCTCCAATCGTTAGAGTCGCGGATGTTCACATCCTGTTATCGACGCGCGGCGCGCGGGGCGTCGCGCGCAACGGAGGACACCTATGTTCAAGACCATCGGCGTTTCCCTTTTTGCCATCGCAATCGCCAGTTCGGCGCGGGCTCAACAGATCGGCGACGTGTTCTACATCGCGCTCGAGAATCATAATTTCACCCAGCCTTCGACGGCGCCCGCCGGCACTCCCCAGCAGTTGCTGGGCAACCCGGCTGCGCCGTTCCTCAACAGCTTGGTGACGCCGGGCAGCCCAAATGCGGCGATGACGTCTTTCGCCAGCAACTATCAGAACGTGTCGCCGAACACACATCCCTCCGAGCCGAATTACGTCTTCCAGGAAGCAGGACTCACGGGCCCGCTCAACGACAACGATCCCTATCCTAACAACATCGTCAATTCACCCAATCTCAGCGCTCTTCTGCAGGCTAAATTCGGAACAGCGGGGTGGAGGTCGTACCAGGAGGACGTCGACCTTGTCCCCACGAGCGGCATGGTCAACCAGCCCGGAGCCAATAGCCTCACCAGCGCCGTCGCATCGAAGACCCAATTTACTGTCCCGACCACCAGCTTTTCCGGCACGTCGTCCAGCTACGTAAACCCCTACAACGGCAGCAACCAATACAATTACGCCGCCAAGCATAACCCACAGGTGTTCTTCACCGCCACCAACGGGGGAACCGCCACGGCGCCAGACACTTCGCCAAGCAATCCGGAAGCGCAGTTCTACGCGCCTCTGCAGCAGCTGCACACAGACCTCGACAACAACACCGTTGCGAGGTTCAACTGGATCACGCCGGATCAGTTCAACGATATGCACTCGGCCCTGAACACCGACTTCACATACAACGGAATGACCTTCGCAGCCGGCACAGACCAGGAGGCGGTTGCGCTCGGCGACAATTTCCTGTCGACCATCATTCCGGAAATCGAAGCCTCGCAGGCGTTCAAGGACAACGGCGAGATCGTAATCTGGAACGACGAGACCGAGGGTGACCAGGACGTGCAATCGACCGCCGGCTTCGAGGGCAGCGAGATCATCATCTCGCCGCTCGCCAAGGGCAACGCCTTCACCAACACCACGCTCTACACGCACGCCTCAGACCTGGCCACGCTCCAGGAAATCTTTGGGGTCGCTGGCGGCGGCGCCGGCGGCTTCCTCGGGGGCGCGGCCGGCGCGACCGACTTGAGCGGCCTGTTCGTGGCGGGCGCCATCCCCTCCTCCATTCCCGAGCCCTCGACCTGGGTGATGATGGGGCTTGGCTTCGCTGGCCTGGCCGGCGCCGCCGCCTATCGACGCAAGCTGGGTGTGACGGCCAAGCCTGCGGTTGCGGGCTGACGCGCCAAGTCTTAAGCGTGAAGTTGTAAAAGGGCCGGCCGCGAGCCGGCCCTTTTTGCTGTCCTCACGTTCGCCATTGAACGGAAATTGACCACTCGCCGCCGCGCGAGATTGGCATATTCGCCCAGATGATCTATCGCGGCTACGCAGCCAGCGGCCGATCGACGAATTCGGCTCGTTGGTCTCGGCTCGACGGGCGCGGACGAATCGCCGATGATTGACTTAATGAAACAGTTTCTTTTGTCAGGCCTCGTCGCCGCCGCGGCGCTGAGCGTATTCACTCCCTCCGCCCGCGCCGATTTCGCCTCCTGCGTCGGCTCGCTCAGAGCCCAGGCCGCGCACAGCGGAATTTCCGCCAAAGCGCTCGACATTGCCTTCAACGGACTCGAACCGGACACGAAAGTGCTCGATCTCCAGAAACAGCAGCCCGAATTCAAGACCCCGGTCTGGGACTATGTCGACGGGCTGGTGGACGACGATCGGGTCGCCGACGGCAAAGCCGCGATGGCAAGGCAAGCGCGCGCGCTTGCCCGCGCAGAAGAGCAATATGGCGTGAGCCGCACCATGCTGGCGGCGATCTGGGGAGTGGAGTCGAATTTCGGCCAGGAGATGGGCAAGCGCCCGCTGGTGCAGTCGCTCACGACGCTTTCCTGTCTGGGCGATCGCGCCAATTATTTTCGCTCCGAGTTGATGGCGACGCTGAAGATCATCGACCGCGGCGACGTGCCGGCCGACAAACTTACGGGATCGTGGGCGGGAGCGTTCGGACAGACGCAGTTCATGCCCTCGACCTTCTTGCGCCTGGCGGTCGACTTCGAGGGCGACGGGCGGCGGGACATTGTCGATTCGGCCCCGGACGCGCTCGCTTCGACGGCGAATTATCTCTCCAAATCAGGCTGGCGCCGGGGTGTCGCTTGGGGCTTCGAGGTCAAGCTGCCCGAAGGCTATTCGGGCCCGTCCGGGCGCAAGGCCAAACAATCCATGTCGTTCTGGGCGTCGCGCGGCGTGACCCGCATCGACGGGCGCCCGCTGGGCGAGGGCGACGCCGGGCTCCTTATACCTGCAGGACGCGGGGGTCCGGCCTTTCTGGTGACGCGCAATTTCGACGTCGTCTATTCCTACAACGCCGCCGAATCCTACACCCTCGCCGCCTGCGTGCTCTCCGATCGCCTGGGCGGCGGCCGAGGCGTCGTCACCCCCTGGCCGACCGCCGATCCGCTGTTGTCGCGCGAAGGGCGAAAGGAATTGCAGACGCTGCTTCAGAGGCGCGGCTATGACATTGGCGGCGACCCGGACGGGCACGTCGGAACCAAGAGCAAGGCGGCGATCGCCGATTTCGAACAGAGGGCCGGCCTCGAGGTCAACGGCCGCCCCTCGGTCAAGGTGCTCGAGGCGCTGAAAAGGTAATTCGTCAGGATGGAGGGGGCAGAGGCCTTGGCTCCTGCCGTTCGCTGGCGCCTGACCGGCAATGAAATCGTCTCAGCGGGCGCGCGAATCGGAAATCATTTTCTGTCGATAGCGAATGAAGTTGTCCGGTTTTGGTAGCCCATCATCTGTCCGCTTCTTCTGCTTTTGTTCTCCTGTGGGCCGGGTGGGCAAGCCGGAGGCTTGTCCATGCCGTCCACAGGAGTTCGCCG
>Ga0209624_10003346_pt1 | contig 11390 bp, 9 predicted proteins | sample JacPinW_OM2H0_O1_FD_188565 | JGI IMG/M metagenome (GOLD analysis project Ga0209624, IMG submission 188565) | Forest soil microbial communities from Algoma, Ontario, Canada - Jack Pine, Ontario site 1_JW_OM2H0_O1 (SPAdes) (version 2) | ecosystem: Environmental > Terrestrial > Soil > Boreal... | reverse complement strand
AACGGAAAGCAGTGCGCCGGCGCTAGGCGTGAGGCTTTGGTCCGGAAACAGGCCTGGCATCCCTACACGATCCACCGCAGTCACCTCGGCCGCAGTAGATGGTCGCTACGCACTCGCTGCTCTGGGGAAATGCAGCTGAACAGGTAACTCTGCTGCTGATAGGTTCCTCGCATGATTCATTGCACGCACCCCGCGCTGCTTCGTTGCACTATTTTCAGTTTTTCAGCAGCCCGCTGGATATTATTCGGCTCTTTACATTATTTGCTAACCAACAGAACCCCAAAAGAACCTCGCTTTATAGCAGGCCTTTTCGCTCCCGCTGGAGTGATTGCCTCGAAGTCAGCGATCGGAAGGAAGATATTCTGCGTGCTGAAATCAAAGGCCATCGTGCGCGCGTACTTTTTGGTAGGTACGTTTTCAACGAGGCTGTAACGATCCGGTGAATCTTCGTGAATGACGGTGAGATTTCCACTACCGCCGTTTGAGCTGAATGCAAATTGTGCTTCGGGGTCGAACCCCGCGGCATCAGGGTCATCGCCGATAGCTGGTGTCGCGACTACTTTTCCAGAATCCGCGTTTACCACGGCCATTATGTTGTTATCGCAAACCGCAAAGAGTCGGCGATTCTTCTTATCCATGGCAAGCCCCGACGGCTCCTTGCAAGGCGCGAGTGGCCAGCGATGAAGCACGACCAGCTTCAGAGCGTCAATCTCAACGAGCTCAGATTTGTCCTCGATATTTACGAAAACGTGGCCACCGCCGTCGCCCGCCGCAAATTCGGGCTTGCCTCCCACTTCGACCATGCCTGCCACTTTGCCGCCTTCCGCTTCGATCGCCGTAGCATTTTTGCTCTTGCCGTTGAATGCAAAGACCCGTTTGGAAGCAGCATCATAGAAAATCGCGTCAGGATTCTCCCCCCCCGTTGCAACTGTCCGGATCGTTTTCAATGATTTTAGATCGAAAACCATCACGGTGTTTGCGTGGCCATTGCTGGTGAAACCAAGGCCGAGGCCGGGCGCGAGAGCGACGCCGTGAACGCCTTGCGTGTCCGGAATGTCGCCGACAATCGCGCCAGTGTCCGCATTGAGCACGACGACATGTGTGAATTGGGAGATGTACACACGCCGCGCTGCGCTATCCACAATGCAGTAATCCCACGGGCCGTCGCCGCCGATCGGAATGGTTTTTGCAACATGATATCCGGACGCGCCAGACGACCTCGGAGAAACACGGCTGGAGATTGCAGAGATCGACGTCAATCCGAAAACAAGGGTGATGCCCGCTATCAGGCCAGCTCGTCTGATCCGCATTCAGTTCACCTCCTCTAGAACGTGTTGGCGCGATCGAGGCAATTGAGAGCGTCTAGCGCACTATTACGAAGGAGCGCATATGAATCGCTTGGAAAAGAATTCGTTGCCGAGCGAGGTCGCATGGCTGCACGTCCATTTGTTGTCGCAGTGACCAGGGTGCTCACTAAGACCACGTTACGGAAGGTGGCCCGCATGCCGCAGAAGGCTACCACGAGCTTCACGCGAAAGCATGAAATCAAGATTAATTTTCATTAAGGAACGATTTGTAGGGTTTGGGGTCAAGTTTGTTGACACGCTGTAGTCACAGTGGTGTAATCAGCCGTTTCGATGGGATGCATCAGGTTTTTACCCGCCATTCATGGCCGTCGAGCGGGCGCTGAGTCGAGCCTGGACTGATCATGCGAATCCTGGTCGTGGAAGATGAACGCAAGGTTGCAAGTTTTACCGCGCGGGCCCTCCGCGAAGACGCTTATGCTGTCGATGTAGCCGAGAACGGCGAGCGCGCGCTCGAAATGGCTGGTGACGCCAGCTATGAAGTAATCCTGCTCGATATTCGCTTGCCTGGCCTGAATGGGATTCAAGTTTGCTCCGAGCTCCGTCAATCGGGTGTCAAGACCCCCATACTAATGCTCACGGCCCGTAGTCTGGTTGAGCAACGCGTCGAAGGACTTGATGCCGGCGCTGACGACTACCTCACGAAACCGTTCGTGCTTGCCGAGCTGCGCGCTCGCATTCGAGCGCTTGTCCGCCGGGGCCTCGATCACCGCGGAGGCAAATTGCGCTTCGCTGATCTCGAGATCGACCGCGATCATCGCCGCCTTACTCGCGCGGGAACCAGCATTCCGCTGACCAGTAAGGAATTTGCTTTGATCGAACTTTTGATGCTCCGGGCCCCGGAAACCGTCACTCGCAGCGAGATTATCGAACACGTGTGGGATTTCCACTTCGATAGCGAAACCAATCTCGTGGATGTGTACATTAATCGGCTGCGCTCGAAGATCGGTCATTCTGAAAAGTCCAAGGTGATTCACACGATTCGTGGTGTGGGTTACAGGCTGGGAGCGGCCGAATGATACAGGTCAAATCACTGCGTTTCCGCATGATGCTCCTGTTCTGCGCGATCGTCGGCATATTCCTGGCCGGCACACTGTTCGTTATCTACGGTCTATTTTCCAGGGAGATGTTGTCTCAACTTGACTGCAGGCTGCTGCGAGTGGGCAGCACCGTTGTGGCGCAGGTGGCTGCTGACCCCACCAAACGCAACATTGAGTACTTGGACGTGCCCAAGGAATATTTTGAAGTACTGGACTCCTCGGGGCGCGTTTTGGAACAGTCGAAGAACTTGAACGGCCATACCATCGACTTAGGCGGTGAGCTTGACTCTTCGCGCGTCCTCTTCCGCACGACAGAGGACGTCGAGCAAGGCCGGCAGCGATTGGCCCTGATTCCCTTCAAGCAGGGATCGGAGCAGCGTGTTTTGGTTATCACCATGCCCACGAGTCACGATGATATGGCTCTCGGGACAATCAGGCGGTTGATCTTGTGGGTTCTGCCGCTCAGTCTGCTCTTAACCGCTGGAATTTCGGTATGGTACGTCGGACGAAGTCTTCAGCCCGTTAGCAAGCTTATCCAACAGGCTCGCCGCATGATGGAAGGAATCCAAGGCTCGAGTCCGGCTCAACCTGAATTGGAGTCGGACCGTCAAAGACTGCTGTCGGTTCCCAGTGCGCACGATGAGCTTAGCAGCCTCGCATCCGCGTTCAATTTACTGTTTACTCGGCTGAGCGTTGCGCTACGCCAGGACCGTCAATTCGTTTCAGACGCCGCGCACGAACTGCGTACGCCGCTGCACGTGTTGCGAGGTGAGACGGAGCTTGTGCTTTCGCAGCCAAGAACTACTGAGGAATATGTCAAGACGTTGCACGTCGTGAACGAAGAAGTGTTGAGCCTGACCCGTATCGTCGAGGCGCTGTTTACCTTGTCGATGGCTGACGCCGGCCAGCTTCGCATGAATTGTGAACCGTTGTATCTGAACGAAGTGATCGAGCAGGCTTGCGCGCGGATAGGGCCGCTCGCACAATCCAAGCGTATTCATATCGAGCGTGACTTGAGTGAAGACATTGCATACTTTGGCGATGAAGCTCTCCTGCAAGAGCTTTCGGTTATATTTCTCGATAACGCCATCAAGTATTCTCCGCCGGACACACTGGTTCAGGTCAACCTCGAAAGGACGGATGGAGAGGTGCGCATCAAGTTTCGGGACCAGGGTTACGGAATTCCGAGCGAACATCTACCTCACATTTTCGAGCGGTTCTATCGCGCGCGGTTACCCGAAAGTTCAGAAACTCGCAGCGGTGGCTTAGGACTGGCTATCGCTCAGGCTATCGTCCACGCGCAAGGCGGTTCCATTCAATGTGAGAGCACGCCTTCGAGCCATACCACTTTCACGGTGATTCTGAGCGACGCCACACAATGGGATTCGGAGGCTGTCGTGAGTTCATCTTTGGGCGCCTCGGGCTATCGGGAACCTTGCCTGGAATCAGGAACTGCGGTGGGCTCATGATCGTGACTTGAACGTCCTTGCGGTCCTCTTCGTTCCGTGTTCCTAGATCTCTTCTCTGCTCACCTCTGATCTCTGAAAAATCGAAGATCGTTCCTGGCGTCGCCTCCTAGGGATTGGTGCCTGCGAGACACGAATTGCAAGGTTCTCCCGCGCCAAGTCGAGCTGTGCCTAAATGCTGCGCGCAAATTCTAGCCGGGCTAGTTCACTCGGTTCGATACTTCACCAGCGCCAGAAAACGGTAAACCACATGAACAAATTTTCCGTAAGGAGCGGTGACGAAGAGTGCGGCTACCAACGAGAGATGAATCACCAGGATGCTGCCCATTGCCGGAGTGGTGCGAAAGACGAGAATGAACAGACCGGAAAGCGATGTCAGACAGAGCATTACCAGGAACATGTAGTCCATGCTTGGCGCAACCGTTCCTGCCGGGATATTGTCGCTTTTGAATTTGAACCAGATCAAACCGAGCGTTCCTACGATCATTGCCACGCCTCCCGCCGTACCGAATAGCACGGGGGCACTTGTTAGTCGAAAAGGCGGCAGCCAATGGAAAACGTCTTGATAGATAGCAGCCAGAGAAGTGGAGACTAAGGCCGAAAGAAATCCCCCCGCTGTGAGTGAGTGATACACGCGACGAACGGATGAAGGGCTGTCCTTGGGATAATAACAGCCGGGCCCGCCGCCTTTCAGATAGCTGAGGCTGACGGCGTCAGCAATCGCTCGGGCGACCATCTTTAAGGTGCTGAGTTGCGGCGCGTTGTTATTCGCTTCTGACCAAAATCGTATGCCACCAACGATCCAGACGCAGATCCCGTAGAAAAACAGGACCATTCCGCCAACCATCATCGCCAGGTAAGGTATGACCTGATAAAACGCTCCCGATCCAAGATGGCGAGTAAAGATTCGATCGTTGCCGACGATGGTTACCGATAATAGAACTACGACCGCCCAGGCGATGAACGCCAGTGCGGCCTCAACAAGCCTGTGATCTAACGCCCGGGAAAGAAAGGCCGGCCACGACCATCGCCGGTAGCTTTCGATCCTGGTATCCGCGAGAATCTTCGGAATGTTGATCGCGAATTCATGGGGCGGCGCGTACATGCAGGCGTAAAAGCAGGCGCGGCAGTCATGGCAAAGGTTGGCCAGATACTGCACATCGCCATTCGTGAAGTCCCGTCGCGTCTCGATCGCGCGAAAAACGGGGCAGTATCCTTCACAATAGCGGCAGGAATTGCAGATCGTCAGCTGGCGATTGGCTTCCTGAAATAGTTCAAGACCGGGCATAGTTCGCAGCTTCTTCCCCGGCTAATTTCCCGGAAACCGATCCGATCGTCAGTCCAAATCCGGCGAGATAGCCTTTGGTGAGAATGTTCCCAGACATGATTTCCCCTGCGGCGAACACATTCTTGAACGGTCTTCCACTCTGCTCCACGACTCTTGAGCGGTCGTCTATCGTAACCCCCATATACGTGAACGTGACTCCCGGTCGCAGTGGAAGACCGTAGAACGGGGGACTGTCAATGGGAACCGCCCAATTGGTCTTGGCTGGCCGCAGTCCGCGGGAGGACAAGCCGTCCAAGCATTCCATTCGTAAGTTCGTGTTTCCGGCAGTCGCACGATTGAAATCTTCCACCGTTTGCGAAAAGGCGTTTGCATCGAGATTGAGCAAGTTGGCGAGGCCTGGGGTCGTGTCCGCGCAAAAGGGCTTATACATCGGGGGTAGAAAGCCGTGAATGGTCTTGGAATCGACGATGCAGTAGGCGATCTGGCCCGGTTGCTCCGCAATAAGCCGGCCCCAGGACGCGTAGCGCTTGGGCCAGATATTTTCTCCTTCGTCGTAAAATCGCAGCCCGTGCCGATTGACTACGATGCCAAAAGGAATTGCATCCAAACGCGTGACGATTCCTCCATCGAACTTTGGAGCTCGCGCGTCAACTGCGACCGCGTGAAAACCCTTCGGGTCGCCAATCGGATTGGCGCCCTTCTCCAGAAGCTTGGCGAGCAGCGTGCCGTCGTTATACGGTGTGCCGCGAACGATGAAGTTGTCAGCAGCTTCTCCCCAGAGGGTCTTCAGCCAGCCTAGGTTCGCTTCGAAACCGCCCGTCGCGACAACTGCTGCGCGGGCTCCGATTTTTGTTTTGACCGAGCCCACGTTGACCACTGCGGCCCTAAACTGCGCATTTTCGATAACCAGGTCTTCCACAAAGGACCCGTAACGGACATGAACACCCATCTCCATCGCCTTTTGATAATAAACATTCGCGAGGGCTTTCCCGCCGCCAAGGAACCAGCGATTCGTTCGGCCAAGGTTGAGAGTGCCGGCTAGCGGCTCCTGCCAGCAGACGCCATGCTCACTCATCCATCGTGGAAGGTCGCGAGATTCACGGATCGTACGCTTAGCCAGGTCGATGTTAGGCGGATTCCCCGTGACCTGGATGAGGTCTTCAAGGAATTCTTCTTCAGAATAGACTCCGGAGGCGGCGGAGCCATGAGCCACGCGCACGCAGCGAATGTTGCGCGTGTGCCTGGTATTTCCGGCGCGCATGTGCGCAGGAGCCCTCTCGAGGAGCAGCACGCTCGCGCCGCGGTGGCGGGCGCTCATCGCCGCGCACAGCGCAGCGTTGCCGCCTCCGATCACAAGGACGTCAAACGCCGGTTCTTCTGCGAAGGAAGGGATTTGGTCTACCTCCATGCGATTTGAGAGCACATAGTTCTCATGATGATCGGGAACAACGCGTCGGATATCGCGGAAACGCGCCGTCCAGCATTCGCTCCAAGAATCCACCCTGACGCACTAGCACCGAATCCGCGCTAGATGCTAGCAAACCCTTTCCGAGGCGAACTTAACGCAGAATGAATTCTTATTAAGGTTCTGGCAGGGAGTCGGGAAATGTCGAGCTCGGTGTCAAACCGACCGTCGTTGCTAATCTCGCCGCACGGGTGCCTGAAGGCAGAAAAGACAGAGGCTTAATGCAAATTAATATTGATTTCAGTTCAACGGGCGAAGTGAGTGCTAGTATCCACCGAAATGGCAAGCTCCGTGGACATCTTCGCTGACGAACATCGCCGACGACAGATCAAGGCAGCGCTTGAAACATGCGGAGTGCTTGCGATCGTCCTTTCACTCGCAGCGTTCGTGCTCGCGCAAAACACATCGGGGCCTTTACCGTACCAGCCGCTCGTTTTGACTGCGGCAATTCCCCTGCCCGGCGTTCACGGGCGCTTTGACCATTTCGCTTTCGACCCCGCCGAGCCCGGGCGCCTTTTTCTTGCGGCTCTCGGCCACGACTCGCTCGAAGTAATCAACCTTACGGGCGGCACCACGGTGCACACGATCAGCGGACTCGGGCATCCGCAAGGCGTGGTGTTCGCTTCTGGATTGAACAAAATCTTCGTGGCCAGCCGCGACCACCAGAAACTCTACATCTACGACGGCCTTACCTATGGCTTGATCACAACCATCAGTTACGAAGGCGATGTGGACAACTTGCGTTACGACGCGGCCGCCAAACGAGTGTACGTGGGCTATGGCGATGGAGAGAAAGCGGCAATCGGGATGGTTGACGCTACAACCAATCAGCGCCTCGCGGACGAATATAAGACCGGGTCTCACGCCGAGTCATTCCAGCTGGGAGAGACAGGGCCTGAAATGTACGTGAACTTGCCGCAACTAAATCAGATTGCCGTGATCAACCGCGAAACTCGCGCCATCTCACGATGGTCCGTCACTTGGAAGGAAAATTTTCCCATGGCCCTCGATGAAGCCGATCGGCGTTTGTTTGTCGGATTCCGCATCCCGCCGCGATTAGGGGTGTTTGACATGAACTCGGGAAAAATGGTCGCTGCGTTACCTTGCGTGGCCGACACGGACGATCTCTATTATGACTCGGAGCTCAAGCGCATCTACGTCCCGGGCGGCCAGGGATTTATAAGTGTCTTTCAACAGAAAGATCCCGACCGCTATGAGCTGATCGCCAACGTCTCGTCGGGACTCGGTGGACGCACCGCCGGTTTTCCCAAACAGGCGGGAAAGAAAGGGGGACCGTCCCACCTGTTCGTAGCGATCCCCGATCATGGAGGACATTCCGCCGAAGTTCTCAATTACGTCCCCGTTCCATCGGAATGAGAACTTCGCAATCCCGCTTCGTCTGGCCCTTTCGCGGTCTTCAGAGCCTAACCCTCGGTCCTGCCACCCTTCGAAACATCGGGGATCACATTCGTTCCAAGGCTTGGCTTCCATGCGGATAAAAGCAGGTGCTAGCCGAGCGGTTTCAATTCCGGCTTGACATCATCGGGCAATGGATAACCGTCCACGTTCAGCAGCATCGAGACGAGTTGGTAGTAGCCCACCACGCCGATCAAATCAACCACTCCACGCTCTCCCAATTTGCCCTTCGCAGCCTGGAACGTTGCATCACTGACTTGTTTCTCGTCGAGCAAGTCCGTGCAGAAGTTGTAAACGATTTCCTCGTCAGGCTCCATCGGACTAGGCCGTTTTCCGGCTGCCAAGGCGTCGATCACAGCTGGATTTAATCCGGCCTGCAGGGCGTATTTGTGGTGGGCGTACCATTCGTACTGCGAGTTCCAGTGCCTGGCGGTGATGAGGATTGCAAACTCGTTCAATTTTTTGGGGACGGATGAATGGAAGCGAAGATAAGCGCCGTATTTCTGGGCCAGGTCACCCATCTCTGGGCTGCGCAGTAATACGTTGTAGGGCCCGTTCATTGAGCCGCGTTCGCCCTTCAGCACATCATCCGTCATTGCCTTCTGTTCGAAAGTCATCTGTTCGTAAACGAGGGGCTGGAATCGTCCGCCCCGCAAATGGAGTTCCGGCGCAGCCGACGTCTGTGCCAATGCCGTAGCGGCGAGGCCCACAATTCCAGCACACAGAAGCTTGAGGCGCATGGTGTCGTTCCTTTCGTCCTTTGGTCGTGCGGAATCGAACGGTGCAGCTTCGAGTCGAACTTGCCAGCAGCTGGCAAGAAAATCGCGGTGGATAGTAGCATCGTTTGCCGAATCCGAACTTAACGCGAAATGAATTCTCGTCAAGGTGGACCGCTGACCTATCGCCCGCCTCGCGTCGGCCGAACCGAGACTCAGAGCGTAATCGTTTTCTGTGAGTGCCGAGACCAACGCGTGCCAGCAGCGCCACCTTAATACAAATTAATGTTGATTTCATTTCATCTGCTGGGACGGCTGCTAGTCTCCGTCTGGCCCAGTGGCTGGTCTTGCAAACCGCGCGGATATCGCGCGTGAAGTCTGGCAACTCGAAAGCACCGAAAGCGCGGGCCAGTACGATTACCGCCAGCGGCTACTCGCGTCACTGCCGCAATTCGCGGGTACCAGTCGTCGCACATTCTGGCGCGTCAATAGCGGACGTTTTCCCGTCGCGATTCTCTTTCACAGAGGCCAACTGCATGCCGCAACAACGCTGGTTGCGAATCATTCCTGCCGCGCTGATTACCTACACCATTGCCTATATTGACCGCGTGAACGTTTCGATGGCGTTGCCTTCTCTCAGTCGTGATCTGCACATGGACTCCGCTCAGGCAGGCAATGTCGCCGGTATTTTTTTCTGGGGTTACCTATTGCTTCAGATTCCGGGGGGCCATATTGCTAACCGGTGGAGCGCCAAACGATTCATCAGCATACTCTTGTTCGCGTGGGGAATCGCGGCCGTTGGCTGCGGACTGGTCCGAACCTGGCACGAACTCTGGATCATGCGCCTGTTACTGGGAATCACTCAAGGCGGAGTATTCTCTGCGACGCTTGTCCTCATCTCCCATTGGTTTCCGCGCGGCGAACGCGCGCGAGCGAACGCACTGTGGCTGATCTGCGGTCCAATCGCCCTAATTATTTCTTCGCCGCTGTCCGGCTGGATTCTGGACCACTGGAGTTGGCGCGTGATGCTGGTTTCGGAAGGCGCGCTACCTTTCGCCTGGTTGATTATTTTTAACATGCTGATTTACGACCATCCGCGCGATGCACGCTGGATATCCGCGGAGGAGTGCGCCTACCTCGAAGAAACTTTGCAGCGTCAAGGCGTCGAACTTGAACGCGTCCAACCGGAGCCCACTCTCAGAGCGGTTTGTCGTCCGCAAGTGCTCTTACTTGTCCTGATTTATTTCCTGCGCATGAGTACGGAGGTGGGATTCCTGATGTGGCTTCCAAGCGCGCTCGAAAAAGCCAGGAAATTAAGCAGCGCGGGAGTTGGTGGGCTTGCCACATTGCCGTTTGCCGTAGCGATCTTCGCTATGCTTGTTAATTCGTGGCACTCCGATAAGACGGGCGAACGGCGTGGCCACGTAGCGGTTCCGTTCGCACTTGGTGGAGCGTTTCTTTTAATCGGCGTGTCACTGAGCCAATCCTGGCCGGCAGTCGCTTTTGTATTCGTTTGCCTGACGACCATTGGAACGTATGGTCCGCTCGGCCCCTTCTGGGCGATTCCCACGGAGACGCTCTCTCGCGACGTGGCGGCGACAACGATGGGCGTCATCACAGCCCTGGGGAGCCTCGGAGGTTTTTTCGGCCCCGTCGCCATCGGTTATCTCAACAAATACGAAGGAAATTTCCAGCACGGATTCGGATTGATTGGTTTCGCTTTGCTCGTTATCTCCGTGCTCTGCCTGAAAATAACAAACGTTCGCGAATCCGCCGCAGTCGGCACGTAGCTTCACGCCGAATTAAGGGTGCATCGAGTAGAACTTCCGGTGCCTCTCGCCGGATGAACAAGAATTAATCTGCGGTTAAGGCTTTCAGTTCGTTGCCAAGAATACAATTACTGGGTCAGTTGAAAAAAGTTGGCACGTCGCGCGCGGCGCGCGCAATTCCAGATGGCATCGGGCTCCGGCTGTTTTCCGGGCCTCGATCACGGACGGAATATTTCTCAGCGGAAAGGGGAGTGCATGTCGGACATAGGATTAATGGCTGTCGATTGGGAAGCGCGTCTCGATCCCGGACGGATGCGGCGCGAACGCCTCCAGCGGGCTAAGGACGCACTGAAAAATTCAACGCTGGATGCTCTATTCATTTTCCGTCCAGAGGACGCTCGCTACATCACCGGGTATCGCCATCATCTCGGGCCCTGTTTTGTTGTGGGGAACGCGGTGGTGGTGCTCGCTCGAGACAAGGAACCCGTCCTTTGGACGATGGACTACGAACAATGCCGTTACCGAATGCCTTGGTTCGACAAAGAGCAGTTCCAGCCCCGCGCCAATTTTCGTGAAAAGGGCGGCGCGAAACGCTGGGTGGAACAAGCCGAGAGTTTCTTCGGTTCGTTCGCCGGCAAGCGAGTCGGCATTGATATCTGGGATTTCAGTCTGGAAGCCGCCATCCGGGGAGCTCTCCCCAGTACCGAATTTGCGGATGGCTATCAAAGCGTGCTGATGCGCGCGAAGGAGATCAAAACTCAAGACGAGATCTTATGTCTGAAGATGGCGAACGCGTTCACCGAAGCAGCGCTCGATCGCGCGATTGAAGCGTTACGCCCCGGGATCAAGGAGTGCGAGCTTCTGGC
>Ga0209624_10003345_pt1 | contig 11390 bp, 8 predicted proteins | sample JacPinW_OM2H0_O1_FD_188565 | JGI IMG/M metagenome (GOLD analysis project Ga0209624, IMG submission 188565) | Forest soil microbial communities from Algoma, Ontario, Canada - Jack Pine, Ontario site 1_JW_OM2H0_O1 (SPAdes) (version 2) | ecosystem: Environmental > Terrestrial > Soil > Boreal... | reverse complement strand
CTTGAGGGCTCCGACATCGAGCTTCTTCGCCTGGTGCGCGGTCATGCGCGACTCGCCCACGCCTCCCATGCCATAGCCCTTCTTGGTCTTGGCCAGGATCACGGTCGGCTGGCCGCGGTGATTCTTCGCCGCGGCGAACGCGGCGTACAGTTTGCGCAGGTCGTGGCCGCCGCGCTTGAGCGCATCGATCTCAGCGTCGGTCATGTGCGCGACCAGCGCCTGGATTTCCAGATCCTTTTTGAAGAAGTGCTCGACGTTGTAGGCACCGTCCTTGGCGCCGAGATTCTGGTACTCGCCGTCCACCGTGGCCGCCAGCCGCCGCAGCAACGCATGCTGCGTATCGCGCGCGAACAGCGCATCCCACTCCGACCCCCACAGCACCTTGATCACATTCCAGCCGGCACCGGCGAACAGCGATTCCAGCTCCTGGATGATCTGGCCATTGCCGCGCACCGGCCCGTCGAGCCGCTGCAGATTGCAGTTGATGATGAAGGTCAGGTTGTCCAGCCGCTCGCGCGCGGCAAGGCTCAGCGCGCCGACCGATTCGGGCTCATCCATCTCGCCGTCGCCGAACACCCCCCAGACCCGGCGATTCGCGGTCGGTGCAAGTTCGCGATCGGCCAGGTAGCGCAGGAAGCGCGCCTGGTAGATCGCACTGATCGGACCGATGCCCATCGAGCCGGTCGGAAACTGCCAGAACTCGGGCATCAGCCAGGGATGCGGGTAGGAGCACAGCCCGTCGCCCTGCACTTCCTGGCGAAAGTTCGCCAGCTGCTGCTCGCTGAGCCGGCCTTCCAGAAAAGCGCGCGCGTACACCCCCGGCGCCGAATGCGGCTGAAAATACACCAGGTCCCCGCCGGCGCCATCGCGCTGCGCCTGGAAGAAATGATTGAAGCCGACTTCGAAGATTTCCGCCGCTGAGGCGTAACTGGCGATGTGGCCGCCGAGTTCCCCGTACGCCTGGTTGGCGCGCATCACCATCGCCAGCGCATTCCAACGCATGATCGCCGTCAGGCGCTCCTCGATCGCCAGGTCCCCGGGATAGGTGCCCTGGCGCTCGAGCGGGATGGTGTTGCGATAGGCCGAAAATGGCGCCGCGGCCGCCACCAGTCCCAGTTCCTTGGCGTGCTCGTCGAGCACTCGCAACAAAAACAGCGCGCGCGCCGAGTCCTCGGCACGGATCACCGCGTCGAGGGACTCGATCCAGTCGCGCGTCTCCTGCGGATCGCTGTCAGGCGCCTCCCCGCTGGCTGGCAATGCCGCAACCCGATCCGGTCCCCCCATTCGTCTCTCCCTTACGCTGTGGAGTGCGCATCCTCAAGCAGCCGCAACAGGATGCCAAGGTCCCAGGGGAGACAGATTGAATGCGAGCCCGGCACCGGGACGGGAAACCCGCCCCGATGCCATCGCGCCAGCTTCGGAGCTATTTCTTGGTCAGGGCGCCCGCGAGCTTGCCGGAGAACATGCCAAAGAAGGCACCTACGACCAGCGACACTATGAGCAGTATCAGTGGGTTAGCGAAGGAACCTGCGGTAAGGTTCTTAAGCGGGCCGCCCGGATCGGCCGTCAGAGCGTAGGCGACGATCGCGGCATAACCGTACACATTCGCCGGTACCACCGACAGCAGATCGATCGAGGCGACGATGACCAGGAAGAACACCGTCACACCTACCAGGATCGCGGGCCACGCCACCCCTAGAGCCGGCATCGAGGTGTTGACCACCAGCAACAGCGCAATCCAGCCCACCAGCGCACCGTAGCAGGTGCCTGCAATCGTCTTGGAGAGTGCTTTGCCGTCTGCGCCGCTGTGGAAATAGCAGCCCCACGCAATGAACCCCGCCCAGACCAGGACGTAGCCGCTCAAAGGTCCGAGTGCGAGATAAGCCCAGATTGCCCCGAGAATAGCGATGCTGAGCGATAACGCTGCCAACTGTTTCATGTCTTTGTCTCCCGATCGCGCGGAGTTGTTGTAGCTTTAGACGGCACTGCGGATAAAGTGCTACCCCGCTGATATTGTTATGTCCGCACCCCATATTAGCATGCGTCATCCGCCGCCCCTAAAGGCCGCTGCACCGCGTCGGGGCAACGGCGCGCTGGCATGGGTTTGCGCCGCGGTGTTGGCGAGCCCCGCCGCGTACGCGGCCAGCGAGGCTGTCAAGCAAGCCTGGCTGCTCCGGGCGAGCGCGGATCTTGATCCGCGCGCCCTGGCCGCCCTGACGCAGATCAGCGGCAGCGAGCGCCGCCTGCTTGCGTTGCGCGCCTACCTGCGCGCGGGCGGCGCGCTCGAAGCGCGATGGAGCTGGTCGCGAGAACAGCTGGCGGCCTATCCATCGAGCGCCGAAGGAAAAGCGGCGGCCGCCGATATCGACGCGGTCATCGCCGCTTTTGCCAGCGCCAATCCCGGCTTCACCCTGCGGGCCAACCGGTTGCCGCGAAGCCTGGAAGTGCAAATCGCGCACTGGAACGAGAACCGCTCGGTGGGAGTCGCGGCTGCCGCGCTGGTGGCGTCGCTCGAGCGGCGCTTTGGCTCTGCGCCGGGCGCGCCCGATGCGCTCGCGCTGCGCCGCGCGCTGATGGATTGGACACCCGACCCGCCACCGGCGCTGGCCGCACCGGGCTTATCCCCGCATGGCCAGGCGCGCGCTTTCGATTTCCAGATAGAGCGCAATGGCAAGGTCATCGCCGGCACCGAAGCCGCTTCGGCGCGCCAGCAGTGGGACGCGGCGGGCTGGACACAGAAGCTGCACGCCGCGGTCGGCGCGGCGGGCAATCGATTTACCGGTCCTCTGGCATCACCGTACGAGCCCTGGCACTACGCCTACCTGCACACCCCGGCCGCGCCGTGACGCGCGCCCTGCGCGCCCAATGTGTGACGGCTGTCACTTCTTGCCGGTTTTCCAAACCTGGCTGCGCGATTTGAGAGTCGTGCAGGCGTCGCTGTGGCGGCCGTTATGTACCCTGAATTTCATGACGATTCGCCCCAAAGTGATCGCGCTGTTCGCATCCATGCTGGTGGTGCTGGGCGCGGTTCAGATCTTTGTCGAACAGCGCGCCCTGATGCCGAGTTTCGCCGAGCTGGAGCACGACGATGCCCGTACCGCGATGCGCCGCATCAGCTACGCGCTCGATCTGTCACTGGACCGGCTGGCACTGTCAGCCGCGGACTGGGGTAACTGGGACGACACCTATCGGTTCGTGCTCGATCACAACAGCGACTACATCAAGTCCAATGCGACCGCCGTGGGCCTGAAGCAGCTGCAGGTGAACGCCATGCTGGTGATCGATCTCGACGGCAACTTCGTCATGGCGAGCACACTGGACCTCGACTCGGAACAGCCGCTGCAGATCGATTTCACGGCCCGCAACTCTCTGCCCGCGGATTTTCCATGGCGCGAGAACCTGCGCGAGGGCCGGCCGGCCAAAGGGTTTCTGCAAACCAATCGCGGCATCATGATGATCGCCGCCTCGCCGGTGCTCAACGGCAATGGCGGCGGTCCGCAGCACGGCATGGTGATGCTCGGCCGGCTGCTGTCTGCTTCCGAGATCCGGCGTATCGGCGCCCAGGCGCAGGCGCTGCTGTCGATGGTGCCGGCTGCCGACGCCCACGTACCCGGGCAATTGACCGAGAGCGCCGATCTCACCCAGGTCTTTCGCTCTGTCGACGACGTCTATGGCGTACCGCTGATGGCTCTGCGGGTTGACGTGCCGCGGCGAATCACGCAGCGCGGCCACTCCGCCATCGTCTATGCCTCGACCTACCTCATTGGCGTGTCACTCGCGGTGCTGCTGCTGCTGGTGCTGGTGCTGAACCGGGTGGTGCTGGGCCCGCTGGCCCGCGTGACGCGCCATGCGGTGGCCATCGGTGAAGGCAAGGATCTCAGTGCCCGGCTCGATTTTCAGAGAACCGATGAAATTGGCTGGCTGGCGCGCGAGTTCGATCGCATGGTGGCGCGCGTGGCCGAGTCGCGCCGCCAGCTCGTCGATCAGTCCTTTCAGGCCGGATTCGCCGAGCTTGCCAAAGGCGTACTGCACAACCTTGGCAACGCGATGACGCCGATCGGGGTCAGACTGTCCGGATTGAGTCAGCATCTGCGCCGGGCCCCGATCGAGGACGCGGAGCTGGCGGCCGAAGAACTCGGCCGCGCCACATCCGACCTTGCGCGGCGCGCGGATCTGGAAGAGTTCATGCGTCTGGCCTGCGGCGAGCTGTCGAGCACCATAAAATCGGCGCAGGAAGATGTGGCGGTACTGACGCGGCAAACCGCCATCGTGCAGAGTGCGCTGGCGGAACAGATGCGCTCGACTCACAACGAACACGTCATCGAGTCGGTACGCCTGCCGGACCTGGTTATGCAGTCGCTGGAAGTCGTGCCCGACTCCTGCCGCCAGCGCCTGCTCATCGACGCCGACGATTCACTCAGAAAGGTGGGCGCCGTGCAGGTGGCGCGTACCGTGCTGCGCCTGGTGCTTCAGAACCTGATCATCAACGCGTCGGACGCCGTGCGCGATGCCGACCGTGAGCACGGCACGCTGCATATCAGCGCCGAGATCGTTCGCGAGGCCGGCGACGAATATCTGCAACTGCACTGCCAGGACGATGGTGTCGGTATCACCCATGCCGATCTGGAGCGCGTGTTCGAGAAGGGTTTCTCCACCAAATCCCGCGGCACCAACCACGGTATCGGGCTGCACTGGTGCGCCAATGCCATCAACGCGCTCGGCGGCCGGATATGGGCGGCGAGCGACGGGCCGGGACGCGGTGCATCGTTTCACTTATCGCTGCCGCTGGCCGCTCGCACCAGCCAGCCAAGCGCCGAAGCTGCCTGAGGTTATCCGTGTCAGACCGTAGCCGAATACCCATCCGTGTCCTTGTCGTCGATGATGAAGCGGACGTGCGCGACGCCTATCGCCAGATCCTGCTGGAAGCCGACGTGAACCGCGATCTGGCGGCGTTCCGCGATCTGCGCACGCGCCTGTTTCGAAAGCCCGACGCCGAAATTGCCGCGGCGCCCTCCCCGGCGCAAGGCGCCACCTTCGATCCGGTGTTTAGCGACGGCGCCACCGCGGCCGTGGCCGCGGTCAAAGAAGCACTCGCGCAGGAGCGCCCGTTCGCGGTGGTGTTTCTCGACATGCGCATGCCACCCGGCCCGGACGGTGTGTGGGCGGCCACACGCATCAGGGAGCTGGACCCGGCGGTTGAAATCGTCGTCTGCACCGCCTATTCCGATGTCGATCCGTGCGAGATCGGCGGCATCGTGCCGCCGGAGGAAAAGTTATCGTATCTGCAGAAGCCGTTTCACCCGCACGAGGTGCGCCAGATGACGATTGCGCTTGCCAGCAAGTGGCGCGCGGAACGCAGCGTGGTGCGCCTCGCCTATTTCGATTCGCTCACCGGCCTGCCGAATCGGGAACAATCGCGTAATCGGCTGGTAGGCGCGCTCGAGGCAGCCAGGGAACACGAGCGCACGATGGCGGTGCTGTATCTGGATCTGGACAACTTCAAGCGCGTCAACGATACGCTGGGTCACGCGGTCGGCGACCAGCTGTTGCAGATGGTTGCCTCCCGGCTGCGCACCTGCCTGCGATACGGCGATACCTGGGGAGTCGATTCGAGCGCCATTGCGCGCCCCGGAGATCTGGCGCGTCTCGGCGGCGATGAATTCATGGTGCTGCTGCCCCACATACGCAGGCCCGGCGATGCAGGCATGATCGCCGAGCGCATCATCGCCGCGCTGCGCGAGCCGATGCAGCTGGCGCTCAACTCCCTGGTCGTGACACCCAGCGTAGGCATCGCGATCTTCCCCAATGACGGCGCTGACGCCGAAACCTTGCTGCGCAACGCGGATCTTGCGATGTATTTCTCCAAGCGCAAGAGCCCGGGTACCTACTCGTTCTTCGATGCGGCGATGAACGCGACGGCACTCCATCGCTTCACCATCGAGGACAAGCTCAGAGGAGCGCTGCAGCGCAACGAATTCTCGCTGAATTATCAACCGCTGTTCGACATCCGTACCGGGCAGATCTCCGGCATGGAGGCGCTGCTGCGCTGGACCAATGACCAGCTCGGCGTGGTACCGCCGTCGGAATTCATCTCGGTAGCGGAGGAAAGCGGCCTGATCCTGCCGATCGGCGAGTGGGTGCTGCGAAATGCCTGCGCCCAGGCGAAAGCCTGGCACCAGGAGGGCTTGCCGCCGATCCGCATATCGGTGAACGTTTCCGGGCAGCAATTCGCGCTGGCCGAGTTTCCCACCCAGGTCGGCGAGATTCTGCGCGACACGGGTCTGGAGCCGTCGAAGCTCGAACTGGAGATCACCGAGACGCTGATCATGAACGATGAGACCTGGGCGGAGCAGGCCATCAACCGTCTGAAGGCGCTCGGCGTCGCGCTTGCGATCGACGATTTCGGCACCGGCTACTCGAGCCTGGCTCGCCTGCGCCGCTTTGCGGTGAATCGGCTGAAGATAGACCGCTCGTTTGTCACCAGCCTGAACGAATGCAGCGACGATCGCGCCATCGCCTCCGCAATCATCGCCATGTCGCGCTCACTGCGCATCGACGTGACCGCGGAGGGCGTCGAGAACATCTCGCAGTTGATGTTCCTGCAGGAACACGAATGCCACGAGGCGCAGGGATATCTGCTCGGCGAGGCGTTACCCGCCGCCGGCGCGGCGCAGCTGCTGCGCCGGGTCGGGGCCGTGCTGGAGGGCACGCGAACGCAGCGGCTGAAGGCGCTGATCGGATAGCGGCGGAACCGGGCCTGCGGCGGCCTACCGATATACAGGCGCGCCGCGGATGTGCGAGAGTGCAGCGTGATCGTGCACTCGTTTATCACACTTCAATGAGCGCGCAACAGCTTCTCGCGCGGCGCTTGTTGTCGCTGACCGATCTGACCAGCCTCAACGACAGCGACGACGACAGCAGCGTTCGCAATCTGGCGGCACTGGCCTGCACCCGCGCCGGCAAGGTTGCCGCGCTGTGCATCTGGCCGCGTTTCATTACGGTCGCGGCGCACGCGCTGCGCGACAGTGGCGTGGCGATTGCCGCGGTGGCCAATTTTCCTGCCGGTGCGCCGGATTCGCAGGCCGCCGCGGCGCAAACCGCGGCGGCGGTCAGCGACGGTGCCGACGAAGTGGACGTGGTGTTTCCCTATCGCGCACTGCTCGCCGGAGATGCGCTCGCCGGGCTGTCGCTGGTGCGCGCCTGCCGCGCGGTGTGCGGTCCGCGCACCATCCTCAAGGTGATCCTGGAGACCGGTCAGCTCGGCGATGCGGCGCGGATCCGACGCGCCGCTGACATCGCGATCGACGGCGGCGCGCACTTTCTGAAGACCTCGACCGGCAAGAGCCAGCCGGCAGCGACGCCGGAGGCCGCCGCGGTGATGCTCGATGCGATTGCGGCCGCCGCTGCTCGCGGGGTGGCGGTCGGCTTCAAGGTGTCCGGAGGTATCCGCACCATCGACGACGCGCTGCCGTATCTGACGATGTATGAGCGCAGGTTCGGTGAAGGCGCGACGAGCGCCGCCAATTTCCGAATCGGCACATCGACCCTGGTCACGGCACTGCTGGCGATTCTGGAGCCGGCGAAGGCACCGTAAGCTGCAGCGCCGCCTCAACGCCACTGCAGGCCACCACCAGTGCAGCGCTCGCGGCGGCACGATTGGCTGCCTCGAAGGGCCGGCAACCGAGCACCCGACAGGCGGCGTAAGCGCCGCAGAATGCGTCGCCGGCGCCGGTCGCATCGATCACGCTGGTTGACGCCACGGGCACCTTGCGAATCTGCTCGTCGCAAACCAGCATCATCGGCAGCTTGCCGCGCCTGAGCAGCACTTCCGGGAAGCCCGCCCGATGCAAGTTCAGAGCAACCGCCGGCGCCGGCACGCTCTGCAGCAAACCGCGAATCTGCTGCGCACTGGGAAGAAATGCGGCCGCACCGTGAAGGAACTGCGCCAGTTCATCGATGCTCAGTCCGAGACTGTAGTGTGGCGAAGGATCCACCGAGATCCAGCGTACGTATTCACGCAGTGCCGCCACGCTGTCGCGATGGCGCATGCCTGCCTGCGGGCACAGGTGCAGCGCTTCCGCCGGCAGCCAGGCATCCGGCACATCGCTCTCGGTCGGGGCGATGGCAAGCTGCCGCTCGTCGTAGGCCTGGGAGGACCAGGCGTTTTCCCCGGCCTCGAGCAAGGCACGATTGCGCGGCAGCGAACGCCGACTGCCGTCCGGTTCGTAGATCAGCCATTCGACCGGGTGCTCGTCCGGCCCCGCAGCCAGGGCGATATGCGTGAGCCCGGCGCCGCGCAGCAGCGGCTCAAGAGCGAACGGATAGTCGCGGCCAACCCGCGCCACCAGGCCGATGCGGCCTGGATCGAGCCACAGCCGCGCTCCAGCCAGCGCGTACAGGCTGCTGCCGCCCACCTGCCGAGTCCACGGCCCCGGCCAGGCGGGTACCACGTCGTCGACCGTCACCTGGCCGACAATGATGAAATCCGGTCTGGCGGAGGAGGAGGATTTATTCATGCAATCGCAGCTGCAACGCACATCACGTTCGAATTGTGCCTGATTATCGACGGCAGGCGGCGGCCATCGTGATGCGGTGCTAACATCGCGCCCGGTCAAGCCACCGGACGCCGTTGCTTGTACTCGAACCCGACCGCGGCACAGAGGCGTGTCCAGGTAGCCGTCAAGGCGGCCCTGGGCACCGACTATCAGATCGATTGGCTGGCGCCCAGTGCGGTCAACGGACCGCATATTCTGCTGCTGCAGCAGGTCGGTTCGCACCGCGCAGCGGCGTTACTATTCGACGACCCGGAGAGCTGCGAGCGCGTCTCGCTCAAGGACTATGCGGGAGCCATATCGGCAGCAGACAAACGCGTGGCTGAGATTGCCGTGGCCGCCGCGATCCAGCCCGAACAGGCGCGCTCGATGATCAAACCCGACCAGGAGCCCGGCGGCGTCACCGCCCTGCATCATGCCCTCGACGCCGCATTGGCGGCGTTGATGATGGAACAGCCCGATTCAGACAATCGATGAGCCGGCACAGACCCGTCGCGATCGCGGGCGCCCTGCTGGCTCTTCTGGCGTCGCACTCCGGCAGGTCCGACATGCCGGACGCTGGGCGCCCGCTCTCGGGCATAGAGACGCAATACATCGACCCCGGGGTGCGTCCGCAGGATGATTTTTATCAGTACGTCAACGGCAGGTGGCTCGCGGCAACCGAAATACCGGCCGACATGCCCGCCTATGGAACCGGCCCGAAGCTCTACCAAGAAGCACAGGCACAACTGCGCGAGCTGATCGAATCGGCTGCCGGTGACCCGGGCGCGGCGCCCGGCAGCGAGCAAGCCAAGATCGCCGACCTATACAACAGCTTCCTCGATGAGGCCACGCTCGAGCAACTGGGCGCGACGCCCCTGGCGAGTGAGTTCGCGCGCATCGCCGCCCTGCAGCGGCGGCAGGACATTCCTGCGCTGATCGCGCACCTGCAGCAGATCGGCGTCACGGTGCCCTACGCCCTGAGCGTGCATCTGGATCCAAAGGACGCCACCCATTACGTGCTGGATATCACGCAGGATGGCCTGGGTCTGCCGGATCGGGACTATTACCTGAAGGACGACGCCACGACGCTGCGCCTGATACGCCGCAAATACCAGCTGCATATCGCAGCCGGACTGGCAATGCTCGGCGATCGGGACACCGCGCAGCTGGCCGCCGACATCGTGACACTGGAAACGGCGCTGGCGAAGCTGCAATGGAACAGAGCCGACAATCGCGATCCGCTGAAAACCTACAACAAGCTGACGCTGCCTGCCCTGGCGGCACTGACTCCGGGTTACGACTGGCAACGTTATCTGAGCGCGGCGGGAGTCGCCGGCAAACCCAGTTATCTGATCATCAGCCAGCCGAGCTACCTGCAGGGTTTCGCCTCGGTTCTGGCCGGCACGCCGCTGGCGACCTGGAAGGCCTATTTTCGCTGGCGCCTGCTGTCGGACCTGTCGCAGTACCTGTCCAAGCCGTACGCCGATGAGCATTTTGCCTTCTACGGCACCGTGCTGCAGGGCGTTCCGGAGGATCGGCCGCGCTGGCGCCGCGGCGTGGCGCTGGTCGATCAATCGATCGGCCAGGCAGTCGGGCGGCTGTACGTCGCGAAGTATTTTTCGGCGCAGAGCAAGCACAGTGCGGAGCTGCTGGTGGCGAACCTGCTCGAAGCTTACCGGCAGGATATCGCCGCTCTGGATTGGATGACTCCGCAGACCAAGCAATACGCCCTGGCGAAACTGGCGAAATTCACCATCAAGATCGGCTATCCGGAGCGCTGGCGCGACTATTCGACGCTCCAGGTGCGCAAGGACGATCTGGTCGGCAACGTGATGCGCGCCAACAGCTTTGAATTTGCGCGCAACCTCGGCCATCTCGGCAAGCCTATCGATCGCAGCGAGTGGGACACGACGCCGCAGACCGTCAACGCTTTCTATAACCCGCAGATGAACGAGATCGTGTTTCCGGCGGCGATTCTGCGGGCCCCGTTCTTCGACGCGGCGGTCGACGACGCGGCCAATTACGGCGCCATCGGCATGGTGATCGGGCACGAGATCAGTCACGCGTTCGACGATGAGGGATCACGCTATGACGGCGACGGCAACCTGCGCGAGTGGTGGACTGCCGAGGACCATGCGCGCTTTGAGGCCAGGACCAAACCGCTACTGGCCGAGTACAGCGCGTTCGAGCCGATCCGCGGGCATCATCTGGATGGCCAGCTGACGCTGCGTGAAAATATCGCCGACAATTCCGGGTTGGCGATCGCTTACAAGGCCTACCGGCTATCGCTCGAGGGCCGCAGCGCGCCGGTGATCGACGGCCTGAGCGGCGATCAGCGCTTTTACTTGGGATTCGCGCAGGCGTGGCGCGAGAAGATCAGGGACACCTTCGCCATCGAGCTGATCCAGTCCGACCCCCACTCGATGTCGGTGGACCGGGTGCTCGGGGCGCTGGTCAATCAAGCCGCGTTCTATCAGGCGTTTGGGCTGAAGCCGGGCGACAGGATGTATCTGCCGCCCGAGCAGCGCGTCACCCTCTGGTAGCACAGCGAGCGCTTCAGCCCCAGCGCTTTGCAATCTCGTCCAGCCCGGCCTTGCCCAGGTCGGCCGGCGTCATGCAGATCCGGATGCGGCAGTCGGCATTGAAATTGAGAAAAAACGGCTCCGCCAGCGACGGGATCCGCGACGGATCGGGCACCTCGGCGATCAGTACCACCCCTCTGGTGCCTTCCAGCTCCGTGAAGTAAACCGCCTCGGGTTTGAGCTCGTCCAGAATCCGCTTCAGGATCGGACCGAGCTTGTTGGCCCGAATCAGCGAGTTGCACGGTTCATGGGGAATGGTGGCAGTGAGCATCAT
>Ga0209624_10003344_pt1 | contig 11391 bp, 11 predicted proteins | sample JacPinW_OM2H0_O1_FD_188565 | JGI IMG/M metagenome (GOLD analysis project Ga0209624, IMG submission 188565) | Forest soil microbial communities from Algoma, Ontario, Canada - Jack Pine, Ontario site 1_JW_OM2H0_O1 (SPAdes) (version 2) | ecosystem: Environmental > Terrestrial > Soil > Boreal... | reverse complement strand
CCGGCGCGCCGATTTGCATGGGAATCATCCAATTCGCCAAGCCGACGAAAGCCGGCATGACGGCACCGAAAATCATGACCAGCGCATGATTGGTGGTCATCTGATTGAAGAACACCGGGTCCATCAACTGCAGGCCGGGCTTGAACAGCTCGGCGCGAATCAGCATGGCCATGGCGCCGCCGATGAAGAACATGATCAGGCTGAACACCAAGTACATGGTGCCGATGTCTTTGTGATTGGTGGCGAAAATCCAGCGCTTGATGCCCGTCGCGGGCTGACCATGGTCATGATCGTCGTGGGCGTGATCGGGGTGATGCGCGGTGTTGCTCGCTTGAGGCTCAGGCATAGTCGGATAGCTCTCTTAAAAAATAACTGTGTTAATTCGGCAAAGCTTGCGCGGTGGGCGGCGGCGCGGCCGCGGCAGGTGCAGGCGCCGCGGGAGCCGGCAACGCTGCTTGCTTGACGGCGGCTTTCTGCGCATCGACCCACTTCTTGAAGTCATCGGGCGTGCGCACATCCACGACAATGGGCATGAAGCCGTGGTCGCGGCCGCAGAGCGCGGCGCACTGTCCGCGGTAAATGCCTTCCTTGCCGGGATCCACCTTAAACCACAGTTCGTTGACGAAGCCCGGAATGGCGGCACGCTTGGCGCCGAAGTCCGGCACCCACCAGGCGTGAATCACATCCTGCGAGGTCAGCAGCAACCGCACTTTGGTGCCGCTCGGGATGACCAGAGGGTGGTCGACTGCCAAGAGATAATTGTCGACCGAATTCGGATCGATACCGGAATTCAGTTGGCGCGCGAAATTCGAGTCGCGCGCAAGGGTGGAAAAGAAATCCACGCCCTCGGCGGAATCCATGTACGCGTATTCCCACTTCCACTGATAGCCGGTCACCCGGATGGACAATTGGGAGTTGCGGGTGTCTTCCTGCTTTAAGATCAGTTCCGCGGCGGGGACCGCCATGACCACGAGGATGATCACCGGAATAATGGTCCAAATGATTTCCACCTTGGTGCTGTGAAGCATGCCGGTGTCGGCGACCGCGCCCTGTGAGTGGCGGAATTTCACCAGCGCATAAATCATGGCGCCGAACACCACCACGGCAATGCCCACACAGATCCAAAACACCTCCATGTGCAAGCCGTACATGTCGCGCGCCAAGTCCGTCACGCCGGTCGGCAAGTTGTAGCCGTTCGAGGTATTGCTAGTAACAGTCATCTAAACAGGTCCCCTATTTCACGATCTTTCAAGCGGCGGCGATTCATTCATGCCGCCGACTAATCTACCCAAACGCTTCGCCAGCAAGCACCGATCCTCCTCAGTGAGGAAACTGCCGACCTCGAAAGCCCGTCCGTGGCTCTCGATCGTCAGCCGGCTGGTCCCTAGCCGCCTTGGCGGACTGCGAAGTCTAACCTTCGCCCAATGCCTGGCAAACTCCTGTTTTGCCTCCCCGCGTTTCGAGCGGGTCACCAGACAGACGCGTGAATCCGTAATGACGACAATTTGCGTGTAATGCCGCCGCTTCAGGCTGGCGTGCAAGGCTACCCCAAGGGCCAGCATCTCCAAAGCCCAAAACAGCAAAATCGGCCAAAACCCTTGCAGGATGAAGAATAAGGAAAAGCTCAAGGAAAACAGGCATGTAGCGCCAAAGAAAACCTTGGCCCCCAAGGGCGTGAGCGAACAATTTGGCGCGAGTGTAATGCGCTGTTCCATGCCGGCAAGGATAGCGTAAGGCTAGGGAGGCCGTGCATCGGTGACCCCCTTATTTATCGCGCCGAGCCCGCAACTCGCGCTTGATTTCTTCCAGCGACACGCTGGCCGCATCGGCAGAACCGCGCCGCGCCGAGTGTGCCGGTACCCACGCATGCGCGAACACGACCTCGTAGGTTGCAGGCAGCCGACCGTCCTGCCGAAAATTCTCATAGGCCGACTGCATGGCAGCGAACTTTCGGGCACTGGTGAGGCCCTTGGCCCGGCCGGCGGTTGCATTGTGCGCGCCGGTCGCTTTCAAGTCCGCGGCCACCTTGCGCACATCGAGATATTGGAGGGTAAATCGCTCCACATCGAGCACCGGAGCCGCAAAGCCGCCGCGCACCAAGGCGTCGCCAAGATCATGCATGTCGATGAATTGATGCACATGGCTGCGCGAGTCCACCTCTTTCCACGCCGCGCGCAACTCGCGCAACGTATCGGGGCCGAAGGCGCTGAAACTCAGCAAGCCGTGCGGTGCCAGCACGCGGCGAAACTCCGCGAACACCGCGTCCGGATCGCACCACTGCAGCATCAAATTGCTCACGATCAAGTCGACGCTGCCGTCGCCTAAGGGCAAAAGCTCCGCATCGGCGCACACGCGCCCAAAGGGACGCAGCCAGGACTGCTGCCGCCTGGCCTCATGCAACATCTTGTGCGATGAATCCAGCGCGACGACCCGGGCCTTAGGGTAGCGGCGCTTCAGCGCCCGGCTGGCATGGCCGGTACCCGCGCCGGCGTCCAAGACGACGCGGGGTTCAAGCGTCGTCAATTGCAGCCGCTGCAACAAATTCTCCCGAACTTCCGCATGCAGTACGGCGGCTGCATCATAGGTTTTGGCGGCGCGATCGAAAGAGCGCCGCACCCATCGGGGTTCCAGGGCGTACGCTCCGATGTCATCGCTCATAGGGCGATTACCTTGCCACAGAAGCTCCCGCAGCGTTGGGGAAGGATTGCGGCGCGGGGCCGATCGATTGCGCGGTGTGAGTCGGCAATTGCGCGGTGTGAATCGGCGATTCGGCAGTGTGCGTCGGCGCTTCGGCAACGATTTTCAAGCGTTGAAACAGGCCCTGATCGTGATCGGTATCGGGATTGCCCGTGGTGAGGAGCTTTTCGCCATAAAAAATAGAATTCGCGCCGGCCATGAAACACAGGGCCTGCAACTCATCGCTCATCTGCGCTCGTCCCGCCGACAGGCGCACGTGACTTGCGGGCATGAGAATGCGCGCCACAGCGATCATGCGCACGAAATCGAAGGGATCGAGCGGCGCCGAGTCCGCCAGCGGCGTGCCTTTGACCCGAACCAACTGATTGATGGGAACGCTTTGCGGATGTTGCGGCAACGTGGCGAGCGTATGCAGCAGCTCAACGCGGTCTTGCGGCTCCTCGCCCATGCCGACAATGCCGCCGCAACAGACATTGATGCCGGCATCCCGCACCGCCTGCAACGTGTCCAGCCGATCCTGGTAGGTGCGGGTGCTGATGATTTTTTCGTAGTACTGCGCGGAGGTGTCGAGATTGTGATTGTAGTAATCCAGTCCCGCTGTTTTAAGTTCTTGAGCCTGACCCTCCGTCAACATCCCGAGGGTGGCGCAGGTTTCGAGCCCTAAGGCCTTGACCTCGCCGATCATGGCGATGACCTTACGCAAGTCCTTTTGCTTGGGTGATCGATAAGCCGCGCCCATGCAAAAGCGCGTGGCGCCTGATTCCTTGGCGGCTCGCGCGCGAGCGGCGACGGCGTCGATTTCCATCAGTTCCGACACTTCAAGACCGGTATCGAAACGCACACTCTGCGGGCAGTAGGCGCAGTCCTCAGGACATGCACCCGTTTTGATGCTGAGCAGCGTGCTGATCTGAACCGTGTTGGGTGTCTGAAATTGGCGGTGGACCTGGTGCGCTGCGAACACTAAGTCCATGAAAGGTAAGTCAAAAAGTTCGCCCACCTCGGCGAGAGTCCAATTGTTGCGCAGCACCTAGCACCTCCCATTGATGCCGGCCAGTATTCGGTGACCGCATTCTCTAGTCAACCAGTGTGTGACTCCTTGGTTTACGAGAGGGGGCGCGCGTACTGATACTCCAGCGCCAGCCCGATGAACACGGACATGCCGAAGTAATTGTTGTTGAGGAAGGCGCGGAAGCAGCCATCGCGGTCCCGCTCCCGGATCAGCCAGAGCTGATAAACAAAGAAAACCGCGCCGGCGATCAGTCCGGCGTTATACCAGGCACCCGCGCTAATCATTTTTCCCACCAGATACAGCGACACCAGCGTCATGACCATGAGCACGGCGATGATATGACGATCCGAATCGCCGAACAGAATGGCGGTCGATCGAACGCCGATCTTTACGTCGTCGTTGCGATCCACCATGGCGTACATGGTGTCGTACACCGTCACCCACAGCACATTTGCCAGCAACAACAGCCACGCCACCCGCGGCACCGTCTCGATTTGCGCCGCGAACGCCATGGGGATTCCGGCACCAAAGGCTAAACCCAAGTACATCTGGGGCACCGACAGGAACCGTTTGACGAAGGGGTAGGTGACGGCGATGAACGAGCCGGCTACCGCGTACAGCAGCGTCAGACGATTCAGCTGCAGCGCCAGCATGAGCGCCGACAATGACAGGAGCGCGAACAGCACCAACGCTTCGAGCGTCGATAAGCGTCCGGTGGCCAATGGCCGGTCCTTGGTGCGTTCTACCTTAAGGTCGAAGCTGCGGTCGGCGTAATCATTGATGGCGCAGCCGGCCGAACGCATGAGCACCGTTCCGGCCACAAAAATAATTAAAATGAGCGGCTTCGGTTGGCCGCGGCCGCTGATCCACAGCGCCCACAGCGTCGGCCACAGCAGCAGCCAAATGCCGATCGGACGGTCCAAGCGCATGAGACGGATATAGTCATGCGCGGTGCCGAGAATTTTCGGCAGCTCTTCGGTGGTCCAGGGATGAAAGCGAATGCGGTAGGCGTACCAGCGCAACCGCGCCATGATCATCTGGGCCAATTCATCGCCGTTGCGTGGCAGTGGCATTCGCGATTCTACCCCACGCGACCGTATTGCTCTGCATGTCCCACCCAGCGTCGCACGAGCGGCGCCACATGCGACGGCCAGTCGCGCAGCAGAGATTCCGCCGCGATCTGCACTCGCGGCAACAAGTCCGCATCGCGTAATAAATCGGCAACACGCATTTGCGCAAGACCCGTCTGGCGCGTCCCCAACAGTTCTCCCGGTCCGCGTAGTTCCAGATCGCGGCGCGCCACCTCGAATCCATCATTGGTATCGCGCATCACCCCGAGACGCAGCCGCGCCATGGACGACAGCGGCGAGCGGTACAGCAACAAGCAGGAGCTTGCATGCTGACCGCGCCCCACGCGCCCACGCAGTTGATGCAGTTGCGCCAACCCTAAGCGTTCGGCGTTCTCGATCACCATGAGCGTCGCGTTCGGCACGTCGACGCCGACTTCGATCACGGTTGTCGCTACCAATAATTTAATCTGGCCTTCCTTGAAGCGGCGCATCGTGCCTTCCTTGGCCTGCGGCGGCATGCGGCCATGAACCAGCCCCACCTTCAATTCAGGCAGCGCTGCGGCGAGCGCCGCGGCGGTCTCTTCCGCTGCCTGGTAGGGCATCTCGTCGGATTCATCGATGAGCGGGCAAACCCAGTAAGCCTGCCGCCCTTCCAAACAGGCCGTGCGAATTCGCTGCACCACCTCGTCGCGGCGCGAATCGGTGAGCACCACGGTTTTTACCGGCGTGCGCCCTGGCGGCAATTCATCGATCACCGACACGTCCAAGTCAGCGTACGCCGTCATGGCCAGCGTACGGGGGATCGGCGTCGCGGTCATGATCAATTGATGCGGTTGATGGCCGTCGGCCGCGCCCTTTTCGCGCAGGCTCAAGCGTTGGTGCACGCCGAAACGATGCTGTTCATCGACCACGACCAGCGCGAGGGAGGAGAACTCAACGCTTTCTTGAAACAGTGCGTGCGTGCCGATCACGATGGGCGCGTGGCCTAAGCGTATTCCATCGAGCACGGCGCTGCGCGCTTTGCCGGTCTGGCGTCCGCTCAACAGTGCGACGGTAAACCCTAACGGCTCGAACCAGCGCCGAAAATTTTGCGCGTGCTGATCGGCCAGCAGCTCAGTGGGGGCCATCAACGCAACCTGGCGGCCCATCTGAATCGCTCTTATCGCAGCCAGTGCAGCGACCAGCGTTTTCCCGCAGCCCACATCTCCCTGCACCAGGCGCAACATCGGCTTAGGCTGTTGCAAATCACTTTCAATTTCGAGGAGCACGCGCTGCTGCGCCGCCGTCAGCGAAAACGGAAGCGCTGCCAGGAACTTGAGTTTGAGGTTTCCCGCCGATGTCAGCGGCCAGCCTGGATCACTTTGTATCCGCTGCCGCAACAACTTGAGCGACAGCTGATGCGCGAGCAACTCCTCGAACGCCAAGCGGCGCTGCGCGGGATGCCGGTAGCTCATCAATAAATCCACCGGCGCGTCGGTGGGGGGGCGATGCACGTAGCGCAAGGCTTCGCGCAAGCTCGGCAGGCGCGAATCGGCGAGCACGGCCGGGGGCAGCCAATCCTTGGGATCCTCGGGGCCGGTCTGATCGAGCGCCAAACCAACGAGCAGGCGCAGACGCCCCTGGGTCACGCCTTCCGTGCCGGGATAGATCGGCGTGAGATGCTCTTCCGGCGCTTGTGGTGCATGCGGATCCACACGCCGATATTCCGGATGCACGAACTCCAATCCCTTCGGACCCCGCCGCGCCTCGCCGAAGCAACGCACCCGCGCGCCGCGCGCCAGGCCATTCTGTTGCTGCGCCGTGAAATAAAAAAAACGCAGCGTCAAAAAGCCCGAGCCATCGGCGATCTTGCAGAGCATTTGGCGGCGCCCGCGAAAGGCCACCTCGGTGAGCAGGACCTCGCCCTCGACCGAGGCGCGCTGCCCGGGACGAAGCTCACCCAAAGGTACGACGCGGGTACGATCCTCGTAGCGCAGCGGCAATAGGAACAGCAGGTCCTGGGTTGTCTCCACGCCCAAGCTGCGCAGCCGCGTGGCGAGCGAATCGCCCACGCCGCGCAAAACCGTGACCGGCTTTAAGTCGATCACAGAGCGACGATGCACTCCGCTTCGACCTGCGCTCCGCGCGGCAGGGAAGCTACGCCGATGGCGGCGCGCGCCGGGTACGGCTCGCGAAAATATTCAGCCATCACTTTGTTGACGAGCGCGAAGTGCGCTAGATCGATCAAAAAAACCGATACCTTGACCACATCATCGAGGCTCGCACCGCTCGCCGCCACGATGGCTTTGATGTTCTCGAACACCCGGCGTACCTGCGCCTCCATGTCGCCCTTGACCAATTCCTTGGTCTTAGGATCCAGCGGAATTTGGCCCGAAACCCAAATGGTATTGCCGACTCGGGTGGCCTGCGAGTAGGTGCCGATCGCTGCCGGCGCATCGGTTGTCGAAATGATTTGTTTGCTCATAGCCTTGATAGTAATGAATGAAAAGCCCGCAAGGCCGCTAAGCCAGCGTTCGCGATACCCGCTGTACATCCGGCATGCGCCTGACGGTTCTAATGACCCCGGCCAGATGCTTGCGGTCGCGAACCTGGACTTGAAATTTTAGAGACGATGAATTCACGTCGCGTTCTTCCAACGACACCTGATCGATGTTGGTTTCGGTTCCTGCGATGCTCGAGGCTACCGCTGCCAGCACTCCGACACGGTTGTTGATCTCCAGTTGGATCTCGGAGCTGAACAAGCGGCCGCGCGTCGCTTCCCAGGCCACGGATAGCCACTTGTCCGGTTGTTTGCGGTATTCGGCGAGATTACCGCAATTCTGCCGATGAATCATTACGCCTCTGCCTGCGCTCAAATAAGCCATGATGGGATCGTTCGGGATCGGGAAGCAGCAACGGGCATACGTTACCAACAGCCCTTCGGTACCCGCGATCATCAAGGGGCCGCCGCCGTTGGAAGCGCCGGTTTCACCGGCATCCGTGGGCTGCAATCGCCGGGCGACCAACGGGGCCAGGCGCTCACCCAAGCCTATTTTTTCAAACAACTCATCGGCATCCCGCAGATTGAGTTCCTTGACCACCGCGTTCATATCCGCCGCGGGAATCTTTTTCAAGTTCAGCGAGAATTCTTCGAGCGCAAGCCCCAGCAATCGGCGCCCCAGTTCCAGTGCGTCGCCCTTTTTCAGATTCTTCAAGTATTGCCGGATGGCGGCCCGCGCTTTCGCCGTCACCAAGAAGCTGGACCAGGATGGATTCGGCTTGGCGCCCTTTGCCGTGATGATTTCCACGGTTTGTCCGTTGCGCAAGGGCGTTCGCAGAGGCACCAGCCGGCGATCCACTTTCGCCGCGACGCAGCGATTGCCGACGTCGGTGTGGATGGCATAGGCAAAGTCCACGGTGGTGGCGCCGGTCGGCAGGCGCAGAATCTTGCCCTTCGGCGTGAACACGTAAACCTTGTCGGGAAACAAATCGACCTTGACGCTTTCCAGGAACTCCTCGGAGCTGCCGCCTTCCTGAATTTGCACCAGGCTGGCCAGCCACTCGCGCGCGCGGTCATGCTCGACGCCGCCGAAGGTGTCGCCGCCGGATTTATACTTCCAGTGCGCCGCAATGCCGGACTCGGCCACGCGATGCATCTGCTCCGAGCGAATCTGTACTTCGATCGGTACGCCGTTGGGCCCGAAAAGCGTGGTATGCAGGGACTGATAGCCGTTGACGCGTGGAATGGCGATGTAATCCTTGAAGCGTCCCGGCATGGGCTTGTAAACACCGTGCACCAAGCCCAACACGCGATAGCAGACATCCGCGTTTTCGACGATGATGCGAAATCCGTACACATCCACCATTTCGTTGATGGAGATTTTTTTGTTCTGCATCTTTTTATAGATGCTGTACAGATGCTTCTCGCGGCCCTCCACCGAGCCTGAGATCTCGGCCTTCTTCACCGCACCTTTGAAGGTCTCGGCGATCTTGGCGATGAATTCTTTTTGATTGCCGCGCGCCCGCTTCAATTCCCGTTCGAGAACCTTGTAACGGTACGGATACAGGGCGCGAAACCCCAGGTCCTCGAGTTCGAGCTTGACCGCATACAGTCCTAAGCGCTCGGCGATGGGAGCGTAGATCTCGAGAGTCTCGCGTGCGGTGCGGCGCCGTTTTACGGGCGGCATCGCTCCCAAGGTACGCATGTTGTGCATGCGGTCGGCGAGCTTGACCATGATGACGCGGATGTCGCGCACCATCGCCAGCAGCATTTTGCGGAAACTCTCGGCCTGCGCTTCCTGGCGATTCTTGAACTGGATCTGATCCAGCTTGCTGACGCCATCGACCAATTCGGCGACCACCTGTCCGAAGATCGACGCGATTTCCGCCTTGGCGGTCGGCGTATCTTCGATGACATCATGCAGGATCGCCGCCACCAAGGTGTCGGCATCCAAACGCAGGTCGGCGAGAATGTCGGCGACGGCCACCGGGTGCGTGATGTACGGCTCGCCCGATACGCGCTTCTGGCCCTGATGTTTCTCCGCGCCGAAGTCGTAGGCTTCGCGGACCCGCTCAACCTGGGCGGGCGAAAGATAGGCTTCGAGTTTGTCTAAGAGCTGGCTGATCCCGGTGGAGCGTCTTCCACCAGGCAAGAAACCAAGTATGGAAGACGCGTAGTCCATCGCCTGCTCTTAAATGTAGCCAGGCGGTAAGTTAGTCCCCAAGCCCGAGTTGCGGAGCACGGAAATCAGACGGCATGTCGAGCTCGCTCACCGGAGCTTGTACCGGCTCCTCGGGCTCTTCCAACATTTCGAGCGTGATATTTCCTGCTGCAATCTCGCGAAGCGCCACCACCGTCGGCTTGTCATTTTCCCATTCCACGGTCGCTTCCGCGCCGTTGGCCAAGCGGCGGGCGCGTTTAGCGGCCAGCAACACCAGGTTGAATAGATTGGGTTCGTTCTGAAGGCAGTCTTCGACTGTGATACGCGCCATACTTGAGGTTCCATTGGAGGGAGTGAAATCATAGCAGAAATGACGCCTGCCTCGCCAGCCGCAGGGACGCAAGCCGCACTGTAAAACACAGGTGTTTTGACGCGGAAAGCTGCTAATTCGCAGCTTATCGTCAAAGGTCAGCCCAAGCGCGCAGCCAAATGCACCACTTCCGTGCGCTGGGCAACCAGGTGGCTGCCGCGGTTCTCGACGATGGCCTGCAAGTCCTCGATCGCCTGCTCGAAGCGATCATTGATGACGACGTAGTCGAATTCAGTCCAGTGGCCTAAATCCTCGGCGGCGTCCCGCAAGCGGCGCTGAATGACTTCATCTGAATCCGTGCTGCGCCCTTTGAGCCTAAGCTCCAACGCCTGGCGCGAAGGAGGCAGGATGAAAATGCTGCAGGCTTCGGGAAGTCTCGCGCGTACCTGGCGGGCGCCCTGCCAATCGATTTCCAGCAACAGCTCCTCGCCATTTGACAGCGCCTCCTGCACGGTTCGCATCCCGGTACCGTAGCAATTGTCGAAAACTCTCGCGTGTTCGAGAAATTCGTGATTCGCAATCATTTCTTCAAAGCGCTCCACGCTGACGAAATGGTAATCGCGCCCGGGAATTTCGTTTTGGCGCGGCTTGCGCGTGGTGTAGGACACCGAAAACTGGATGCGCGGCTCGCGCTCCATCAAGGCCTTTACCAAACTGGTCTTGCCGGCGCCGGAGGGTGCCGCAATTACGTAAAGGCGTCCTTGTGGCATCGATCGCTACGGAAGTTGGACACGGTTAGCCCAACCCAGAATCTAACATATGCGTAGCGCCGACGCGCCGTTCAGCGCGCGAGGTTCGACGTAGCCGGGAACGGAACGTGCCTGGCTTTCGAATTCTCGCGCCTTACTAAGGCAATGGCCAAGGCTGCGTACAACAGTGCAAAACCGGCATTCAATAAAAACACGGCGGCGCCGGCACCGTGGCTGAGCGCGAGATCTTCGATGGAAACACCGAGCGATCCGCGTACCGCGGATGCCGGATCGACCTCACTCGCCGAGGCGGGAGCGCTCAGCGCGCAGATCAATCCAACCAACGTAAACGCAGCTGGCGCTGCCGTATGAAAATGTAGACGCATGACACTTCAACTCCTTTTTGCACCGCCTACTGAATAAATCGCAAAAGCCCGAGGAAAAGGGACAGTTGAATTGCAAAGGAAGGTTAAGCCAGAATGGGCGGCCACATCGTGACCCAAAGATTGCGGCTCGAACTAGCGAGGCCATTGCGGCGTTTCACGCCAAAACGAGGAATCCATGCGCCACAGACAACATCGCGCCTAGTATCTTTCGCTGTATTGGCAATCTCGTGAGCTGGTTAGTCGAAGTTTGACCCGATCAGAATCGTGTCGATGACACAGGGAAAAAGGGAGTGTTTACCTACTATCTCGAACTGGCTGTGCGCAGCTTGCGGCGAAGCCCGGGCCTTACGGCACTGATGATCCTGGCGATCGGCTTTGGCGTCGCGGCATCAATGACGACGTATTCGGTATTCCGCGGCCTATCCGCCGACCCGATTCCTTGGAAGTCATCACAACTGTTCGTGCCGCAGATCGATGCGTGGGGGCCGGAGCACCGCGAAAATGGCGAGCCGCCTACGACGCTGACCTAT
>Ga0209624_10003343_pt1 | contig 11395 bp, 6 predicted proteins | sample JacPinW_OM2H0_O1_FD_188565 | JGI IMG/M metagenome (GOLD analysis project Ga0209624, IMG submission 188565) | Forest soil microbial communities from Algoma, Ontario, Canada - Jack Pine, Ontario site 1_JW_OM2H0_O1 (SPAdes) (version 2) | ecosystem: Environmental > Terrestrial > Soil > Boreal... | reverse complement strand
GCGGCCAGATCGCCTCCCGAGAACTCTTTAAAGTCGGCGCGGAAGCGAGCGCCCTTATCCCGAAACTGCTGCTCCTTCAATACCCGCCCGACAGCAGCTGCCAGCCGCGCAGGCGAGTATTTCGAGATCGGAATCCGAAGCCCCGCGCCCCAGGCCGAAACCAGCCACGAGATTTCGGGCTGATCCAGGATCATGGGCACCAACACCATGGGGACTCTTCGCTCGAGACACGCCATCACGGTTTCCGAATCTCCGCCTGCCACCAGAACATCCGCGATGGGCAACAAATCGCTCAACGGCGTCCAGCTCTCGACGCGAATATTTGGCGCCAACGGGCCGAGCTTCAGACTCTCGCGGCTTCTGCCTTCGCCCGCCACCAGCACGACATTCAGCGGCAAGTTCGCCAGACCTCGAGCGGCCGTCTGCAGCAGCGTGGGCTCTTCGGGATAGATGCTGCCTTCCGACACAATCACCCGCGGCCGATTCCGCGGCACCGTGCTTACCCATTCCGGCGGAGCCTCATTCCGATCCTTATCCCAAAGACAGGGACCCACATAATGCGCGGATGGCGGAAGATCGCCGCGATTGCCGTCAAACGCCGGCGTGCCTGGAACCAGGTATAGCGGCAGAGTTCCGGTGAAGTCCGTCACCGTGCCGGGCAACGGCTGCAGGCCCCAGGTTTGGCGCAACTTGTTCGCGGCGCGCGGAACAGCCGCCGACGCCTTGCGCATCGCCCAGGCAATGGCGGGGGCCAGCGGCCGCGCGGGCGAACCCTGCAGCAGCCACTTCATCCCCGGAAGACGGTTCTCCGGCCCCGGCAAGAGACATGTGGACACATGCGACAACGGGACCACTGGAACGCTCTTTCGTTCGTGGAGAACCAGGATTGGGCCCCACATCGCGACGTCGCAAACCACCGCCTGCGGCTGCCAGGATTTCCAGATCTCGTCCAAGTCACGCAACTGATCCGGGACCGTGCCGAGCATCAGTTCCTGCCAACGCCCAGGCCGCCAGCTGCGGGAAGTAAGCCCTCGAACCGCGCGATCCACCCGCGCGTTATCCACCGCGCTAAAGGGAAAGCAATGAAAGCCTTGCTTCCGGACAGTCTCAAGAACGGCTTCACCGGTGTAGAAAGCCACTTCGTGCCCGCGCTGGCGCAACGCCAGAGCCACCGACATGAACGGGTTCAGGTGGGTTCGCAGGGGCCATACCGTAAAGAGAAATCTCGACATTTTTCAATAGCGGAAGAGAGAGCACGCGTAGCCCCAACTTGCCTTGGTATCCTCGCCAATAATACTCGATTATCACGGGTTAATACTAGTACTAAAGACGCGGCCTCCTAGTTCCGATCATTCCATAACTCACTAGACTTGAACGGGATCTCCAGGTAGGCTAACTGCAAGAGATTATTATCATGACTAACTGGACCGCCGCTCGCAACCTGTCGCTTGGACTGGTCTGCGTTGTCTTCTCCGCGAACGCATCGAGCCTGGTTGCAACCAGCGGTCAGGTCACGTTTCTAAGCAGTCCACCGGCCAGCGTGGCAAGCGGCGGTCTGCAGAGCAACACCACGGCGTACGTGTTTGAGGAAAGCGAATTGACCCTCACCTCGCCAGTGGACGTGGATATTACGACGCCCGGAACATACACCACGGTTGCGTCCTTGACCCCCGGCACCATCGGCGCGGGCACCGACGTCGAAGTATACATGCTGGAAAGCCAACCGTCGAGCGTCCCCGCCTCGCCCAACGATTATCAAACTTATGAAGGGTCCTTGACCTTCGATACGCCGGTTCTCGGGATTATCGTGGAGACTGCCAGCCTCAACAATACGGACGCGACGCTGGGCGCTCCCGGCACGGTGTACCCGCCGCCCAGCGATATTTACTCCGGCCTGGATCTCAACACGCCAGGCTGCAGCGGATCCTCCTGCGGCAACGACGGCGTGGTTCTGTCCATCAACGGAAACACGGTCGATTTTGGCTTCGTTACGAATTATTCCGAGGATGAAATACGAATTATTACGGCCGCCGCGCCCGAGCCCAGCGGAATTGCTTTTACATTCCTGGCTCTGCTGCCCCTTCTGGCGCTAAAATCCGTACGCAGCAGGATAAATCAACGTGGATAAAAGTGCATTACGAGGAACCATGAAGCGTTTTAGTCTATTACTTGTTGTGGAAGCCGCCCTGCTCCTGGGAGCGGCGAATCTGAATGCCGGCTCCATTGTTTTGTCCGCTGATCCCAGCAGCTCCTCGGTGAATGTCGGCGGGACAGTGAGCGTTCAAGTGGAGATTCAAGGACTGCAGGCAGACTCGCCCAACGGCCCGTCCCTGGGCGGTTATGATTTCCTGCTGGGGTACAATCCGGCCGTTCTCGGAGATCCGGTAATATCGTTCGGCGATCCAATTTTAGGCGACCAGCTGGCGCTGGAAGTTCCCTCCATCACCTGTATCGGGACAGCCTGCGGCGCGTCTTCGAATTTCCCCATTGAAATTGGAGAAGTCTCTCTGGATACGGTTACGGAACTCAACTCGAGTCAAGCGTCGGCTTTTACGCTTGCGACCATTACGTTCACCGCCCTGGGAACGGGGACCAGTCCGCTGGATCTGGGAGGCGTGACTTTGGCGGACGAGAATGGCAGGGCCCTGACCCTGGGTGGGACCGACGATTCTTCGGTCACGGTGGGTAAGGCAATCACAGCGCCTACGCCGGAACCCAGAACCGGCATCCTGCTGCCTTTCGCGGCGGGCCTGGCCGGCTTGCTGTTACGGCGCCGATGGTCTTCCGCGCGCGCCTGACCGGCACCTCGCCTGACCTGTAGTTTCGAGCGCCCCAAGCATCCGGTTGCCAACCGGACCGATCCGCTATGATGGAAAATCGTAGACCAACATCTTAGACCAACATGGGCGCAGCCGTCAGATCTTCCGTCCGAAGCGTCCCCAAGCGAATGAACCAGTTGCCAGTGAAATTGTTCTACGGAGTGGGAGAGATGCCGGTCACCATCAGCATGGTGCTGTTCGGCCTTTTCACCCTCTTCTTTTACAACACGGTGATGGGCTTGCCGGCATCGCTGGTGGGTTTCGCCATCGCGGGAGGCCTGGTATTGGACGCCTTTCTGGACCCGTATATCGGCTATCGTTCGGATATCGGCCGGCACCGCTTGGGTCGCAGGCACTCTTTCATGTTGCCCGGGGCCATCGCGCTTGGGCCGTGCTTCTTCCTGTTGTTCAGCCCGCCCCGGAATCTGAGCCAGGCCGGTCTTTTCCTGTGGCTGTTAGTGTTCTGGGTGGCCGTCCGCGTGACGGGCGCTCTATACCGGATCCCTTATCTGAGCCTGGGAGCTGAACTCAGCTCGGATTATGACGAGCGCACCATCATTTTCGCGATCCGCGCCCTGTTTGGGCTGGTGGGCGCGCTGGCGGCCGCCGGGTTCTCGTTCCTGGTGTTCACCAAAGCGGGCGGCGCCGATGCCAAGTTGAATTACGCCAACTATCCGCGCATGGGGCTTCTGTTCGGCTTGTTGATGTCGCTCGCCGCCCTGTTCAGCACACTGGGGACGCTGCGCTATCGGCACGCAGGGCAGGCCGATCGGAACGCCCAGCCAGCGGGACGCTTTTTTGCGGGATTCGCACTGTCCATGCGCAACAAAACGTTCCGAGCGGTGTGGCTCTACTTCGTGGTGTTCTTCCTGGCGGTGGTGTTGAACGCAAGCCTGGCGATTCAATACTTCACCTGGTACGCAAAAATCCATGCCGGCACGGCGCTCAGCGCCATCCAGACCGGGTTCTACCTGGGCGCTCTGGCCGGCGTCTTCCTGTGGATGGGTCTGGCGAAACGGACCGAGAAACGCACGCTCTCCATCGCCGCCACGCTGGGTACGGCCACGCTGCTTTGCGCAGCCACTTTGCTGGTGGGCGAGGGCCGGTTGTTCGGCACCGGAAACGCACTTCCGCTGATCGTGGGACATTTCATCGCGGGCGTCATTGCCAGCGCGGTGTGGGTGATTCCAGCTTCGATGGTGGCGGATATAGCCGATGAAGACGAGTTTCACACCGGCCTGCGGCGCGAGGGAATGTATTTCGGGATTCTCAATCTGGGAGAAAAGGTCGCGTCCGGCGGAGCGCTTGTTCTGGCGGGGCTGTTACTCAGCTTCTTTGGACGTCTGGCGCCGGCCGCTTCGCCTCAGGCGCCTGCCGCGGCGCCCTACATCGGGTTGTCGTATGGATTGGTTCCCGGGATTCTGCTGGTGGGCGCCACGCTGCTGATCCTGCCCTACAAATTAAATCGCGGCTCGCTCGATGCCATTCAAAGCCAGCTCGCGGAGCGCCGCGCCGAAGAGGCTGGCAAATTGAGCACCGCGGCAGGAAGCCAGTAGCGATATGCCTGGGGCCGGGAACCACCTGCTCACGCGCACGGCTCAGTATCGCGCGATCGTAAGGGAGCCGGCCCGGAAGCTTGAACATGAGTAAAGGCGCGGTTCTTGTAACAGGCGCGTCTTCGGGTATCGGGCTCGAGATCGCAGTATTTCTGGCGCGGCATGGCTACCCGGTTTACGCGACGATGCGGAATCTGGACCGGCGAGCTGAGTTGGACGCCGCCGCTCGACGCCACAATGTCCAGCTGGACGTTCTGCAGCTGGATATTACAGACCATGCCAGCATCGATGCGGCAGTTCGCAGCATAGCCGGCCGTTCGGGCGCGCTGTATGGCCTGGTCAATAACGCCGGCGCGATTCTCAGAGGTTATTTCGAGGATGTGTCCGATGAGGAAATGCGGAGCGTCTTTGAAGCCAATTTGTTTGGCACCATGGCTCTGACGCGCGCCGTGCTGCCGATGATGCGAAAAGCCCGCCGCGGACGCATCGTTATTATGAGCTCCACCGGCGGCAGGCTGGGTTCGCCCGGCAACAGCGCCTACTGTGCCAGTAAATTCGCGCTGGAAGGGTTCGCGGAGTGCCTGCTGCAGGAGATGGCGCTGTTCGATGTACAGGTCAGCCTGGTGGAGCCGGGCTTTGTCCGGACGGAGCTGTTCGGAAGAAACCGTCATATCGCCACCCAGGCGATGGCCGCCGGCAGCGCGTATCGCGGTTGGTTCGAGAAGCTGGAACAGCTCACCGATCGTGAAGTGCAATCGGCGGTGACTTCTTCGACCGACGTGGCCGAAATTGTCCTGCAGATTCTGGAAGCCAGGCGCCCGCGTCTCCGCTATCTGGTGGGCCGCCGTCCGCGATTCCTGTTGAACCTGCGGCGCTATCTTCCGGGCGAGTTATTCGATGCCGTTTGGATCCGTGTGATGAGGCGACGTGTTACGGGAACCAAGAGTTGAGGATTCTCATCACGACGTGGTCCTTTCCGGGCCATATCAATCCGACCGTCGCGCTGGCCCGCGCCTTAGCCGAGCGCGGCCATGAGATTGCATTTTCCACCGGCGAAAGAGCGCGGCCCGTTATTGAGCGGCAGGGTTTTTCGTTCTACGCATTGCAGCACCTGAACGAAGAGAAAGTATACGCGACGGTCTTTTCGCCCATCAGCCGGTCGATGCTCTCCCGGGCGTCCGTTCTGAAGGAGTGGCTGCTGGCCACCCTCCCGGACCAGGTGAAGGACCAGCAGTTCGTTCTCGCAGACTGGAAACCGGATGTCGTGGTGTGCGATGTCAGCATGTGGGGCATCCCTCTGGTGCTGCATGAGCTGACAGGCGTGCCGTGCATGATTTGCTCGTTCGCGCCCGGCTGCATGATCCCCAGCCCGAACATGCCGCCGTGGGGCATAGGGTTGCCGTCGCCGCATAACTGGACGACACGGCTGCTGTGCCAGGCGGCCAACCTGCTTACCGAGCGGAGCGTCGCCGGTTTCCGCCGGACAGGCAACGAAATGCGCGCCCGGTTTGGGCTGCCCGCGCTGACCGTTCCGATTCACGAATACCTCGGAACAATGCCGCTGTACCTGGTGCCCAGCGTGCCTGAGCTGGACTACAATCGCCGCGATCTTCCGCCGTCGGTGCACTACATCGGTCCGCTGATCTGGAACGATACCAAACGCGCTGGTTCGTCGGAATGGCTCGCGACATTGTCGCGCGATCGGCCCTGGGTGCATGTCACCGAAGGAACCATGCACGTCTACAAGCCTTTCCTGCTGCAGGCCGCTGCACGGGGACTTGCCAATCTGCCCATGGAAGTAATCATGACCACGGGAGGCGGTCGGGACCCGCAGGCATTGGGGATGGGCACGCTGGCGCCGAATGTCCGGCTGGAGCCTTGGATCGCTCATACCGAACTGTTTCCGCACACCGACGTGGTGATTACCACTGGGGGCGCGGGCACCATCCTCACCGCTCTGGAAGCCGGCATTCCGCTCTTGATCGTCCCCACCGAGTGGGACAAGGCGGACAACGCTCAGCGGGTGGTTGAGGCGGGGGCTGCTATCCGCATCTCTCCGGGACGCTGCTCGCCCAAGCGGCTGCGCCAGGCCGTGGAACGGCTCTTGGCGGACCATAGCTACCGCGAGAATGCCAAGCGGCTGGCCCAGATTCTAAAAGGTCTCAACGGACCGCGTAAAGCCGCGGAATTGATTGAGGCCACTTTCCCTCAGCGGCATTAAAGCCCCGCGGCTCAAAATCGGGGCTCAGCGGCTTTAATCCACCGCCTCCTTGGGGCGCGGGCTCGGAGCCGGAGCTCCTCTTAAAAGACGGCGACCAAAGCCTCAGCGGCATTCATGCACCGCTTCCTTAGGACGCGGCTCAAAATCGGAGCTCCGCGGGACCACTGGCCACATTCCCTCGGCGGCATGAATGCACCCCATCTTTGGGGCGCGGGCTCGGAGCTGGACGCTTCCTTCGGGCGCGGCTCGGAATCGGCGCTCTCTTAAAGGGCGGCATCGCTCGGCGTTTTCAATCGCCGTTGATCGTTCATCTGCAGCCAGCCTTGTTTCGGCCAACAGAAAAGCCGGCCGGCCCTCCCCGCTATGGAAGGACCGCCCGGCTCGGGAAAAGTGATTCTTGCGCCGCCTACTGCAGCGCGCACCCGGTGTTGTTGCAGGACGCCGTGCAGAGCGTAGCATCCGCGGTGGTGATGGCTCCGTCGTGATTGGCGTCACGTGGATCGCTGGCGCCGAAAGCCGGAGTCCCGATGGCTTCGTTGATCAGCCCGATATCGTTCAGGTCGACAAACCCGTCGCCATCGATATCGCAGGCCACCGCCGGTATCGAAGCTGTGGCCGAAGGCCCGCCCACCACATTCGAAATGTCCGACAGGTTCCCATTGGCATCCACCGCGCGCACGTAGTAGAGCGACTGCATGGAAGTAGGGGCCGTCTCCGAATACGTGGTGCTGCTGGTTTGCGAGATCAAGCCATACTGCAGCGGGAACGATCCCGGAACAGTAGTGCTGGTGGCCGCGATGGCCTGAATGGGAGCGCAGAGCGCCGATGCCGAGTTAGGCCCGTTGCATAAGTAACTCGCCTTGCCGCTGCGAATGTCGCCAACGGTCATGGTTGTCGTCAGGCCATTCTTGCCCGGCAAATTGATGGTGCCGCCCACGGTCAGACCCGTAGAGGGAACAGTGGCGCGATAAACATTGAACATTACCGCGTTGGGCGGCGGATCCCACGCCAGATTTACGGTCTCTCCAGCCGTGGCTGAACTCTCTGCCCGCAAGCGTCTGGGGGCGGCCAAGGGAGTGGTGGACGCCTGTGCCCGGAGAAACACTTCGGCGCCGTATTTCTCCCGTGCAGTACCGAGGATGAGACCGAAGGGCGTGGTTTCAAAAGTGCGCGTGCCCTCGTTATTAGGATCTCCGAAACCGCTTTGGGTGACTGCGGTGAAATGCACACCGTCCTCGCTGCGATAAACATCCGTTCCGTACTGGTGGGTATATAAGGCGTCCAGAGAACTGAGCGAACCGAACTGCTGGATAGCGTCGCTCCAGTCCCAGGTGCCCAGGAACAGATTCTGTCCGGTTGAGTTTTGATCGGCGCTCGCGCCGGTCTGAGAACCCATTCTCCAGAAATGTCCCGTCATTCCGTTGTCGAAGCCGTTGCCCATGCCGCTCAGCGGAGTCTTCACGCAGTTCGGACACCCGATGGCATTGGCCGGAAGAGTGCGAGCGGCGCCAACGATGAGATCCCAGCTATTGTCGGGACGAACGCGGATCAACTCGGTAGGCCGGTCCGTTGAAACATACAACTCGTTTCTGAAAACGAAAAGGGCCAGACCGTTGGGCGACAAGTAAGTCGGATTGCTTTGGTAGCCGCCATTGATGACTACCGGCGTCCATGAGTACGGAGCGGTTCCGGTGCCATTGGTGTAGTAAACTCCATAACCGGTGCCCGCCGGATTCTCCGCGGGCGTAAATCCGGTGGTCGCGTAAAGCAGGTTGTTGAACACCTTCAGATCCCACGTTGGCAGGACCGACCAGGACGGAGACACCTGCTGCCAGGCATTGTCGCCCGCCGAAGGATTGGAGGACGCCAGGATAATTCCGGAACCCTCGTAGGTACCGGCAGTGGCAAACAACTGCCCATTGTAGGAAGTCAGAGAGCGGAAAGACCGGATCAGGCTGCTCGGATTCAAATAGTAATTCGCAATGTTCGCCATGAAGGTCCCCGGATCGGCTGGTACCGCAGTCCAGGTTACGCCGTCGGTGGTGCGCAGAATACGCGGCGGCGGAAAGCCGTTGGTGGGAAACGGCATCGGTTCGAAAGCGGAACCGGATGTTACCGTGCCGACATACAAAGACTGGGTGCCATCGGACTCGGTGAAGAGTTCCATTCCTCGATATCCAATGTCGAGCGCCGTGTTCAGGTTGGTGGTTACACCATTCACAGTGATGCTGATGGGCACATTCTGCGGAGACTGATAAACCCGAGTCCAAGTACCCGTAGTGGGCACATACTGCCAGATTTCCGCCGCCAGGTTCTGCGCCAGCGTCAATTCGTCCGGGCAAAGATCCCCCGCCACGGCCGCCGGATAGGAACTGGTTCCGGTCCTGACGTCGGACGTGAGCATCGTGAAGCAGGGTTCAGAACTACCCGTTCCAACATAGAGCGCGTTGTTGAACCACTTTGCCGACCAGATCATGGAGCTGTAAGGATTGCCTCCAAAGCGTGCAAAGCCATTGACCGAGATCCTCTGGAATTCATTGGTCGTGGTCTCGGCGCCCTGAATGCGGCCGGAGATCTTTGGAAAGGAAACGTCTCCCTGGTTGACTTTGAAATGGTCCACCGCTACGGTGCCCATATCGTTTGAGATCTCGGGAGTAAGGTGCGACTCGGCAATCGTCACGAAGCCGTCGTTCTCTGAGTTCACGTCCACGATCGGGATCAAAGTATCCAGCAGGCCGCCTGTGAGGTAGGTGGCTGCGCTGTCATAAAATCCCGTTCCGCCCCAGGTATAAAACGGCTTGGCCAGCGATTTCTCAAAAGTTGGGTCCAGCACCCCGCGGAGAGTGGCCATTTCATTGGTCTGCATGTCGTAGACGGCGATGCTCAGCAAATTGAGATTGAGAAAGTAGGGGGCCTCCGATAGGTCCGTCTCAATCTCCTGCGTGAGCGCCGTGTGAGCGAAGGCCCAGTTGGCAAGCACCGTGCCTTGGCTGGGAGTTGAGAGGGTGAAGATCCCTTTCACCAACGGATAAACGCTGGCGGTCAGAACCGCTTCCTGCAGATCCAGGCCGCCCTTGGAATGGCCGATAAAATATATACTTTTCGTGTTATAGAATGCCGCGATGCGCGGAATCGCGCTGGCAATATTGGCTGCGTCCGCCGCAATGCTCCCGTTGGCCGGTGAGTTGTCGGTGTTGGGGCTGATGAATGCGGTACGGTAGCCGGACTCATACGCATACCCGTACATGTCGTTGGCTGCCGCCGCCACACCGTTTTGGATACACGGGGCGTTGCCCGTGGAGCCCGTAGAATACCAGTCGCAGGCCACGCCGCCCAGTCCAGGCACGAAGACCAGGACGGGAGTGTTGAAGGTAGCTGTTGTGGGGTTCACCGCGCCGTAGAACACGTTGGCGAAAACCGGGTCCGGCGTCGGGGCGGGAGGCGTCGGCGGCTGTGCCACAACTGGTTGAGATAACAACCCAAAAACCAGTACCAGTACTATCAAAGCTGAAGAACAATAAAGAGATGCGGAACGAATTCCGCGGCTTACGTCTTTCACGAATCCTCCTGGCCTCGCACAAGCGGGAGAGCGGAGACACTGCCACACCTCTGGCCCGTGCCCTGCGAAGCAATTGACTGCGGTTCAGGCTAACGCGTATGTCGTTTTCAGTCAAGTACTATGAAGTACTGTGGGTCCAATAGAAATAGACCCTCCAGCCCAGTTACAAAAGGCTACTAGCGCCCCTGTCGATTACGTGCGAGGTGGCGTAAGTACGCCTAGTTCTTGCATCCTCAACCAGCGGCGTGCCATGCTGTAGGATCAGAAATCGGCGGTGTGGCCCATGTTCGTTTCTGCGTTGCCGTCTCAGAATCGTAAACTGCTGATTTGAAGTGCCTGCAGAACCGTGACTTGAAAGTCCCGTCAGTCTTTTCCAGCGGCGTGGTAGGTACGGGAATCGGATAGGAAGAGCCAACAATGGGGGAACCGAAGACTGGCGGTCAGAGTTTTGCATCGGCGGGGACGAAACCAATGGAAGCGGTAATCTGCAATAACTGTGGTTGTCCGGATTCATTGCCTTTGCACAAATTCAGACTCGAACAGGAGGGTCAGGATTCCTGGGTGGTTCGATGTCTTCGCTGTAGTCTGGTGTACCTGAATCCACGGCCGACCAGAGACAGGATCGGGATCTATTATCCGCCCAATTATCAGGCCAATATGTTGAGCCTGCTGGCCAGAGGCGAGACGAATCTGGTGGCGCGCTGGGGGTTTAGCATGGTGCGGCGCCGCCGTACGCCACCCAAGAAACTTGGGCGGCTGCTGGACATCGGATGTTCAAACGGCGCCTATCTTGCGGCCATGCGGGAAAAGGGCTGGGACGTGGAAGGCGTGGAGTTCGATAGCGATGCCGTCGAGTATGCCCGTAATTCGCGCCAGCTGAAGGTGACGCAGGGAGACGTGCAAGAGGGCCTGGCCCAATTGGCCAGCAACAACTTTGACGTAGTTACGATGTGGCACGTTCTGGAACATGTATACGATCCGGCTGCCGCGCTGCAGGAAATTCACCGGGTTCTGAAGCCCGGAGGAATGCTGATGCTGGAAGTGCCCAACTACGCTTCTCCGCTGGTCGGGTTGTTTAAACGCTACTGGTTCCCGATGGATATTCCACGTCACCTATATCAGTTCACGCCCGCAACCATGAAGACCATGCTCACCAAGGCGGGATTCAATCGCACGCGGGTCAAGGGCCTGCCGTCGCCAGAGGCAATTGTGTGGAGCGCCGTGGCGGCGCGGCAGGCAT
>Ga0209624_10003342_pt1 | contig 11397 bp, 7 predicted proteins | sample JacPinW_OM2H0_O1_FD_188565 | JGI IMG/M metagenome (GOLD analysis project Ga0209624, IMG submission 188565) | Forest soil microbial communities from Algoma, Ontario, Canada - Jack Pine, Ontario site 1_JW_OM2H0_O1 (SPAdes) (version 2) | ecosystem: Environmental > Terrestrial > Soil > Boreal... | reverse complement strand
ACCAGATTTGCCCGGCATCATCACGTCGGAGAGGATGAGATCGGGCAACTGGCGGCGGACCTCGTCCTCAGCCTGTTCGGCGCTGGAGGCGGTGACGACGTCGTATCCGCGAATGCTGAGCAACTGGCTCATCAGCCCGGCAATGCTGGGCTGATCGTCGACGACTAGTATGCGCGAGCCACGACGTCTTGGTAAAAGGTCTCCCATGGTTGGGTAAGAAGCCGCTTCCCCACTCGAAGTTGTCCGGGCAGTGGCGCGCGGACTACGGGGAGGGTGGGCGAAATTCATGGCAAAATCGTTATTCCGCTTCCTCGATTTTACCGCTCTTTTCCTCTCTCTGCCTGGATACTGCCCAGGTTTTTTGGAACAGTACCATGGGTCCGAAAAGTTTGCTATTCCCACTTCGGTACCCCGTTTGTTCGCATGTGATCGACGGCATTGTATTTCGGCTTAGTGGATGTCTAGGCTCGGGGCATGCGATGGAACTGCCAAATCGGGTCTAAAACCGAAAAACACGCTGCGGGCCGCATACTTCATCGATCGGCTGCGCTTGGGGCGGGCTGCAGCTCACCAAGAAAACTACTTGCAAGCTGCCTAGTGTGCGTCCTGCTGCTGGCGACGGGAGCAGCAGCTGCGACGAAAGTTCATGTCATTGTGTTCGGAAAATGGATGTCAGTGCAGTGGAATGTGGGGACTGACGCGAATGACAAACTGGTACCGCTGAAGATTCGTCCACTGATCGTGGATGGGCGAGTGAAAGAGTACATCCTGGGATCGCCGCATGAGGTGACGGACCGCTTGTTTGTGGTTCGACGGGTGTTTCGAGTGAATGACAGTCTTCCGGAGGATGGCGCGCCACGATGGCAATGGCAGCGCGGCGGATGGCTGCTGGTAGACCGTGTCACCGGCCATGTGTCGGTGATTAATCTTCCGGAGTTCGACGTTCTATATTCGGCCTCGAGTTGGTATCGAGACTATGTTGCTTATTGCGGAGTTAACGATGACGGAAAGAAGACGTTTGTCATTGTTGCGCAACTGAACCGGCGCAAGCCGGTTTTGAAGAAAGCGCTTTCAGAGGCACTGGAAGAGGATGCAGCGCCGGACTCGGCTTGTCCGATGCCAGTGTGGCAGAGGAGTCCGGTGCGCGTTAGTTTTCAAGCTGTGGGCGGAGAGAAACAGACCTTCGCGATCCGAGGGCATGTGGTGGATCTGGTGAACGATACGGAGGAGGAAGAGGATGTGAAGTAGGCACTCTCGTGCTTGGGTCTCATGGCTTGCTTTCCCACTCAAGCCAAAGGCGGGCTTGAGTGGGCGCCCCTGACTTTGATTCTCAATCACCTGCGGCTTCTACTGCCGGGAGTTCCTGAGCGACTGCTTTCTCTTTCACCTTCGCGCTGGTGACGAGAATGACAGACAATACGACGATAGCGCTTCCCATCAGGATGAAACGATCCACGCGTTCGTGCAGAATCAACCAGCCTAGAAAAACGGCAACAACTGGATTGACGTACGCGTAAGTAGAAACCTTCGACGTTGGAACGTGCTCGAGCAGGAAGATATAGGCGGTGTAGCCGATCCAGGAGCCGCAAACGATGAGGTACGCGACGGCTCCGAGGCCACGTGTAGTCCAGGCGACGTGGTGAATATCTTCCGCGAAGAGCGCGAAGACGAAGTTGCCGACTCCCGCTGCGACGATTTGCCATCCTGTAGCGCTGAAGACATCCACCCCGGATTGCCAACGTTTGGAAAGTACAGAGCCGAGCGCCCAGCTAAAGGAGCCTCCGATCAGGCTGATCGAGGCGATGAGCTCGCGGCGTCCGAGACTGCCGGCGCGGAGCTGAGGCCAGACCAGGACGACGAGGCCAGCGATGCCGAGGACGAGGCCGGCCTTGCCCCGGCGGGAAATGTGGTGGTCGCCCAAGAGAAGCTGGTCGAGCACCAGGAACCAGAGCGGGGTGATCGCAATGATCAGGGCCGCGAGACCGGAGGAGACGGCGAGTTCGGCGTAGGAGAGAGTGAGATTGCCTCCCATCAGCAGCAGCAGGCCGACAATTGCGGCCAGCGCGATCTGGCGCGGAGAGTAGAAGATTTTGCGTCCGGTAGCGGCGCAAACGGCGAGCATGATGACGCCGGCGATGGAAAATCGCAGTCCGCACATAAGCGCGGGAGGGATGGTTTGGACGGCGATGTCGATGGCGAGATAAGTCGATCCCCAAAACAGATACACGAGCCCGAACGCAAGAATCACCAGCCACCGACTTGGGCGGGGAACGGAGGGCATTAAGGTGAGAAACGGAAGAATCTAAAAGATATCAGACTAACCGGTGGGAGTATCGATTCTAACTTTGATGCTTCGGATGAGTCCGAGGAGGGAAGTCGAGCTTCGCTCGACGGACAGCCGAGGCGGCTGTCCCCACATAACCTGACTTTATTTCAGCTTTTCGTATTCTGCTTTCGCCGTCTTCAGAATACGGACGTCGGGGTCTGCATCTTTCCAGATGGCAAAGAAATCCTGATAGGCGGCTTTGGCCTTCACGGTGTCGTTTTGAACCGCGTAGGCGCGGCCCAGACCCAAACGAGCGAGGGAACATATCGGGCTGGTGGGGCTGATGCCGCGATGATCGAGAATTTTCTGAAATTCCAGTGCAGCGTTTGCGCCGTCACGCGAGTATAGAAAGGCCTCGCCCCGAGTGAAGATGGCGGTGTAGGTGTTAAAGAGGCGGCGATCCGCGCCAAGTTCGTAGGACTTGGCAGATTCGAGGTCTGTCAATGACTGGGCGGGCTGATTTCGTTGTAGCGCGAGAATGGCGCGAGTTGTCGGCAGCTTCACTCGGGTGAGCAAGGTGTCGAACGGATTTTCCTTGGCGAGGTCGGTGACCATTTTGTCCGCTCGAGCAGAATCGCCAACGCGGGCATAGATGCGGGCGGCATCGGCTTTGAAATCCTTGCTGTCCGAAAGGTTGAGAGCGGAATTGAGTGTTTGGCGCGCCTCCGGGATGTCGCCCATGATAGCGTCGCAGTCAGCTTCACTTTCGCGGATCAGTCCACTCCACTCCTTGAATCCGCGAGCCTGGGCAGCGGCGGCTGCACGGCGAAAACTCTCACGCGCGCTCTTGATCTTTCCCTGGGCGCACTGACCTTGGGCCTGGAGCAGCACAATGATCGACTCCGCCACTTTACCCGATGATTGCGCCACTTCTTGTTGCATCGCGGCTTCGTCACCGCGAATGAAGTCGGTCCAGTAGAGCGTCATGTGGATGGACCAGGGCTCGACTTTTGAAGCGATTGCCTGGTCTGCTATGGCCTTGGCCTCGTCGTAGCGATTGAGATAGGTGTAGGCAGCTGCCGTATTCTGATACGCGTACGGATCTTTCGGGTTCAGCTTTAAGGCTTCGCTGGCGTTGGTCAGGGATTTTTCAAACTGTCCCAAATCCTGCTGAGCAAGCGAGAGGTTATCGGTAGCAATAGTGTCGCGCGGGTAAGCTTGCTTCCATTGCTCGAGAGTTTCGATGTCCTTGTCTTCCTGTCCCAGATATGTTCCGTAATAGTGCGAAGAGATATAGAACTTTTCTCTCTCGCTGGCGCGGTCTTTCACGTCAAAGGCTTTTCGTAAGTATTCGTTTGCTAGAGTGCTTTCGCCGGAGTTGCCGTAGGCGACGCCAAGGGTCGCGAGCGCCATGGCGAAGTTTGGATCGAGTTCAACCGCACGCTTGAGGTGGGGAACGGAATTCTCGTCATCGAACTTGGCGTGTGCAGCCTCTCCCAGGCTGAATTCCTTTAGGGCGTCGAGGGAGGAAGTGGTGGCCGCTTCGAGCGGAGTGGTGAACTTCTGCACCGAGCCGATCGATTCACCCAACTTTTCGCGCAGGCTGGAGGCAGCGTGGTCCAGGGATTTCAGGACCTGTTCCTTGCTATCGGCCTCGACTTGCTCGCGGTCGAGAGAATCTCCCGTCTGGGCGTTGACGGCTTCGAGCGTGATCACGTAGTGGCTGCCGAGGCTTGAGATGGTGCCGGTCAGCATGGCCTTAATGCCTTCGCGAAGGCAGATCTCGTGAGCGACATCTTTGGTGATGCGCTCGTCGGCGGAGCGTCCCATAAATTTCAGGGCTTGCTGGATGCGCGATTCCGGAAAAATGTTGAGGTAGGGAGACTGCTCCAGTTGCACGGCCAGCGCTTGCTTGAGAGTGCCGTCGAATACCGGATCGCCGGTCGTGTTGACGAAGTCGGCGAGAATGACACTGTCCTTGTCGGTGAGTTTGGCGGATTGCCTGGAGCGGAAATAGAACACTCCCGCGAGGATGACGACGATCAGAGCTGCCGCAGCGATCAGAAATCTCAGGCGACTCTTGGGAGGCGTCGCGGTGCTTACGGCTGGGGAAGATGCAGCAGCGGGCCGCGAATGTACCGTCGTTGGAGTTGGCCTCAGGCTAGCAGCGGAGGGTGTTCTCGCCGCCGGCTGCGGGGGCGTGTCGGGAACCGCTGGCATCGATTCGGAGCTGGCAGCGGCCGAGCGGCCGCTTTCCGTGTCCCGCTTTAAGCGTTGCAAGTCGGCGCGAATGTCGGCCGCGCTCTGGTAGCGCAGATTGCGGTCTTTCTCGAGAGCCTTGTTGATGATGTCTTCGAGCTTCGGAGGAAGGTCGGGATTCAGGCGAATGGGAGAAACCGGGGCACGATCAAGAATCGCCTGAAAGATCAGGGCTGACGTTTCGCCGCGGAAGGGAAGGGTTCCGGTAGCCATCTCATAGAGGACGACCCCGAAGGAAAACAGGTCGCTGCGGGCGTCGAGTTCTTTGCCCTTAGCCTGTTCCGGAGACATGTAAGCCACGGTGCCCAAAGTCGAGCCGGGGCTGGTCAGATGCTCTTCGACAGCGACTGCGGTGGGAGCAGTCGCGTCGGGGAGTTGCGCAGAATCTCGAGGAGACGATTTCACTTTGGCCAAGCCGAAGTCGAGAATCTTGGCGTGCTCGCGCTTGGTGACGAAGATGTTGGCGGGCTTGATGTCGCGGTGGACGATGCCTCCTGCGTGGGCTGCATCGAGGGCATCGGCGATCTCGATGCCGAGCGACAGGATCGTGTCCAGCTCCATGGAGTGGCTGACGATCAGATGCTTAAGCGTGGCGCCGTCGAGGAACTCCATGACGAGGAAGGTGCGTCCGGCGTCCTCGCCGATGTCGTAGATGGTGCAGATATTGGGATGATTCAGGGCCGAGGCGGCTTTGGCTTCACGGCGGAACCGCTCCAGCGCCTGATGATCCTGAGCAAGGTCGTCGGGTAGAAACTTGAGAGCAACGAAGCGTCCGAGGCGGGTGTCTTCGGCCTTGTAGACCACGCCCATACCGCCGCCGCCGAGCTTCTCGATGATCCGGTAATGAGAAATGGTTTGGTCGAGCAAAGAACGGTCCCCGTCCGTGGTGAGCAATGCTAAGGCGGGAGGGGTCGGAAGTCAAAAATTACTCAAACTTTCGAGCTTCTCCGGACCAGAGTAGGACTCCGCGTTGCAAATGGGAAGTGGGCGGAAATCGAGCATCACGTCTACTAATCCGTTCGCTTCGTCCAGTTGCTTGTCTAAGACTTCGTGATTGGACTTCTGGACAAGATCAAGAAGCTTCTTGGCGACCCTCTCCCAAGCTTCTGAGGTGTAAACGTCGCCTGGCTTCAGTGCGAACTCGGCCAGAACTCTTGCCTTCGTGCCACGATCCACGCCCATGACGTCAACGTGGCGCAAGCGGAATTGCTTGCCCTCATCGACAAGGATGGTCAGAGTAGCGATTCCGGTGTCGTCATCGAAAGCTGTATCCGGGACCGCAGAGAAGTTAATGAATCCCTGAGATCCGTATAGCCGGCTAAGTTCTTCCAAGCCGCGGGCAATCTTCTCGCGGCTGAAAATCTCACCCGGCCGAAGGGGAAAAAGATCGCGCAATTGCAGAGTCGGAAAGAATGTTCCGTGGACGAAATTCAGATCGCCGAGGCGGTACTGCTGACCTGAAGAACGAATCTGGATCATGATGTCGTATTGCGGCGAGTCCCCAACTGAAAGGGCTGTTCCATCCACTTGCACCTTGAAATATCCAATGTTTTGGTAGGCTGCGCGAGTCCGTTCGGTAGCTTCGTCGGCTGCGGAAGACAACTGTTTATCGAGGGAGCCCGATTGGACCGTCTGGTGGTGCAAGTGTTGTGCGATCGCATCTTCTGCGCCTGATGGCAGACTCGCGTCGTTTGTAAAAATCACGTCGCGAATCGGAGCTTTTACGCGCTCTTCGAATCGGGTTGGCGGGATGCAGGACTGACCGAACAGAGCGCTAGACAACTGGAGCAAGCAGGCCAGGCAAAGGAGGCGCTTCAGCACGAGGTCACCTCGCAATCAGGACACTACAGTTTATATGTCGGATCACGGTCGAGGGTTGCCTAGGCTTGCTGGCCACCGAAAAGCCTGGTCGAGCTTCGCTCGACGGACAGCCGACGGCGGCTGTCGCCACATATGCCTTTTTCGAGCCGAATACTGTCGTAACTTGTTAGGGGGTTACGCCTGCTTGCCGTTAACGCTATAATCAATTACAGATGTTGACCGATTGCGATGCTGCAGAAGAACCTCAATTCGCACCTGCCTCTTTCTCTGCGAGCCGAGTGCTGGCTGGACTGCCTGGTGTGTCCGCGGCGGTATCGGGCCAATCTGCCTTCGCGTCTGCGTCCTTCCTTGTTCGGTAGCGATTAATTCCATCCTCTGCCTGATTCGCCTTGGCGCTCTATATTTGAGAGCGAGCACGCTTGAACCAGAGCTTGCACCCGAGGTCCGATTCACTGACAACTGGCCGCGAACCAGCGACCACTGCCTTACGGAGGATTTCATGAGCGCACGAACCATGACAGCAACCATCGGTTCCGAAGTTCGGAAGCCAAGGATCAAGACGGCCCTGCCCGGGCCCAACGCCAAGCGCGTGCTCGAGAGCGATGAGAAATACATTTCGCCTTCGTATACCCGTTCGTACCCGATGGTCGCGAAAAGCGGCCGCGGCATCGTCGTAACGGATGTCGACGGCAACGAGTTTTTCGATTTTTCGGCGGGCATTGCCGTGACCTCTACCGGCCACTGCCATCCGGATGTGGTCGCCGCGATTCAGAAACAGGCGGGCGAACTAATCCATATGTCGGGAACCGATTTTTATTACGAAAACATGGTGGAGCTGGCGGCGCGGCTGTCGAAGATTGCCCCAATGCCCGGCCCACATCGTTTCTATTATGGAAACTCGGGCGCGGAGGCGATCGAGTGCGCACTGAAGCTGGCGCGGTATCACACGAAGCGTCAGCATGCGATCGCGTTCTTTGGGGCGTTTCACGGACGCACGATGGGAGCCCTTTCGTTGACGGCTTCAAAGCCGCAGCAGAAGCGGCGATTTGCGCCGCTCGTTCCGGGAGTGACGCACGTGCGGTATCCCGATGTATACCGCGGCTGCGTCGGCGGGACGCAAGAAGCGGACCACTTCGCCTTGGGTTGCGCGCGTTTCATCGAAGAAAAACTGTTTAAGACGACACTTGCCCCTGAAGAGGTCGCAGCGATTTTTGTTGAGCCGGTGCAGGGTGAAGGCGGGTATGTTGTGGCTCCGAAGATCTTCATGCAGGAGCTGCGGCGCATTTGCGACCGTCACGGCATCATGCTCGTTGTGGACGAAGTCCAGAGCGGTATCGGGCGCACCGGGAAGTGGTTCGCGGTCGAGCACACGGGTGTCCAGCCCGATATGGTCTGCATGGCGAAGGGAATCGCTTCAGGTATGCCACTTGGCATCACGATGACTTTTGCAGAAATCATGGACTGGGTGCCAGGATCGCATGCGTCAACCTTTGGCGGAAATCCGGTTGCTGTGGCCGCCGCGCTGGCGACTCTAGACGTGATCGAGAAGGAGCATCTGCTGGAAAACTCCGCTAGTGTGGGCAATCACATCATGAAGCGGATGGCGGACTGGCCTTCGAAATTGAAGCTGGTGGGCGATGTTCGCGGGCGCGGACTGATGATCGGCGTGGAGATCGTGAAGGACAAGGTCACCAAGGAATACGGCGCAGCCGAGCGTGATCGCATCGTCGAGATGGCTTTTGAGCACGGAGTTCTCTTCCTGGGATGCGGGCCGAGCACAGTTCGCATTTGCCCGCCGCTCATCGTCACGAAAGAAGAAGCTGATGTTGCCGTTGATGTGCTTGAAGAGTGCATCAAGAGCGTCGGCGCTTAGGCTATAGTCCATCGCCACGGATCACACGGATTCGCATAGATCTTGAAAGAGCATCTTCTTGATTTGTGTGAGTCCGCGTTTGTTTTGTGATGTCCCTTCCGCGTTTGGAACGGGTTCCGCTCAAAAGGCGCAGCCTGTGTTTCTCGTCACATCCTGCCATCGACACATCACTTACTCTGACCCGTGGATGTAATGCTCTCAGCCAGACTTACGCGCGTCATTATTCGGTCCCTGGACTGGCTTGCCCAAGGTGTGTTGCCGCCGGATAAACGGCCGCGGCATCAGCAGACCGGTGCGCGCGGAGAAGAGGACGCTTACTTCCACCTGCGAGGCCTTGGATATGTTGTCGTAGCACGAAATTTTCGCAGCCCGAAGTATCGAGGAGAAATAGATCTGATTGGTTGGGATGGAGATGTTCTTTGTTTTGTGGAAGTTAAGACGCGGACGTCGCGGGATGTAAAGACGGCGGAGGCGGCGGTGGATCGTCATAAGAGACGGGAAGTAGCACAGGTAGCGAGGGATTATCTGCGGCACTTGCCACCAACGTGCCAGTGGAGGTTCGATATTGTAAGCGTATACTATGACGGTCGAGGATCCCGCCCCCAGATCGAAGTTTTTCGGAACGCCTCCCTTGCGGCTTAAACATATGAGTTTGCCTTACCTCCTGGAAAGGAATCAGTGACGTGCCGGAACTGAGAAAAGATCCCATTGTTGGCCGTTGGGTAATTATTTCGACCGATCGGGCGAAGCGCCCGACCGATTTTGTACGCGAGAACATGAAGATTAAGGGGGGATTTTGCCCCTTTTGTTACGGCAATGAGGCCAAGACGCCGCCGGAGATTCAAGCGTACCGTCCGAATCCGAATGGGGGACCTCCGCCACAGCGCGACACGCCGGGCTGGACGGTGCGGGTGGTTCCGAATAAATTCCCCGCCCTGGGAATCGAAGGCAATCTCAACCGGCAGGCTGAGGGTATGTTCGACAGGATGAATGGCATCGGGGCGCATGAGGTGATCATCGAAACGCCCGATCACAATGCGAATCTGGCCACGCTGCCGCCAAAGCGAATTGAGGATGTGCTGTGGACCTTTCGGGATCGCATTCTTGATTTAAAGAAGGACCGGCGGTTCAAGTACATCCTGATCTTCAAAAATCATGGAGAGGCGGCCGGTGCTTCGCTGGAGCACTCGCACTCGCAGTTGATTGCGCTGCCGATTCTGCCGATCAACGTCGTGCAGGAACTCGAAGGTGCGAAGCAATACTTCCTCTACAAGGAACGCTGCGTATTCTGCGACATTATCCGGCAGGAAATGGACAGCGGCACGCGCGTGGTAGCGGAGAATGAAAACTTCCTGACGCTTGCGCCTTACGCGCCGCGATTTCCGTTTGAGACGTGGATTCTTCCGAAGCAGCATGAATCGGCGTTCGAGAATTCGTCGTCACACATGTTTGAGAACTTGGCGCGGGCTTTGAAGGAATTACTTGGACGCGCCGATCGAGTGCTCGACAATCCTCCGTATAACCTTGTGATCCATAGTTCGCCGGCGCAGGACCCGACGAATGATCACTATCACTGGCACATCGAGTTCATGCCGAAGCTGACCAAGACGGCGGGATTTGAATGGGGCACCGGGTTTTATATCAATCCCACGCCGCCGGAAGAAGCTGCAAAGTTCTTGCGTGAGGCGAACGTCGAGGAAACGGCACCGGTTCCGGCACGATAAAACACTCTGACGTAAAGAAAAGAATAAGGGCACGGCCTAAATCGCCGTGCCCTTCGCAGTTGTGCCGGAGAGAGAGGAGCCAGCGATTTCTCGTGGCCCTGTTGTCAAAAGCATAGGCCGCTTGTTCCGGCAGTTTGTCACAAAGTTGTAAATTTGGATTTCTGGCAAGCGGCTGAAGCCGATAACATCTTCTTCCCTGGCGTATGGCACGCCTGAAGGTGTGTCCTGATACGAACCTCTACCGGCACTGGCTTGACGAATCGGATGTGACTTAATAGTCCGACAAGAAATCTGCCGTGGTTGCCAACTTCTCGTTTGGCGCGTTCGTTGACGCGGGTTCTCCTCGATGACTAGTATGGGCTGCTTCGAGGTCCTCATGAAACGTAGCTGCTCGGCTGTTTTCTTCTCCGTATTTTTCTCCTTATTAGTATGGTCTTACGGCGCCACTATTCCATCTACATTGATTGCGAATGTATCGGGCCGGACGACGATCAGTCTCAACGGATCGTGGCAAGCCATCGTGGATCCGTTCGATAACGGCAAGGGCGCAAAGTTCTTCCTCGATCAGAAACCAAAAGACAAGAGCGACCGCGTGGAATACAGCTTCGACGCTTCACCGCCTTTGAATGTTCCCGGCGACTGGAGCACGCAGCGCGAGTCATTGATGTTCTACGAGGGGCCGATTTGGTACCGCCGGCTGTTCAGTTATCACAAGCGCGAGGGTCGACGAGAATTCGTTTACTTCGGGGCGGTGAACTATCAGGCTGCGGTCTACCTGAACGGCGAGAAGTTGGGGGATCACGAGGGCGGGTTCACGGCGTTCAACTTCGAAGTGACGGCGCTGCTGCGCGAGGGCGAGAACGATCTGATCGTCGAGGTGAGCAACGCGCGGCGGGTCGATGCTGTGCCCGGCATCAAGTTCGACTGGTGGAACTACGGCGGAATTACTCGTGACGTGATGCTGGTCGAGGTACCGGCTGTGTTCATTCAAGATTATTGGGTACAGCTGGCGCGCGGTTCGCAAAGCGAGATTGCCGGTTGGGTACGGTTGAACGGAGCGCAACCGGGGCAAAAGATCAATTTGAAGATTTCGGAGGCGGGGATCGATGAAACCTTCGCCACGGACGCAGACGGCCGAGCTAACTTTCAGCTCCGAGCCAAGCTCGAACTGTGGTCGCCGGAGCATCCGAAACTCTATGAAGTAATTCTTGCCAGTGGTACGGATACCGTCCGCGATCAGATTGGCTTCCGAACGATAGAGACACAGGGCGACAAGATTTTGCTGAACGGAAAGCCGATCCTCCTGCGGGGAATTTCCATGCACGAGGAGGCGCCATTTCGCGAAGGGCGGGCATTCAGCCAAGAGGATGCGCAGACGCTTCTGGGTTGGGTGAAAGAGTTGGGATGCAACTTTGTCCGATTCGCTCATTACCCGCACAACGAAAATGAGATTC
>Ga0209624_10003341_pt1 | contig 11399 bp, 12 predicted proteins | sample JacPinW_OM2H0_O1_FD_188565 | JGI IMG/M metagenome (GOLD analysis project Ga0209624, IMG submission 188565) | Forest soil microbial communities from Algoma, Ontario, Canada - Jack Pine, Ontario site 1_JW_OM2H0_O1 (SPAdes) (version 2) | ecosystem: Environmental > Terrestrial > Soil > Boreal... | reverse complement strand
CCTGCCGTCGAGGCGCTCGATGCCGGCGGCGCGCCCGCGCGGATTGGGGGCGCTCGCGGCAAGCGTCGCGCCGGCGAGCGCGGCGTCGATTCGCCGGGCGGCACGCAGGATCGTGTCCCCCTCTGCCATCTGCCCATGATGACCGGGGGGCGGCAGCGGCTAGATTGGCGGCGTGGCCCGACCCCGGATCGACCCGCTCGGCCGCCAGGCGGTGCTGGCGATCGCGGCCGCCAGGATCGGGGTCGGGATCGGCGCTCTGCTGGCGACGCGGCCGGCGCTGAAGGCGCTCGGGTTCGCGGAGGTCGACGCGGCCGGCACGGCCCTGGGCCGGATCGCCGGCGGCCGCGACGTCGCCCTCGGGCTGCTGGCCCTGGCCGCCCGCGAGGACCGCGGGGCGCTGCGGATCGCGGCCCTGGCCGGAGCCGCGGTCGACGCTTCCGACGCCGTCACCTTCGGCGTCGCCGCGAAGGACCCGGCCGTCCGCCGCGCCGGGATCGGCGGCCTCGTCTCCGGCAGCGCCGCCGCCCTGACCGGCGCCTGGGCCTGGCGGCGCCTCGGCGGCAGCCGCTAGGGCGCGGCCGGCGTCAGCTGCTGCCGTTGGAGCTGCCGACGGGCTCCGGCTGGAAGTCGTGGGACTCGATGACGCGGTCGATCAAGCCGTACTCGACCGCCTGCGGCGGCTGGAAGAATTTGTCGCGTTCCATGTCTTCGTGGATCTGCTCGCTCGACTGGCCGGTGTGCTTGACGTAGATGCCGTCGAGGCGCTCGCGCAGCTCGAGGATCTCTTTGGCGTGGATCTCGATGTCCGTCGACTGACCCTCGAAGCCGCCGCTGGGCTGGTGGATGAGGATGCGGCTGTTGGGCAACGCCATCCGCTTGCCCGCGGCGCCGCCGGCGAGGATCAGCGAGCCGGCCGACATCGCGATCCCGTAACAGATCGTCTGCACGTCGGGCTTGATGAACTGCATCGTGTCGTAGATCGCCAGGCCCGCATAGGCGGAGCCGCCGGGCGAGTTGATGTAGAGGCTGACGTCCTTCTCCGGATCGTCGGACTCGAGATGCAGCAGCTGGGCGATGATCAGGTTGGCAAGGTCCTCGGTCACCTGTTCCCCGAGGAAGACGATGCGCTGTGCCAGGAGGCGGCTGTAGATGTCGAAGGAGCGCTCGCCGCGGGCGGTCTGCTCAACAACCATCGGTACCAGTGGCATGGGGCCTCCAATTCGGGGATTGACTGCGCCCCGGACCTTATCCAGCCGGGACGCCCGGCTCAGGTGCCCTCGCCGTTGAACTTGTAGCCGACCCCGCGCACGGTCACGACCAGCTCCGGCTTCTGGGGGTCGCGCTCGACCTTCTGGCGCAGGTTGGAGATGTGGACGTCGCAGGCACGCTCGTCGCCGTCGAACTCGGTCTGCCAGAGCTCCTCCATGATCTGGGCGCGGGCGAAGACCTCGCCGGGGCGGCCGACCAGGAGGCGCAGCAACTGGAACTCGGAGCGGGTGAGGTTGACGGGGATGCCGCGGACGGTGGCGACGTGGCGGACGAGGTCTATCGAGACCGGGCCGGACTCGATTTTCACCGCCTGGGCGAGCGGCGAGCGGTCGAGTTCGCGGCGGCGCAGCTGGGCGCGGACGCGGCCGAGCAGCTCCCGCACGGAGAAGGGCTTGGTGACGTAGTCGTCGGCACCGACCTCGAGCCCGACCACCTTGTCGACCTCGGCATCCTTGGCGGTGAGGACGATGATCGGCACGGCGCTGCGGGCGCGGACGTCGCGGCAGATGTCGAGGCCGCTCGGCCCCGGCATCATGATGTCGAGGATCAGCAGGTCGTAGGGAATGCCGTCGCTGAGCATCGCCGCCGCCTGGTCGCCGTCCTCGGCGGGGCTGACCTCGAAGCCCTCCTGGGCCAGCGCGTAGCCGACCGAGTCGCGGACCGAGGGCTCGTCGTCGGCGATGAGGATGCGGCCGCTGCTCATGCTCGCTCTCCATATGCAGTCGGGCCGAGGCTCATCGTCAGGCCACCGGTGTCGGGCTCGGCTGGGCGATCGGGAGGCGGACCCAGAAGGTGCTGCCCTCCCCCTCGACGGAGTCGGCGCCGATCTGGCCGCCCATCACGTCGACCATGCGGCGGGCGATTGCCAGGCCGAGGCCGAAGCCCTCCTGCTTGCGCGACTCGCTGCGCCGGTAGAAGCGCTCGAAAACGCGCTCGATCTCCGCCGCGGGAATGCCGGTTCCAGTGTCTTTGACTTCCAAGATGACCTCGGCCTCCCCATCGTGCCGGCCGCTTACCGTAACGGTGCCGGGGGGCGGCGTGTTCTTGAACGCGTTCGTGAGCAGGCCGATCATCACCTGGCGCAGCAGCATCGGGTCGCCGGTGGCGGCGAGATCCGGCTCCACCTCTACCTCCAGGGCCACGTGCGGCGGCGCCTGGACCGCCTCGACGACATCTCGGAAGGCCGCCGGCACGTCGACGATCTCGCTCTCCGCGGCGCCGCGCGACTCGACCCGGGCCAGAGTCAGCAGCGACTGCGTCAGCCGGCTCATGCGATCGGCGTCCTCGGCGAGGCGGTGGAGGAAGTGGTCGCGGTCGCGTGGCTCGTTCTTGGCGCCGCTCTGCAGGACCTCGATCGCGCCGGAGATCCCGGCCAGCGGATTGCGCAGCTCGTGGGCGGCGTTGGAGACGAAGTCGGCTTCGGCGAGCTCGCGGCGCAGCTCGTCGGTACGGTCGCGCAGGACCGCGAGGACGGCGCGCTCGTCGGGCAGGGAGCGAGCGGTCATCGCGTAGGCGCGATCGCCGATCCGCAGCGTCGGGTGGGCGGAGAAGCCGAGCTCGGAGGCGCGGTGCAGCTGCGGCAGCACCACCTCGGGCGGGCGGCCGCCGGCGTCGAGCAGGCGCGAAGCGGCGACGTTGGAGAAACGGACCGGGCCTTCGAAGTCGACCACCATCACGGCGTCGGTGAGGCCGTCGAAGATCGCCGCCAGCTTGTTGCGGTCGGCGGTGAGGACGCCGAAGCTCTCCTTCAGCGAAGCGCGCATCGAGTCGAGGGCGCGGGCGAGGTCGCCGATCTCGTCCGGGCCGGAGACGTTGAGGGGGGCGTCGAAGGACCCGCCCGCCATCTCCGCGGCGGCGCGGGCGAGGCGGACGACGCGGTGGGAGATCGCTACGGCGATCAGGAAGCCGGCGAGGACGCCGACGAAGACCGAGGCGATCAGCGCCTGTTTGTTGTCGCCGAAGAGGTAGACGGCGCCGGCGGTGATCAGGCTGACCGCGGCGAAGGCGCCGGTCAGCCAGAGGCGCATGCCGATCCGCGGCGTCGCGGCGCCGGGCTCGGCGGGGGCGTCGGTCGGAGGGCTCATGAAGGTTTACTAACACAATCCAATCGCGGTCGGACCACGGGCGGGCCGGCGACGGCTGGCCTTCGTGGGAGAATCGGCGGGGTGCGGACTCTCGTCTTCATCCCCGCCTGGAACGAGGAGGCCTCGCTGGCCGCGGTCGTCGCCGACGTCCGCACGCACCTGGCGGGCGCCGACATCCTCGTCGTCGACGACGGCTCGACCGACGCGACGACGGCGCGGGCGCGCGAGTGCGGCGTCCTCGTCGCCACCCTGCCCTTCAACCAGGGACTGGGGGCGGCGCTGCAGACCGGCTACCTGCACGCGCTGCGCGAGGGCTACGACTGCTGCGCCCACCTCGACGCGGACGGACAGCACCCGGCGGCGGAGGTGGCGCGGCTGCTGGCCGAGGTCGAAGCCGACCACGCCGACCTGGTGATCGGCTCGCGCTACCGCGATCCGGAGGCGGCGGCGGAGAGCGACGACTACAGGCCAACCTTCTCGCGGCGGATCGGCACCAGCGTCTTCCGCTTCTTCCTCACCCTGGCGACGCGCCAGCGCTTCACCGACACGACCAGCGGCATGCGGGCGGCGAACCGGCGGGTGATGTCGCTCTTCAGCGAGAACTACTCGCCCGACTTCGCCGAGATCGAGTCGCTGCAGCTGGCGGTGCGCGAAGGGCTGCGGGTGGAGGAGGTGCCGGTGCGGATGCTGGAGCGGGCCGGCGGCAGCTCCTTCCTGACACCGCTGCGCTCGGCCTTCTTCATCTTCAAGGGCGTGGTGGTGCTGCTGGTCGGCCAGTTCCGACCGCGCCAGCACGCGGAGGTGAAGCGATGAGCTGGCTGCCGTTCGCGGCGGCGACGACCAAGGTCCACCTGACCTCGCAGACGCGGATCGTCGCCGCGGTGATTGCGGTCTTCTTCATGCTGATGATCCTCGAGCTGATCCGCCGCGACCGCCTGCAGGAGCGCTACAGCGTGATCTGGTTCGTCGCCGGCCTCGGCATGCTCGCCGGCGCCGCCTTCCCCGGCCTGCTCGAGCTGGTCGCCGACCTGATGGGTGTGCGCAACACCAACGTCGCCCTCTTCTCGATCGTCCTGCTGCTGCTGCTCGGCCTCGCCCTCAACTTCAGCGTGATCATGTCCCGACAGGCGGCGCAGATAACCCGCCTGGCCCAGGAGCGAGCGCTGGAGAAGGCGCGCGAGCAGGCGGCGGAACGCAGCGGGAATGGCACTTCAGGCAAACAAGCGCTCGAGCCTGAAGAAAAGCGCCTCTAAAGCGAGCTCCTCGGAGACGTTGAGGTCGAGGCTGCGGCGGGTCTCCTGGATGGCCTCGGCGGCGCGGCGGGGGGCGGCGGGGTCGAGGCCGGCGGCCTGGGCGCGGAGCTGGTCGAGGCGATCGCGGTTGAAGGCGACGTCGTCGGCGCCGGCGGCGAGTGCGGCAAGGTCGCGGAACCAGGCGGCGCAGAGCTCGAGGGCAAGGTCGAGGATCTCGGTGCGGCGGCGGCGGCCGGCGCGTTTGGACTCGTCGGCGATATCGCGAGCGGTGCGCTTGATGCCGGACTTGGCCTCTTCCTCCAGCACCTCGCGGGTCGCGGCTTCGACCTCCTCGCCGGCGGCCTGGGCGCGGTCGAGCAGGCCTTTCCAGGGGGCCGAGGCGACCTCGCCCGAGAGGGCGGCGGCGGCGCAGCGCTCGACGTCTTCCCGGACCTCGCGACCGCGCGGGCCGAGCAGCAACCGGGCGCGCTCGAGGTCGCCGGCGGCGAGGCGGGCGGCCGCGGCGATCTCCTGGGACCGTTGGGCCGGATCCGCCTGCGTGCTGGACGTCTCAGGGCCGTCGGCGGCCAGCTCGGCTTCGAGTACCTCGGCCGAGAGCGGGGCGAAGTCGACGGGCTGGCAGCGCGAGGCGATCGTCTCCAGGAGGGCCTCGGGCTCGGAGCTGAGCAGGATCAGGTGGACGAACTCGGGCGGCTCCTCGAGCGTCTTCAGCAACGCGTTCTGGCTCTCGTCGCGCAGCGCCTCCGCCGCCTCGACGACGAAGACGCGCTTGCCGCCTTCGAAGGGCCGGTAGGCGGCGGCGCGGATCACCCGCTCCCGCACCTCCTCGACCAGGTGCTGGGCGCCGCGCGGAGCGAGCCAGACGAGGTCGGGATGCGGCGAGGGATCGAGCAGGGCGCGGCGGCGGACGTCGTCCGGGTCCCCGGCGCCGGTGGCGAGGATCTCGGCCGCGAAGGCCCGCGCGACGGCGCGCTTGCCGGCGCCCTTGGGGCCACGGAAGAGGTAAGCATGCGATGGACCGCTGGCCAGCGCCGCGCTCAACGAAACCCGCGCCCGCGCCTGATGCTCAGTGCTCTGGTCGAGAGCGGTGCTCATCCAGCGCCTCCATCACGCGCTCGTGGACCTCGTCCACCGTGCCGGCGGCGTCGATCACGACCACCCGGTCGCTGGCGATGATCGCGATCTCCTCGTAGGCCTCGGCGACGGCCCGTTGCAGCCCCAGCCCCTCGGACTCGAAGCGATCCTCGCCGTCGGCCCGGCCGAGGCCGAGCTCGGGGTCGACCCGCAGCAGCAGGGTCAGGTCCGGCCAGAGGCCGTCGGTGGCGGTGTCGCAGAGGCCGATCACCTCCCCCACTCCCAGGCCCCGCGCCGCGCCCTGGTAGGCGACGCTGGAATCGGAGAAGCGGTCGGAGACGACGGTGCGACCGGCCTCGAGGGCGGGGCGGATCACCCGCTCGGTGAGGTCGGCGCGGGCGGCGAGGAAGAGCAGCAGCTCGGCCAGCGGCTCCAGCTCGACGGCCGGGTCGGCGAGCAGGTCGCGGATCCGCTCCGCCGCGCCGGTCCCCCCCGGCTCGCGGATCGCCACGGTCTCCGCGCCCAGCGCCTCGACCAGCAGCCGCGCCTGGGTGCTCTTGCCTGAGCCGTCCACTCCCTCGAGGGAGATGAACAACGTCGCGGACCTCAGCCTTTGGCCGCGGCTTTGGCGCGTTTGCGCCCCCGCGTGGCGGTGTCCGCTTTGGACGCTTTAACTTTCGCTTTTTTAGCTTTTTTGGGAGCGTCCTCGTCGCCTTTGACCGGCGGCTTCTTGTCCATCTCCGCTTTCGCCGCTTTGGCGGCTTCGCGCTCGGCCCGGCGTTTCTTCATCTCCTGCATCGACTCGCAGTCGTCGTTGAGGCAGAGGTTCCAGGGGCGGCCGCGGAAGGGGACGACTTTCAGCCGCGGCGTCTGCTCGCAGATCGAGCAGCGGTCTTCGAGCTTGAAGACGTCGCCGCGCTGGGGCAGCGGGAAGGTCTGGTCGCAGGAGTTGGGGTCGTCGAGGGTCCAGCCGCTGCAGCCGACGAAGCGTTTGCCGGATTTTTTGGCGCGGATGATGCGCAGCATGTGGGGCGAGCCGTCGTCCTTCTTGCGGCCGGCTTCTTCGCAAACCTTGCAGGGGCCGAGGACGCGGTCTTCGTCCATCCCTTTCCAGATGACTTTGGCCAGGTCCTCGCGGCTGCCGTCGATTTCGGTCCAGGTCTTGTGCAGGAGGTCGCGGCTCTCGCCGACGACGGCGCCCTTGGTCATCTCGCCGGCGGCGATCCGGTCCATCTCCGCCTCCAGCTGGGCGGTCATCTCCGGCGTCGCCATCGCCGGCACGTAGTTCTTGAAGGCCTCGTAGAGCGCGATCCCCGTCTCCGAGGGGACCGGCGGGTTGCCGAAGACGTAACCGCGGTCGAACAGCTTCTGGATGATGTCGGCACGGGTCGCCTTGGTGCCGAGGCCGCGCTCCTCCATCATCTCGATCAGTTTCGCCTGCGAGATGCGGCTCGGCGGCTGCGTCTCCTTGTCGACGATCCAGGGGGCGCCGTCGAGGGCCAGCTCCTGGCCCTCTTGCAGCGCCGGGATCTCCTCGTCGGAGGAGCGAGCGTAGGTGTAGATGCCGGCGTAGCCCGGGTCGACGACGACCGAGCCGCGAACGAAGTAGGTCTCCGAGCCGGCCTCGATGTCGGCCCGGGTCGACTCGGTGATCATCGGCGGGCTGAAGGTGGCGAGGAAGCGGCGGACGACGAGTTCGTAGACGCGTTTCTTGGAGCCGTCGAGGACGCCCGGGTGGATCGCCTGGGTCGGGTAGATCGGCGGGTGGTCGGTGGTCTCTTTTTTGCCGCGGGTCGGCGTCAGCTCGCCGTCGAGCAGGCCGGCGGCGGCGGAGAACTCCTTGACTTTGACCAGGGAGGAGACCAGCTCGCGCAACGGCAGCGAGGCCGGGTAGACGGTGTTGTCGGTGCGCGGGTAGGAGATGAAGCCGTCCATGTAGAGGTCCTCGGCGATCCGCATCGCGCTGGCGGGGGTGATGCCGAGGCGGCTGGAGGCGTCGGTGCTGAAGGCGGTCGTGTTGTACGGAGTCGGCGGCTTGCGCGTGTTCTTGCGCGCCGTGACCGCTTTGACGACGCCGGGCGCCACGGTGCCGGCAAGCGCCGTGGCGGCCTCGGCTTTCTCCCAGAATTTGTCGACCGTGTGGTGGGTCTCGAAGGTGCCGTCGGGGTGCTCGAACTTGGCGAACAGCTCCCAGAACGGTTTGGCGACGTGGGCGCGGCGCTCCATCTCGCGCTCGACGATCAGGCCCAGGGTCGGCGACTGGACGCGGCCGACGGAGAGGAAGTTGGAGCCGAAGCGACGGCTGGCCAGCGAGACGGCGCGGGTCAGGGTCGCGCCCCAGAGCAGGTCGATGTCCTGGCGGGCGGCGCCGGCATTGGCCAGCGGGTAGGAGAGCGTGTCGAGGTTGGCGAAGGCGCGCTCGATCTCCTCCTTGGTCAGAGCCGAGTAGCGGGCGCGCTGGATCACCAGGCTGCCGTCGGCGGTGCCCTCGCGGGAGCCGAGGTCGGGGTTGGAGTCGAGCATCTCCTCCAGGGCCTCGAGGCCGATCAGCTCGCCCTCGCGGTCGAAGTCGGTCGCGATCACCAGCTCGTCGGCCTCTTTGGCGACTTTCTTGATCGCTTTGACGACGTTTTTGTCGGTCGGCTCCTTGATCAGGTCGGCGTCGATCAGGTCGTGCAGGTCGGTCTTCTGCCAGTTCGAGTAGCCCTCGGGGAAGGCGGGGCCGAGCACGTGGCCCTTGAGGCCGATCGTCATGTGGTCCCCGTCGGCGTCGCTCCAGGTGTAGAAGGGGACTTTGAAGCTTTTGTCCCCGCCGTTGCTGCCGTTGCTCAGGGCCTCGGCGATCTTCTTGGCGCTGTTGTTCTTCTCGGTGACGATCAGTCGCATGGGGCAGCAAGGTAGCAGGGGCGCTCGGCCACTCCCTCGTGCCTGGCCTGCGCCGATCCCCGTAGGATCGGCGTCGTCATGAAGACTCTGGTCACCGGTGGCGCCGGCTTCATCGGCTCGAATCTGGTCGACGCGCTGCTTGCGCGGGGCGACGAGGTGACCGTCGTCGACGACCTCTCGACGGGGCGCCGTGGCAATCTCGGCGGGGCGCTGGCGGCCGGGGCGGAGCTGGTCGAGCTCGACATCCGCGACGCCGCGGCGCTGACCGCGCTGGCGGGTGAGCGGCGCCCGCAGACGATCTTCCACCTCGCCGCGCAGATCGACGTTCGCAAGTCGCTGGAGGACCCCGCCTTCGACGCCGCGATCAACATCGGCGGCACCGCCAACGTGCTCGATGCGGCCCGCGCGGCCGACGCGAAGCGGTTCGTCTTCGTGTCCACCGGCGGCGCCATCTACGGCGAGGGCGAGGGACAGCAGCTGCCGCTCGACGAGTCGACGGCGATCGCCCCCTTCTCCGCCTACGGCCAGAGCAAGTTCGCGGCCGAGGGCTACCTCGCCCTGTACGAGCGCCTCTACGGGCTGTCCAGCATCGCCCTGCGGCTCGGCAACGTCTACGGCCCGCGCCAGGACCCGCTCGGCGAGGCGGGCGTGATCGCGATCTTCTGCGGCCTGCTGCAGTCCGGCGGCCGGCCGACCGTGTTCGGCGACGGCACCCAGACCCGCGACTACATATATGTGGGCGACGTGGTCGCGGCGGCGCTGGTCGCGGCGGAGTCGACGGTGAACGGCCCGGTCAACCTCGGCACCGGGATCGAGACCAACGTGCTCGAACTGGCCGAGGCGCTGGGGCGGCTCGGCCAGGCCGAGAGCTTCGAGCCGGAGCTCGCGCCGCCGCGGGCGGGCGAGGTGCAGCGCATCACCCTCGACGCGGGCCGGGCCGAGCGCGAGCTGGGCTGGCGCCCGCAGACCGGCCTCGACGCGGGCCTGCGGCTGACGCTCGATTCGATCTGACGGGCGATCACTAACCTTCCCCTATGCCCGCCCAGGCCTATGCCGGCAAGGAGTGCGTCTGCCAGCTCCGCAAGGGGATCTGCGACCAGTCCTGCGTGCGGGACATGCTCGAGACCCCCTTCTACATCGCCTGCCTGAAACTGAAGGGGCGGCGCTGCCTGGTCGTCGGCGGCGGCGACATCGGGCTCGAGAAGGTCGAGGGCCTGCTCGCCTGCGACGCCGACGTGACCCTGTTGGCGCCGGTCGCCCACCCGCAGCTGGAGGACCTGGCGCGGGAGGGCTCGATCGCGTGGGAGCAACGCGAGTACGCCGGCGCCGCCGACCTCGAGGGCACCTTCATGGCGATCGCCTGCACCGACGACACCGACGTCAACATCGCCGTCTTCGACGACGCCGAGCGGCGGGCGATGCTGGTCAACATCGTCGACGTGCCGCCGCTGTGCAACTTCATCCTGCCGGCGATCGTCCGCACCGGGCCGCTGGCGATCGCGATCTCCACCGCCGGCGCCTCCCCCGCCCTGGCGAAGCGGATGAAGCGCGAGGTCGCAGAGCTGTTCGGCGAGGAGTACGCGCGGCTGGCGATCATCCTCAACGACGCCCGCGGCTGGGCGAAGGGGACGCTGCCGACCTACCAGGACCGCAAGGAGTTCTTCGAGGGGATCGTCAACAGCGACCCCGACCCGGTCGAGCTGCTGCGCGACGGGCAGGAGACGGCGGTGCTGGCGACCATCGAGTCCGCCAAAGAGCGGGCCGCCGCCGCGCTGGCCTGAGGCCCCGGGCGATCGCCGGCTAAGCGACGCCGGCGCAGGCGTTGGCGCGGACGCCGTCGAGCGTCTCGCGCAGTTCGTTCGCCTGCTCGACGCTGAGGTTGGCCGAGAAGGCGAGCTCAAGCTCGCCGACGATCACCGGCCGCATCTCCGCCAGCAGGGTGACGCCGGCCGGCAACAGGGTCGCGTAGCTGACGCGGCGGTCCGTCTCGCAGAAGGTCCGCTCCAGCAGGCCCGCCTTGACCAGGCGGTCGACCAGCTTGGTGAGGCCGCCGCGGGTGATGACCAGGGCCTCGGCGAGGTCCCCCATCCGCATCCGCTGCTCGGGCGCCTCGGCGACGGCGGCGAGCACCTCATACCAGGGCAGCGGTGGGAAATCGCCCTGGGCGAGCGCCTCCTGCAGCCGCTGGCTGACCGCGGCATGGGTGCGCGCGAGCGCTCCCCAGGCCTCCCCGTGCGGGGTGTTGGCCGGGCAGGTGGGCTTGTGACTGGTGACGGTCGCCTGGTCGCTCATCGTCCTCTGATTGTGACAGATGACCCTTGTCGTGACAATAGTTGTATCTACAAGCTTTTCTGCTACGATTGTTTCTGCGTCAATCGTTTATCTGACAACAGTCTTTAGGAAGGGATTCGAAATGACCACGCAGACCGTCTCGCAGCAGGTACCGGCCGGGACCTACAAGGTGGACCCGATCCACTCGACGATCCACTTCGCCGTCATCCACAACGGCGTCTCCGCCTTCCGCAGCGGCTTTCTCGACTACGCCGCCACGCTCGAGGGCGGCGAGGCACCGAAGCTCGAGGGCACCGTCGAGGTCGCCAGCATCGACATCGACGAGGAGGCGCTGAAGGGCCACCTCGCCTCCCCCGACTTCTTCGACGCCGAGCGCTACCCGCAGCTGAAGTTCCGCTCGACCGCGATCGAGCTCGGCGAGGGCAGCGAGGTGACGGTGCGCGGTGACCTCGAGATCCGCGGCACCACCCACGAGGTCGAGGCCAGCGGCCGCATCGGCCAGGTCGGAGCGGACCTCGGCGGCAACGCCCGCGTCGGCCTC
>Ga0209624_10003340_pt1 | contig 11400 bp, 10 predicted proteins | sample JacPinW_OM2H0_O1_FD_188565 | JGI IMG/M metagenome (GOLD analysis project Ga0209624, IMG submission 188565) | Forest soil microbial communities from Algoma, Ontario, Canada - Jack Pine, Ontario site 1_JW_OM2H0_O1 (SPAdes) (version 2) | ecosystem: Environmental > Terrestrial > Soil > Boreal... | reverse complement strand
AAATTCCATTGAATTAAAATGACGAAATCTAAACAGGTGGTTCGAATCCTGGTTGCGGACGATCATGCGATCTTTCGCGACGGGTTGCGCAAGCTGCTGGAAGTCGCAGACGATGTGCAGATCGTCGGCGAGGCATCCAATGGCGTGGAATGCGTAAAAATGCTTCAGAAATTGAAGCCGGATATCCTGCTTCTAGATCTGCGCATGCCTGAAAAAGATGGGCTTGGCGTGCTGGAAGAGGTTAATTTCGACTCGCTGCCGACGCGGGTGATCGTTCTGACGGCGGCGGAAGACGACCGCGACGTGGTCCGCGCCATGCGATTGGGCGCCCGCGGCGTGGTGCTCAAGCAGTCCGCCAGCGACCTGCTGCTGAAGAGCATTCGCAAGGTTTCCGACGGCGAAATCTGGCTCGATAATCGCATGACGGCCGAAGTGATCGACGCTTTCAAGAAATCGTCGGAATCCGGCCAGCGGCGCGAGAAGCCGTTGCTGAGCGATCGCGAGAAGGAGATCGTCCAGCTGGTGGCCCAGGGTTTCCGGAACCGCGAAATCGGCGAAAAACTCTTCATCAGCGAACAAACGGTGAAGAACCACCTGCACAACATCTTCGATAAGCTCGGTGTTTCCGACCGTCTCGAGCTCGCTTTGTACGCCATTCACCACCGATTAATCGACCAAGCCTAGTCCTTCCAGTATCCTACGGACGCCTAGTACTTCCGTACCAAAATGCCCCTCCAGAATTGGTGCTCTTGCGCTATTGGTTCATTTCGGCCTCAACCCTATTCTGTGTGGGCAAGAACAAGGAGTTGCGCTTTGGCTCTTAAAGAACGTCGTGTTTCACGCCGTTTTCTGATGCGTTTGCCGCTTACGGTCCGCTGGACCGACGAAAATGTCGTGGGTGAAGCCGACACAGAATCTCGCGAAGTGAGTTCGCGCGGCCTCTACTTTCATTTGCCCAAGGGATTGCGGAGCGGTTCTCCGGTTGAAATCGTCATGACCTTGCCTCACGAGTTGACTCAGGCCGGGCCGGTGCGCGTTCGCTGTTTGGGACGCGTGCTGCGCAGCAGCCAGGAGCACTCGGGAGAAATGGGAGTGGCGGCGGCAATCGAACGATACGAATTCATGCGGAACGGTGAAAACGCCGCATAAAAGTTTCTTACCCAGACCCTGCGGAGATGGGTGAGAAGAGGCCGGCGGGCTTGGGTCCCTCAGCCTAGCCCCCGGCCGTTTTATTTTCGTTTCCCGCTGTAGCGCCTCGCGATGCGGCGGCCGACTCCGGCTGCCAATTCCGCGCTTAATCGAATTCCAATTTCGATGCAGCTTGCTGCGCGCCGGCGCGCCCGGCGACGATCTCGGCCAAGTAATAGTTTTCGGGGCGCATCGGTCCGCCCGCCAAGCGGCGGAGCATTGCGATTTGGCCGACGTGGGTGAGCGCGTCTGCAATCGGGGCCTGCACCAGCTTCTCGGGCGAGCAGGCGAGCGGAGCGTGGGACGCCAAATAGGCGTCGAGCGCTTCGAGACTGGCGAAAAACCGCTGCGAGGCCTTGTCCCAGGGCAGGGAACCGGAGACGTGGTATTTTTCGGAGCCTTTTGCCAGCGTCAGCCCCCAATCGAGCACGTCGCTGATATGCGCGAGGATCTCGCCGGGCGTGCGTGATTCCTCTCCTGCTCGAAACTCCATAAATCCCTCGGGCGCGCCGCGGAGTGCCTTGCCGCCGCGGTAAGCGATGGTGGCTACAGCGTGGCGCAGCAACTGGCGGTTGAGGGTTGCTGCGGGATTCTCCGGCATCGTTCGGCTCCTTTTTTTTCGCCGCCCATGCTAGCACATCGAGGGAAACGGCCGGCGATGGGCCTTCGGCCGAGTCGGTGTGTTTTTATACTTGACAAAGTCTACTAACTGAGTAGAGTTAGCGTCATTAGTAGGGATTAACCGATACCATGAGGATTTCACAAAGAGGGCTGTACGCCTTGCAGGCGCTCACCGTGCTTGCCGAGCATCCCACGAGTGTCGTCAAAATCAAGGACATCGCTGCAGAGGAAGACCTGCCGGAAAAGTTTCTCGAAGCGATTCTGCTGGAGCTCAAGCGCGCGCGAATCGTTGACAGCGTCCGCGGCGCTCACGGTGGCTATCAGCTGAAGCGCCCGCCGAAGAAAATCTCGCTCGGTGAAGTGCTTCGCCGGATCGACGGGCCGCTGGCGCCGTTTGAAGACGCCGAGTCCCTGCGCCGGCGCGTGCAGACAGATCCCAAGCACCGTCCGCTGTTTCGGGTCCTTCTGGACGTTCGCAACGCCACCGCGGGAATCCTCGACCATACCTCGCTCTCCGATTTGTGTTGTCGCAGCCGCAACTAGTTTTCCGTCGTGGTCCGTCCGTCAGCCAATTGCACTTCAATTTTGATTTTTGAATGCTTCCACCTCCGGGTGCAGGCCCACGGGGTCCCGGGGCCGGTATAGAGACGAGAGTCAGCCTATGAGCACCGCAAGCACGTCGAGCACAACGAATTGGCAGCAGGACCTTTCGGCTAGCGAGCGCGATCTACTACGCGAAGTTGCGTTGGCGCTACGGGGCATCCGGTATGGCTCCGTGGTGCTTACGGTTCATGACGGTCGAATCGTGGAGCTGAACAAGACGGAGCGAATTCGCAAGAGTGGAACCTAGCGCGCTCGAAAAAATTTGCCCCGACCCGCTCAACGGGAGGGACGTGGGAATCAGGCCGGCCGACCAGTCCGCTGGAGGCCAGAAGCCAAAACTACAGGAGAGTTCAATGCACAGAAGGTTGGAAAGCAAATCGAAAAGCATGGCCATCGTTCTACTGGCCGCATTGATCACCGCAGCGCCGCAAGTGTGGGCCAGTCCAGAAGGTGAAACCGCAGCTGTGGCTGCCACCAGTGCGGCCGCGCCGAGCGCCACACAGCCGGCAGTGACCGCAGCTGCTGCGCCCGCGCCGGTTTCGAACTCAAGCGCAGCCGCGAAGCCGGCGGAGCCTTCGAGCATGGAAAGCGAGCTAGAACAGCTTCGGGTACTTCTGGAGGCCCAGGCTCAACAGCTTCAGGAACAGGGCCAGGAATTGCGGGATCAGCGCCAGAAGATGTTGGAGTTGGAATCGGCGCTAACGTCGGCAAATTCCGGATCGCCGGCAGCGGCACTCCCGGTAACGTCCGCGAGCGCTCCGCCGCAACAGGGCGGCGGCCAATCACCGGAACTCGCCGGTAGTCAGTCGCAGCAGCTTTCAGGCGAGCAAAACCTAGCGCGAAGAATCGACACGCTGGAGCGCGACCTGAGCAACTTCGGAACGATTTCCTTTGCCGGAGACCTCCGTGTGCGAGACGAATCGTACTCGGGCGGCCCGATCAATGATTCGCAGGACCGGAACCGCGAACGCTACCGGGCGCGTTTTTACATCAACGCGAAACTGGATGACGACATCGCCGGCGGGCTCGGTCTCTCGACGGGTGACCTGAACGATCCGATCACGTCGAACCAGACGGCGAACCAATTCTTCACGCGCAAGCCGTTCGCTCTGGACCGTGCTTTCATCGACTACACGCCGCACCAGTGGAAGGCCCTGACGCTGATTGGCGGAAAGTTCGCCTATCCGTGGTATCGCACACAACTCACCTGGGACGACGACATCTATCCGGAAGGTGTTGCAGAGAAGCTTGAATGGAAATCCGACAATTGGCACGTGTTGCGCCAAATCGCCTTCATCGGATTCCAGCTGCCGTTTGCCGAAACGCAGAACCCGGAAGCGATCAGGACCTCCACGCAGCCAGTGAACGCGATCCTTCCTTATCCGAACGGGAGCATTCGGCAGAGCGTGGTGTATGGCGGACAGATCCAGACGCGATGGCAGTTGGGAAAGCATGTGTCTTTTCTCGCGGACACCGCCTTCTACAATTACCACAATGCCGACTCGATTGCCCTTGCGAATCAGGTTGCTTACGGAAACCCAACAACGTCTTCGCCAGTGGATGGGCTCTTGACGCTGAACAACACGCTGACAGACTCGTTCCAAACGGTCACAGAAACGTTCACGTCCGCCGCCACGAGCGGCAACGGGACCGGAAACGTGACGGTGAGCAAGCAAGTGATCGAAGCGAAGCTGAACTCGAAGTTCGCGATCACGGACTCGATCGCGCAATTCGACATCACGACGTGGTCGGATCGCTGGCCGATTCGTTTTCTCGGTGACTACGTACAGAATACCGAGGCCTGCGCGAATGACACGCCGCTCGCGCTTCCGACGACGCCGGCGAACGCAACCTTTACTGTTGCCACGGTAAACGGCGCGTGCAACCCGCACGCACGTCGGGCCAACTGGGTGGAAGGCCGATTCGGCCGCCAGCAGAACAAGGGCGACTGGCAGTTTGCGTACACGCACATGCTGATCGAGCGCGAGGCCGTCATCTCCCTTTTCGACTTCAGCGATATTCGGCAGGGCTCCGACGTGCAGCAGAACCGTGTGGAAGCGTTCTACCAGGCAAACAAGAGTGTCCAGGTGGGCTTTACCGGTTTCTTCGGCCGGCCGTTGCATCCTGCGGTCACGACGCCGCCGGAGCGAGAGCTTGACCGGTTGCAGTTTGACGTGATTTACAAATTCTAGTCGGAGAACGGATCGAGAGACAGATGCATATGAGGCCCATTAAGAAGATGAAGCATACGACGAAGTTGTTCCCCCCCACCTCCGTAGGGATGGCGGCGCTGGTTGCCGCCATCCTGATTGTTTTTTCATGCGTACCCGTGCACGCTCAGGGTTCGCTCACACTGCTAAACGTCTCCTACGATCCCACCCGGGAGCTCTATCAGGACTACAACGCCGCCTTCGCGACGTATTGGAAAACGAAGACGGGCCAGACGGTGACCATTCAGCAATCGCACAATGGCTCGGGCGCCCAAGCCCGTGCCGTAATTGACGGATTGCAGGCGGACGTGGTCACGCTGGCGCTAGCGTACGACATTGACGCCATCTCCGAGAAAGCCAAACTTCTGCCTGCCAACTGGCAATCGCGGCTGCCCAACAACAGCACGCCCTACACCTCGACCATTGTTTTCCTGGTGCGCAAGGGCAATCCGAAAAACATTAAGGACTGGGACGACCTCGTCAGACCGGGAGTGGCAGTGATCAGTCCGAATCCCAAGACCTCGGGTGGCGCGCGCTGGTCCTACCTGGCGGCTTGGGGCTACGCGTATCTGAAGAATGGCAAGAGCGACGCGGCGGCGAAGGATTTTGTCGCAAGGGTCTACAAGAATGTGCCGGTGCTCGACACGGGGGCGCGGGGCTCTACGACGACGTTTGTCGAGAGGGGCATCGGCGACGTTTTGTTGTCCTGGGAAAATGAAGCGCTTCTTTCGGTGAAGGAACTGGGCCCCGACAAGTTTCAGGTCGTCTACCCGTCTGAGAGCATTCTTGCGGAGCCGCCGGTTTCCGTGGTCGATCAGGTTGTAGACAGGAAGGGCACGCGAAAGGTCGCCGAAGCGTATCTCCAGTACCTCTACACTCCGGAGGGACAAGAGATTGCGGCTCGGAACTTCTACCGGCCGCGGCTTGACTCTGTGGCGAAAAAATACGCTTCGACCTTTCCGAAGGTGAAGCTGTTTACGCTGGCGGACGTTGTGGGCGATTGGCACAAAGCACAGACAGTCCACTTCGCCGATGGCGGCGTGTTCGATCAGATTTATCAGCCGACGCAATAACCCCACCCACCCCACAAAGGGAGGCCGAGCGATGAAATTTGTCCTGAAGCGACGGAGCATCCTGCCGGGTTTCGGACCATCGCTCGGCTTCACCGTTTTTTATTTGTGCTTGATCGTGCTGATTCCGCTTTCCGCGGTTTTTATCAAAACTTCTACGCTCACGTGGCATCAGTTCTGGCACGTGGTGCTTTCGCCGCGCGCGCTAGCCTCCTACCGGCTTAGCTTTGGCGCCTCGCTGATCGCCGCCTCGACCAACATGGTTTTCGGAGTGCTCGTCGCGTGGGTGCTGGTGCGGTACGACTTTCCCTTGAAGCGGCTGTTCGATTCGCTGATTGATCTGCCGTTCGCTTTGCCGACGGCCGTGGCAGGCATTGCGCTCACCACCATCTACGCGCCGAACGGCTGGCTCGGGCGTCCGCTCGCGGCTCTCGGGATCAAAGCGGCATACAGCGCACTGGGCGTTACCATCGCGCTGACGTTCATTGGATTGCCCTTTGTCGTGCGGACGGTACAGCCGGTGCTCGAGGATCTCGACAAGGAACTCGAAGAAGCAGCCGCAAGTCTCGGCGCGCGGCGCTGGCAGACCTTCGTCCGTGTCCTGCTGCCGACGATCTTGCCGGCTGCACTCACGGGCTTTGCCATGGCGTTTGCACGCGCCGTGGGCGAGTATGGCTCGGTGATATTCATCGCCGGAAACATGCCGATGCGCACGGAGATCACACCGCTGCTGATCATCACCAAGCTTCAGGAATACGACTACGCCGGCGCTACCGCAATCGCCGTGGCCATGCTGGTCGTCTCCTTCGCATTGCTGCTGCCCATCAATATTTTGCAGCGCTGGAGCGGCAGCAGAATCGAGCGGGAAGCACCCGCCGATGCGCTACCAGGCGCGGGGCTGAAGCCCGCCTTTGTCCAGAGGGAGATTTTGTAGCGCGGATTATCCTGCGCTCCGAGCACCGTCATGGCTTCCATTGCACCCTCGCAGATACGGGGAGCATTTCCGCAGCGCAACGACGCTGCAAGCGTCGCTACCACCGAGTCCTCGGTCGTGCGCTGGCTCTTGATCGGCGTTGCCGTCATCTTCCTGGCCATTTTTCTTTTCCTGCCGTTGGCGGTGGTGTTCATCACGGCGTTTGAGAAGGGAATGCACGTCTATCTCCAGACGTTTCGCGATTCGGATACGCAGGCGGCCATTCGCCTGACCGTGCTCGCGGCTGCCATCGCTGTTCCGTTGAATGTCGTATTTGGAGTGGCCGCTGCGTGGTTGATCGGCAAGTTTGAGTTTTTCGGCAAGAGTCTGCTGATCACGCTGATCGACCTGCCGTTCTCGGTTTCGCCTGTCGTGGCCGGATTGATCTTCGTGCTGCTCTTCGGCTTGCAGGGATTGCTGGGTCCGTGGCTGATTGCTCACGGCGTTCGGATCATTTTCGCGGTTCCGGGCATCGTGCTGGCCACGATCTTCGTCACTTTTCCTTTCGTGGCGCGCGAACTGTTGCCAATGATTCAGTCGCAGGGGAACGACGAGGAAGAAGCGGCGCTGACGCTAGGCGCCGGCGGCTGGCAGACGTTTTTCCGAGTGACGCTGCCCAACGTCAAATGGGCGCTGATTTACGGCGTGATCCTGTGCAATGCGCGTGCCATGGGCGAATTCGGCGCCGTCTCGGTCGTCTCGGGCCACATCCGCGGGCTTACCGACACGATGCCGCTGCACATCGAAATTCTCTACAACGATTACCAATTCGTGGCGGCGTTTGCGGTTGCGTCATTGCTCGCGCTGCTGGCCCTCGCGACGCTCGTGGTCAAAAGCATTGCCGAATGGAAAGCGGCGCAACAACTCGCGGCCCAGTCCGCCGCCGACATGGAGGCGGCGCAATGAGCATCAACGTTCGCGGCATTCGCAAGAACTTCGGTCAATTCCAGGCGCTCGACGACGTCGATCTGGAAATTCCCGACGGCCAGCTCGTGGCGCTGCTCGGCCCATCGGGATCGGGCAAGACCACGCTGCTCCGCATCATCGCTGGACTCGAATTCGCCGATTGCGGCACCGTGCAGTTCGACGGCAAGGATATCTCCGATCAATCGGCACGCGACCGGCACGTCGGTTTCGTCTTTCAGCACTACGCCCTTTTCCGCCACATGACCGTATTTGAGAATATCGCGTTCGGCTTGCGCGTCCGTCCGCGACGTTTTCGGCCGTCGGAACAGGAAATCCGCGACAAAGTAAACCAGCTGCTCTCACTCATCCAACTGAAGAACCAGGCCCGGCGCTATCCTTCGCAGCTCTCCGGCGGGCAGCGCCAGCGCGTCGCACTGGCGCGAGCGTTGGCTGTCGAGCCGGCCGTGTTGCTGCTCGACGAGCCGTTTGGTTCGCTCGATGCGAAAGTCCGGCAGGAATTGCGCCACTGGCTGCGGCAGCTGCACGATGAAGTTCACATCACCAGCGTGTTCGTCACGCACGATCAGGAAGAAGCGCTCGAAGTGGCCGATCTCGTTGCGGTGATGAACGAGGGCCGCATCGAACAGGTCGGCAGTCCGGAAGAGGTTTACAATCGTCCGGCCACGCCCTTCGTTTACAATTTTCTGGGCAACGTGAACATCTTTCACGGCCGCATCGACGACGGAAAAGCCTACATCCAGGAAACAGACACCGGAAATCTTGCGTTCGTCCGCCCGCACCTGCTTGAGATCACGCGCCAGCCCAACGGGGCCAATCATTTCCGCGCCACGACCACGCACATCAATTCAGCGGGTCCGGTCGTGAAAGTCGACGCGATCACGGAATGGGGCGCGCCCATACATGTCGAAATGTCACAAGAAAGATTCCAGTCTTTGGGGCTGGCCAAGAATGAATTGGTTTTCGTAACCCCCCGGGATATCGCGGTATTTGGCAAGGAACGGGCCGGCTAAGAGCAGTTTATGAGTAGTGCCGGTAACACCAGGGTTTCTAGGCACCGGCCGTCTTTGTCTTCGAGCGTCGCTTCCGTGGCTCCCCACCAAAGACCCGAACCTGATTGATGGGGTATATGTTCTCGTATTCGCACTGCCTACACCGAGCTATGAACGTCCGCGGTGAACTCACCTCTTCGTATGCGAGTTCATCTTGCAAGCTCTCAATCTTTGGGGAAACCGGAATTGGCTCTGTACAGTTGACACAAGGCACTCCGCGATAGCTCTTCGCCAGTTCTGCAATCATTTGGACCTCACCGGACGGAATCTGTAAGAGAGGCGGGAGCATACCATCGTGCTGGAGCCACGTGTGCCCGGGCGGGCAGATGGCGCTTATTGGCGCTTCTTGCGCCAAACGACAAGATGCTTGGCGGTTGCTGCGAATCTGCCCGACGAAAACTAGGCGCAAGTGCCTGGCGAGTCCGGTTGATGCGCGTTATATAGCCGGTATCATCCGGTAACACGGGCCGGATCCACACGCACATCAGCGCAACCCATGAGAACCGCCTTTACCTTGGCCAGCGCCCGCGGAAGCGAGGGTCTTAGTGTGCCCGCAGCAGGCTGCTGATCAGCAAATTCTTTAGTTACGTTTTAATAAGTCGTCGAGATTGTTCATGCTGATTCTCCGCGAGATTTGTTCTAACAGCGGAATTGTCGTGGCCTTGCCTCATAAGAAAAGGTCTGACGAGCAGCACGATGGAAACTGTGCTCGTTTGTATCACTTCAATTTGCTCTGCAAGCAGCGAATGGAACCAAATGATCTCGGGGCCACGGCCTACTTCCTACTTTTTCGTGACGGCTGGCGATTTCCTCGGCGTGTCGGAACCACCGGGTTCGTCGGAACGCTTTCTTGCATCGGATTTTTCAGGCCTGCTGCGGGCATTCGTCTTTTGCTCAGACGTGTCGGCTGATTGTTTCTCGGACTTCAGCGGGGTATCCGACTTTGTCTTAATAGCGGACTGCGCTTCTGGGTCTTTTTTCGTGGCCGGCCGGGCGGAGCTGTCTTTTTCGCCGGCCTGCCCTTCCGGCTTCTGTTTGGCCGAAGAGCGCTGATCAGTGGCTTCGATTTCCGACTTCTCGTCCGGAGCCTTATTTGCGTCTGACTTCCCGTCAGAGCGCGCCCCTTCCTGCTCTTGCTTGCCCGAATATTTCTTGGATTCAGCTTTCGAGCCGGAACTTGCGTTGGCTTCGTGCTTATCCTCGTCTGGCTTTTCCTCTTCCGGCTTTTGCTCCGCGCTCTTCTTCGCCTCTACCTTCCTCTCCGAGTCGTTTGTGGATTCGGATTTTTCGTCTGATGCATTATCAGAATCGGGTCTCTCTTTCGGGTGTTCTGCCTGGTCCGCTCTTTCGCCGGAATCTTCCTCGGAACCCATGAGCTTGGCCTCGAGCTTCGCGACGCGAATGGTAAGCTCCTCGAGTTTCTTGTCGATGATCTTGTTCACGTCAGCCAAGCTGGCCACTTCAACGGTCCACGTCGGCGGAACCGTATCGCCGCTAGCCCACGGCTCTAACGGGCTTTTCACGGGAGGCAGGGAATTTACAGGTTCCCCGACGTCTTTGCCCGGAGAGGTTTGCAGGCGAATCGTAAAATTTCGCAACGGAATTCTCCCAACGAATGCGGCAAGCCAAGTTCGGTACTGGACTTAGCTTAGATGACAATGCGCGGCCTTTCGTCTCACGGGATTCCTGTAGAGCAGATATTTATTTCGAAATAATTACGAAAGGACTGGCGCATATTTCTGTATTCCGGAAAGCCAGCGGGCCGTCTCGGCCGCTGGCCATTCCGGCGCATCACGTTCGCGATCGAGCGCCGCGACACAATTGGCGGCAAGCCGGTCGCGGTGTTTCGTTTTCTCTCCGAAAACTGGCCGCCCTGGCTCGCGCTTGTGCGCATGCGCGAGCGATGCAGGAATTGCGGTTCGGGATGAAGGTGGGTTATTTGCAGACTGCGCGGTGGACAAGGTGGCCGACATTTTGTTCACTAAAGTTCACAAAATCGTGCCGGCCGAAGGAAAAGAAAGAGTTAATTAACTGACTTTGCAGGCTTTAGGAAAAAAATGGAGCCGAGGCCCGGACTTGAACCGGGGACCTGCCGATTACGAATCGGCTGCTCTACCAACTGAGCTACCTCGGCAGCACATGCGACTTTAGCATCCCGACCGAAAACGCGTCAAACCGCGAATCCGATGCGTGATATCCAAACCGAAGCCCGCGCGTCCGCCTTTCGGGACGTTCGTGCTTTACCTTTCATCAGATCATCAGACGGCATGCGCGATATTGATTCACTTCGCTGAAAACCGTTACTTCAATACGTTTCAATCGCCGAACCATGCATTTTCACGTAGTAGAATGCTCCTTCGATCTTGACTCGCCTACGTCGAAGGCGTAGCGTGAACTCAAAGGAAAAAACGCGGATAAGTGCAGCAATTTGTTCGCGATCAGCCGCCGAAAATCCGCGGCTGCGAGCTAAATTCTGAGGAGGCTTCTTCGTGGCGACACATTTCATCCTCAACGGAAAACCTACAACGGTCAACGTCAATCCCGACATGCCGCTGCTCTGGGTTCTTCGCGACGCGCTCAACATGACCGGCACCAAATTCGGATGCGGTATGGCGCTCTGCGGCGCTTGTACAGTGCACGTCGAGGGCGACGCAATTCGCAGCTGCGTCACTCCAATTTCGGCCATGGCCGGAAAGCACGTCACAACGATCGAAGGCCTTTCCGCTACCAGCAGTCATCCCGTCCAGCGCGCCTGGGTC
>Ga0209624_10003339_pt1 | contig 11400 bp, 8 predicted proteins | sample JacPinW_OM2H0_O1_FD_188565 | JGI IMG/M metagenome (GOLD analysis project Ga0209624, IMG submission 188565) | Forest soil microbial communities from Algoma, Ontario, Canada - Jack Pine, Ontario site 1_JW_OM2H0_O1 (SPAdes) (version 2) | ecosystem: Environmental > Terrestrial > Soil > Boreal... | reverse complement strand
GGATAAAGGTCTCGCGATCACCTACAAGTGGATCCAGGGCGAGCTCAAGAAGAAAGAAGTGGGCGAATTGGCCGAAGTGAACGGCGACTAGTTCGGTCCAACTCCACCTGAATGAGTAATGCCATGTCGAAACCCTCGGTTGACAGTAGCGTGAAGATACTGGGCGTCAAGGTCCATGCCACAAGCATGGACCGCGCCCTGTCACGCTTGGAAACCGCAGTTGCGGAAAACGAGAAGGGCTACGTCTGCGTCACTGGCGTCCAAGGCGTCATGGAAGCGCAGATGGACACCAATCTCAAGCGCATCATCAACAACGCTCTGCTGACGATCCCGGATGGACGCCCCACCGTCTGGGTCGGATGGCTGCGCGGATTGTTTCAGATGCGCCAAGTGACTGGTCCCACGATCATGCTGCGCCTCTGTGCACTTTCACAGCAGAAGGGCTACACGCATTTCTTCTACGGTGGTAACGACGGAGTCGCGGATCAGCTGAAAGACGCGCTCACTCAGCGCTTTCCCGGGTTGAATGTTGTGGGAACCTACACTCCTCCTTTTCGGCCGCTGACCGCGGACGAGGAGGCGGACTTGATCCGCAGAGTGGCGGAACTGAAGCCGGACTTTTTCTGGGTGGGATTGAGCACGCCGAAGCAGGAACGGTTTATGGATCAATACATCTCCAAGCTCGACGCGAAGGTGATGTTGGGCGTGGGAGCTGCATTCGACATTCACACCGGTCGAATCAAAGATGCGCCGTACTGGATGAAGGTGACGGGCGTGCAGTGGATGCACCGCATTTATCAGGATCCGAAACGGCTGTGGAAGCGATACCTGGTCAACAATCCGAAGTTCGTTTACCAGATCACGCTGGAACTTCTAGGTATTCGGAAGCAGCAAGAGGTTTAGGAACACGTTGAGTGGCGCGATAATGAATACCCGGCATGAAAGTTCTTCTCGTACACAGTGCGTACCAGCAGTTTGGAGGCGAGGACTCGGTTGTTCGAGCTGAGACGGAATTGCTCCAGAGTCATGGAGACGAGGTCGTCCCCTATACCCGCCACAATGACGAGACCAAGAACTTCAATACCTTGCAGAAGGCGCTTTTCTTCCCGCAGAGTATTTATTCGTGGAAGACGAGCAGCGAAATTGATGATGTAGTTCGGCGAGTGAAGCCGGACGTTGCGTTTGTCCACAATATTTATCCGCTGATTTCCCCTTCGGCTTATTACACGCTGCACGATATGGGCGTGCCCACCGTGCAGGTGCTCCACAATTTTCGCCCGTTCTGCCCGAATGGTCTTTTTTATACGCAGGGGCGGGTTTGTGAAGCATGTAAGGGGGGGAACTATCTGAACGCAGTTCGCAAACGGTGCTTCAAGGATAGTTATACGTTAAGCGGACTGTACGCGATGACGCTGGGGCTGAATCGCCTGGCGGGTATGGTAGACAAGATTTCCGCATTCATTTGCCTGACGGAGTTCTTCAGGATCAAGATGCGGGAGGTAGGAGTTCCTGAGTCCAAGCTGTTTGTGCGCCCGAACTTTGTGCGTGCTCCCGCGCTGCCCGCGGACGAGAAGACGGGCAACGGCTACGCACTTTTTATGGGCCGGCTGTCTCCAGAAAAGGGTTGCTGGACGCTGATTCATGCGTTCGAGAAGTTGCCCGTGGTTCAGTTGAAGATTGTTGGTACAGGGCCGATGGAGCAAGAGTTGCGAACTTACATTCGCGACAAGAATCTGCAGAACATCGAGCTGTTGGGTTTCAAGAGCGGCGACGAGAAGTGGGAAATTCTGCGCAACTCGTTTTGCTTGATTCTGCCCTCGGAGTGGTATGAGAATTTCCCGGTGACGGCGTTGGAAGGATTCATGGCGTCCAAACCGGTGATTGCATCTCGCATGGGCGGCTTGCCGTACATTGTGGAAGAAGGGAAGTCGGGCCTGCTGTTTGAATCAGGGGATGCAACTCAGTTAGCAGAGAGAGTTCAGTACCTGGCTGACCATCCGGAAGAAGCCGAGCGAATGGGTGCATCCGGGCGCCGGCTGACGGAAACTAAGTACGGGCCCGAAGAAGGGTACAGCAATCTCAAGAATATTTTTTCTCAGGTGCAGGCAGCCTGAGCTTTTTGCGCAATGAAGAACGAAAACCAGAATCCGGAGATGAGAAGCGGGCCGCTCTTTGTTGTCGGCATGTGGCGCTCGGGGACATCCCTCTTGTATGCGCTGCTGAACCAGCATCCGCAGATTGGGCTGATGTATGAATCGGACATGCTCACGCTGGCGCCGCTGTTTTACATACCGAGAAAAAGTTCCTGGTGGCTGAATAAAGTCGATTCATGGAACGGTGCACTGACCCGGCATAAGATCGATTCCGCAGCAATTCCGGAAGACATCAGCGATCTACCTGGCGCATTTCGCGCGGTAGCGCAGCAATACGCGTCGAAAAAGGGCGCGAACGTGTGGGGCTGCAAGTCGCCGACGTATTTCGATTGCATGAACCAGCTTGCAGGCTGGTATCCCAATGCGAAGTTCATCGTGATCTGGCGTGATCCGGCGGATGTTTGCCGCAGCATCGTGCGGGCCGCAGAAAAGGCTTCGTGGTTTGCACAGCCGGGAATGGATCTGCGCGCGATTCTGGGCTACCGGCGGATGAAGCAGGAAGCGGACGAATTAGTTCGTCGTGGAGCGGATATTTATCAGGTGCAGTATGACGAACTGGTTCGCCATCCTGCCGCGACGCTGCACACGATCTGCGAATTCGTCGGGATTCCCTTCGATCCCAAGATGGCGACGCTCGAGGGCGCTGACCGTTCGGCAATTTACAACGGAGAGCATCACTCGGGTGTTAAGAGTTCCAACATCGTGGCGAAACGTGAGCGGCCGGAAGTGCTTTCTCCGGAGCTCAAAAGCAAGGTCGAGAGATATGTCGTGTATTGGCGAAAGGAGTCGGACGGAACGTGGCCCCTCAACGCAGCGGTCAGCGAAGGAACTCAGGCCGCGTCCTTGGCAGAGCGGACATCTGACGCCATCCGGCACAGGATTCTTAGAACGGCTGATTTGATAGTACCTTTCGCGTATTCCGCAGTTCCAACTCCCCTCTGGAAAAAGTACCGCGAGATGAAATCGCGACACCAGCAAATTGCAACTAAGCCGAGCGAAAGCAAAGCGTAGCTTTTTCCAGTATCCTCTAAGTTTCACATTTTAAAGATGTAAGGTTGTTAACGGCTTGTTTGGATTGGAAGCACAAGTGCAGCTGACTGTACCAGCGGTGTCCCCCGAATCTGACTATGGAGCGTTCTGCGTTGACTTCACGAGCCAACTTGGTGGCAATCCTCGCGTTCATGATTCCTGCGGTGTGCATATCGGGAGCTGGACAGACCGGGACGTTGAACACTTTTGCTGGACTCAACACCGTCCAGTACAGAATGAACGCCAGTGCCGCGCCGGACGTCACGATTGCGGTCGGCCTGACCGAATACTGCGAGCACGTTAACGCCGCCTACCAATGCTGGTACAAGAGCGGAGCCAATGCCAACCAGCCGGTGAATTTTCTGGGAAGCACCAGCCCGAAAGTGGACTCCGGTCCCTGGAGTCAGAACAGCAACAATAGTGGGAATACGCCGCACTGCCCGACTTCCTATTCACCGAACGCGCAACTGCTGCACGACAACGTCTACAACGTTTGGATTCTGCAAAAGCGCATTACAGCTCCGTCGAACGGGCACAATTATCTTTGTGTAGCGATCAGCAATATCGACGACGTCTCACAGAGTGCGTTCTCCTGGTTCGCATACGAATACGATCTCTACAACGTCATCCCGACGAATTCTCACGGAAATTATTACTATCCTGATTATCCGCAGGCAGGCCTCTGGCAGAGTTCGACCAGCACGACTCCGCCGTACACGGCGGCGACCGATCAGGCTCTATGGATCAGCTATGACATGCTGGATCCGAACAATGCCGACAACATCGACGGCGTGTTGCTCTGCGCGGTCGATCTGGCGGGGCTCCGGGCCAGCACCTCAAATCCCTGGGTGAACAATTCAAAGACCCCGGCATGCGCGGTTGCGCATCCTCTGACGACGTACAACCAGCGACGAAGCTGGGTGCCGGCAAATAACTCCGACACGACTCCGCCGATCTCAGCGGACGGAGAAATGTTCACCTACATGATCGAGCCGCCGAAAGACGGCACGTCTTATTTGACGGATCCCAACCACACGCAGGGTGTCGAGGAATGGACGATTAACTGGAGCAGTTCAAGCCCCGTGCCGACGTTGGTGAACAACTGGGATCTTCCTTCCACGCAAGCGGGCGGAGATCAACTGGGCTGTTTCATCGCGAGCAGTTATTACAATACGGCATGCATTCCGCAACCTTCGACTTCGTCAACGGGCATTTATATCGACTCCGTTGCAGACCGCATGCAGCAGTTCTTCCAATACACATCGAACCGCGGACAGGGAAGCATATGGACGTCCGCGCACGATATACAGATCACTCCAAGCGCGACCGGCCGCACCCAGACCGAGGCGGATATTCGGGTGCTGCAGAGGAATACTGCCCTGGCGAATGTCGTGTATGTGGCCGCCGACTATCCCACGATCGATCCGGTTGACGGCAAAGCTTACGTGGCGCTTCCGAGCATCGCTCGTGATAAGGCCGGCAATTTGCAAGGGATCCTGGGCGTCTCGGGAAGCGGGAGCAGCGAGCATCCCGGACTTGACAGTTTGTTTATTAATGCAGGCACACTTGCGTCCTCGACGTATGGCTACATCGCAAGCCCTTTGACCGATGGTGACGCCGAAGACACCGATACATTGAACTATCGCTGGGGCGACTGGTATAGCGCCGTGCTTGACCCGAGCGACTCTTGCACCGTTTGGGTGGCTGGAGAATATCTGCCGTCCAACCGGACGACGGAGCCATACTGGTACACCGAGATAGCGTCACTTCCCGCAGCCAGCACCTGCTCCAGCGGACCCGTGCTGCTTTCGAATGTGAGCTTGAGTTTTGGAAGCCAGGAAACGAACGTTCTGGGCGCGCCAATCGTCGAGACCATCACGAACAATCAGACGGTTAATCTAAATGTGACGGGCGTCGCGATTACGAGCCCAGGCTTCACGCAGACCAACACCTGCCAACTGCCGATCGCTCCGCAAGGCTCCTGCACCATCAGCGTGTATTTCAATCCGTCAACGAGCGGCACTCAAAAGGGATCTTTGGTGATTACCGACGATGCGAGCAACAGTCCGCAGACGATCGCGCTTTCTGGCAGCGGAGCTTCGTCGTCAGTTTCCGTGTCTCCGACGACGATTGCCTTCGGCAATGAAGCTCTGAACATTCCCAGCGCTGGTCAGAATATCACGGTTACAAACAACGGATTCGAAAACGTGACGTTCGCGTCCGTGGCGGCAAGCGGAGGATATGCAGAGACAGACAATTGCACGGGCGCTACGTTGACGGCAGGGCAGACCTGCACGATTACCGCGACATTCAGCCCCGTAAGCGTCGGAAACCTAACTGGAACGATCACGATCAATGACAACGCAACCGGGGCCCCGCACATCGTGAGCCTCACCGGTGCGGGACAGTTGGCGGTAAGTTTCTCGACCAATCTCACGTTTCCTGCGACAAACGTTGGCAGTTCGAGCGCGGCGCAAACGATGACGATTACCAATAGCGAAAGCCAGCCGCTGACCTTCACGTACAGCACAAGCGGCAACTTCTCTGCAGTGGGAAACGGCACCACGCCATGCACCGGAACACTCGCGGCCAAGACGAAATGCACATTCGGAGTTACGTTTACTCCCACCTTCAACGGGCAAGTGAAGGGCGCGCTGACTGTGTTTTACAACGGAACGCTGGCGTCGGGAGGCTTGACGGGAACGGGCCAGAATGGCGGCGTCGCGCCACTGACGTTTAGTCCGCTCAATATAAGCTTTGGCAACGTTTCCCTGAATACTTCGAGTGCTAAGACGGTTACGGTCAAGAATGCGAGCTCGGCTTCGCTCACCATTAACAGCATCACGGGCAGCGGGTATTATTCCGCGGCGCCGAGCGGCACAACTCCCTGCAGCGGGACATTGAGTCCCGGCAAGACTTGCACCATGACCGTGACATTCACGCCGCTCGTAACCGGAACCACCGTCGGCGGGATCACCATCACGGATAGCGGCTCAGTAAGTACGCAAGTGCAAGATGTTACGGGCAACGGCGTACTGGCAGTCACCTTGTCGCCCTCCGCACTGTCATTCGGGACGATATCGGTCGGCAGTGCGAGCGCTGTCCAGGTGGTGACCGTTACGAACAATCAAAGTGTGGCAACGCCGATCAACAGCGTGACCGCGAGCGGCGATTTCGTTTACACAAGCGCTGGAAGCTCGCCTTGCGGGACAAGCGTTCCCGCCATGAGCACTTGCACGCTCGGAGTCGAATTCAGTCCCGCCGTGTCGGGAGCGATCAGTGGAAATCTCACGCTGAATTACGCCGCAAGCTCGTCCCCGCAAGTGGTCAGCCTGTCGGGAACAGGGCAGTAACCGAAAGCTATGAGGAGCCGCTCACAGTGAGAAGTTCTAGCCCTCCTGTGAGTCAACGCCGCGCATCGTAGTGCATCTAAACCGATGAACAAATACTGACGTAGAGGTGTATCGTGGTCGCCTTATCGGTTTTTGTCCGTCCGCAACAGAAACTTCCCAAGTTTTCTTTCGCAACATTTTCGGAATTCTTCTCATCGATTCTCGCGGCCAAACGGGCTTCCTTCTGGGGAGCCTTTTTTATTGCCGTTCTGTCCCCCGGGTTTGTTCTGGGCGCCACGCAACCGTCGCATACCCATAGCGTCCAAAATGCGATTGGGACGGCCACGCTCGAGATCGGCACATGCGACAGCAATGGATTGGCAGGCGGAACGTGCTATCGCGCAGTCGTGTCGGATTGTCCTGAGGCTTCGGGCGATTTCGCCGCGACCGTAAAGATCAATGAACCGGCCGACCTGAGTGCACTCAAGGGTACCGTGTTCTTTACAACCGGCGGTTCCGGCCAGGCACTTTACGACTACGATCAGGATTTCATCGGTGATTCAAGGTGTTCTGCTTCTAACTGCGGATTGATGACTGTGCAGTCCATCAATGCAGCGAACTACCGCACCGTGCAGGTTGACTTCGTTGATCCGCAGGGCGAGATTCAAGAGCCGGATGGCTGGCTCACGGGCCCTGCGACTGATGGTCCTCGGAGCCTCGCATGTCGGTACACCACCATCGTTCACGCTGTCTGGGATGTTCTCCTTAAGAAAGACAGGACACATCCGGTGTGCGCAACCGGGAACAGCGGTGGCGGAGCTCTGGCGGCTTACGCGATCACGCAATACGGCATGGGAAATGGTTCTGGCCCGGGCCCTGAATTCACCATGATCGAGACAACATCCGGTCCTCCGTATGGCCGGATCGATCAAGGATGTGCGGGTGCAGCAGCTCCGGTGTCCACGGTAAGCTGTCCTTCCGGAGCGCAGCTGTCGGAAAATTACGGGCTGGCGACCGCGGCAGATTTCGTTGATCCCGCCTACTCTACTGATGTCTGCACTGTTGATATCAACAGCAGCGGCGCAGATCCGTATCCGTATTTTCATCACGACAGTGTTCTTTCGGATGATGATCCGGCACCCAATTACAAGACGTTCGTCCGATCTCTTTTTGGAAGTGCAGATCTCAGCGCGGCTGTGCCGCTCGGCCTCGAGTGGTACAACGCCATCACTTCGAGTAAATCGGTCGCATGTGTGGCGGGAGCGCCTCATGAACTACCCGAGGATTTCGATGGAGCGAACACGATCGTGACTGACATCACGACTATGTGTAAGTGAGGCGAAGCCCGGCTTTGCTTCAGCTGAGTGGCTTCCTACTTCGAACCCGGCGCCGAGTTTCCGTCGGAGGCAACTTCAGATCCGCCGCGGATGTTTTTCATGTATTGCAAGGCGGGCCGCTGGCTCACTAAGAGCTGCGGCTGGAGTTCTTCGATCGTCATCCAGCAGGCGGATCCTTCCCAGGAATGCTGTAATTCTCCACTGGCGTTCACCTCGAAGACTGAAATGAAGCAGGGGACATCCGAGCGGCTGTGGTAGCGGGTCTTCAGTTCCAGACTAGTGACGTGCAGCCCTGTTTCTTCCTGGACCTCGCGACGCAGAGTCGACTCTTCACTTTCTCGCCAGCCTGCTATGCCGCCGGGAAGGGAAAGGCCGCGTCCGTCGTTGCGACGGATCACCAGGAGATTCGCTCCCTTACGAATGATCCCAATCGAAGCGCGCAGCGATCCGAAAATAGGGAATGTTCGGTAGAGAGCGAAACAGGTACGGGCAATGAGCCAGAAAAGACGCCGTTTCAGGTTCTCCGCAAAGGTGCTCAAGCCGGAAGTCTAGCACGCGATCCAGGCGAATTCGAACGCGACGGAAATGTGAAACGGCCCGCATCTTACGGATGCGGGCCGTCACTGTTTGCGGCGAAGGGTTGGTTACTGGCTGTCCAGCAGAATCGGTTTATAACCGATCGGAACGGTGTTTCCCGTTAACGCGGTGCGGTTGCCGTCCAGATCATAGGACCAAACGTATCCGGCTGGGTAGGTGTAGTTCGAGGTCGTGCACACGCCGTTGCCGCAAGACTGTGCCGTGTCCCAAACAATCCGCCCGTAGTCCAGCGCGCAGGTGTAGACAGTTCCGTTTGCAGTACACGCGCTGATGGTGTGGCCGATGGTCCAAGTCGCGACTTCGTTCCAAGCCGTACCGGAGTTGTTTCCCTGCAGTCCGTAAGGCGCATGGCTATCCCACGTGTAGACGTACTGACGTTGCAGACCAACTCCCGCCCGGAGCACAGCCGATCGGGCAACATAACCCGCTAGCATGTCCGGATCGGTAAGGCCCTGGCCCTGAAGGATTCCGTGTTCGTCATCCCACAGGGGAAGTGCGGTTAGATTCCGTTTCTGCGTTTCCGCGATGACTTGTCCGTAGACGGTTAGGAAGGATTCGGGGATCGCGTTCGTCCCGTGTTGTCCACGCATGTGAACGTTGACGATGTCAAAATTCGGAGCGCCTCCCGCCGCGACGTATCCATCGAACCACGTCGCCATGGTTGGCCCGTGAGCGGAGGGGCTGAGGATCTTCGCGTTGGGATCGAGAGAGCGGATGATGGCTGCCGCATCCTTGCCCATGCGAACGAGCTGGGCAGTCGTTCCGCTCCAGAAGCAAGTGCAGTCGGGCTCGTTCCACAATTCGTAGAATGAAATTCGGCCGGCCGCGTGCGTTACCAGTGCAGTAACGAAAGCGGAGAAGTAAGCGTCGGTGCCCGTTCCATCGGGATTTACGTCAACCGGAGCAGCGCAGCTGTACGGCCCTGGCGACAGGCATCCGCCGGGAGCCGTAGGAGCAGTGGTGAACTGCGGAGTGTCGCCGAAGGTGTAGAGCACGTCCATGTTGGCCGATGCGGCCAGGTCGAGCCAGTTGTCCAGCCCGCCCCAGTTGTAGACGCCGTTGCCGGTGTTGAGGTCGCCCCATTTCACGCCATCATCCCATAGCCGGATACCGGCCAATGTCGCCGTTTGGTTCTGACCGTCGGTGGGCGGCCACACTTTGCTGCCGTTGAATCCAGCGCTGAAGAAAGATTGCTGAACGCCGTTTCCGGTTCCGCTGGAAGTGTTGACCGTCAGCGTGAGAGCTCGGGTTGCTGTCTGTGCCGGCGACGACGCGTCGCTGACTTGCGCGGTGAAATTGAATTGTCCGGTCTGGGTTGTGGTTCCAGATAGGGAACCAGCGCTGCTGAGGCTCATTCCCGTCGGCAAGGTTCCAGAAGCAAGGTTCCAGCTGTAAGGAGTGGTGCCTCCAGATGCCTTCAGGTTCGCCGAATACCCAACTCCCGAGGTGACCGCGGTCAATCCCGTGGTGGTGATGGTGAGCGCCGTTTGCACGGCGGGAGTGATCGTAACAACAGCCGTTGCTGATTTGGTTGGATCAGCGACGCTGGTTGCTTTCACGGTCGCGTTCGAGGTGGTGGTGACTGAAGGAGCTTTATATGAGCCGCTGGTGTTGATCGCACCCAGAGAGGTCGTCCACGTGACTCCGACATTCGAGGTGTTGCTCACCGTCGCAGTGAACTGAACGGTACCTGAGGACGCGACACTAGCCGTTGCGGGAGTGAGGGTGACGGCAATGCCTCCAGAATTCGAGATCGCAATCTGCAAGGACTGCGCGCCGCCGTGTCCCGTGAAGTCAACCGCATGAATGCCAAAACTGAAAGTGCCGGCCTGCGTGGGAGTTCCGGAAATCAAACCAACCGAGGAACTGAGTGCCAATCCGGCAGGCAGTGCGCCCCACGAGAGGGTGAAGTCATAGGCAGCTTTTCCGCCGCTCACGGATACAGTCGCGCTGTACGGTGTGCCGACTTCTCCGCTGGGCAGGTTCGTGGATAGCCGCAAGGGATTGTTGGGAGCCTGGGTCGCAGGAGTGCGTGGCTGAATTGTAGACTGCTGACCGGTCACCGCCGAGTTGGCGGCGGAACACGCGGTGAACCAAGGCAAGCCGAGCGCTACGAAGAAAAGTGCAACGAATGCAAGCGCTCTCGAGGAGTTGTACTTCGGATAGTTCCGAGCCGGGGGAATTGCGTCGGACCGCATCTGGATTTCCTCTCAAATTTTGGATAGAAAGGGTGCGCGTCGGGCCCCCTTGCAGGTAACTCTAGAGAGGGAAAGCAGATAAGCACAGATAACCACAGGCCAGTGACTATCGTGTGTCTCGGAAGTACAGGCGCTCTTGAGGGCCTAAGGTTTTCGACCGGCTAGCGGCGATAGGAGAGAAACATCACTGACGGATCAGACGTACCGGTGACTCGGCACGGGGAGCGTTATTCGAGGACGAATCCTTCTTCGAATTCGGAGCGGGCTCCGGCTTACTAGGGGCGCCCTGGTTGCCTAAGGCGTAAAGAACGACTTCGACGCGACTGGAAACTCCGAGCTTGTCGAAAATCCGGAACAGGTAATTCTTCACAGTGTGTTCGCGTAAGCTGAGGCGCTGCGCGATTTCGCGATTGCTGAGTCCTTCTGCCACGCAGCGGACTACGTCCAATTCGCGCGCCGACAAAAGCGCATCTCCGTTCGCGCTGGTAAACGACATCGGAACAGGCTCAGACATCGCCTCCAGCAGGAAGTGCAACTCGTTGCTGCTGGCCCAGATCTGTCCCTCATGGACGCAGCGAATCGACTTTGCGAGCAATTTAAGCGGCTCGGTGCGGCAGAAGACCCCACGCGCTCCGGAGCGGAAGGCCTCGATGACGGGAGAGCGCTCCGACGAATCGAGCAACATAATGACCCGCGTGGAAGGGGAACAGGTCCGGATCTCCCGGCCCAGGCCGAAACCAGCGCGGCCGTCTCC
>Ga0209624_10003338_pt1 | contig 11401 bp, 6 predicted proteins | sample JacPinW_OM2H0_O1_FD_188565 | JGI IMG/M metagenome (GOLD analysis project Ga0209624, IMG submission 188565) | Forest soil microbial communities from Algoma, Ontario, Canada - Jack Pine, Ontario site 1_JW_OM2H0_O1 (SPAdes) (version 2) | ecosystem: Environmental > Terrestrial > Soil > Boreal... | reverse complement strand
TACAAGGCGCTCGCGCGCACGCTCGCGCGCGGCGAGGCGCTCGACACCTCGCTCGCCGACGCGGTTGCCCAGGCGATGAAGGAATGGGCGATGGAGAAGGGCGCCACCCACTACACCCATTGGTTCCAGCCGCTGACCGGCTCGACCGCCGAGAAGCACGACTCGTTCTACGGTCCGGCGGGCGACGGCACGGCAATTGCGGACTTCTCCGGTAAGGAGCTGATCCAGGGCGAGCCCGATGCCTCGTCGTTCCCCACCGGCGGGATCCGCGCGACGTTCGAGGCCCGCGGCTACACCGCTTGGGACCCCACCAGCCCAGCGTTCGTGCTCGAGAACCCCAACGGCGCGCTGCTGTGCATCCCGACCGCGTTCACGTCGTGGACGGGCGAGGCACTAGACCACAAGATCCCGTTGCTGCGCTCGATGGACGCGCTTTCGGGCGTGGCGATGAAGGCGCTCGATCTGCTCGGCGTGGAGGACGCGTCACGCGTGTTCACCACAACCGGCTGTGAGCAGGAGTACTTCCTGATCGACGAGCAGTACTTCTTCGAACGGCCCGACCTGGTGACGACCGGGCGCACCCTGTTCGGCGCCAAACCGCCCAAGGGTCACGAGCTTGACGACCACTACTTCGGGTCGATCCCGGAAAGGGTGCTCGCCTACATGCTCGAGGTCGAGCTCGAGCTGGCGAAGCTCGGGATCCCGATCAAGACGCGCCACAACGAGGTCGCGCCGAACCAGTTCGAGGTCGCGCCGATCTTCGAGAACTCGAACGTCGGCTCCGACCACCAGATGATCACGATGCAGATCATGCAGAACACAGCCCGCCGGTACGGGCTGATCTGTCTGCTGCATGAGAAGCCGTTCGCCGGCGTCAACGGCTCGGGTAAGCACAACAACTGGTCGATGGGCACGGACACCGGCCTGAACCTGCTCGACCCAGGCGACACGCCCGCGGAGAACCTGCAGTTCCTGTTCTTCTGCGCGGCGGTCATCCAGGCGGTCAACAAGCACCAGCAGCTGCTACGCGCGTCGATCGCAAGCGCCGGACAGGACCACCGTCTAGGCGCCAACGAGGCGCCCCCGGCGATCATCTCGATCTTCCTCGGCGCGGAGCTCGAGAAGGTCTTCGGGGCGATCGAGTCTGGCAAGGTGCAGGCTTCCAAGCCCGGCTCGTTCCTCGGCCTGGGCACGCCTGTGCTGCCATCGCTGCCGCTGCACGGCGGCGACCGCAACCGCACGAGCCCGTTTGCCTTCACCGGCAACAAGTTCGAGTTCCGCGCGCTCGGCTCCAACTCCTCGCCGGCATTCCCCAACACGGTTCTCAACACGATCGTCGCCGAGTCAGTCGACGACCTCACGGACAAGCTCAAGACGGCCCTGAAAGGCTCGGGCGCGACGCTCGAGAAAGCCGTCACGTCTGTCGTCAAGAGCGTATGGGCCGCGAACAAGCAGGTCGTGTTCGACGGCGACGGCTACTCCGAGGCGTGGCACAAAGAGGCCGAGAAGCGCGGGCTCGCGAACCTCAAAACCACCCCCGACGCATTGCCGTGGATCGTCGAGAAATCGACGGTCGCCGCGTTCAAAAAGTACAAAGTGCTCTCCAAGCGCGAGCTCGAGTCCCGCTATGAGGTGTTCACCGAGCAGTACGTCATCAACATCAACATCGAGGCCGAGACCGCTGCGTCGATCGGACGCACGATGCTGATGCCGGCGTCCGTGCGCTACCTCAACGAGCTGAAGGCCAGCGGTCTCGACGAGCTCGTCGGCGAGATCGAGCCACTCGTCAAGGAGCTGCATTTCGCCCAGCTCAAGCTCGAGGACGCCAACCTCGATGAGAACCACCCGAACTCCCCGATCATGAAGGAGGCCGTCTACATGCGCGACACGGTCATCCCCGCGATGGAAGACGTCCGTGACGTCGCCGATCGCCTCGAGAAGCTCGTCGCCGACGACCTCTGGCCATTGCCGAAGTACTCGGAGATGCTGTTCATCAAGTAATTCCGCCTGGCCCACGGCCCCAGGGGAGGGCCGTGGGCCACGGTGTGGACCCTGGGAGCGCTGGCCTCTGCCGCCGCGCGCTGCCGCGTCCGCTTTCGTCGTCAGCTCACAGGAGGAAGTGGCGGCGGCCGGTGCGCTCGCGATAGGTACAGTCGAGTACCTGCGGGCAGCGCCCTAGCCAGCCGTAGTCGTGGCCGGGCTGCAGCCCCACGACGATCGCCAACTCGTAGTCTTCGGGGCCGAAGCCGGACGCGTCGCGGCGTGGATCGGGATCCACACCCTGCAGTTCCTCGCCATCGACGTACAGCACCGGCACACGCGGGTCGTGAAAGTCGACCTGCACACCGTCGGCAAGCAACCGCGAGATGATCTCCACGGCGGGTGAATTGGCGCAGTCCGCTACACCCGGCTTGTAGGCCGCACCTACTACCAGCACCCGCAGATCTCGCAGCGCGCGGCCCGAGCGCAACAGCAGCTCATGTGCGCGCATGGCAACACGATGCGGGCGAGCGCCAACAACGCGCAGCGCATCCTCGGCGAGCTGTGCCGGACAGCCGCGCTCACGTAGAGAGTGCACCAGGTAATGAGGGTCGACCCCGACGCCGTGACCACCTACCCCTGCGGATGGATAGTGGGCCATGAAGCTGCAGGACCTGGTGGCCGCCGCGTCGGTTACCTCCACCGGGTCGAGCGCCTGAGCGCGACAGGCATCCGCCATCTCGAATGCGAGCGCAATGTTCACCGCACGGAACGTGCTCTCATAAAGCTTCGTCATCTCTGCGGCAGCCGGTGATGAGACCCGGTGCAAACCGCTTGAGAGCGGACGCAAGAGCTCCGACGCGTGCCTGAAACACGTCTCGCTCACAGCACCCACAATCCGCGGGGTAGCTGCCTGCTCGCTCACGCCCGCGACGGCGCCCGCAGCGACGCCCGGTGACGTGCACTCGGGCGAGAAGGCCACGAACACGTCCTCGCCCGCCCCCAAGCCGCGCTCGGCGAGCGGCTGGGTCAAGAGCTCACGGGTGGCTCCCACGTAGGTGGTTGAGGTGAGGACAAGCGTCTGGCCCGACCGCGCGTGCTCGACGACTGAAGAACAGGTGCGCCTCAGTGCTTCCAAGTTCGGGCGACCGTGGGCGTCGATCGTGGTGGGCACGCAGATCAGGATCATCGCGGCGGTGTTGACGGCCTCGAGCCTGTCCGTCAGCACGAAGCCCTCGTCACACAGCCGGCTGCGCAGGGCCTCCAGCTCCACGCCCAGCACCTCAGCACGCCCGCTGCGGATGTCGTTCAGCCGGCTCGAGGAGGTATCGATGCCCACGATGCGAAAGCCCGCGCTGCGTAGCGCGAGCGCACTGGGTAGGCCTGCATGGCTGAGGCCAACGACCGCGACAAGCGGCTCACTGGGAGCCGCGCCGCGCGTGATCCGCATGCCGTCCGCAGCTGTCGCGAACTCCGGCTCATCCAGCCACGGCCGCGCGGTCCGCCCAGCCTTCTCCTTGACAGGTGCGTCGAGCAGAACTTGCGAAACCATCGAAAATGCCCCCTAGTAGCGTTGCCGTGGCGCGGAGTGTGGACGCTCGCAAACCTGCGTTCACAGATGTTGGACACTTGATCGATGGTTGCGTTCACGGGGGGCTACAGGGCTGTCGTCCCGTTGGGGTCCCAGGGCTGCCCGAAGGGTGCCGAAGCAAGGCGGACCGGGCCCACCCACGGACACGGACTAGCATTCCCTGCATGCCCGAACGCGACTACCGCAAAGCAATCCAAGAGCAGGTCGTCGTCTACGACGGCGGCATGGGCGCGACGCTCGAGCAGTTCGAGCTGACCGCCGAGGACTATGGCGGCCTGCAGGGCAAGTGCCACGAGGCGCTGGTGCTCAACCGCCCAGACGTGATCGAAGGCGTGCACGCCTCGATGCTCGACGCCGGCGCCGAAGTGCTGGAGACGGACACGTTCCAGGGCTCGCGCATCAAGCTCGGCGAGTGGGGCCTCGCGGACTACACCGTCGAGATCAACACCAAGGCCGCTGAAATCGCGCGCAAGGCGGCGGGCGAGCATCGCTACGTCGCCGGCTCGATCGGGCCCACGGGCTACCTGCCCGCCTCCGAGGACCCCTCGCTCGGGCAGATCCGCTTCGGCGAGCTGGTCGAGGTCTTCACCGAGCAGGCCGAGGGGCTGATCGACGGCGGCGCCGACCTGATCATCATCGAGACCGCCCAGGACATCCTCGAGGTCAAGGCCGCCGTGTTCGGCGCGCGCGCGGCCTTCAAGAGCACCGGGCGCACGCTGCCGATCCACACGTCCGTGTCGCTGCTGCCCAACGGCGGCAAGATGCTGCTCGGCACCGACATCTCCGCGGTGCTGACGACACTCGAGGCGCTGAAGGTCGACGTGATCGGCCTGAACTGCTCCACCGGCCCCGAGGACATGCGCGACGCGATCCGTTTCCTCGGTGAATACTGCCCCGTGCCGGTCGCCTGCATCCCCAACGCCGGCCTGCCCCTGCAGGGCCCCGACGGCGAGACGATCTTCCCCGAGAAGCCCGAGCCGCTGGCGGAGGCGCTGAAGGAGTTCGTCGAGCGCTACGGCGTCGGCGTCGTCGGCGGCTGCTGCGGCACCACGCCCGAGCACATTCGCGCGATCGCCGAGCGCGTCGCCGGGCGTGCCACCGGGCCCCGTCCCGCACCGCGCACTCCCCATCTCTCATCGATGATCGCCGCAACCCCGCTGGCCCAGGAGCCGGCCCCCACAATGGTCGGGGAGCGCGTCAACTCCCAGGGATCGCGCAAGGCCAAGGAGCTGCTGCTCGCCGACGACTACGACGGCCTCGTGCAGATAGCGGAGGACCAGGTCACCGGCGGCGCGCACGTGCTCGACCTGTGCGTGGCCTTGACCGAGCGCACCGACGAGGACGAACAGATGCGCCTCGTCGCGAAGAAGGTCTCGCTCACGCAGCCCGCGCCGATCCAGATCGACTCGACCGAGCCAGAGGTGATCGAACGCGCGCTCGAGCAGATCCCCGGCCGCGCGATCGTCAACTCGGTCAACCTCGAGGCCGGCCGCGCCAAGCTCGACCGCGTCGTGCCCGTCGCGCTCGCCCACGGCGCCGCGCTGATCGCGCTCACGATCGACGAGGTCGGGATGGCCAAGACCGCAGAAAGGAAGGTCGAAATCGCCAAGCGCATTCGCGACCTCTGCTGCGAGGAGCACGGCCTCGACCCGCAGCTCCTGATCTTCGACTGCCTCACGTTCACGCTCACGACCGGCGATGAGGAGTGGCGTCCGTCCGCCGTCGAGACGATCGCGGGCATCAAAGCGATCAAGGAGCAGATCCCCGACGTCAAGACCTCGCTCGGGGTCTCCAACGTCTCCTTCGGCGTCTCTCCCGGTGCGCGCGCCGTGCTCAACTCCGTGTTCCTGCACCACTGCGTGCAGGCGGGCCTCGACCTGGCGATGGTCAACCCCAACCACATCACGCCGTACTCGGAGATCCCCGACCTCGAGCGGGATCTCGCCGACGACCTCGTCTTCAACCGCCGCGAGGACGCGCTGGAGAAGTTCATCGAGCACTTCGAGTCGAAGGGCCCCGAAGACACATCGCAGGGTGCGGCTGACCCGACCGAGGGCATGGAGCCCGAGGAGGCGCTTCACTTCCACATCCTGCGCCGCCGCCGCGACGGCGTCGAGGACCAGATCGACAAGAGCGTCGAGAAGATCGGCGCCGTGCCGACGCTCAACGAGGTGCTGCTGCCGGCGATGAAAGAGGTCGGCGACAAGTTCGGCGCCGGCGAACTGATCCTGCCGTTCGTGCTGCAGTCCGCCGAGGTGATGAAGCGCGCGGTCGCGCAGCTCGAGAAATACCTCGACAAGATCGAGGGCTACACGAAGGGCACCGTCGTGCTCGCGACCGTGTTCGGCGACGTCCACGACATCGGCAAGTCGCTCGTCAACACGATCCTCACCAACAACGGCTACACGGTCGTCGATCTCGGCAAGCAGGTTCCGATCCAGACGATCGTCGACGCCGCACAGGAGCACGACGCGACCGCCATCGGCCTCTCAGCGCTGCTCGTCTCCACCTCCAAGCAGATGCCCGCGTGCATCCAGGAGCTGCAGGCCAAGGGCCTCACCTACCCCGTGCTGATCGGCGGCGCGGCGATCAACCGTGCCTTCAGCTACCGCGCGCTCTACCCCGGGGGCAAAGACTCAGACGAGGTCTACGAGCCGGGCGTCTTCTATTGCAAGGACGCCTTCGAGGGTCTCGCCGTGATGGACCAGCTGATCGACGAGGACGCCCGCGGCGCGCTCGTGCAGAAGCTGCTCGCCGGCGCCACCGAGTTCCGCGCCAAGGGCGACGCGCCCGAGGAGCAGCTGAACTTCGCCGATGACTCCGTGCGCTCATCCGCGCGCACCGACGTGCCGATCCCCACGCCGCCGTTCTGGGGCGTCAAGGAGATCCCCGTGGATCTCGAGGAGGTCTACCGCCATCTCGACACGCACGTGCTGTTCAAGCTGCACTGGGGCGGCAAGGGAGTCAAAGGCGAGGCCTGGCAGACGCTCCTGCGCGACGACTTTCGCCCGCGCCTGGAGCGGATGTGGAGCGAGCAGGACTATCTGCACCCGCGCGCGCTGCTCGGCTTCTTCCCCTGCTACGCGCTCGGCAACGACATCGTCGTGCTCGACCCCGCCGTCGCCGGCCCCGACGCCACGCTGGATCCCACCGATCCCGCCGCGGAGCTCACGCGCTTCGTCTGCCCGCGCCAGCCCAAGGGCGATCGCATCTGCCTCGCCGACTTCTTCAGGCCGGCGATCGGCCCCGATGGCAAGCCCTCCCCCACTGGCCGGGCGCCGGAGGAGCTGGACGTGATCGCCGTGCAGGCGGTGACCGTCGGCTCCGAGGTCACCGAGCTGATGGCCAAGCTCGAGGCCGAAGGCGAGTTCGCCGAGCAGCTGTTCGTGCACGGACTCGGCGTGCAGACCGCCGAGGGTCTGGCCGAATGGCTGCACTACGAGGTGAGGCAGATGCTCGATATCCCGCTCACGCAGGGCCGCCGCTACTCGTGGGGCTACCCCGCGGTGCCCGAGCAGGCTGAGCATTTGAAGGTGGAGAAGCTGCTGGGGCTCGAGCAGATCGGCATGAGCATCACCGACGGCTACGCGCCCGAGCCGGAGCAGTCAACACTCGCGCTCATCGCCCATCACCCGCAGGCGATCTACTTCGGCACGCGCCAAGGGCGCCTGCTGCCCGACGGTTCACCCGACGACCTCATCCGCGGCTCCAACCGCGATCCATCGCTGTTCGGCGAGATCGCCGACGAGGACCCGCCTGATGGGGCTGTGGAAGCCGAGGATACCCAGGGGGGCACAGGCGAGCCCGCGATGGCGGGCTAGGGCACCGTCAGGCGCGGTAGGGATCAATCACTTTGTGCGCACAGCCGATCAGCGTCCACGGCCGGTTCGCCGGCAGGTAGCGCATCACGAACGTCTTCACGCCGGGGCCGTTGCAGTGGATCACGCCGTGGCCGTACACGAGCAAGAGGTGATCGTCGCCCCCGCCGGTCCAGATTTCATTGAAGCCGTGGCTGGAGTAGACCCAGTCGTTGCCGTTGCCGGCGTGCAAGTAGTCGCGCTCGCTTTCGGACTGACCGGACGGCTGGTAGTCACCCCAGATCACGTCGCCCGCGTCGCCGCCGTAGACAGTGTCGTTGCCATAGCCGCCGAGCAGCCAATTGTGGACGTTCTTGAGCCCGACGAGGGTGTGGCTGAGCCCATATGACCCCTTGTCCATCTTCAGACAGTCGTCTGCTGGCCAGCCAGCGTGGCTAGCCATCGCAACGTGCGCACGCTGAGCGACCTTCGACCGATACGAGGCGATGCTGGCAGCTTCTTCGTTGGCTGGACAGTAGTGGACGTAGACGCCGCGGTCATCGCGCCTCAGCTCTTCCGTTTCGTTTGCGGAGACGGCGGCGGTGACCGAAGGCGTTGCGCCTACGCTGGCCGACAGCGTCAGCCAAACGACGCAGCAGACGACGAGGAAGGTTTTCCGCACACGAGCTATATCGGCTACCCACGCACGGAACTAAAACCTCCAAGCCACAGCATCGAAGGCATGCGACTTGCGCAGGCTCGGTCGCTTACGAGTCTTCGCGGGGCGGCGGGCGGAACAGGATCCGCTTGACCTCTACGGCAGTGCCTCCGCCGAGCCGCAGTGCCGTCTGAAAGCCCTCCCCGCCGAGGTCGCCAGCATCGAGCGCGCGGCGCAGCTCGTTCAACGCCGGGAGATCCTCCTCGCTCACCTGCTCACGGGCGGTCTCCAGCAGGATCAGATGGCGCGGGCGTTTGAGCGCGGCGGCCATCCGTACGAACGGCTCGCGCTCACCGGCCTCGAGCCCCTGGGCAGCGAGCACGACCGTCTCCCGGTTCTGCAGCCGCTTGGACACTGCCGCGCTCAGCAACTCTTCAGCGCGAGCGTCCAGCTCAGCCTCATCGACTCGTCCGGCGAGCAGTGTGCGAACCTTCTCGAGCGAGAGCAGCGACGCGCGGTCCTCGATCAGCCGCGCAATGAAGCCGTCGCGCTCGGCGGCGGACGCGGAGGCGATCACGAGCAGACTGCCGGGCGAGTAGCGCAGCCGGTCCGTTGGCGAGAGCACACGGCAGTGGACGGTGACGTCGGCGGGCCGCGGCGGCGCCCCGTCGCGCCGGGGTCGATCCGAGGACCACCCACCCCGCTCGTCGTCTGAAATTTTGACGCTGCGCGCCGAAGGTCTGGAAGCCATACCCCCATCATGCCCTAAACGGGCGTCCAGGCCGGCTCCAACGCGGCGATCAACTCAAGCTTGGCGGCCCGATCAAGCCTCTTGATGCGCGCCTCCTCGCGCATGGCGGCACTGCGGTCGGGCATTGGCAGCGCCAGCGCAAGCTCTACGGGCAGGCGACTGGCGGTGTAGCGGCTGGCAGTGCCAGCGCGGTGGCGCGCCAAGCGTCGCTGCACGTCAGTGCTCCAGCCGGTGTATAGCGAGCCGTCAGCGCAGCGCAGCATGTAGACCCAGGCATCAAACATACGCGACTAATACGTCACCATGACCCATATGCCTGCCGAACAACCCCATCATTCGATTCGTTAGAATTAACGACATGTAAGCATCATAATCCGCGTGTCGGGGGTTCGAGTACGCTTGACCTGATCGTTGCCAGCAAGAGCAACAATGCTGGTCGTTCATCGCTAAGCGCTCGCCTGCGTGGACGCCCTAGCAAAACACTGGGCACCTCGACCGGCGGAGGACGGCTTTGGATTCTTGGTCAGACGGCCAGCACGGACCTGGTCGCCGTCTTCCCGCCCCGTATGGACAGGGTGAGCTTCGCTGCGATCGGGTGGTACTTGCTGGCGTGAGCCAGCCTCTTCCTGCCCGCAGCCGTCAGACGCAAGACGACAGTACCCTGCTTGCCCTCCACGAGCGAGAAGGAGCCCGTGGCGAGGACAAGCGTCGTCTTGTGGTCAGCCGCCGTCTTGCCCTTGCCGTTCTTCACCGGAACCTGCACGGTCAGCTCGATCGACCCCCGGCACGCAGCGGCTTGGCACTCGACGCTCACTGGCGCTGTGGCGCCAGATACGGTGAGGCTCGAGGTCATCACCGTGATGAGTGGGATCGCCTGTGACAGTGGCGCCGAACTGAGTGCGCCGGTCATGGTTTCCGCCGGAGGCGTCGTCCCGCCTGCACCGACCTGTCCACCCGCCGGTGAGTTAGTCGAGACAGCCGGGCCGATCGTCACGCTCGCACTGAGGGCGTAGCCCGTGCCGATCTCTCTGCCCGCGGCGTTCGTCGCGTAGACGTCGCAGGCAACGCTGTGCCCTTCATCGGCGCTCTGGGCCGTATAGCTGCTTTCCGCGGCCGTGGCCCCCGTGATCGGGGTGCCGTCCCGCAGCCACCTGTACGTGAACGCCGTCGGCGCGGGATCGCCAGTCCACGACCCAGGCGAGCACGACAGGACGCTCCCGACGGTAGCCGAGCCGGAGATCGCGGGCGGGGTGGCGTTGGCTGGTTCCACGAAGGTCCCCGGTTGCAGCGCAGCGTCGATCTCCGAGACCGTGCCCGGAGCGGTGACCGACACTTCCTGGGAGGCAGAGAACACGAGCCGGCCGTATTCGAATGAAGGCTCGCCACCGTAGAGCTGCGCCAGGTAACCGCCTCTGCGGGAGCGGAATTCGACCCTGTACTGGCCGTTCAACCGGAGAATGGTGTATTCGCCGTTGGCGTTCGCCGTGCCACACTGTTCTCCATCTCCCCCTACTTCACGCGCACACACTTCAGCATCTTCGATCGGCTCGCCTGTGACTGCGTCTGTCACCCGGCCCGTGATACGCCCGCCTTCGATCAACCCCACATTCACCCCGGACGTGACCTGCCCCGCGGAGACCGAGACACCAGTCAACTTGTCGAAGAAGTAGTCGACATTTTCCGGAGAGGTGAACCCCAGAGTGTATTCGCCACTCGTCAGTTCCGCGATCGTATATTCGCCGTTGGCATTGGTCCATGCGCAGGTCACGAACACGCTCGGTTCGAGACACACCTGGATACCTTCGATCGGCATGTCCGTAGCCGCATTCGTGATACGACCCGCGATCTTCCCGGCCGTCTGCAGTTCCGCGTTGACTTCACGAGTCGTCTGCCCCGCCGTGACCGACACCGGTTCGGCTTGCGCTAGCGAAGTCTTGTCGTCATAATACTGGCCCAACAGGTCGAGGCCCTCACTGGCAAAGCCAACCTTGTATTCACCGGCCGCGAGCCCTTCAATTGCGTATTCGCCGCTAAACGAATCGGGGTTCGCACACGCGCTCACCCTACCTTCGGGGGTTCGCACACGCGCTCACCCTACCTTCGCCCGCGTACGCGCAAACGTCGACATCACTGACCTGCACGGGCACACCGCCACCCGGAAACGTCACACGCCCACTGATACTGCCAGTTTCGGCCCCCAAAGCGGTTGAGGTGCATGCGAGGGCCGCAGCGAGCACCGCACAAGCGACGCCAACTCGGCCACAGAGATACCAGACGCCTCGTGTGAGCCGCCGCACTTCATTCCCTGATCTTCGCATCACGATCTCCACCTCATGAGGCGCTCCCCTACCGTTGCGCTCGTCATCGCCCTGGCCCCGAGCTCAAAGTGTTTGGTGCAGAGAAGTACGACGTCTGCAAATCACCAAGAACGGTATCACCCTGTAGAGCATACAGGCATCGATACACAATGTTGAGTGCCATGTTCGATTTCAAAACTGGATCGTCCTGGTGCGAGCGGGGGCCGATGAGCTCTCCCGCTCTGCGACGAATCTCACCCTTGCTCTTGACTATTTCCAATGCCCCTGCCGGTCGTTGTTGGCCACCCGACGCATCCCAAGAAGTGA